>Ga0209751_10000018_pt1 | contig 166788 bp, 161 predicted proteins | sample RifCSP13_1_FD_184019 | JGI IMG/M metagenome (GOLD analysis project Ga0209751, IMG submission 184019) | Soil microbial communities from Rifle, Colorado - Rifle CSP2_sed 13_1 (SPAdes) (version 2) | ecosystem: Environmental > Terrestrial > Deep subsurface > Rock core/Sediment | place: Rifle...
AGCGCCGTCGGAGCTTGTTATGCCCGTCTTCGTACAGGTCCAGTTAGGAGCGCTTCCGCCGACCGTGGCGGCAAGCCACGTGGAGCCGTTTATCGTGTATTCGCAACTTGAAACCGTATTTGCCTCTGTTACGGCCGCGCTCAAATCGAATAAACCGTCAACGTGCGTTGCCGTGGCCGTGTTGGAGGGCGTTACCGCGCCTACGGCCGGAGGAGTGGAGTCCGCTGAGGAGCCTATCTCAAGATGGGTTGTGGATGCCCAGTTATCGTAGCCGAGCTTTTTAACGCGGGTGTTATCGTAGTCCGCGATGAATATATGCGGCTGACCGCTTATGGCGGCGATGCCGATTCCGAAATATTTGGTCCCTGAATTGAACTGGAAGTTGCCTGTTCCCGTGCCCGTGCCGCCGACGACCATGAGGGAACTTCCGCTTGAGTTAAATAGCTGTATCCTGTTATTGTCCCTTTCGCTCACCCAGAAACTTCCGTCGGCTTGGACTTCAACCTGATACGGGAAGTTGACCTGCCCTGCGCTTGTGCCGGTGGTGATGGCGGAAATGGCGCCGAAGGTGGAACACCCGTCCGTTGATTTAAAGAGTTTGTCCGCCGGGCTGTCCGCCACAATCACGGCGCTTCCGTCCGCGCTTGTGCCTATGCCGCTCGCGCCGGCCGTTGCGCCAAAGGCAAGTCCGGTAGCCGCGCACTGGGACCAACTCGTGCCGCTGTTTGTCGACTTATATACCCTCTTGTTGGCATAATCGAGCGCGTAGACTACGGCGCCGTTACTGCTTGCCGCCACATCGTTTATGGCAAGCGCGCCGGGATTGACGGTAGACCATGAGCTTCCGCCATTGGTTGATTTTACGACGCCCTTGCCGTCATCGCCTATGTATATCTTCGTATTCGCGCCGTCATTTCCTATTGCTATGCCATAAGCCTTTGCGTCGGCGCCCGTGCTCCAAACACTCGTCCAGCTTGAACCTCCGTTAGTGGACTTGAATACATACGGAGACGTTTTATCGGTCATCCAGATTGCAGAGGTATTTGAAGGGTCTATTGCCACGTCCTGCGGATTTGAACCGCCTATGCTGCTTTCAGGAAAGTTCGCGGCATAATAAACGCCGTCTATGCGGTAAGGGTATGTGCCTGCGCCGAGGGTAGCGGCGGCATCGTTTTTGCCGTCCCAGACGTCGCTATTGGCGCCGGCCGATTTGTTTGTCGCGGTATATGAAGCCGGCGTTACAAGTTTTCTTTGCAAGACGCTTGAACCGTCGTAAATCCTCGTCCACAAAAGGGACGAATTAGCGAGGCTATAAGAAATAGTCGTGGTGGCGGGCGGGAGGAAGGGGTTGGGAGACGCTGAAACGCCGGATACGTTAGGAAGAATCGGGGCAGACTTGAGCGCAAGTAAAATGCCGCCGCTGCCCGTGGGAATAGCGCTACCCCAGTTCACCGAAACATTCCCCGTCGCCCCTGCGGCGGTTCTTGCCGCCTCGGAAAAGGTTATCACGCCATCACCGCCCATACCATTCGATGATTCGACATAGTGGTCAGCATACGCGGACGGGTCGGTCCCTGTCGTGGTTATCGAGGAGTTATTATCGTCCTCTCCCGCAACAGCCGCCACCACCAATGATTCGGCCGTAAGGGTGGTGATGCCGGTTAACGTCGTCGGGTCGGCTGTGCCGGTCTGGGGAGCGCCTTTCACTTCCCATGGGTCGCCGGTCGTGATTGCCCCGCGGTACGTGATGACAGCCGCGTAAGTGTCTCCTGTTCCCGTGCTTTTATCGACAAGCGGATTTGTCTCGGAGGCTGATGCCGCCCGCTTCCAGGCCCACCAGTATCTGGCGGTCGTGCCGCGGTCAACTGTCGCGATCTGCGTCCAGCCGCTCGGCCATGTGATGGTATCATTCACGTCGCGGACAATGACTTCAATCAGAAAAATGTCGTTCGCGACATGCGCCGGCAGGGTAACCGTAACATCGGCGCCGGTTGAGGAGGCAATCGCGCTGAACGCCTGATAAGCCGGCGCCGCCGCCCGGACGCTATGCGGGGCCATTGAAACGAAAGAAAGGGCAAAAAACGAGAGAACAGCGAACTTTAAGCCTTTAAGCCATACCGCTTTCTTTTTCCGGTTGCGTCCTCGGGATTGCTTCGTCGCGCCGTCAGACCGCGCGCCTGCGTCGACGCCTCGCGGCGCGTCCGCCTCATGACCTGAAATTATTTTATTCTTCATTACCCCCTCCTTGCCGGAGACGCGATTCGCCCCCTCACCCCTTCGACTTCGTCCGCCTCGGGCGGAGGCAGGCTCTGCCCTCTCCCGTTCGCTCCGCCTGAGGCGGACGGAGGGAGAGGGAACAAACTGATGGAGACGCGATATTTTAAACTCGGTTTACTTGTAAATCCTCTGTGGCAATCTTTGCCTGAATTAAATATACGGCTCCGGGCTTAACCCCTGCCCTACTTCTTGCCTTCGTCCGCCTGAGGCGGGCGGACGGACTCGCGGTATTCGCCCTTTTTCACGGCCTCCCTGATTTTTTGCATCTCGGAAAGTCTTTTCTTTAAGACCTCGTCGCCGGGGCTGAGCGAAACGGCCTTTTTCTCGAAGAACACGGCGTTATCGAAATCTCCCTTTAACGCGTATGCCTCAGCAAGAGCGTCGTAAATCTCGGGGCTGTTCTTTCTTGTCTTCAAGACCTCTTTGAGTTCAATGATGGCCGGCTCAGGCTCCCTCAACATAAGGTGTAACGCCGCGAGCTCAAGCCTCTTGGTCCAACCGGCCGGTCCTTTGGCGATTTCCTGTTTTAACGCCACGACCCTGTTCTTGATTTCAAGCCTTCTCTTCGCCCTCTCAAGCATATCTTTCAGATGCTCCGCCGAAGGGTCGAGTTCAAGGGCCTTTTGCCACGCCTCTATGGCCTTCGGCGTGTTATCGAGCCTGTAATAAGCCATGCCCAAAGCCTCGTAGGTCTTATTAAACGAGGGACGGTGGTTCTTTACCTCCTCGAATGTTTTTACGGCATCCTCGAAACGCTCCGCGTATATATACGCCACTCCGAGATTGAACCTGTCCTGCCACTTGGATTTTCCGGTTTTCCCGTCTTCCTCGAATTTCTTAATCGCCTTATCGAGATCTTCCCTCGTCTGATAGGTAAAAGGCTCGGGAGGGGCGTTGACCTTCTTCCGCCAATAGTAGCCGCCGCCCGCGCCGATAAGCGCGACAACGATTATCAACGCCAAAGCAAAATATTTCTTCTTCATGAACTCTCCTATTGGTTATAGTGGAGCAAAGGGGACGGCTTCGGGGCGCGGTGAAGCCTCCGCCTAAGGCTGACTACTGGTTATGGCATTTCAGGCAAGTATTGCGCATCATGCCCGTGGCGGCAACATACTCGGCGGTGCAATTCGAACCCGCGACCGCGGAAGGACAAAGATTTATGTTGTAAGCGCTGTCCAGTTGCACGAGATTCGTGTGGTCAAGAGTGGGGTCTCCGGCATTATTCGGGTTTCCTCCGCCGTGGGCGTAATGGCAGGAAAAACAAAAAGGCTGTTCGTCGTCATTGAACGGGGTGCCGTCGGGATTTATATGCCGCACGTCCCCTGAGGTTGCCGCGTCCCAGAGCGTGGAGTCGGCGTGCAGGTTTGTTACGGCCAAAGAAATGTTTATGTCCTGCACCGGGTGCCTTATCCACGGGCTTGTCGCGCCGGAATTGTTATCGCCGCTACCCAGACCTCCGGCGCCGATGCCTCCCACGTTGGCCGCGCCGCTTATACCGTAAAAATTAACGTGACATCTTCCGCACCACGCGGCAACGCCCTGTTTGGGACTGTCGGCGTCAAGAGGCGCCCTTATGAAGGTAACGGTCTTCCTCTCATATTTACCAAGCCCCATCCCCGTCGCGACCGTCTGCTCCACCGAGCACGGCGTCGAGGAATCATCCGAACAATTCGCCTGTCCGCTCATCATATAGGTAACCTTGACGCCCGAAGCCGAATTATCGTTCGCCGGATTGCCGGGATCGTACCTTAAATTTCTGTAATTGTTATTCCCGTGATTGTCGTGGCAATAGATGCAGTTGAAGGTGGAGCCGAACTTATCGGTAACGTCAGTCCACGTGCCGGCATAACCCGGAGGGGTCGGAACGGCAACCCCCACGTCGTGCATGTTGGAGTAATTCTCGTAACCCCGGTCGGAAAATCTTCCTGCGGACGGAACATAAACCTGACCGGCGGCAGGGGCCGCCCTTATATCAGGCGCGCCGAGACTGGCATTGTCCCCGTCGTGGCAATAAAGGCAAAGACCGAGTATCGAGTTAAACCTGAGAAGTTTTGTCTGCGGTCCCGAACCTCCGCCGGAATATATCATTGAAACGCCGCCCTGCGTGCCGTGCATGGTGTGGCACTGGGAACAGGCGATGGTTGTTATGCCGGAAGTTGTCTTGACCTCCGAGGCGTGATATTCGCCGGCCATCGCGGGATTTAAAAGCGAAATAATAAAAAGAACGAACAACGCGGTGCGAAGAAGACCGAAAAAACGCCGATTTTTAGCAAATAAGGCCATAGTCTCCCGCGTCGGAATTGAATTATCGGAATACAGGGCGGGGCTTCGACCCTGCGGTAAACACGCAACCAAGGAACCCACCGTAGGGGCACGATGCATCGTGCCCCTACTTAAAAACGCCTATCCTTTTAGCGCCTTCCTCCAATACATATATCATACCTTCCCCGTCAAAGTCAATGTCCAGAGGGAAGTCCAGCCTCTCGCGCTCCGCCCCTCCGGCGGCGCCGAATCTCGATATTTCCGCGCCTTCCTTGTTAAATATGATTACCCCTTTTAAGGCGTCCGCAAGCCAGAAGTTTCCGTCTTTATCCACCTTTCCGCTTGTGGGAAGTCCGAGGATGCCGCCCCTGTCCTCTATCGCCTGAAAACTCATCAGATGTTCGCCTTTTACCGTATAGACATGAATAACGTGTCCTTTGAAGAACGGCGTTATGAGATAAACCCTGCCTCCCCCGGCCGCGACCCCCGCGAGGGAGGCAAGCCCCTCGCCTATCGAGCCGGTAAAGTTATCATTCTTATCGAGGACGAGACATCTGTCCGCGGCCTTGTTCACGACGTATATATTGCCCTCCTCATCCATGTCCATCCTTCCGGCGATAAACTTTCCCTCCGAAGGCGTGAGGGTTTTAATCGGTTCTCCCTTAAGACTCAAAACCTCGATATAAGGTTTGTTTTCGTATGTCAGGTATATGCGCTCATTTCTTACCGCTATATCCAGCGGAGCGAATTCGCCCGGACGTCCGCCGAAACTGAAAACCGGCGTGCCGAGGGTGTCGAAGATAAGCACCTCTCCCCTCGACGGGTCAACGACGTAAACCTCTCCGTGTTCCCTGTCCACGAACACGGACTTCGGGCCCTTGAAACGGTTTTTATAAAAAGAATTAATCTCGAACTTGAACTTAGGCGGCAGTTCCCTTGCCGCCGCGCCTGCGCTCGCCTCTCGGCGAAGCCGAGGGTCGACGCCTTGCGGCGCGCCTGCGTCGACGCCTTGCGGCGCGCCAAAAGCCGGGACGGCGACAAGAAAACAAATAACGAGAGACAACGCGAATCTTAACCACATAAAAAGTCTAACCTCGACTCTGTCATTACTATCTTTTTTTGTCATTCCCGCGGTCCGCCACTTCCCCCTCACCCCTTCGACTTCGTCCGCCTCACGCGGAGGCAGGCTCTGCCCTCTCCCCAAGGGGGAGAGGAAGATTTAGGGCCTGTCCGCGAACACGATAATCACCGTCCGCCGATGATTGAAAGGTTTTGCCTCGCGCCCTCGTCCGAGGGATTAATCCTTAATACTTCCTCGAATTCGGCCTTCGCCTCTTTTAACATTCCGAGCCTCTTATACGTAATGGCGAGGTTGAAGCGCACCGAAGCGTCGTCCTTGGATATGGCGATCGCCTCCTTGTAATGCGAAACAGCCTCGCCCAACATCCCCTTCACGTTATAGATGTTGCCCAGATTGGCGTGCGCGCCAAGTTCGTTTCTCGAAGAGAATCTCTCTCCGAAATGCCCGCCCTTAAGAACGGCGTTTATTCTGAGCACCGTGTCGAACTCCGGTATCGCGTCGTCGTATCTTTCTGTCCCGACGAAGCTTGCCGCAAGGTTGTAATGGGGTTCCACGTACCAAGGGTCGTTCTTTATCGCCCTTATAAAAACAGGTATGGCTTCTTCATATCTTCTCTCGATACGAAGAGCGTCCCCGAAATTGTTCAAGGCCCTGGCGATGCCGGGGGATTTGGAGGAGGCATCCCTCCACAGGGCAATTTCGTCCGTCCATACGAAATTGCGCATGAAGGACAACGCGCCGAACACGACAAGGACAGCCGGATATAAAAGCGCCTCACTTTTGAATATTTTCCTCGACAACGTCGCTAAAACCTCCTCTTTGCGAAAGTCTATCGATGCGCCTGCGCGCCTTATCCCTCCATGCGCCGGGACCGGAAACCTCCGCATACAGCCTCCAATGCTTCAACGCCTTCCCGTAATCACCGGAGCCTTCGTAGGCCAGACCGAGCCCGTAGTGGGCGTTTATGGAATAGGGGTTTACGGACAAAGCCCTTTTGTGCATCTCCACGCTCCTCCGGTAATCTGCCGTATCGAAATAGGCAAACCCCGCGTTTGTAATGGCCGCGGAATCATAGGGGTTTATCTCCAAGGCATCGAGGAACCACTTGAGCGCGGTCTTGTAATCCCCCTTTTCAAGAAAAACCGTGCCCATGTTCGTAAATGCGGAGGAACCACCCGCGCCCTTTCCTATGGCCATGCGGTATTGCTCAACGGCCTTTTCGAACATGCCGAGCCTCTGATAGGCAAGCCCCATGTTATTGTGAAGTTCCCCTGCCTCCGGCTTGCGTTCGAGCGCTTTTGCGAATCTCCCGACGGCATCCGCATATCTTCCATTCATGTAATCGTTCAGCCCAATCCTGTAAAACGGCCTCCACTTAGCCCCCGAACCGGAAAGCACGTTTTCCCACAAAACCCCCTCGTCGGCCCACACGCCATTTCTCGAAAAAGCGCAAAGCATGAGAACCGCCGCAAAAAAAGCGATGCCTAACGCTCCGGGGTTTTTTATGCGCAATGTCCCGCAGGCTTGCGTATGCATCGCGGCGCGGTTCAACTCCCTCCTGCCCCCTTTTTCGCTTTCAGTTTGTAAAATTTTTCAAGATGAGCCCGCGCCTCTTCCTTATCGCCCATTTTACCGTAAAGAAGGAAAAGGTGGTAGTGGATGAGCGGTTCGTCCGGGTTTATCCCGACCGCCGCCGAATACATTTCCAAAGATTCATTCAAACGGCCATTGCCGAGATAAAGGAACCCCATATTCACGTAAGGGGCCTGGTATGAGGGGTCCTGCTCGATTGCCGTCGAGAATTCTCTCCGCGCCTTCCCCTCTTCGCCTCCTTCCGCATAGACGAGCCCGAGGTCGTTGTGGAGAACGGGCAAGTCGTGGCGCCGGAGGAGGGATTCGAACTCCAGGACGGCCTCTTTCCTCATCCCGGCTTTCCTATAGGCGTTCGCGAGGTTATGCCTTGTGCGCGCCCTGTCCAGGAGCGAAAGGGCCGTCTTGAATTCGTTTATGCAGAGGGAAAATTCCTTCATCGCGCAGTAGGCTATGGCGAGATTTTCATGGGCGCCGGGAAAAGAAGGCATAAGCTCTATGGCTTTTTCATGGTGCGCCACGGCATCCGAAAGCATGCCCTCCTTTCCATAAACAAAACCGATGTTCGAATGTATCATCGCAATGTCCGGATTCAATGAAAGGGCCTTCTTAAAACCCTCTATCGCATAGCCGGCAAGGCCCGCCCCGTAATACGCCATCGCAAGGTCGTTCCGCGTCCTCGCCTTTGCCGGAGACTTCCTCGATGCGTCTTTCCAAACGGCAATGCCGTCGAGCCAGACGAGGTTCCTTGCGAAAGTCGAAGCGGCAAAGGCCGAAACGACGGAAATCAGGACAAGCGATCGAACCGCCGAAACGCAAAAAAAGGAGAACGGGCGGAGTCCGCCGTTTTTTTTCGACATTACAATCAACAAGGCTTATGGCCCCCAAAAAAACTACTTACGGCAAAGGGGAGATTTGAGGCTCCGTTGAATCCATCTTTTCAAGAACCCCCTCGAAGACCTTGATGACGCCGGTGGCGTCGGCAACGTATATGCGTCCCGCCCCATCCACCGCAACCGCCCTCGGCCAGCTGAAAATCGACGGTCCGCCGAATTCAAAAAGGGGCTTGCCCGTCATGTCGAACGCTATAACCATCATCCTGTTCGTATCGGCTACGATGACCCTCCCGTTTTTCTCGTCGACCGCAAGAGCCGAGGGCATGCTGAAACCTCCGAAAAGGCTCGATAGGCCGCCCCATTTCGCGATAAGCGTTCCGTCATGGCCGTAACGGAATACCGTATAAATCGAACTATCGAGAAACGTGATGCCCCCATCGCTTACGGTAAGACCCGCGAAATTAGTCCCCTTGATGACGTCTTGTCCGTACTGGCTGACAAATTTGCCGTCAAGGGTTAAAACTATTATTCTTTGCGATGTTATGTCGCCGACGTATATCCTTGCTCCTTCCCTGCTTTTATACAAGGCTATCGACCTTATGGCCATCTTGTCGGCATCAGGGACGCCGCTTATCTTCAATTCTTTCTTGAAATCACCCCTGTAATCGAGGACCGCTATTCTGTCCATCTCGGCAACGTATATGTCGCCGCCGGCGTCAACGGCAAGAGATCGAGGAGCCTTGACGCCTGAAAGCAAATAATTGAAATGATACTGGTATATGCCGTCCATGTCCATAACGACGATTCTTCCATTGTCCTTGTCCAGAAGAAATATCTCGCCATGCCGCTCGTCCATGTATATCTGGTCGACCCATTTTAAAACGCTTCCGCTCAGTTTTGCGTCGAAACCGTACAGATAGTTTACGGCAACCGCCGGCAGAGGCGATGAAGCCGTCTGAGAAAAAGCTTCCCCGCGCATGCCCGTAAAGAAAACAAGGCACATGAAAAGCATGAAGGCTCTTATATGGACGGAATATCTATGGTTTCTCATGCGTCTCATGACGTTTTTACCTACCCTGCGTAGGGCAGACCTTTAGGTCTGCGGTCTTTCGTAGGGGCACGATGCATCGTGCCCCTACTGCCCCGCCCTACAAAAGCGGACAAGGTTCTCTTTTTAAATTTACAATAATAGAGCAAGAAAAGCAACCTGTTTTCTTGCCATGCCGGACCATAAAATGAATCCGGGGGGAGGCTTGTTTCAACATCTCGTAAATAGTCATTGCGAGGAGCTTTACCCCGAAGCAATCTCGTCTCTTTTCCCCTCACCCCACCCTCTCCCACAAGGGGAGAGGGTGAAAGAAAAAAAGGAGAAGAGGAAAAACAAAAAAGGGCACGGGAATTTCTTCCCGTGCCCTTTTTCATTTTTTATTCGCCTCACCTTTTCCCCTCACCCCTTCGACTTCGTCCGCCTTAGGCGGAGGGAGAGAAGAAAGGAGAGAAAGGTTCCGGGTTGAATCACCCTATAACAAGATAATCCGAAGATTACCTGTTGTGGCATTGCTGACATCCCGTAGTGCTGTCTAAACTGTTGCCGGTCTGACCTCCCGGGGTGGGCACACCCGAGGTGTAATCCCACCTCAAGTTGTCGTTATACGGACCGCCGTGCGCAAAGTGGCAAGAGAGACAGAACACCTTGGATGTGGTCGGATCTCCGCTAAGATAGTATTCGTACCCGGCAGCGCCAGTCTTTGCGACCGGAAGCCTAAACCCATCAGCAGCCACCGCATTAGTGCCGTACGTGGTCGTATTAATTATGGTTATACCTGCGCCTGACGTGGTGCTGCCGTCGTCAAGGAGGTTCTCCACCGGGTGCCTTTTCCAATCGTTGCCGGACCTGTTGGCGTCGCCGGCGACAACATCCTCATGCCAATTGTCGTGGCATGTGGCGCACCAATATGAAATGCCGTCTGTTGCGGCTCCCGCGCTTACGCCGTAACAGTTTACCTTACCCGTAACGCCATCAACGCAAGGGTCGCTTCCGTCCCATGCTACCCCCGCGTCATCCGCGATAGCCCATACGCCGGTATCTAACGCGCCGTTGCTCGGAGCCCATGAGTCGTCACCCGTGCCGCCACCAACTGTATAACCGCCCATGCCTCTGTAACTCTTTACGTTGGCATTAAGGGTTACCGAGGGCTCGCCTCCGGTTATATCCGGCTGGAGTTTGAGGTTACGATAAATGTTTGCAACGCTTGTTGTGCTGGTATACGCGCCATGCGGGTCGTGGCAAGAGGTGCAAGAAAACGTGGCAACGACATTATCTCCGCCGGGAGGCGTTAGTGCCGTTGTTCCGAGACTATGGGCCTGTCCCAGGAAATTGGTCGAGCCGTCGGTCCAGCCGGCGACGGAACTTCCGGAAAGGTCGCCTGAGAAATCTCCACCAGCGCCGATAACCAGGAAACTGTCGAGCGTGCCTGCGACAGCGCTATTGCCTGCGCCCTGCTGGCCGTCAATATAGACCTTCGGAGCGGTCTCTTCATGAGGCTTGTGCGTGCTACCGCCCTGCGCTCCGTTCGATGCGTGGCACTGCAGACAGAAGTTGTGTATCTGCTCCCTGCCTGCAACGATTCCCCTCAAAAGGACTATCGAGGGGCTGCCGCCGAGGGTGTTCGCGCCGCCGCCCTGGCTGTTGTGCATGGTGTGACACGAGCCGCAGGCAAGTTGGTTGTCGGGGTTCTTATGCACCGCGCTTGCCGGTGTCGCGAAAAGCGCAAGGCCTATGACCGCCAAGGCCGCTATCGCCAATGTGTAGAATGTTTTCATGATGTCCTCCCTTTTTTTTTGTTCCGTTACTTTTTTGTAGGGGTTCAAAATTTTAAACCCCTACAAATCTTACATATTGCCTATCGAGGGTAAAAGCGTATTACGCGGAAACGTATCCCTGTGTATAGAACAACACGCATCATCCTCAATGAGGCATCCATCGCCTCTTATAGACGCAAGGCTAAAGCCTTGCCCTACATAGCCGCACCTTCGTCAGTGCTTCTATTAATCTTAAATTAACAAATTTTAATTTTCTTGTCAAGAGAATTCTTTGGGGGGGGTCAAAATTTTGAACCCCTACGATCTGTCCCCCCAATTTTAGGGTTCGAAATTTTGAACCCCTACATCGGGTACATTTCGTCCTGTTGCCAATTTATCGGGTTATTGACGATATATTCCCTGATTTTCCACAACGATTCTTCATCGCGAATGATGTGTTCAAAATAATTGCGTTGCCATATAGGAATGCCGTGCATATTACGGATTGCATTAATTTGTTTGGTTACGGCGGATTTGAAACCACGAATTATCGTCGATATCGAATTTGATGTTGGATTGCCAAATTGTTCCGCCGTAGGGGCACGATGCATCGTGCCCCTACAATCACCAATAATAATTATTCCATGGATATGATTCGGCATCACCACAAATTCATCTTGTAGGGGTTCAAAATTTCAAACCCCTACATTGGGTACATTTCGTCCTGTTGCCAATTTATCGGGTTATTGACGATATATTCCCTGATTTTCCACAACGATTCCTCATCGCGAATGATGTGTTCAAAATAATTGCGTTGCCATATGGGAATGCCGGGCATATTACGGATTGCATTAATTTGTTTGGTTACGGCGGATTTGAAACCACGAATTATCGCCGGTATCGAATTTGATGTTGGATTGCCAAATTGTTCCGCCGTAGGGGCACGATGCATCGTGCCCCTACAATCACCAATAATAATTATTCCATGGATATGATTCGGCATCACCACAAATTCATCCAGTTTGATATTTTGCCGCATTTCCGATGTTTTCACCCATTCATCATGCGCCATCGCCCCCGCATCATTCAGTACCATTTTCACCCCTGCGATTTCGCCGAACAAACATTCTTTGTTCCGTGCGCATATCGTAATAAAATATGCGCCGCTTTGCGAATAATCGTACCCTTTTAATCGAATTGACCGCCGATGGTGTATATCGGAATTATGTTTCATGGATTATTTTCCGCCGTAGGGGCACGATGCATCGTGCCCCTACAATCTACCCCATTATGAATAATAATTATTCCATGGACATGATTCGGCATCACCACAAATTCATCCCGTAGGGGCACGATGCATCGTGCCCCTACAATCTACCCCATACGGATTTTAAACGCCGCGGACGAAGGCAGGGTCTAAGCGTCTTTCTTTGCGTCCAAGCGGAGCATATCGGAAAAAGCGAGGAGAAAGTCCCTGTCCCAGTAGCCTTTTATGGCCTCGACCTTCATGACCTCGACCGCCACCTCGGCGGGGATATCGCTCCGGTAAGGCCGCACAGAGGTAAGCGCGTCAAAGACGTCCACTATGGCGAGTATTCTCGCGCCGACCGGAATATCGGCGGACGAAAGACCGTCCGGATAACCCGTGCCGTTATACTTTTCGTGGTGGCCGCGTATTATCGGCAAAAGCGGTTGCGCGAACCTGAGCGGCTTGCAGATTCTCTCGCCGACGACCGGGTGCTCCCGCACGTGGTTATACTCGTTCGAGTTAAGGCTTCCCGGCTTGTGCAGAATGCCCTTGTCCGTGGCAATCTTTCCTATGTCATGGAGTATTCCGGCGGTCCTTATGCATTCCTGTTCGTGAACCGAAAGGCCGATGTAGGCGGCAAGACGGGTCGAAAGTTCCGAGACCCTCTGCGAATGGCCGTGGGTATAGGGGTCGTTATAATCGAGCGCCAGCGCGAGACTGAAGAGCACGTTCTGGGCGTTTTCAAGTTCCGAGATTAAACCCTTCATCCGCACGAGGGATTTCACCCTCGCCAAGAGTTCGGGTTTCTGAAAAGGCTTGGTCAAGAAATCGTCAGCCCCCGCCTCTATGCCGCGGATCTTGTCGTCTATGCCGTCAAGGGCCGTGAGCATGACGACGGGGATAAACTGGGTCTCCTTTTTCTCCTTAAGACGCTTGCAGGTCTCGTATCCGTCCATCTGGGGCATGAGCACGTCGAGAAGCACTATGTCGGGGATTATTGTCTCGACCTTCTGCAAGGCCTCTTTGCCGTTATAGGCCTTTATGATGTCGTAGCCTTGAGCGGAAAGAAGGCCCTCGAGGAGTTCGAGGTTCTGCATGTTGTCGTCAACGGCAAGGACTACCGGTTTGCGGTTTACGACGGTTTTTTCGCTCTGTTGTTCCTCTTTCGGAAGAACTCCCCCCTCAATCACGATGCCCTCCGCCTAATGCCGTTCGTTATTATGCATTTCAACTAAATTACGTTATGCCGCAAATAAAAATGCTAACTATCATAACTTTAGCCTTTGATTCTTCCCGTGAAACCTCCCGCTTTCCATAACTATGTTATGATTATGACATATTTCCAATCAAATGGCAAACTTTATTTTTTAAGGGGGGGTAAGGAGGAGAGAGAAAAGGTAAGGAGAAGAGAAAAATCATACAAGCGCCGGGCTACCTCCTTTTCACCTTATGGCATCTCTGGCAATTTTCAAAGCCCTTGGGCTGAAAAGCCACCTTGCCGTGGCATCTGCCGCAGTATTCGCCGTTCCATATGTCATACATGGTGAACTGATTGGCGCCTTTCTTTTCCTTGAATATCGAAGGGTGGCAATTCGCGCAACCCAGTATCTGCGTGTGGGTTTTGTGCGGAAACAGGACATTGGCCATGAGCCTGTCGTTTATCTCAAAAACCACGTCCATGTCGAGCACGCCTTCGGATTGGTCCCATTCGCCGCCGGGCTCGATGCTGCCGCTCGGTTTTATGAGTCCGGCGGCGAACGCCGCCGACCAATCCGGATACCCGAACTTGTCCTTTGGAAGCCCTCTTATGGCATAAGGCAGTTCATAGGATTTCCTGACAACCGGCGGCACCCACGGATCGAACAGTTTGGGAGCGCCGGCCACATCCACCCTCTTCTTTACTTCGGCGGATATCTCTTCTTTTCTCCTCTCCTCATCCTCTTTCATCCTCCGCGCGTCAGCCTCGGCGCTACTTGTAGAAAAGGCGTAACTGCCTTTCGCGTAAAAAGGTATGGTGGCGAGGCCTCGCGACGCGGGAGGGGAAGAAACGTCCTTAACACAGCCGCCAAGGGCTAAAACAGTCAGAGAGGCAATGAGAATAAAAAACCGTTGCCAAGCGCCCCGCGCAATGAGAGGCATCACTCTACCTCTCTAAGGACCTGCACCCTTCCGCCGTCAACGACGTAGATGAGGCCGTCCGCGGAAATGGATATGTAGGATGGAGCATAGAGTTCGCCTTCCTTGAAACCCTTGCCCGAAAAAACATACTGCAAGGCGCCGCGTCCGTCGAACACGCCTATCTCGCCGCTATGCCTGTAAAGGACGTATATAAAGCCGCCTGACGCGGCAAGGCTTACCGGAAACGAAAGACCCCCTGAGCTTGCCGAAGGGTCGATTGAAACGCCGAATTTGGAAACAACGCTTCCTTTAGCGTCAAATACGTAAACCGTCGAGGATACGGTATCGAGGCCGTACACAAAGCCGCCGCCGGCCTTCACGTCGCTGAAGCCGTAAAAAGAAGCCGACAAAGCGGGGGCAATGACCTTATCGAAAGAGCCGTCCTTTTTCACCGCGACAATCCTTCGGTTAAGCCTGTCTATGACGTAGAGGTTTCCCGCCCCGTCGGAGGTAAAACGTCCGGGCACGAACTTCTCCTTGCCGGCGGGAATGTCTTTCATGTCAAGGAGCGAAACCTTCTTCTGCTTCATGTCTATGACTTTTATAACGCCGGCTTTGGCGTCGAAAACCAAAAAATCGCCTTCCTCGGTCTTCAAAACCGTAACAGGCAGCGCAAACCTCTCGTCTATAAGCTCGGAGAGGTAACTAAAATCCTTGTCAAACGACACAAGGCGGTTATTGCCGGTATCCGCGACGTAAAGCCTCTCCTTGGAAGCGTCGTAAAACACCCCCGAGGGCTCCTTGAGCCTGCCCATGATTTCTTCATACGCTATCACCGCCACCACCTTGTATTTTCCCTTGCCTACGGAAAACGCCTCGCGCGCCGGGAAAATCAAGGCAAGAGCCGTTAGCGCGGCAATCGCTAAAACAGGGAAAAGGTTCTTCTTCATAATATCCTCCGGCCTCATGTCTGATGACATTGCACGCATAAATCCACGTTGGGGTCGGCCCTGAGAAGCATTCTCTCCGGAGAACCCATCACGTTATGGCAGGTATTGCAATCCATCGGAGCCTTATTCCTCGGGTCTATTATGGCCTCGCCGACCGGATGGGTGAACGTGCCCTGAGTGGCATGACAATTCTCCGCGGCGCAGGTATCCGCCCCCTTGGCGAGGAAATACCTGTTATTTGAGCCGTGCGAAACATGGCAATTGGAACAAGTTCCTATCTTTTTGTGGACGTGCTTGCTCGCGTTGGACCTTTCTTTGCTGTCCATGTGGCAGGCGTAACAGACGGATGACTCCCTGCCGTTAAAGAGCGCCTTCCGGTCGGAGGCGTGCGGGCTGTGGCAATCGTCGCAGAACCTCTCGGAGCTTCTTACGAGATGGCTGTATATGCCGTTAAACGACGACAACGCGTCGTTATGGCATTGGATGCACAACTCCGTCCCGGCCGAGACGACCTTATCGGAACCCTTTACATGGCACTTGTCGCACATCTTCTCCTTGAACGGCGCGTGGAGGAACGCCCTTATCATGCCTTTCGAATCCGAAGAATGCGGATTGTGGCATTCAAGGCAATCGCCGCCGCCGCTCATCGGATAATTTCCGTGCGCAACCGAGAACTTCTCACCAACAGGTTTGTGACAGTCTTTGCAGATATCCGCCTTCTTCTTCGAGAGAAGTCCCTCCTCGCTTGAGGCATGCGGCTTGTGGCAGACGAGACAATTACCCTTCGCGACTTCCGGGTGCGCGTTTTTCTTCGAAATCACGTCTTCCTTCTTATGGCAGGAATAACACATCTCGGCGCCGGTTGCCTTAAGAAGTCCTTTGGCGTCGGTCGAGTGCGGGTCGTGGCAGTCCAGACACTTCCCCTCTCCCACTGGCTTATGGACGACCGCGCCCGTAAAACCCTTCCTCTTGTCGTGGCACGAATAACATATGGCCGACGGGTCGCCTGAAAGAAGCGCATCATGGCTCGAGGCGTGCGGATTATGGCAGGACGTGCACAGGCCGAGCCTTACCGGCTGATGCACGTTCTTTTTTAAAGTGAAAGACGCCGACTTGAGATGGCATGACGCGCAAAGACTCTTTGTGTCCTTCAACGCCCCCTCTGCCGCGGGCGTAAAGACAAACATCAAAAACGCCAAAACCATGGCCTTGCCCGCCCGACCCGGGCTATGCCCGGGCGCCCCGCGTAAAAACCTGCCCATAAACGCATTCTCCGTTATTCATGATGATTGCATCTCCCGCCACGCAGAACCCAATCATAGCCTCTTATGACAGACCATGCAATCTCCTTTTTCAAAAGGCTCGTGCTTTTTCAAGTGAAGCAGTCTTTTGTCGTCTCCGGCGTGCGACTGATGGCACCCCGTGCAATCGGCCCCTTTCGTGGAGATGCCTCCGTGGGCCTCGGAAAACTTCTTGTCGTCGCCCGGCTTGTGGCAACCGGCGCAAATCGCGCTACCCGAAGAAGTCAAGAGCCGTCTTTCATTCGAGCCGTGCGCCTTATGACAGGCGCCGCACTCGCCCTCAAGGACGGGCTTATGAACGAACGCGCCCTCCTTAAGCATCAAGGCGCTCAAATCAACGTGGCACGACAAACACAACTCCTTCATGGGCCTCGAAAGGGTAAACTTGACTTTCCCTCCGTGAGGCATATGGCACGCGTTGCATTTTCCCTCAATCACGGGCTCATGGCCGAATTTCACGGCTTTCGAGTTCTTTTCGACAGCGGCGTGGCACTTGTAACAAAGGCCCGCGCCTTCCGCGAGAAGCTGGCTTCTGTTGTTGCTGGCGTGCGCATCGTGGCAACTGAGGCATTTGCCGTCGCTCGCGACCGCGTGAGCGCCATCGGCGTTTACGCCCCTCAATATCGAATCGTGGCATTTAAGACAGAGTTTCTCCTGCTTTGCCGAGACAAGTTTAGGCTCGGCTGAGGCGTGCGGATTATGGCACGCGCTGCACTTGCCGTTTCTGACCATGGAATGCTTCGTAACCTTGTCGTACTCGCTTTTTTTGGCCGCGTGGCACCCGTAACACAAATCGTCTTCCTTGGAAACGAGAACCCCGTCCGTGTCGGAGGAATGAGCGTCATGGCATTTAAGGCAAGTTCCTTCTTTTACCGGCGCGTGCGTCACCGCGTCGGTAAATTTCTCTTTCTTATGGCAACGGTAGCAAAGGCCGGCCCCGGTGGATTTAAGCACGTCCTTATTCTCCGAGGCGTGGGGGTCGTGACAACCGGTGCATTCGCCCCGTTTGCCGGGAGTGTGGACCGTCTTCCTTGAGTGCTTCTTTTCGGTCTCGACGTGACATGAGTAACAAAGATTTTTTTCCGAATCCCGAAGAATGGCCTTCCTGTCCGAGGCATGCGGATTATGGCAACTCGCGCACTGCCCGGCGCCGACCGGGGAATGGACGACCGGTTTCTTGAAGTCCGACTCCTTGTCTTTATGGCAACTATAGCAAAGGCTCGCGCCGGGAAGCGCGGTCTTCAGCGGTTCTTTCGATTCCGGGTCGTTATGGCAGTCCGAGCACTTCCGCTCGACAAAAGGCTTATGCTCGAAATTTCTTACGAGCCTGTCTCCGCTCGACGCGTGCGGAGTGTGGCACGCAAGGCAATCGCTTCCGATAACGCCGTATCCGGCGTGCGCCTTTGTTGACGCGGACGACGCGGCATCGTGGCAGTTAAGGCAGAGTTTATTGCCGCTGTCGCTGAGTATTCCGGAAAAATCCGACGCGTGAGGGTTATGGCATGAGATGCAGTCGTTTGCCGACGCCTTATGAGTGGTCTTTTTCTCGAACTTTTCCTTCGCGTGGCACTTATAACAAAGTTCCGCGGAAGAAGCCCTCACGAGCCCCTTCAATTTGGAAGAATGAGGATTATGACACTCCAGGCACTTGCCCTCTTTTACAGGGGCGTGCACGAAACTTTTCTTGAGAAGGTCTTTATCCTTTTCGTGGCAATCGTAACAAAGCCACGGGTCCTGCTTCTTTAATTTCAGCGCGCCCAGAAGTCCGTGAGGGATGTGGCAACCTTCGCACTTCTTCTCGGCCACAGGCCGGTGGAGCCTGCCCTCGGAGTAAACTCCGTATTCCTTGGCATGGCAGTCAACGCAACCCTTTTTCGCTATCTTCGGCCCCTGACAACCGGCGGCGAAAAAAACCGCGACAACCAAAAATATCGCAATCCGTACCGAACCCAATCAACACCTCCGTGTTTCAAAAACTCTAAAACTTGGCCATTTCCTCTTCGTTTATCTCTATCGGTATGTTTTCCCTCAAGCGTTTCAAATACGTGGCGAACAACTCCGCGTATTTTCCCCTCCCGAGGTCCGTTTTGACGCTTTGTTTGACCTGCTCAAACGGCATGACCTCGCCCTTTTTCATGCCTCTGAACTCGAAAACGGCAAAGACATATCCCTTGCCTTCCGACGCGTCGAACGGACCGAGAACTTCGCCTTCTTTGGCGGCACGGAATGCGCTTAAGATGTCGCCGGTAAACCGCTCCGCGGACACCCACCCGATGTCCCCTCCCTTTACGGAAGAAGAATCCCCGGATTTCTTCTCGGCCAGGCGCGCGAAAGACGCGCCCTTCTTAATCTCCGTGATTACGGAGTCGGCCTCGGCCTCGGACGGCACGGTTATCAGGCCGAGATTAAACAGGTCCTGCATCATGTACTTCGCCGTATTTTTGGCGTAATAATCGCTAATCTCGTCTTCATCTATCTTTACGGCGGCGGATACGGCCTTCCTCTTGAAATCCTCCAAGAGGCGCTTCTCCCTGAACTGCGTTATGGCCTTCGCGATATTCTCCTCGTTTTTATAACCGTGTTTCGCGGCCTCCCTGTCAAGGAGTTTATAAAGCACGGCGCTCTCGACGTCGCTTTTGATATTTTTATCTTCGCCGCTCTTCCTCGCGCTTTCCGATATCGTTCCGGCCGGAATCGGCTCGCCGTCCACGTAAGCAAGCGGCGTATCGAGCTCTTCCGGCCCTAAAGAAGACACTTTCTTCATGGCCTCATCAAGGAACTTCACGTCGGCCCTGCCGCGAAGATAGGCGAAGTAGGCGGCTTCCCTCGCCTTTATCTTTTCGTTCAATATGCGATTTTTTATTACTTCCTTCTCTCTCTGACTCTTATCTTTTACCTGCCCGTGGGCTTCGTCCGCGGGCAGAACATCTTCCTTTTTCTCCTTCACCGGCTTTTGCTCTTCTTTCTTCTTCAATTCTTCGGCGTAAACAGCCTCCACCTCGGAATCCTCGACCTTAACCTTGTTTACCACCTCGTCTTCCCTCAAACGCGAGAGGAAAAGGTTAAGCGAGAAGTTCTCTACCGCGCTTACGTAATCGGCTTCCTTATCGAGACCCATGCTTTCGGCCTCTATGAGCATGAGTTTAGCGTCTATCATCTCGTCAAGGAACTTCCGGTATCTTTGTTTTTCGAAACTCTTTTCTCTGCTAAGCACCTCGCCGACACGGCGGCCGGTGTGGAGTTTATTGACGCCCTCCATGAATTCCTTGACGGTAATGACCCTGTCGCCGACCTTGGCCACATACGGCTCCTTCTTGCCGAAAGGCCAAAGCGCAAGGCTGTCGCCGGGGCTTAAAACCGAAATAAACGCGATTAAAACAAATATGCGAAAAACCGTGAACGCAAAAATCGGGCTAATTCTTCTCTTTCGCGCCGGTCGAAGAAATATACCTTCCTCTTGACCTAAAGACATATTCGCTTTTCCTCTCATTGTTATACTCGCCAATGGTACCTATCATCTCTTTTATGACTTTTTGGGCAACTCCCGCGGCTGACCTGACGTTGCCTATGTCAAAGACGATAATATACTCATCCCCTCTCTTTTTATTGTTTGAATACCAAAGGATGCGTCCGGTGCCTGATTCCACCATCCTCATGCTCAAGGACACAACCGGCGCGCCGCCTCTTCCCTCGTCAAACTCCTCGACCGTGCCCGTTATGACGGCATCCACCTTAAGGCGTTTGCCGAGTATCTGGAGTCTTTCGATTTCCATCTCGCCGACGGTCACCGCGCGCTCCTGTATCAGAAACTGACGCACGTTGCCCGGCTCTTCTATGTTAAATCTGCCTGACTTGAAAAGTTCGGTAACGTAAATGTTATAAACTATCTTATCCGCGTCCTTCACGCCGCTTATATTGTAAAACGGCAACACCGCCACCCTCATGGCGTTGCCGTTTTTCGGGTAAGCGATTCCGGGATCCCTTTCGCCGTGAAGAGACGAGCAACCGGATGCGGCTAAAATAGCCAAGCCGGCAACAACCATTCCCAACGCCTTCCTCATACCGTAAACTCTTTAACGGCCTCCTCCAGCTTTTCCGCGGCCCGCCTTGCTTCCTTGTTGCCTTCGTTTTGTTTGGACGTCCGCGCGACCTCCCCGGAGGCCGCCTTCACCCTCTCGACCTTGAGCCTGAGTTTTTCGACCATGATATTAAGCGCCTCGGCCAATTCCCCGACCTCGTCGCCGCTTCTTACCGAAAACTTCGCCTTGAAGTTTCCCTCTCCGACCTTGTCCTTTATGTCGCGCTCAATCCTGTATAACGGGCCGGCTATCCTGTGTGGAATGAAAACACCCACCGCGATGGCCGAAACCAACCCTATCGTGAAAGCTATTATAACCCCGGGCAGCAAAAATTCCAGAAAATTCTTCGCGTTCACGTGAAACTGCTTGTATGTCTCGCCGACCTCATGGCTCGAGAAGAAATAAAAGAAAGCGCTCGTCAAGCCTACCGATATAAGCACTACGAGCATCAACCCGACGAGAAGCCTTGCCTGCATCCGTTTTTTTATGGAAAAATTTATAAACCTCCGCCTGTTTACGTTGCTCATTTTCCCCTCCGTTTACGCGGGATCACGGATGAACGAAACCATTGATGATTCTCTCCCCGCGAATGTTTTTTAGGACGGAACTCCGCCCCTATGGCATTTCTCGCACAATTCGCCGTCCTTGTCGAACCTTAGAAAATAATCCGCGCCGCCCCCGTGAGGATGATGACAGGTAACGCAGGTAATAAGACCTCCCTCTATCGTCGGCATCTCGAAGGGCACCACAACGGGCGGGCCCGCGCTCCTTATCGCGACAGGATGAGAGGCGTTTTGAGGATGGCACGCCCTGCACGCCTCTATCCTTGAAAATCTTCCCGGAGTAAGACCGATACCGTGGTTTCCGAACTCTATTTGTTCGGCCAACTTCAAAGACGCCTTTACGGGCAAAGACGATAAAACTTCGACATAAACATCCCCTGTCGAATCAAGCCTGAAAATCCTCGCCTCAGGCCTCTCGAAGACCGCGTCCTCCGCTTTCGCGGCGCGGCTCTCGAAGAAAGTCTTTGACGAGTCTAACTTGTATTCGCCGGAAATAGACGTATTGCCGAAAATATCCCTTGAGATTATGCGAAAACGGTACGCCCCGCTCCTCAATCCGGAGAGGTTTGCCGAATGCCTCGTTTCGAACACATCCTCGAAAGATACCTTTTCCGGGTAAACGCCTCCGCTTCCGTATTCAACTAATCCGGCCGACGGCTTATCGGTCTCCCACCGCACCAACGCATTAAGGAAGACCTTTCTCGTCACTTCCGCCACCCTGACGTTACTCGCCGAAGGAGGGATTTCGTCGTCGTTTCCCCTCCGCAAAACCGCTTTATACGGCCTGAATTCGAAAGAAGACGCGCTCTTCCGTCCGGCCCTGTCCTCAAATCTTAAAACGAGTTCGTAATGCCCGTCACGGGACAATCCTCTCAAAAAAAACACCGATTTAGTCTGATAATCGGAATCCCCCGACTCCCTGACCGTACCGGCGTTCAACCCCTTCCGCAGGAGATGGCACCCCGCGCAATTTTCTTCAACCCCTTCGTGCGAAACTTTATGACCGGCTATGAGCGCGTATACGTCCTTCAGCCCGAAGCTGCCCGCTTTCTTGCCGGAATGACAGCCTTTGCAATCTCTCTCCGATTGACCCTCTCCCCTGTTGACGTATAATTGCGAAACCAAGGCAATTAACACTCCGCAAACAATCACCCCGACTGACAAGGAAAGTTTGCGCATATTCGGTATGTTTTACGCCTGACTTAAAAATCCTCCAAAAACCCGGATTTTTCTCTCAATTTCGCGAACGGCACGCTCTTGGCAAAAAGAGACGGAAGTGTCTTGGTGAGTTCCGAGGTGTTGCCGGCCGTGTCTTCGGCGAAAACCGTAAAACGAAGCGACTTCATGTCCACGTTGGGGCCTATGGGATATTCCACCTTATTCGGGATATCGCCGCCGTCGCCGGCCAACGACTTAAGGGTATTCCCTTCCCGGTCCGATATAAGAATTCTCCACTTCTTCAGGGACTCCTCCGGGGCGTGGCTGAAAGAAAAGAACAACATGCCGTCGAGGACGTCCACGTTTACGCTTACGACCGGCGGGGCGTTCTTGACGCGAACCGCCTCCGATACGACGGTTTCATTGCCAGCCAGGTCTCTCACCGCGAGATTCATCGTATAATTGCCGTCCGGGACATACCCGTACTTGTCTCCTTCTCCCTTCCATGCCAACTTCCGGGGAACGCCTCCGAAACCCCTCTCGCTTCTTACGACATTGCCGGCGCCGTCCTTCACCTCTATGCGCCAACCCTCGATATCGTCATACGTCATAAGCCTCGGCTCGAAAATTACCATCCCCCTTTTCTTGGAGGCAAAAACCCTATGCTCCACCGTGACGCCTATCTTGGGGGGAATGCTGTCAACCACCATGCTTCCGGCGGCCTCGAAGACGTAAGGCACCATCATCTTGTCGGTGAGGATAATGTCCAGAAGATACGCTCCCTCCTCCGCGGGCGTCGACACGCTGCCTTCGTATTCATCGCCCCCGACATTGGTAAGAATAATCTCCTCGCCGCCCAGCACGGCGGACACCTCGCTCGGCGCCTCTCCTATCGGCACTATCTTCACTCTGATATTTCTTCTGCCTTCTCTATTGCCGATAGTCGGGTGTATTATGACCCTCTCTATCTCAAACGGAGAAGACGCCACATCCCTTATGAAAAACCTGTCGGCCACCCCCTGGACTATATCCCTTACCACCATGGAGGTTAATTCATCGATGGACGTCACGACGCCGAGTCCCAAGAACCCTTCGAAATCCCGTCCTGTATACGTAATGTTATCCGACCACAATATGCTGCCGTTAACGGCGCTCAAGAGCCTCAAACCTATCCCGACGGTAATCTTGCCGTTGTCGCCGGAATACTGATTAACCGAGCCTACCAATACCGCATCCACGCCGAGCGCCTTGCCCATCTCCCTCACGGCCAGCCTCGTTATCGCGCCGGTGTAACGAATCCTCCTTTTCGCGAGGAAATCCTCCACAAGGTCGTCTTTTACTATGAAAACCCATCCCTTGCCTTTAAGTTCGGTCTTTATGTTTTCCTTTATTATGAAGGCGGCTACGCGGTCTACCGTAAGGTTTTCGAGAGGCAAAATGGCTATGCTTTTTATTACGACTGTCTGCGCGGCTCCGTTGTTTCCGTTTCCGTTGCCGTTTCCGGTGGCCGAAAAAGAAAGCGCCGGCGTAAACATGCCCGCGAAAAAGAGGCTCAGGAGGAGCATTCTTAATCCCCTCTGCCTCCCCTTTGTAAAAGGGGAGAACCTTTTTATCGTAACCTGCAATTCAAAGACTTTTTTCTCGCAACGCTTCATAAACGCACCTTACGGTAAGATTTAGGCAAATCGTCCCCGGCACCACTTTCCGTTACTGACGTAAATTTTATTCATAAGCGTTCGTGCCGGAAAGTGGCGCCGGGCTCTTCCGGCTACAACAACGTATCTATCGCTTTCCCTACCGCCTTCCGCGTAAGAACGGTCCTATCCACCTCTTCTATGCCCAAGATCCTTCTCCAAACACTCTTGCCTGAAGCCGTAGAATTCGCCTGCCAGAGTATGATGCCCGAGCTCGCGTCAAGCATGCGCATGGATATTGAAACCACCGCGCCCCCCGAAGCGCCTTCGTACTCATCGACGCTCCCTATTATAACGGCCTGAGCGCCGAGCTTCTCGCCAAGAAGCTTCAAGGTCTCCTTATCCGGGTCAAGAACCATTCCTTCCGAAGCGCCGGCCGCTCTCAAGACCGCGCCGAGCGTCTTACTTACCTCTCCTTGCTCGAGAACCTCGAATGCCCCCCTCGAGAGAATATCCACCGTCACTATGCTGCGTATCTTCTCGCCGGCGTAACGGTCGGATGTCAGGTTATTGAACGGCAACACCGCCACTTTCCTTATATACGAGAAGTTGGCATCGGGGTTTATGTATCTAACTGTGCTCGACGCGCAACCCGCAATAACAAGGAATATCGCCGCAAACATAAAGAAATTTCTAAAGACACTCAGCTTCATTCTGATTTTATTATACATTATGGCTCTCCTTTATGCAACTTTTTTTATCCGGCCGGATTAAAAACCCTTTAAAAGCTGACCGATGCCCTCGCAAACACCGTTTCCGTCTTATCATTGGTCGCGTTGTCCACGCTGGTGGTGTTATAAACTGCCCCCACGGAAAGCCTTCCCAACACTTGCCAGTTCAAGTTGCCTCCCATGGATACCATACCGCTCGAGTTGTCATTATGATAATTCAAAGAAACATATATCTTGCTCGTCGGCGAAAAGGTCAAGGCGTAACTCTGCGATTCGGTCGGCTCGATATTAAAACGTCCCGACAGGTAGAGCCTCCTTGTGGGGGTAAAAGAGAAATCAACGGAAGTGGCGGTGGTTTCCGAAGAGGTCTTTCCTGATGGCGCGTCCGTCGTGGCGCTTGTGCGGCTGTTATTCAGCATAATGGTCAGAGACTTCCACGGAACAAGCCGGAGATTCGTATTATAACTCGTGGAATCGGATTGAGTATCGGACTGAAAACTTTCGCTTGAACTCATTACCGTCGAAAAACCTAAATCAACGCCTCTGTAAACCATAACGGACGAACTGAAATTCGCGCTTTCGGCCTCCGAAACGCGTTCGCCGTCGGCATCGGACTCCGAGTGGTTGAACGTAAGCCCGAGGTTTACCGTATCAAGCGGACTCGACGACAACGAAAGCGCGTAAGAACTTGTCGTATTCTCCGTATCAGTGACGGAACTGTATTCGCTCGATGTGGCGCTAAAGTTGGCGAAAATGTTAAGATACCTTGGTATGGCAATGTAGTTCGCGTTCGCGCCGTAACTATTACTGACGGATTCGCTATCTGTCCCTCCCGCCCCCACCGTCCCCTGCTCGCTCTTGTCATAATTAAGGCTGAACCCCAAAGAAAGCCTGTTCGTGGGCCTGTATGAAAGACTCAAACCGCCGGACTGGCTCGTAGAATCCTGCGTCACGGACTGCCTTGGCGACGAAAGCAGGAAACCCACCGCCTGTATTTCCGTCACGTTTATGTCGGTTGTTCCGTTGCCGGCGGTATTCACGACCTTAAAATACAAGGCGTTTGTTTCCGTAAAATTCAATTCAAACCTGTTGAGGGTCGCGTTGTACGTCTGCGCCGGAGAAGCAACGAGCGTCCACGTGATATTGTTGGGACTCGTGTACACCTGCCACCCGAAACTGTAGATGCTCGCTATGTTTGTTTCCTCGAATGCCGTGGTGGTGATATAGACGTATATCAAGTGTATGCTCCGGGAAGACGGAAATCCCAGACCTATGTTCCAGTCGGCGCAGTTCAAATCTATGGTAGTAGCGCCGCCGCCGCAGGCGCTGACGAATGTAACGGGGGTTGTGTCGATGCCGGGGGGGGGGTTGTCTATCAATTCAGGTTCGTTGGTAAGCGCAACGCTCGTCGGAAGCGCCGGATTAAAAAACGCAAGCCCCGCATTGCCCGAAATCCCGACGTCGAAGCGAGACGCCGCGCCGGTGCTTTCCGTGGTGGACTCCGCTATCCGATACCCGAGGTTTGCCGAGGCTCTAAGTTTGTTATCCAAAAAAGACCTCGACAAGTCGCCGTTTACGGAATGCGAAGGGCTCTCCAATTTGGTTTCGGCAATCTTGTCCTCGTTCATATTCTGAACGAAGGAGTACCCGGCGCGCGCGTCGGTGTCAAGAAAATAAAAACTCTTGCTCAACCCTAACCCGACATTGGAAGTTACGCTATCCAGCGTCTTAGGACTTTCATGGTCTTCCATCGTGGAGATATTGTAAGAAATACTGACATTCGGCCACCTCGTCTCCGGCAGATGGAATGCGGCGCTTGTGGTCGTAGTCGTAATCCGTCCGCTTTCCGAAGGGTCGGTCTCGGTCCTCAAATGGCTGAATGTCAGGTTATAGAGGGCGGGCGGAGAAAAGTGAAGCACGAAAAAAGGGTAGGCGTTCTCTTGTTTCTCGCCGTTGACTTCCGTTATGGTCCACCTCATGTCTCCGCTCAAACTTACTGTGTTCGTGAAATCCTTCGTAAAATTCAGGCTGTACTGCTGCGTGCTCGACTTGGACGTCGTCGTTAAGCCGGCGGAAGAACTGTCCGTCCTGGAATAACTATAATCGGCGCGCGCTCCGAGAGACGAGGCAAAAGACGCCCTTTCCCCAATAAGCGCCGCAAAAAAAATCACGATGAAAAAAACCGCGCTCTTCCTCATTGCGTACTGTCCGGCTGCGCGACTCCATACGGGTTTGGCCCCACTGTCAGAGTCTTGATATATCTTTCTCCGACAGGATCAAACAATATAACCTCGTTACCGCCGTAATCGGCCACGTAGATGCGATTTCTCTTTTCATCGGCGGCTATCGCCACCGGGGACTTGCCCGCGGGAACGCTTCTCTGGAAGGCGTGTTCGCGATTGAAGAACGAAACGCTGCCGGACTTGGCGTTAGCCGTCATAAGCCTGCCGTTAAAGGCCTTTAATCCCCTTTCGGGTGACTGTCCGACGCTTACCCTGTCAAGGACTTCCCGCGTGGACTGGGAGATTACGGTTATGGAATTCAAAGCCGCGCTGAACACGTAAATCTTGCCGTCGCCTGTCGCGAGCCCGCTCGGCCTCGCGTCGGTTTTTATTGTCGCGACGACGGCGTTGGCGTCCGCGCTTATGACGCTTATGTTGTTCGACATCTCGTTTGTAACGTACACTTCGCGGCGGAGCGCGTCAACGGCCATGAAAGACGGCGTAGTTCCCACGGTTATGGTTTTCACAAGCCTCGTCGTAAGCGTGTCCATGACGAGGACGTCGTTCGAAAGGCGGTTTACCACATAGAGTTTTCCGTCCATGGCGCCGGCATAAGCCGGCACATACGCGATATCCGTCGGCTCTATGCCCAAGGGAAGCCTTATGGTATCCCTCACCCTGAAGTTGACCGCGTCCACCTCGGACACCGTGCCTCCTTTCGAGTTCAGGACGTAGAGGGCTTCTTTTACCTGATTTATCGCCATGCCGGAAGGCATATTGCCCACAGTCACCGCGGCAATCACCCTCTCAAGGCTTTTGTCTATTATTGATATGTAGTTTGAACCCCTGTTGGACACGAAAAGAAGCAGGTTCTTTGGCGAAGGGGCCTGCGGCTCCGCCTTTATGTCCGGGCGGAACATGTGTCTTTTTTCGACGGATTCGTTCGGATTCCACGCAAGCGACACAACCGAACTTTCCCCTGCCCCTAACACCGCGTTGAACGGCAATGAGGCTCCTCCCTGTTCGGGAAGGGTGAGGCTCGCGCGGCCCTCGCCGCTTCTCATCGAGGCCTTGACGATGTTGAGATTTACGCCGTTATACGCGCCGGGCTCGACAAACGCCTCGGCGAGGAACATCTGACTGTTTACGAGGTCAACGGCGCTTATTTCGATCGGAGCGAACTTTACGGCGGCTTTCTTTCCGCCAAAAGACTCAAATTCCATGCCTTCCAGCGTAAAGGCCACGTCCGGCGGAGAATACGCGGTCAAATGGATGTAAACGAGGAGCCGCGCGGCTCCGGGCGGATAAACGGGCCGCGGCGCCGGTCCGGAGGATGTGCCGCGCGCCCCGGGCAAAACTTCGCACGAGACGACGAGAAGGAGCGACAACATAAACATTGAAAGGCCGTTTACTCTCACGTCAGCCCGACCCCCGCGCCCAGCACCACTTTAGAAATAAAACGCCAGTGGAGCGCAAAAGAATTTTTCCATAGCACGCGTTAGTTTTAGCAACCAATGTTGTTCAACAAAGTGGTGCTGGGCGCGTAATGCGTAAAATAAAAAACCTCATCCGGAATGTTCCACATGAGGCGCGCGACACCTCTAAAAACAACCTTAAAAAATTTATCATTACGCAAACGATATTGCAACCCTTTTCTTGCCGTCCGGCCGAAAGGACGGGCCGGGTCAGGGAAAATGGGTTTTGAATTCAATGTCGAATATGTGGTACGTCGAGTGAGGGAAATAAACAAGGCCCCAGTAAAGAAACAGGAGCGCCGCGAAACCCGCCGCGACCCACGCGGCCGTTCTCTTATCGCTCCAGCCCGAAAGAATCCTTCCGTGCATCGCGACGGCGTAGATAAGCCATGACGCGACGAAGAGATACTCGACCGTGTCCCACGTCCACCACCTTCCGTGGAGCCGCGCGGAGTAATAGGCGCCAATGACGAAAAAAACGGTCTGGCCGATAAAGCCGTAGAGAAGCCCTTTATGCATGAGCCAATCGGAAAGCCCTGCCCTGCCTGTCCTGCCTGTCCTGAGCGAAGCCGAAGGAAGCGAAGCCGAAGGGGCTTCGACCGTTTCCTTCTTAATCCCCCCCGACCCATCCTCCGTCCGCCTCAGGCGGAGGGTACCCCCCCCTTTCGGGGCACCCACGCCAAGCGGCGTGGGTCGGGGGGTAACCTTTTTTATCAAGACACCCATCGCGGCGGCAAAGACAAGCGCGTAAAATCCGTACGCTATCCACGCGAAAAGCGCGTGAAACTCCACCCACAGGCTCTGCTCCGATATGACAAGCGGCTTAAGGGACGAGTCGAAGAAACTCCCGTAGAGAAGCGTAAAAAAGGCGAAGGAGGCGGTAAAACGAGCGAACCTCCCTTCCCTGTCGAGGAATAGAGAAAAGAGCGTAACGGCAAAAGAGGCCGAAAGGGTCTCTTCGTAAGTGCCGAATATCGGCGGATGCCCCGCGTGATACCACCTTACGCCTATGAGCGCGCCGAGCAAAGCGATTGAGAGAACGTAAGAAACGCGATAGCGCCTTGCGGCAAGAAAACCCGAAAAAGCCGCAATTGCCGCGGCGGCATAAAGAAAAAGACACGCGAAATACAGGATTTTCTCAAGACCTTCCAAAGCACTCCTCCGTAACTCAAGGCTTTAGCCTTGAGACATCAACTCTGAAGGGTTGAGTTACGTATCCCTCTTCCTCCCGTAAAAAAGCCTGAGAGCAAGGCCTATCAACCCGATAACGAAACCAACGAACACGACTTGCTCGCCCGGGTCCTTCACGATGCCTATGCTGACGAAACGCCGTGCTCCGGTGAACGCAAGAGTCGCGCCTCCGAACCTGACGCTCTCGCCCTTCTTTAAAATGCCGTCTCCTATCGCGTTGCCAAGCCACTCGACCCTTATCGCGAGAACGGGCTCCTTTAAATAAAGAGTCCTGTTTGAAATCTTTCCGTCTTTTACGACGGCATCGGGATAAAATCGCATGAAAATCTTATAACCTTTAATCTCCATTGAATCAACATTGCCGGGCGGAAAGACCATGGCATTGACGTAACCCTTATGCAAAAGCGCCCCGTTATTCTCGATATGCAATTCGGGAAAGTAACCGAACCCGGTAAGCCTAATCCTCGCGCCGTTTATCCCGACCCCGTCGTTAAGCCAAACTTCTCCTGTATTTTCGAGAGTTTCGGCCGGATACTTCAGCACAGCCCTGAGTCCGGTGAAATAAAGAGCATCCTTCCAGAACACGGGCTCTATGCCAAAGACCTTGAACGAGACGTCCGGGGAAAACTTATCAAAGGATTTCCCCGCGTTATGCCCGGCGTACTCCTTTTCGTCCCCGAAAAAACTCTCCCCCTCGACAACCATGACTTCCCCTTCGAAGCGAAACATCGCGCTCGTTATAATCCCTATCGCGACCACAATGAAGGCCGCGTGAAAAACGATATTGCCTTTGTGGACGTATTTCTGGGTTACGAGGCTTATTCCAATGTTTACGAAGAAAAACGCGGCCCAAACCGAAAGAGGAAACCAGAGCATGTATCCGCCGGGCGGCCTTATGCCGGTTATCCACATGATCGCGAGATACAAAAAATAACCGACGCCGATTTTAAGGAGCGTCATGGAAAACCGCTTCGAGCCTATGTAATCGAAGGCTTCTTTAAACATCTCGCTCCATCCGTAAGAATTCAGGGGACAGTCCCCGACCCACCCTTCGGGTGGGTACCCCGACGACTCCGCCTGAATTCAGGGGACAGTCCCGATTCTACGACTCCGCTTCGCTCCGTCCGTAAATCAGGGACAGTCCCCAAGTCCCCATGGATTCCCCGCGCCTATCTCCCTGAACGCCCTTCCCATCGGTATCTGTATCATGGCGCTCGTCACGTGAGTCATGGGAAAACCTTTGAGCCTCAAACTCAAAAGCCGGCTTAAAACCCTCTTCAAAGAAAACCCCTCGGCGCGGAGCCAAAAAAGAGCCTGCTCCCTTTTCTCCACGCTCATCGCGGGATCGTCGTGCGTGAATACCGCCCTGTTGCCGTTATAATACTCCCAGCCCCTTTCGGGTATGAGGTAGGGCTTGTAGATTTCATAGAGGTCTGTTCCGGGAAAAGGCGTTACCTGCATGGGGTGCGGCATTATCTTAAGCCTGTCGCAGGCGTCCAGCGCCCTTTTATAATCGTCGGGCGTGTCTTTTCTTCCGCCGAGCATGAGGAACATCATCACGTCTATGCCGTGGTCTTTTATCTTCTTTATGGCCTCGCTCCTGTCGCCTCCCTGCTTTACGAGGGCGTTCCACTCCTTAAGGCTCTCGACGTTCTCGGACTCCCACCCCACCATGACGAGCGTCAGGCCGCTCCTTTTGGCCCACTTTAAGAGCTCAATGCCTCTTTTCCCCTGAACGCTGACCAAATCGCCCGAGCCTATCCACCACTTCCGCGAACCGGAAAGCTCGCGGTAGAGTTCTGTGTAGAGTTTTATCGAGCGCTCCAGACCCGCGCCCCAGATGTTGTCGTCAACATTCCAGAACATCCGGTAGGGGCTTTCGGAAACCTCCCTCACGACGTCTTCTACGGGACGGTGGCGTATGTTCGTGCCGAAGAATTTATAAACCGAACAATACCCGCATTTATAAGGACATCCTCTGGCGGTAAAAAAAGAGCCCATGGGGTATTTAGTTTTGAGGAGCCCTTTCTTGGGGCTCGGAAGGCCGGAAAGAGCGAGTTGCTCTCCGTTATAAAATGGTTTTAGCGAGCCGTTTTTAAGGTCTTTAATGACCTCCGGCCAAACGCCCTCGGCCTCGCCCGTGACGACCGCGTCGGCGTGGGCCTTTCCCTCTTCGGGAAGCACGGTAACGTGCATGCCTCCCAAAATAACCTTAAGCCCCCTTTGCCTCAAACGGTCGGCTGTCCTGTAAACCCAAGGCGACTGAGGAGTAAGAACCGTCAGGCCCACGAGGTCGGCCTCGACGGAATTTACGTCAAGGCCTTCCCTGTTCGCGTCTATGAGTTCCACTTCCACGTCGGGCGCGGCCTTTTCGGTCAGGGCGGCAAGATACTCCAACACCGGAGGCGCTATCGGAAGCCCCTCGCTCTTTTGTATCTCGTCCAGGCGCGTGAGTTTCCTTAAGGCGCCGCCTTTTTCAACGTACTCTCCGAAGGGCGGCGATATGAGGGTTATTTTCATCGAGGGAAGACTCTCAGACTGCGGCCTTTTTTCTGTCGGTCTTGAGAGAGTTCATGTATCTCTCGACCTCTTCGGGGATTCTGCCGAGGTCGCCGATTTTATTTATGAGGAAAGAATTCGTCATCATAAGCCTCATGGCTTCTAACATATAGTTTTTCTTGAACTCGTCCTTGAGAGAGAGAACTTCCTTAAGTTTACCCATGTAAAACCTCCGGTAACAGTCCACTATCGCCTTGTCAATCTCCTGAAGCGTCATGGCGTCAGGCTCGACTATCGGGTCTATGAGATTGTATTTTTTGTAATCGAAAACCCTTATGCCGGACTTCAAATCCTCATACATGTCGGCGTAGGGCCACGGGGCGATGGCTAAAAAGTGGCAAAAATCCGGATTATACTCCATGGCGAGGCCAAGGGTTTTTTCAATCGAGTCCTTTGTTTCGGACGGAAGGCCGAGTATCATGGAGGTTTCCGTTATTATGCCGTTATCGTTAAGAAGCCGCAAGGCCGTCTTGCTGTCCTCTACGCTTATGTCTTTTTTAAGGAGTTCGAGGGTTTCCGGGGTGGTCGCCTCAATGCCGACGTATATGTGTATTATGCCGGCCAATCTGTATTTGGGGAGGATGTCTTTATCCCTCAAGATGTCCTCTACCCTCGTCTCCATGAGGATATAGACTCCCATGTTCGCCTCTATCAAGAGGTCTAAAAATCTCTCCCAGCGCGCCCTGTCCTGAGTCGGATAGTCGTCGGTTAGAAGCACTACGTTTACGCCGAATTTTTCCTTTTGGACGCGAATGTCTTTTATCAGGCTTTCCGGGCTTCTCGGCCTCCAGCTCTTTTGCCAGAATATGCGCTGCGAGCAGAAGCGGCATTCCTTGTCGCACCCTCTGGATGTATCCAGAGCGCCGAGCCTCGAGCCCGGTATGACAAAGTAATGATAATCGTTCCAATCGAGCAAATCCCACGCCTTTTTGAGTTTATCGAGGGATTCCGGCGCCATAAGCGGCCTGTCTGTTGTTACAACGATGGAATCGTCTTTCCTGTAGGCAAGACCCTTTACTCCCGATATATCCTTTCCGCCTAAGGCGGATGAATCTAACGCAATGAGGAGTTCCCCGAGGGTCTCCTCTCCCTCTCCCCTTACTATAAAGTCAACCGATTTCGAGAGGGAGAACACCTCTTTGTACATGAAGGTCGGATGTATGCCGCCCAGGATTGTCGTAATTGAAGGGTCTATCGCCTTCGCGGTTTCGAGCACTTTTATGGCATCGGGAAGGGTGCAGGTTATGGCGCTCGTGGCGACAAAGCGGGGCTTTACCTCTCTTATCTTGCCCTCGATTTCCTTATGCCCGACGTTCTTGGTCATTGCGTCATAGACGACGCTCTCAAAACCTGCCTCTCGCGCCGCACCCGCTAAATAGACGCAGTTAAGCGGCACCCACCTTCCGGCCACCTCCACCACTCCCGCGTGGTAAGGAGGAGTTATGAAAAGGACTTTTGACTTCATCTATGCATACCCCCTCACTCCTTCGTCCGCTCCGCCTGAGGCGGGCGGAGGCTCAGGACAGGCTCTACCCTCTCCCTCCGCCTTAGGCGGAGGAGAGGGAACGAAAATACCATTACTTCCTCAGGCTCCCTGCGATGAGTCCGCCGAGGATTCCGAGTATAATCCCGGCGATCTCATGGATTAAAGCCATGTTATGGGTAAAACCGGCGTCCGCTCCGAACCAGTAAACAACAAACCCCGCGCCCGCCAAGAACCCTATAACCGCGCCGACAATTACGGGCGCGACGAACTTATTCTTTTTAGCGTAAGGCCTTCCGCAGGCCTCGCAAACATCTTGATTCGAAGACATTGAAAACCTCCTCGCGCAATAAATACGAATAATAATTATAGCACAGCAACCTCGTGGAATAAAAGGGGTTTTGACAGCAGGGGTGACCCATGCACCCGCCATGCTTTAACTTGTTTTATGTTGCGCGTACGGACGGTGGATTAATCCGCGCATTTCAATCTACCCAAGGCTTCCTCTTTCCCCGTTGACTTCCTCCCCTCATCTGTTAAATTCTATATATGAACGGCGCAAGGCCGAATCCGGCCACAATGGTAATATTCGGCGCGACAGGAGACCTCTCCAGGAGAAAGCTCCTTCCCGCGCTCCACAGGCTTAAGATTCTCCGGCTTCTGCCAAAGCCTTTCAACATAGCGGGCTTCTCAACGAGGCCTCTTACGGACGAATCCTTCAGAGCCTACGCGGCCTCGGCAATAGAGGAATTCTCGACATACAAGCCGGTTGACAAGGCCGCTACAGAGGGGCTTCTTGAAAACTCCTGCTTCGTGTCGTCGCCTTTCGACTCGTTCGACGGATACCACGCGCTTGCGGCGAAACTTTCGGCCATGGACGCGTCCGCCTCAGGCGGAGGCGCGGAAACTCCGAGGATATTTTACCTCGCCACGCCTCCGGCCCACTTTTCCGTCATAATCGAGATGCTCGGCAGGAGCGGGCTTGCCAAAAAAAGAGAGTGGGAAAAAACCCCTCCGAAGATCATAATAGAAAAACCCTTCGGAAGAGACATCTCTTCGGCAAGGGAACTCAACTCTCTTATCTCGAAATATTTCACCGAGGAGCAGGTCTTCAGGATTGACCACTACCTCGGAAAAGACACTGTCCAGAACATACTTTTTTTCAGGTTCGCGAACGGCATATACGAGCCAATATGGAACAGGCGCTACGTTGACCACGTGCAGATAACGGTCGCGGAAAAAGGCGGCGTCGGAGACAGGGGAAAATTTTTCGAGGATACCGGCACATTGAGAGACATGGTGCAAAACCACATAATGGAACTCCTCGCGCTCGTCGGCATGGAGCCGCCCATAAACATGGACGCCGACAAAATCAAAGCGAAAAAGATAGAACTCCTCCAGAGCATAAAGCCTATAACAAACGAATACGTGAAAGAAAACCTCGTGAGAGGCCAATACGCCGGGGGAGTTATAAACAAGGAAAAGATAGCGCCCTATAAAGAAGAAAAATACGTATCCCCTTCGTCAAAGGTCGAGACGTTCGTGGCCATGAAACTCTTCATAGACAACTGGCGGTGGTCCGGGGTGCCGTTTTACATAAGGACTGGAAAAAGGCTCAAGAAACGCTCCACCGAAATAGCCGTGCACTTCAAGACCGTTCCCCACTGCCTGTTCACGAGTTCGATGAAATGCTACCCCGAGGGCAACATATTGATACTTAAGATACAGCCTGACGAGGGAATAAGTTTTTGCTTCAACATAAAATACCCCGGCACCTCGAACGAGCTCGACACGGTCAACATGGATTTTTCGTATAAAAAGGCCTACGGCGTGGAACTGCCCGAGGCGTATGAAAGGCTCCTCTATGACTGCATGGCCGGGGATTCGACTCTTTTCCCGAACATAAAAAACATAGAGGTCTCGTGGAACTTCATAACAAAGATACTTTCCGCCTGGAACGACGAAACCCCGCCCGTGCTCCCGGCTTACGAACCCGGCTCGTGGGGCCCGAAGGAAGCCGACGAATTGATAACGCGGGATTCGAGGAAGTGGCACAATCAATAAAAAACCCGGCCGTCATTCTATGGGCCGGGTCAGGATCGTTTAAAGCCGGCATGCTCAGTTCGCTATCACCTCCATCGTAAGAGGCCACGCGTAGGAACCTGCCTTCGCGCCTTCCGCGAGATATATCCTGTAGCCGAGTTCTTTCATCTCCGTCATAACCCCGCCGGAACGGTTCGCCTCGTTCACGAATCCTCCGTTTCCGGTGATGACGGTGACTCTTTCCCCCTCGACCACCCATACCTCGCCGAACGGCCCGCCGGAACTTTCAAAAGAGAGTAAGTACCCGTTTCTGCTGTTAGTCTTAACCTCCACCAGAGTAGCCTTAGCCACCTCGACATAACCCCTCGCCAAATCTTCATCCGTAACGTTAACGACCGGAGTTTGATGCATAACCGTCTTTTTAGCGACAGCCAAAACGTTCGCCCTCACGGTCATGGACGCGCTTACCGAGCCTGCGAATGCGTTATTTGTGAGGAGTCCGCTTATCATTATCATTGTCGCGATTGTCATGTATTTTAGAGTTTTCATTGTCCTCACCCCTCTCTCGGCTATATACTATTGGAAGAATCGTGCCAAGAGGAAGAGGACTGCAACTGTTTGATATATAAAGGTATTTTATTTAGGACAATTCTTGTCCTGAATAAGGTGTGCGCTTTTGGTAGGGTAATAATTCATGAAAACCTTAAGAATTTGTTAAACAATAATAATTACAGGCAGTTAGGCTTGTAAGACGTGGTGTGCGGATTTGGCAAAAGGAAGTGCGGTCTTGGGAGGTGTACCGTCAAAAATTTTGTGTCGTAAAGAAAGGGGTTGCGATTCCTTGTTCTTTGTTTTCGTAGGGCAACCCTCCGCCTAAGGCGGAAGGGTTGCATGTTTTCGCAGGGCTAAAGCCCTGCCCTATGAGTTTAATCCCGGAACGATTACTTTATGGAATATTTCTCGATTTTTCGCAAGAGGGCTCTTCGGGTTGTGCCGAGGATTTCCGCGGCCTTGGTTCTGTTGCCGTTGGTTTGCCTCAGGACTTTCTCCAGATGTGCCCTTACAACCTTGTCGAGAGTAAGAACGGCCGGGGCGGACGGAGAAGAAGAATCAATATGGCACTCGCGCATATTATCGGGCAGGTCGTCGAGTTTTATGAATGTTTCGCCTGTAAGTATGGCCGTGCGCTCTATCACGTTTTCAAATTCGCGGACGTTTCCGGGCCAATCGTAGCCGGCGAATATCACCTGAACCGGCCTGGATATGCCTGCTATGTTCTTGCCCGTCCTTTGATTGAAACGCTCCAGAAAGAACCTCGAAAAAAGCGGGATGTCGTCTTTCCTGTCTCTCAAAGGCGGCACGCTAAAGGTCAAAGGCGTGAGCCTGAAAAACAGGTCTTCCCGAAGCCTTCCTTCTCTCACCTCGGTTTCGAGGTCCTTGTTCGACGCGGCTATAATCCTGCATCTTGCCTTAAGCTCCTTATTAGAGCCCAAACGCCTGAACTCCCCGTCCTGAAGCACCCGCAGGAGATGCGGCTGTATTTGCAGAGGCAGGTTCTCCACCTCGTCCAGAAAGAGGGTTCCTTCGCCCGCGGCCTCGAAAATGCCAGCCTTGTCCTCGACCGCGCCGGTAAACGCGCCCTTTTTATGGCCGAAGAGTTCGCTCTCCACCAAATCTTCGACCACCCCGCCGCAGTTAAAAACCATAAAAGGATTCTTGGCGAAAGGGCTCTCCGCGTGGAGAGCCTTGGCGAGCACTTCCTTGCCCGTGCCGGTCTCGCCCGTTATGGTAATGACCCTGTAATAAGGGGCGATCCTCCTTATGAACGAGAAAAGTTCCAACATCCGGGGATTTTTGCCGATGGCGCCGTGAAAGGCGTATTTACCGGATATGCGTTGCTCCATCTCATGCGTTTCCGCCCGTATGTTTACGAGTTCCTCGACCTTCTCGACCGCGCGCAAAAGCCCTTTTATGTCGGAAAAGGAATTCACGCACGCGAACGCCCCGCGCTTTATCGCTTCTATCGCGTCGGCGCAATCGCATCCGAAGACTACTATCTCTATCCTCGGGTCATGGGCCTTTATGGCGGAAAAAGCCTCCACCCCTTCTTCAAGCAGGATAAGGTCGTATATTCCGGCCTTGACCTCGGCTGAAGGAAGCCCTTTAAGAGGAAACGTTTCCACCTTATGGCCCTTTAACGCCCTTGTGATTTCCGTTGACGGAGGATTTTTGAAGGCAATGAGGATATTGAGCATGGATTAACCGTAGGGCATGGCTTTAGGTCTGCTGTCTTACAATTGCATTGTCGCGAGGCCGACCCGTGCTTTCAGCATGGGTTTCCCGCTTGCCCTGCATTTCCGTAACTTTCAGAAAGTTATCGTAAAAATTATGGTGTCGCTATATGAGCCCATTGGCGCGGGATTAAAAGGAGCTATAACGCCGTCTATGGTCAGCGTAATAGGCGTGCCTACGCCTGCTCCTGCGCCGGTTTCACCATCGGTAACATAACCGCCATCGCCGTCATCATACGTTATGGTGTAGGGAAGAAAATTTCCCCCGCTTATCATGCGATGCGGCGGCGTATTTGCCACAAGTTCGTTTGCCCCTTCATCATCGGTAATATTATACGACGCGCCAATGTTGCAGGAAAAACTAAGCGAAGTGGACGCAGTCTTGGCAACCGGGTCTGTTGGGTCATAGATGCCAAAAGCCAAAGCGCCGGCGCCGGATGAAAACGCGCAGGTGGCAATAACCTCTGCCCTCATCCCAACCCCGTCGGTGTCGGAACCTCCGGACCATGATACCGTTGCAACGATTGGATTATCCGTATGCCCCGAAGCCCCGGGGCCGCTCGTCATTACATTCTGTCCCGGAGGTATCCTCCCGTAAATGTCGCTATAAACCCAGGCGTTGCCGCCCGGATGCAAATAAGTTACGGCAAGAGTGCCTCCCGTGCCGTCGCCCCATATTTCGGTCATTGCCGCATCCCTGTACAGGTTGTAATTCAAGAGGTCGACTTTTTTCATCTGCCTCGGGCTAAAACCCCCTGAATTGGGACTCGGTCCTAATGTGATTGTAATATTATCCGCATAGGTGCATTTGACTCTCAGTTGGGCCTGCAGGTCGGTTGGCGTCAGCAATAAAGCGTCGTAAAGCGGAAAGTCCAAGAAAGGCGCCATGTACTGTATTGTGCAACTTTGCGGGGCGGCGGCAAAGGCGCGTAACGGCATTATAAGAAGAACTATGGCAAAGAAAAAAAGAAATGTAACGGCAAGACGCTTCACATTGCCTCCGTGTGTTTCAATCCCCTCGCCCCCTTTGGAAAAAAAGGGGGAAAATACGACTTATTCAAATATATACCAAAAAACAGTTTTTTTCTACTTTTTAAATTCTGTCATTGCGAGGAGGCAACGGAGCCTGTCCCGGTACTGTCGAACTATCCTCCCCTACTTAATAAGAAGCAACACCTCTACCCTCCTGTTAGCCTGTCTGCACTCGCGGTCAAGCGTATCGCATACCGGATGGGTTTCCCCCATGCCGACGGTTTCGCGTATCTGTTCCTCTTTAATGCCTCTCGCCATAAGATAATCCTTTACAAAGGCGACCCTGCGTCTTGCGAGGGCTTTATTGTATTCATCCGAACCGAGGCTGTCGGTATAGCCGCGAATAACCGCCTTAAGATTCGGGTTAAGCTTCGCCAGGCGCGACAATTCCTTTAGGACCGGCGCGTCCCATTTTACCGGCGTATCACTCGCGAACCTGAAATGGATTATCCTTAAAAACGGCGTCGCGCCCCGCGCAATAGGGGCTATTCGAGCGGCCTTTTCTTGAGCCAAAGCCTCGGATTGCGCCGCCTCCGCGGCCTCCTGAACCGTCTGCCCCTTAAGTTCCTCTGCTCTCGCCGGAACCGGCGGAAGAACAGGCTCCACTTTTACGGGCACAATCACCGTCATCTTGACGCCGTACTCGGCAACCTCCCCCTCGTCCTCTATAACCCGCCATTCGCCCTGTATCTCTTCGGGAACTTCGGACTGATCTTCAACTCCCTCTCCCCTTAGGGGAGAGGATTGGCGGGGCACCCATCCGAAGGATGGGTCGGGGGACGGCATCACGCATACAAGCTCTCCGATATCCACCATAACTTCATCGCTTTCCGGTATGGTCACGTTAAAGACGCACTCCTCCCCCTTGAAGAAAACCTTTGCCTGATACGCGCCCGGAGGGACGTTCTCGAAATAAAATTCCCCGTCCTTGCCTATGAGCCCTTCAACGATTTTGTCTTTAAGGAAAATCTTGAGTATCGAGAATTCGACAGGCAAGAGTTTTTCACCGTCTTTTATGAAGATATTTCCGTAGAATGCCTGCAGCTTCGTTACGTCAAACCTGACAACAGAGCCGCTTCTGTAAAGAGGGTTTATATAGAAAGCGGGCGAAGGAATATTGTATTCAATCGGCACGTCGTCTTTTGCTATCTCAATCCTATTATCGTGAAAACTCTGGACAACCGGAACTATTGCCTCGCCTTTACGGTCGGTTACGCTGGTCTCATTTCCGTAATAATTTACCCTCACGCCTTCAAGGTCCCCGACCTGAACTTTTGCAAAACTATCCGTTATGGGTCTGCTTAAAAAGAAAGAGCCGTCAATATACCCAAGCCCTCCGGCCGCGGATACGGTGTAATTTTCATTGTTTTCGGCAGAGCGGTAATCCAAATCGTATATGCCGTAATTGCCTTGGTAACGGAGGTCCGCAAACTTATTTGTCATATCTTCTCTCTTCTCGATGTCAGCCGAAAATCCGAAACCCCTTGCGAGCGCTATGTTTTTGCGAACCCCTGCCTTCCAAACCTCTTCCCCGTCCCTGTTGTCGTAATTCAGGCTGGCGGAGATATTTTTATCCATGGTGATGTGCATGCCGAGAAATACCTCGTTAACGGGGTCCTCCCCTTGCGTATGAATCGAACTCCCTTTCGCGAAAAACGCTACATTTCTCAACAACTGCTTATTATAAGAAATCCCGTAGCCGGTCGTATCGGCGCCGTCGTGGGGAATGGATTCCGAATACTCAAGAGAAGCGCTGCCAATCCTTCCAAGATGAACGCCTGCGACGGATGACAATTGAAATTTTGGGCCTACCGCGCCCGTTCCCATGGAAAGGTTAGTGAATTCCCTTGAAAATCCGCGCATGTTTATTCCCGCGTTAAAAACCCTTCCTCTGAATCCGTAACCCATGAAACCGCCCCGTCCGATTTGCCCGGCGCTTCGGCTCGCTGAAACTCCCGCGTCAATTGACCCTCCAATCCGCGGCAAAACAAAGGATGCGGTCGGTCCCGCGCTTACGAGATTATCCGTCATTTCAAACGAATACCCGGCCTTAAAGGTGTCTGAAAAACCGTAGTTGTGAAGGCCTATAAACGCCAAATCCCCGTAAGAGAAGTCCTCCTGCCCCATAAATTCTCTAAGAAAGCCGAGTCCGACATTATACTCATGAAGCCCTTTTCTAAGAAGCCGCTCGGAATAATAAAATGGCCTTGAAATCTCGGTCTCTCTGCCATAGGCGTCTTTTATGACAATCCTTGCGTCTCCAAGCCCGATGGTCGCGGGAACGTCCGTAAAGGCAAACTCGCCGGGGGAAAGTTTTTCCCTCCTTGTAAGAATATCATTTATGTAAACTTCTATATGTGACGGGGTTTCGATAGAGCCTTCTAACGTAAGCGCGGGATACCGGATGAAATACGGGTTTACGGAATAATTTTTTGTTATGCTTATGCCCCCCATAAGCGGGCTTCCTCCGAGCGGGGCGCCTCCTCCCGTAAAATCTCCGATGATAAAAGTCCTCATGTTCTCCCTGTCATCGGTTCTTATAAAACTCATCAATCGGGTTATTTCATAATCTTCTTCCTTGCCGTAGGTATGACTGAAACTTGAAAAGCCGAGATAATCGCCGATCCTTACGCCTGCTTCGGTAGAAAGATTAAACTTCTCCGCGTCTTTATCGTAAAGAAGTCCATAGTTCAGAAATGCCGAATTGTCAACGGGGAAAATGACCTTCTGAGGCCTCTTGTAAGCTATGCCGATTGTTTGTCCTTGAAAAAGACGGGGCGCCGCGCGGAGTTTTAGAATTGCCGTTTTTTCGTCTAACGCAATATCGATGGATTCAATGGATTTGAGCGAAACGTAAGTCTCGCCGTCCCGGATAACGTCTTTTCCGAGCCCTTGTTCGAGTCTTGTGCTTTCAAGGTCTTCCCTTTTTATAAGGATATCCCCGTCCGGCATTAAGACAAGAACCGAATCTCCGATGACCTCCTCATTAAGAAAAACCCTTAAGATAACAAACTCTTGAGAAAAAACTGCCTCTGAAAATCCGAAAACCATTACGCATAAGACGAAGATTACCTTAAGGCGCGCACATATCTTCGGCAACATTCACATTCTCTTCCACCGGCACAGACAACTTATCGGTATCAATCCTTATTTTAATCGCCCTCGTCTTAAGGCATTCTTCCTTAACCATATCCAGGGAAAAGGGCTTTCTTTTGCCATTCAACACGTACCAGCCGGAAAGTTCTTTTTTAAATGTTGATTCTCCTTGTTTGCCGATTCCTTCCGCAACCGCCCCTTTTATTATGAAATGCGTGTTGCCCGTATTCCGGACGACAAACGAAACTTTGGCGGATTTAATTGCGATTGCCTCGATTTTTGCCCCTGTTTCTTCTTTACGCGGGGAGATAAACAAAGGAACCCCTATCTTCATGCGGGTTCTGACGGCTGCCCCTTCCAAAGGGGTTTCCATCGGCTCGGGAACCTCCTCAACGTAAATCCTGTAGGTTTTTTCCGTCGCCCCGGGCGGGACCTTTGAACCAACCCTTATCACCCTCTCCTCGCCTCCTTCAATGATGGCGATTTTGGGAAATAAAATTATATCCGAAGTCGGCGAAACATTATCCGTTGCGGTCTCATCCTGTGCCCATGCAAACGTGGAAAACTGAACGGTTAATTTCCGGGTAGAGTGATTTTTAATCGTAAGGGTCTCCGCCTTCTTACCGGCGGGAAAAAATAACCTCACGGGGCTTACGGTGAAATCCGCGGAAAGGACGTTTTGCGGAAATAAAAATATTAGGGCTAATATAAATAACCCGCCTTTAACAAAGCGCGTAATCCGTGGATAAATCTGCATGCAATAAAAATACCTGTATTCCGTGGATATGTCAATGTTTTTCTTTATGCGGCACAAACAAAAAAACGGTAATCATTGCGAGGAAGGACGGGTCGTTCCGAAGCAATCTCGTCTTTGTATCTTTTCTCCTCTCCTCCGCCTTACTGATTGGCGGACGGAAGAGAGCAGAGCCTGTCCTGAGCAAAGCCTGCCATGAGCATGTCGAATGGTCGAAGGGGTAAGGGGGATTGGTCGGGATGGATAAGGCCGGTCGGACATCGTTAAAAATTAATCACAATGGTTACGAAACTCTCGTACGGGCCCATTGGCGCGAATTGCAGGGCAAGGAGTCTTCCATAGACGTTTCTCGTAATAACGTCCGGGCTCAAAACAAAGCCTGTTTCAGTAGATGGCGCGGCGCCGGGCCATGCCGTGGTTCTCGCGTCATCCGTATAAAGTTCGTAATCTAAAGCATCCGCGCCCAGCCTCATCTGCCTCAGCCCGGATATATACAACTCGTACGACGTGGCGGGGGGGCAGATAAAAGAAAAACTACCTGTGGCATCCGAAGGCGCGAGCCTTAAAGGGTCATATAAGCCGAAATCAACGTCCGTTATACTATTGATATTGCAGGATTGGGAAATTTCCGCGGAAACGGTTAAAGTCGCGGTAGAAATACTTGCCAGAGCCGTGCCGGAGACTAAAACAAGACACCATAAAAGCCCGGCGGATAATATCAGCCATTTGCGTCTCATATCCGACCTCTTGACCACTCATTCGCTTCCTTATTCCCTCCCCATCCGCCAATCAATAAGGCGGAGGGAGGGAAGGTTGTAGCCCTTGCAAACACGCAACCCTAAAGAGCCTGCCCCCGCAGGCAGTAAGCGGGGGGTTGCCCTTTTAGTAGGTTATCGTAAAAGTTATGGTATCTCCGTAAACTCCGGCCGGTACAAATTGGGCAGCGGCTATTGAACCATTAATAGTAATGGTTTCCGCACCAGCACCCAGCGCGCCAACTCTATCAACCCAATCTGTGGTGTAGGCAAGACGGTTGATGCCGAATGCCATTTCTGGCGCATCAATTCCAGTCTCGTATAACCCGTCATCATCCGACATATCATAGAACGAGCCGGCTACGCAGTTAATATTGAGGGTCGCTGACGCATTAACGATTGCTGATCCGTTGTAGTTGCCAAAGGCCATAGCGCCGGGGCCTGAAAAACTGCATGCTTCAAGAACAGTGGCGCTGACAGCAACGGTTTCGACGGCCGCCTTTGCCATACCAACCATGCCGACGAAAACAAACAAAAACAGTGCTAATGTTACTACATACATCTTCTTCATTTTAGCCTCCTTGGTGAACTTATTTTATGTTGCTGTTGCGGGGTTATTATGCTATTCAGACTGTCTTATATATGAAGGGTTTTGCTCTCTTTACAAACAGTATCCCTGATTTGGCAATAATTGTCAAGAAAAAAACGCAACTAATGGAACTATATAATTGCGGCACCGCTTAAGTGCGGGAAAACAAAGGCATTTATTGGCAATATTTGCGAGCCCCGAAACAAATTCAGAGATTACCCCAACGGGCAGTAAGCAGTAAATAATCTCCGTAAAGCAATCCGCTCCATAGGGGTAGTTAAAGAAGATTGGTGGCGGTGCGTGGAGTCGAACCACGGACGCGGGGCTTATGAGACCCCTGCTCTGCCAACTGAGCTACACCGCCGTTTCAAAAAATGTAGGGCAAGGCTTTAGCCTTGCTATAAAGACGCAGACCTAAAGGTCTGCCCTACGAAAAGACGCAATAGGCATCGTTTAATTTCTGAAATGTAGGGCAAGGCTTTAGCCTTGCTTATTCTGTCATTCCCGCGGTCTTTTGAGCGGGAATCCATATTTTTATTTTTAAAATAAAAAAGACTCTGGATTCCCGATTGAAACCTCGGGAATGACAAAATAAAATAAACAAAAAAACCTTAAAGGTCTGCCCTACGAAAAGACGCAATAGGCATCGTTTAATTTCTGAAATGTAGGGCAAGGCTTTAGCCTTGCTATAAAGACGCAGACCTAAAGAGCCTGCCCCCGCAATCTTAAGCGGGGGTCTGCCCTACGAAAAGACGCAATAGGCATCGTTTAATTTCTGAAATGTAGGGCAAGGCTTTAGCCTTGCTTATTCTGTCATTCCCGCGGTCTTTTGAGCGGGAATCCATATTTTTATTTTTAAAATAAAAAAGACTCTGGATTCCCGATTGAAACCTCGGGAATGACAAAATAAAATAAACAAAAAAACCTTAAAGGTCTGCCCTACGAAAAGCTACACCGCCGTTTTCGGGAAAATAAGCCGTAGGGGCACGATGCATCGTGCCCCTACCCCCTCACCTCAATCCTCTCCCCTACGGGGAGAGGGAAAAAAAACGAACTGACGGGCATTCATTATAAACCCAACTTATAAGAAAGTATAGAGCTTTTTTGACCCTTCGCGAGTTTCCTTCCGCTCTCGACAACAAGCAATATAACATCCTTCGCGCCGTCATTGTCGAAGTCGCCTATCGCGAAGTCCGCGAGATACCCTTTGACGTCCTTTGTGGCCCACGCCTCGTCCAACGCCGCGCCGTCCCATGAAAGCCCTATGACCGAACTTTTATCGAAAACGCTCGTCCTCGCGGCCTTGGTTCCGAATATGCCCCCGGGAATGAGTTTCTTGAGCGCGATGGTTTTATTTTCACCGTCCGTAAGCACGTAAAACCTGTTTTTTATGGGCACGAACTTCCCTATGGCGTCAGCCGAGCCTTCAAGGTCTATGGCGTTAAGGGTCGTGCCGTAGGATTCCGTGCTCTGCCACGCCTTGTCCCACGCGTCGTCTTTTTTCTCGTATACCTTGAAATACCCGTTGTCGTCAATCAAAAGAAGCTCATCCGCGCCGTCGCCCGTAATATCAGCCATTTCAAAGCCGTAGAGGTTTACGCCGTCAGGAAGGATAAAGTCTTCTCCGCGCGAAAATCCCGCGCCTTCTTCCTTTAAAACAAAAACGGTCTTCCTGAACCCCCACTCCTTTCGAAACTCCTGACCTAAAAGAACCGGCTTCCCGTTGATTTCAATCGCCCTCGCGAAATGCTTCATCTCGCATGAGCCGAGACTCAACTCGCCTTTGACGTAGTTAATCCCGCAGGTTTCAGCCTGCTTGGTCGCGAGCCTCGACACGTAGAACGCGGTCTTTCCGTCCGCCCCGGACGAACGGACGAATCTCGTCATGGAAACGTTTTCGCCGCCTGAAGCGGAGGTGTCGAGCGTTCTCACCTTCTTCAACCCGTTATCGCCGAACTTATAGGCAATTACGCTCGTTTCGGCAAGCACGAACACCTCATTGACCCCGTCCCCGTCAGCGTCGAATATCTCCATCGCCTTTACGAACTCGTTCCCCGCGTCCGCCTTCCATGACACCTTCTTCACTCCGGAGGGGGCCTTCTTTACGATGAACCCTTCTTCCACGGCCTTTTCTTCCTTGCCCGGCAACGCCTCTTTTTTCTCTTCCGTCTTCGCGAACTTGCCCGTATAAACAAACGGGGCTTCCGCCTGAACCGGACCTCTCATCAAGGCAACCGCCCGCGAAGCCACGTCATCGGCAAGGCCCGTGAGGCTCCCGATGCCCTTGCCGCCGGAATAAACGCCTTCGATTTTGCCGGTTTTCGCGTTAAAAAGAAACGCGTCCAGACTCACGCTCTCCCCTATGACCGAGACGCTCCCGTAGAGTATGAAATCCGCCCCGGTTTTTCCGGACGCAACGGAAAGGCTTTCAATCACCGGATGCTCGCCGAGTTCAACGTATGCGCGACCCGCGCCGCCGGCGCTTAAAAGCTCGACCCCGTCCTTGCCTCCCAACCTCGAAGAAAGCATGTCCATTACGGCTCCCTTAAGGTATTCCTGCTCCTTGGGGGCGTTTATCTTTAAAGGCAAAACCATCACCTTCGTCGCGCCCGCGTCCGCGGAAAAGGCCTTAACGGGAAAACCTAAAACTATGGCCGCGGCAAGAAAAACAACGGAATATCCAATCAGGGCTTTCATATAGGCGCCTCTCTCTGTAAGGCGGGCAGTGCCCGCCGTTCTTATAAAAAGTAAACTGCAATTCTAAATCACTATCCCATGCGAAATCAAGAACTTTTACCGCATAGGTTCTCTTTTGTCATTGCGAGTCCGTCATTATTATTGGCGGACGAAGCAATCTCATAATTGTAAAAACGAGATTGCTTCGGGGTAAAACCCCCTCGCAATGACTGCTCACCGTTTCGCTTTGACCGATAAAATATCCTTCACCTCACTGAAAGCCTGTAGGGGCACGATGCATCGTGCCCCTACAACTCGCGTAATGCCGCACGACGGGCCGATAATATCTGGAAGATTCCCCTTAAGTAGGGGCACGATGCATCGTGCCCCTACAGCCGAAACCTCCTGCCTTGCCTCTCGCGTAATGCCGCACGACGGCGCGATAACGCGCGGGAGATTTTCATTCTGTAGGGGCACGATGCATCGTGCCCCTACAGAAGACGTTCCGAAAAACGCGGCGGCCTTTATGTTGCCCATGATTTTCCTGCCCGGCAACGCGGCCATTAAAACGTGAATCGGAGTTTCCGAATCAATGCTTACGCAATCTGCCCGTAAATCTTGAATCTCTTCCGCCAAACCCGTAACGTCCGAACAAAGGTGAACCATCGAATAACACCCCGCCTCGCGAAGCCCGTCGCAAACAGCGTTCAGATGGCGAAGCGAATACTCCCTGAAAAACCCCTTGCCGAGCGTGAGCGCGGTCGAAAAATTATCCGATATAAAAACCGCGTCCGCTCCGTTTTGTTTAAGCGCGATTGCGTAGTCAAGGGTGTTTTTCGAAAGGAACTCAAGCAATCCGTGCGTTCCAAAAGGGTCTTTTGCCATTGATTTCAAAAGGGTCTTGCCGTCCAAAAGAGAGGCCGCGAGGCTTACCGGGCCGCAGACGTCCGCTATAAGAGGAGCATCCTTTACCTTGGAAGAAAGAATCCTTATCGTGTCGAGGCCGAGGCCAAGCGGCTCTTTTTTTTGACTAAGGCCTTTATAATCCGATACGTCATCGAGCGGATAGATGAACTCAAGAGGCTTTAAACCGGAAAAGACCTCGTCCGGTTCCCCGTTGTAAGAGCAAGATTCGAGCCTCATGAGAAACGGCATGCCCGCGTTTTCTATTCCCGCCTCTTTTCTCATGAATAAAGACAGCTCGGCGAGGGCATAAGGATCGTTCCTTAATTTTTCGAGCCTAAAGCCTCCTTGAGTCAAAGCCGCGGCAAGAGGCTCTGAGATAAGGGCGCCCGGAACGATAAAAGGCGGCCTGTCGCAAGGATTACCCGAAAGCGCGTTTAAAAACCTCTCCTTTTCGCTCACCCGGCTCAAGCGGTTACGCCCTTCTCTCCCTTTATGCCGAGGATATAATCAAAGGCCTTCAAAACGTCCTCTTCGCGCCCCTCTATCGAAAGCGCCACGGAACCCTCGGAGCCGTCAACCCCTCCTCCGGCTATGTGCGTTACCTTAAGGCCGGCGTCCGGAAACAAGAGCCCGATCGCGTCTATCTCGGTTACGACCCTCGCGTTCACCAAAGGCATCATGCCCACCGGGTCTCCGGTGGAATAACGGAATCTCCCCTGCCCGCAATGACGGCTTGCCTCGACCACCGAAGGGACAAGTTTTTCGAGCCCGACCGGAACTATGAGACGGCTTCCCCTCGCGTTGAGTATCCCCATGGCCGCGCCTATCGTGCCCCCGGTGTCGCTCGACATCAAAACCCCGGCGCACCCGCAAGCATCCACGGCGTTCGCGCCTTTTATGTAAACGTCGTCCGAGGTAAATCCTTTTACGGCGTCACCCGGATGCTCGTCAGTTAAAACCCCCCTTCTGATTACAATGGGCTTCACGCGCTTTTCCGGCTCGTTCGCGCCGAATTTGCCTCCCGTTATCCTCCCTGACGCGAACCAAAACTTATTCCGCTCTTTACCCGTCAACTCCTCGGCCACGAACGCGTTGGTGGTGCCGCCTATGATAATGATAACGCCGTCCTTCAACGCCTTTTTAACCTCGCCCATCTCCTTTACGGCCTTGCCTATGAGCCTCTTCGACTCCGAAGGCGTAAGGACCGCCGTTGCCCCGCACTCAAAACTCATATTATCGCCCTCCTTCTTCACTTCTTCCTTTCATCAAGCCCCGCCGAGGCGCTGAACACCTCTCCCAAACCGTTAAGGCCGAACGTAAAAAACACTATCTTCTCTTCAAGCCTTTCCGAATACTTCACCCGGACGCTCCAGCACTGGTGCTTATAATCGACGAAGTAGCCTTTCTCGATGTATTTGTCGTCCATGAAGGAATACCGGGCAAGTGCCCCGGCGTCCCACTTCTGCGTAATCGCTAAAATCGCGTTACCCTCGGCGTACCTCGTCAAGCCCCTCAGGAAGCGGTATGAGAGAGAAATATTGTCCCCTCTTTTGTCGCTGGCGGCTATGGCGCCGTCCAGATTTTCGACCCTGCTGTCGTATACGTCGTACGCGGCCTTCGAACTCGCCGAAAACCGCGCCGAGGGTTTGAAGATAACTTCGGCGTTCACGTCCGAAAACGGCCTCTTTCTCAAGGGGTCTATCCTGTCGTCCCCGTTCGCCTCGCGAAGATTGTACTTCTGAGAGACGTCCATGTAAAATATATCTTCCCTTACCTCTCCGTCGAGCAACTTTCCCGCAAGGGTCGTATTCAGCGAATACGAGATTTCGTTCTTCGCCGCAATCCTGTCGACCTCGTCGAATGAAGGAAGCCGCGTTTGACGCGTCGGCGGCACGTAATTATACGCCACCCCCGGACGCACGATGTGGCGGAACTTCTCGAAACCCCAAAAATCCGCGCCGAAGAACTTGACCAGACTCGTCGTGGCGGCCGTCTCGAACTCGTAGATGTATCTCTTTCTGAAGTCATCGCCGCCCGACGGGTCGTTTCGCGTTTCATACATCGTCCACCTCGGCATGAAAGACGGAGTAACGTCGAAAAGCCCGGCGTCAAGCGGGAGGGAAATCTGCGGCATCATATCGAGCCTCTGCCCCTCCGCGCCTTCCCGCCCCCCGCCGAAGCGGACGAAGTTGACGAAACCCGACTTGAGCGAAAGATAAATTGGGGTCGACGGCACGTTTTGGCTCGTCGCGGTGAAAAGCGCCTCGGGGAGCCTCTGCAAAACGCCGTCGTCGTTTTCCAAAAGCAAATTATCGAAGACCCTCGCCTGAACCGTAAGATTGTACTTGTCCCAACTCTTCGCCACGGAGAGTTTGCTTTCGAGGCTCTCGATGGACCTCTCCTTCGGGTCTTTGGCGAAGTCTATGAAATACTCGTCGTCGCTCACCAAATCTATGTCGGCCTTTATCGAGACGCCTTTGTCCAGGAATTCCATGTGCTCGTAATTAAGCCGCCACCTGTCGTCGGTCGCGGAGAGAGGCCTCGAGAGATTATCGTCGTCGCTCCTGAAACTCCGCACCCTGTCCATGTCGTTTTCCTTGAAGTGGTAGAAGTAAAACTCTCCGAAACTCGCCTTGGTCCGGAAATACCTGTACTCGAGCCCCTTGCCGAGGCCCCTTTTGCTTTCGATATCGAGGTAAAAGGTGGCGTCGCGCGAGTCCGAGATATTCCAGAAAAAGGCATTATCCACCTTCGTGCCGCGAAGCCTCGAAAAAGCGAACGCGGGAGTAAGAAAACCGGTCTGCCTCTTTGTCTTCACCGGCACCACTATGAACGGAGAATAAAGCACGGGAACGTCCTTTATGTAGAAAAACGAATGAACCCCGGTGAAGTATCCTTCCGCCGTAACCTTCGCGCCGTTCGCGGAAAAACTCCACGCCGGGCTTTCGTCGTTTTCGCAGTCGCACGACGTGATTTTGACGGCCGGGGATTCGAAGGTCTCCTTGCCGGTCTTTTTAATCTCGGCGCCGTAAACGTAGATGTTATTGTCGTTGAAATAAAGCTTCCCGTTAACGATGACCGCCGTTTCCTTGTCCATATCAATGTCAAGGGAATCCGCGACCATGTAATTACCGTCGCTTTTCGTAACCACGACGTTTCCCTCGGCGCGCGCCTTTCCCCCGGTCATGTCGAGAGAGGCCTTTTCGGCGGTAAGCGTCATGTCACCTTGGATTATGACGACGTCCCCTTCGGCCAGATAGGTCTTTTTAGCGTCGTCGTAGATTACGCTTTCGCCGCTTATCTCGATTGGAGCGTCTTTTCTGAACGCCACTCCGTCGAAGGCCAAGGCCGGACGAGTGAATGCCGAAAGGAAAATAACGGATAAGACCGAAAACAAAGACAGGTTATTTTTATTAAACAGGAACGCGCCCATAGGATAAAAAAGAGGAATATCGAATGGACATTAACACAGGGTGGGGGGTTTTACAAGACATAAGACGACGGGGTGGAGGGAAAAGGGGAATAAGCCTGTTCTGAGCAAAGTCAAAGGAAGGGGGATTTGGAAACATCTCTAAATCCCTCCGCGACCCATCCTTTGGATTGGCACCACGCCCTTTGTCCGTCCCGATGTTATATCGGGACGAGACCCCGCCTGTAGGCCGGGAAAAGGAAGGGGGAAAATATTAACCGTCCGCCCTGCGCCTGTCGAAGGACTGTCTAATGCACTCGAAATAAATTGGATGTGTCTCCTATAATAAGGCGCTAATAAGGCGCATAGACAATACCCATGGGGGTTATGTCTGTTCCGATACTCTTAAGCCGTTCCTTCCGTGCGGTATCCACCACACTTATACTTGTATCCTGTGACACCACATAAAGCCTTTTACCGTTCGGGTCATAGGTCATCTTCTGCGGCAGGATGCCTATGCCAATGTTCTTTATGTTCTCTCTCGTCCGCGTATCAATGATGCTCAAGGTATTGGAATAGGTGTTGAGGACATAGAGAAATCCGTCCGCGAGAATGATGTTCTGGGGCGAACTCCCTACGGACACGGTTTTAATGACGCCTCGACTTGTGGTATCAATAAAAATCACCCGGTGGTTCTCCGCATCGGCAATATAGAGGGTCTTTTCATCCCTGCTCAATGCGACTGCAGAAGGCAATCCTTGCACCTTAACGGAATCCACCACCTTATCCTTTTCAACATCAATTATAAGGATTTCCCTCGAATAAAGGTTCGGCACATAGAGATTCCTGCCGTCACGGGAAAGCAAAGGGTTTTGCGGATGAATACCGAGTGTTACCTTCTTTATCAGTCTCCAATCCGATGTCCTTATAACGTCGAGGAAACGCGTAAAACTGTCTACCACATATAGTTTTTCCCCGTCATTTGAGAAAAGAAGAAATATCTCCCCTCGCTCGCGGTACCGTGTGAGATAAATGTCTATCTTCCTGACAACCTCTTTTTTCCCCCCGGCTATTATCCATACCACATCCGGGGTTTCCCCGGATGGTTCCCTATGGCTTACAGCAAGCCACTTCCCATTCGGGGAAATGGCTATGTTTAAGGGGACATTCCCTACCGGAATCGTCCCTACCATTTTTGAGGATTCCGGATCCGGGGTAAAAATGCCGACTGTTTTAGGAACGATATGGACAACGTACAATAAACCCCTGTCCTCTCCCCATGCGGTAAGAACACCGGAAAAAAGAAAGATGAAAAAGGCAATTAAGGTAGCCGCACCATTTAAGGGCGCGTAAAGTCTGCAACGCATAAAATCCTTACAGCGAATGATATATCGCTATTTTAGTAGGGGTAGAGTTAGTAGGAACCCTTACAGTCTCTCTGCTGGATTCGGCATCAATAATGGACACGGTATTTTCATTATAATTACAGACGTATACCCTCTTGCCATCCGGGCTTACCACTATGCCAACAGGATAGGCGCCTACAGGGATATTTGCCACTGCTTCCTTAAGTTCAGTATCTATTACGGTTATATCGTAGGATATCATGCTGCTCACAAAGACGAATCTGCCGTCTCTGGAGATGGCTGCGTCGGTAGGCTGAATTCCTATGGGGATACGCTTTGTAACCTTCCTTGTCTCAATGTCCATGATAATAAGGGTCAAATCTCCGGCATCTGCCACATATAGGAACTTACCATCAGGACTTACAGCAATTGCCCATGGAGCTCCATCTATGACTATGTGGTCATATATCACATCACCGGCTGTATCTAACACAAATATCCTGCTGTTTTTTACATCAGAAATATAAAGGAACCTTCCGTCAGGGGACAGGATAATCCCTCCTATCATTTGCTTTGTTTTTCCCAATCTTATCTCTTTCTCAACCTTTCCTGCAACAGGGTCCACCACGTAAAGGAGGCCGGAAAACTGGTTGACCGCATATAACTTCCTGCTGTCTATACTGAAGGCGAGGAAAAAACAGTTGGTCTTTGTCACCCCCTCCTTTGCCTCGATAAGCAATACCTTATTCTCCACCCGAAGGGTCTTTCTATCAAGAAACCATATCTCCCCTCGCTTCTCCTCATGACTGACCGCAATAAGCTCCCCTTTATGGTCAACTACAATATGACACGGTTCAACTCCGACCGGGACCTCCCTTACTACAATCCCCTCATCCCCATCAATGACCGAGATAAGATTAGCCTCGGTATTGGACACATAGAGATAGTCCTTTGACCATACCGGGGTGGGGAAAATATAAGATAGAAATAAAAGGATAAGGATTAAGAAGAATCTCTGCATCTTAGGAACCATAGCGCACATACCACGCATCTATAGTAGCAGGAAAACCGCCCTGGAAATTACCCATACGTGCGTCATGGCATTTGAGATTGCATCTCATGACATTTCTGGCAACCGACGCATACCACCCTGCATCCCACCACCTCGGTTTAGTATAGTCCAATGGCTCGACTATGGGTGAAAAATTCACGAGGTGGGTGTCACCGTCAGCCGGCACGCCTGTGCCGCCTGTCGCGGTCCCGTATTGAGTATTTGTCGCCTCTGCGTTGGAATGGACATTATAGTGGCAGTTAGCGCATGAGGTGTACATGGTTTCGAAATTCCAGCCCATAGTGGCTACATCGGTCAGATGTAGTGCATGAAGATTTACCTTGGAACTGACACACCCTATCGCATCCTGCCTGAAGTTTGTCATCTGCACTCCGACTATGCCGTCGGGGTCTGTAAATGCGCTTACATTGTGGCAGTTAAAGCACAACTGAAATCTGGTTGAATCCCAATTCGCAAATGCAGAAGCTGACGTTGTCCCGAGGGTGGTATCGTAATTATCGCGGAGGATCCTCACGTTCGTTGAGCCGTGCGGACCAACAGGGCTTGCGCCTGCATATCCAGAGGTGTCATCTGTTGCCCTCAGGTTTGATTCTGTAACAGAACCCTGCACGCCGGTTGTGGCATTGGTGTTATGGCAGTCCGTGCAGTTTATCGTGCTTGAGGTGGTAAGACCGCCCAGGAGCTGGTTATTCAGTGCAGCCGATGTGTTTCTTCCTGCGGCCGCTACGGGATGATAGGCGCGGTTACCGGCAAGAGTGCCTCCAAAACCATCTAATGCGTTGGTTGCAGTGTCGAACTCGAGGCGTTTATTCGAGCCGTCGGTGCAACTGGACGCCGGGTTTATGTTCGTGGCGCAGGAGGTGCCAGCCCTTAAGACAGTGGTTCTCAGCGTGTTCGCGCCCCATGCCTTGTCGGGTATGAACGTGGCATAGGTATTCCCGTGGCACTTAAGACATATCTCATATACATAGGGCTGGCGAAAACCTGTGGCAGGGTCCCGGAGAGTCCCGCTTATGTCAATAAACTTCATGCCCTTTACCCTGCCGCCGTCACCGTCGTTGAGCGCTCCGGTAGGCGCCTTGGCGGCATGCGGGTTATGGCAGTCATAACACTCAACGTGCTTTGTGGTTACGGGTATTGCCTCGCTCGCAACGTGGCTGCCCGCGAAAGCCGTGTCATCAACAGGATGTCCGCTCTTTGCGGCGGCAGAAGGGCTCGGAGACCTCTTGTCTATCTCAGCCTGTATGTTCGTGGATGCGGGACTTCCGTCATGGCAGTTCTCGCACAACCCCTCTTCCCATGCTATTAACTGACGGGGGATAAGGTAATCGGTTGAGACAGAAAGGTTATTTGCCGCAAGATGACGGTTGGTCGGAGAGGTCGGGACGGCGCCTGTGTCAAACGCGCTTCCTGCTGTTTCCCTTATGCCATGGGGCGTATGGCAGTTGAGGCAACTGCCGAGATTGCCTGAAGGAAGGCTCTGCCTCGTTTGCCTGGGCCAGATACTCACAGGGTCGCCTGTTGTACCGGGCCAGTAAAAGCTAGCGCTGTCATCGTGGCTTGAGCTGCCGTAAACACCCTCTCCTTGATAGAAACTCCATCTGCCCATGCCAGAGGGACTGCCTGAGCCGTTTATATTGCCTATATTATTATGGCAGTACCAGCAGAGGTTGGCGTAGTTTGTGGCTGTGCCGTATTCCTTCATAAGCAGGTAAGGGTCAGGGCCTGCGTCGGCGCCCGAAGATGGCGGGGGTTCGGCCTCTCCAAAACTCGAATGAGGCTCGTGGCAGTGAGCGCATTCGCCTGATTTGTATGTGCCGGCCTCAGGATTAGTTGCGCAGTCGCCGCCGTAGTCAGCGCCTAAGCCCCTGTTTACGCCTCCGGCGCAGGGCGTAAGACCATCCGTTGTGCCGCCGCCGTGTTTTGTGTAGGGGAATGCGCCGCCTGTTGCATAGATATAGGCCGGAAAGCAGAGTAAAAGAAGGAAGGCAATTAAAAGGAAAATTTTAGGAGGGGAGTTTCTTCGCATAATCAACACCACGGTTGTCTATTATTTTATAGGAAAGCCCGCCTTAAACTTATTTTGACATATCTTATCAGATTAAACAAAACATATCAATTGCGAATTAAAAATGTGTCAAGCCGGAGGCAATATGTGTATGCGCAAGGAAAAGAGCGGGTTTTATTTTTTACTCTCTTCACCTTACATGGGTCGAAGGGTGAACGGTCTATACAATAGTGAAATCAGTACCACCCTCACCTTCTTTGTCGCCGCATCTTCGCCTCGGCGACCGTAAACACAGAACCGGTAACACATACGAGGCCAAGAGGCCCGGCCTCTTTGACCGCATAATCAATGGCGCGGGCTACATCCTTTATTTCCGCAACGCGGCATTTGTAAGGCTTGGCAATACCGGACAAAACCTTTACGTCGGCCCTTCTTTTATTTTTCGGCTCCGTGAATATTACGATGTCGGCCATTGGAAGAAGTTCATTAAAGATTCCCTTTATGTCCTTATCAGCCATGATTCCCATTACGAATACGAGCCTTTTATATTTGAAATCCCTTAAGGCTATTGCCAGAGCCCTCGCCCCGTCAGGGTTATGGGCGCAATCCAAAACCAGAACCGGCTTTTTCGAAACGACTTCGAGCCGCCCCGGCCAGACGGCGTTTTTAAGGCCCCGCCTTATGGCGTTATCTCTTATGTCATATCCGAAAGACCTCAAGACCTCGGTTGCCTTTATGGCGCAGGCCGCGTTCCTTATTTGATGAGCGCCCTTAAGATTAGTCTCTAAGCCGTTGATTACAATATCACCTTTGTAATCAAAACCGCTCCACGTCTCCATTGCCGAAAAATCGCGTCCGAAAACGCATAGCCCCGAACCCCTGCCCTTTGAAATCTTTTTTATCACGCCTGACGCCGCTCCATCGGATACGGCGCTCACTACTCTTATCCCCTCTTTTATTATACCGGCCTTTTCAAAGGCTATGTCCTCGATTGCCGCGCCCAAGTATTGCGTGTGGTCAAAGCCGACGCTCGTTATAATTGACACGAGGGGAATGACGACGTTCGTGGCGTCAAGCCTGCCCCCCATGCCTACCTCCAAAACCGCGACGTCAACCTTCTTTTCCCTGAAATACTCGAATGCCATGGCTGTCGTGAACTCGAAAAAAGACGGAGACGAAAGGGCGTCCGCTTTTTTTACGAACCGCTTCATCTTCCGGACGAGCCGCTCCACGTCAAATGAGCGTATCTCTTTTCCGTTGACCCTTATGCGCTCGTTGAATCTCAATAGATGGGGGGAAGTGTAGAGGCCGGTCTTCAAACCCGCCTCTTTGAGTATAGAGGCGAGCATGGCCGAGGCAGAGCCTTTGCCGTTAGTTCCTCCGACAATGATTGACGGATAATTCAGATGTGGATTTTTCAGATGTTCGAGGAGACGCTCTATTCGCTCGAGCCCCGGCTTTATCACATCAGGGGTAAGGCCGTAGAGGTATTCAATTGTATTCCGGCTTCCGGCCATGGGCTAATCCCTGATGAAGTCATAAAAAGCCTTTTCTGTGGTTCGACAGGCTCACCACGAACGGAAAAAAGTCGATGACTTCGACTATGCCGTCGTTCACCCCGGGCTTGTCGAAGGGTGATTTGGGACTTTTTACAAAGCCATCACTCCCGGCGCTTTTATTCGCTAAGAAGCGCGATAACCTTTGAGACGTATTGCTTCACGGATTTCCTCTCCACTATCATGTCCACCATGCCGTGTTCAAGAAGATACTCGGACCTCTGGAATCCCTCGGGAAGGGTTTGCTTTATGGTCTCGGCTATGACCCTCGGCCCGGCAAACCCGATAAGCGCCTTTGGCTCGGCTATGATAACGTCCCCGAGCATGGCGAAACTCGCGGTAACCCCTCCCATGGTCGGGTCGGTGAGAACCGATATGAACGGCGCCCCTTTTTCACGCAAGGCCGCCACCGCCGCGGAGGTCTTGGCCATCTGCATGAGCGAGAGTATGGACTCCTGCATCCGCGCCCCGCCGGAAGACGAAAAGATGACAACGGGCGATTTTTTTTCGAGCGCGCGTTCGAGAAGCCTCGTTATCTTTTCTCCGACCACGCTTCCCATGCTGCCGCCCATGAAAGAAAACTCGAACGCGCCGAACATGACGGGCGTTCCGTTAATAAGCCCGGCGCCCGTAACTATGGCGTCTTTTATGCCGGATGCTTCCAGTTCCTTGTGCGCCGACTTTATCCTGTCTTTATACTTCTTCAGGTCTTTGAACTCGAACGCGTCAACAGGGCTCAGGGAGGCGTCAAACTCCTTAAAGCTCCCCTCGTCGAGCGTAGCGTCGACCCTTCGCCTCGCGGACATGCGGAAGTGATGATTGCATCTCGGGCAGACGTCCAGGTTGTCGTCTATCTCCTTTTTGTATATCGTCTCCTCGCATTGGTCGCACTTAACCCAAAGCCCCTGAGGCATTACGACCTTCTTGGCCTTGTCTTTGGGTTTGAAGAAGATGTCTTTCTTGAACCAGATCATATCGCTCCTTTTGCCGTTTACCTGTCTTTGTAACTCAGCCCTTCGGGGCTGAGAGATGACTGCGTACACGTTGCCGCTTATCAGGGCTAAAGCCCTGAGGAGTTACGAACAACAGTTCCCTTTTTGTCATTGCGAGCGAAGCGCAGCAATCCCATTTTTCCTCAATACGAGATTGCTTCGGGATAAAGCCCCTCGCAATGACATATAACTTTCACTCTTCCGGCTTGAAGTGCTTATCGCTTCCGGATTCAGTGGCGACCATAACGCCCTTGTCGACGGCCCTTGAAAACGCCTCGACCACCAGCGCGTCGAACTGCGCGCCCGAAAACTTCTTGAGTTCCGCTATCGCGACCTCTTGCGGAAGCCCCTTCCTGTACGGCCTCGTGGTGGTCATCGCGTCGTAGGTGTCCGCGACCGCTATTATCCTCGCGTGCATGGGTATCGTCTCGCCGGTAAGCCCCGCGGGATAGCCCTTGCCGTCCATCCGCTCGTGATGATGGAGGATGCCCGGCACGATATTGCTGAGTTGCGGCACGCGCTTCATTATGTCGGCCCCGAAGTCCGGATGCCTCATCATCTCTTTCTGTTCCGCGTCGTCGAGACGGGCATGCTTCCTCAATATGGCGTCGTCTATGCCAATCTTCCCGACGTCGTGCAAGACGGCCGAAAGTTTCAGATTTTCGAGCTCTTTCTTCGGTAATCCCATCTCGCGGCCTATGATAAGACTGTATTCCAAGACTCTCTTCGTGTGCCCTCCGGTATAGGGGTCGCGTTTTTCTATGGCCTCGGCGAGGGCGCCGGACGTGGCGTAGAAGGTGTCGCGTATCTCCCGGTAAAGCCTCGCGTTATCGAGCGCTATGGCGACTTCGTTCGCGAAAAGAGCGAAGAGTTCCATGTCCTCCTCCGTGAAAACGCCGCCTATCTTGTTGATGGCCTGCAACACGCCGATAGTGTCGTCCTTTATCTTCACCGGAACGCAAAGCATGTTCCTCGTGATGAACCGGCTTTTCTTGTCCACGCGCGCCTCAAATCTCTCGTCAAGGGTGACGTCGGGTATGAGGGCGGGCTCGCCGTTCTTCGCGACCCATCCCGCCACGCCCTCGCCTATCTTAAGCCTTACGGTCTTCATCTCGCTTCCTTTTTCTCCGAGCGCGACCTCGAAGTAAAGCTCATCCGTCTTCTTGTCAACGAGGAGAAGAGAGCCGGCCTCGGCGGCCATGAGTTTCGTTATCGAGCCCATGGCCCGCGTCCGGACGAGTTTCTCGTCGAGCGTGGATATGAGAAGGGCGCCGACTTCGGTCAGGGTTTCGAACTGGGCCACCTTTTTTTCGAGTGACAAAAGAATCTCCCCTCTTTCCATTATTATCGAGAAATGGTTCGCGATGGAAAGGAGCGTTTCCGCGTCATCATCGGCGAAATGCCTGAAGCCTCCGGCCTTGTCCATGACGGTTATGGCGCCGATCGGTTTTCCCTTCAGCTTTACCGGCACGGTTATCATGTTCGACCCGCGACCGGCCTCGGCGCCCGGCGCGGGGCCGCGCCACATTTTATCTTCGCTCAATATGTCCGATATATGAATCTCTCCCGTTCGCATGACGTGCCCGGCGATGCCCTCGTTCATGCCCATGCGCTTGCCCATGAACTTTTCGGCCATCGGCCCCTTGACTATCTCGAAGACAATCTCTTTTTTGGCCTCGTCGAGAAGATAAAGGGTTCCGCTGTCCGTCTCCATGGCCTTTAAGACATAATCCATGAGATGACCGAGAATCGTGCCAAGGGGCGCGGCAAGAAGCGTAAGGGCGCCGAGTTCCCTGTAAAGGGCAACCTCGATGTCCTTCCTCTTAAGTTCTTTTCTGAGTGCTTCTTCGGTATGATTATTTTCAGCCATTGCTTTCCCCCGATGAATACCGCCGCCCCGCTACTTAATAGCCTGCTTCAGACTCCTGACGAATCCCTCCACCTTGGCCGCGGCTGTAATACCGCCCCCGGCGCTCGATATGAGGTTTATTATCGCGCTTCCGACTATCACGGCGTCCGAGAAAACGCTTACCTCTTTTGCCTGCTCCGGAGTGGAGATGCCGAACCCGACCCCTATCGGCACGTCCGTAAACTTCCTTATCCTCTTTACCGATTGCGCTATCTTGCCGGAGAGGCTTCTCCTCGCGCCCGTAACTCCGGCCACGCTCACGTAATATATGAATCCCTCTGCCATCTTCGCGACAATCCTCATGCGGTCCTCATTGCTCGTCGGCGTCAAAAGATATATGAGGGGTATCCCCTTTGAGTCGAGTTCTTTTTTAAGCTCTCCGGATTCTTCGGGCGGAAGGTCCACTATCAATACCCCGTCGCACCCGGCGCCCTTTGCCTTCTTGGCGAACCTCTTTACGCCGTAAACAAAAACCGGATTATAATAGCCGAAAAGCACCATGGGAATATTCGAGGTCTTCCTCGTCTTTTCCATGAGAGCGAAGACCTTATCCACTGTGGCGCCGTTTTTAAGCGCCCTCTCGCTCGAGGCCTGTATGGTCGGGCCGTCGGCCATTGGGTCGGAGAACGGTATGCCTAACTCTATTATGTCGGCCCCGCCTCTCTCGATGGCCGAGATAAAATTCCCCGTGGAATCCATGTCAGGGTCTCCGGCGGTTATGAAGGCGACAAGCGCCTTTTCGCCTTTTTTGGCCAAACTCTCGAAGGTCTCCTTAAGACGCGTTCCTTTTACGCTCATAGTTTATGCCCCAATATGCCGGATACGGTCGCGAGGTCTTTGTCTCCCCTTCCGGAGAGGTTCACCACCACCACCTTGCCTTTGCCGAGTTTTTTCGCGGCCTTGATCGCGTAAGCCACGGCGTGAGAACTTTCAAGAGCCGGTATTATGCCTTCGGTTAGGCAAAGGCGCTTGAAGCCCTCTATGGCCTCGGCGTCGGTGACTGAAACGTACTCCGCCCTGCCGGTATCGTGAAGATACGAATGCTCCGGCCCTACGCCCGGATAATCGAGCCCGGCCGAGACCGAGTGAGTGTCCGTTATCTGCCCGTATTCGTCCTGAATGAGATAACTCTTGCTTCCGTGCAATACCCCGACCTTGCCGGCGCATATCGTGGCCGCGTGTCTTCCGCTCTTTATGCCTTCGCCTCCGGCCTCGACCCCGACAAGCCTCACCTTAACGTCCGGAAGGAACGGATGAAAAAGCCCCATTGCGTTTGAGCCTCCCCCGACGCAGGCTATGAGCATGTCCGGAAGGCGGCCTTCGGCCTTGATGATGTCTCTCCTCGCCTCAAATCCTATTACCGACTGAAAATCCCTCACCATCATGGGATACGGATGAGGCCCGGCCACCGAGCCTATGATGTAAAACGTGTTAAAGACGTTCGTAACCCAATCCCGTAAAGCCTCGTTCATGGCGTCCTTCAAGGTTCTGCTTCCTGAACTCACGGGATTTACCTTGGCTCCGAGGAGCTTCATCCTGAAAACGTTCGGGCTCTGGCGTTTTATGTCGTCAATGCCCATATACACCTCGCACACGAGCCCGAACATGGCCGCTACGGTTGCCGTGGCGACCCCGTGCTGGCCCGCGCCTGTTTCGGCTATGACCCGTCCCTTTTTCATCCTCTTCGCTAAAAGGGCCTGTCCGATGGTGTTGTTTATCTTATGCGCTCCGGTATGGCAGAGGTCTTCCCTCTTAAGATATATCCTTGCCCCTCCGACGCTCTTCGTGAGCCTCTCGGCATGATAAAGAGGAGTGGGACGGCCCACGTAATTCTTGAAATAGTAGGCTAACTCGTCCTTGAAAGACTTGTCGTTTTTGAACTTTTCATAAGCCTTCTCAAGCTCTATGACCGCCGGCATCAGGGTCTCGGAGATGTACCTTCCGCCATACTGCCCGAAATGCCCTTTTTCGTCAGGCAGTTGCCTCATGATTTTTCTCCCAAACTTCTTATAAACAATTTAATGTCCAACTTAAGTTGCTCATAGGTTTTATAATGATTCCGGTATTCCCCAAGAAGATCGCTCAATTCCTTGGTAAAATCTATGCTACCTTCTTTATAAGCAATAAATGGCTGCTTACGCAGCCCTATGCTTATTCCAAGTTCTAAAATGACATTCAAATTTTTATCGGGCTTCCGTTTTTTATAACCCGTCAAATCAAATATGCAAAATTCGCATTTTGCTATTTTTTGCGTGATGTCTTTCAGTAGTGTTTGATGTAATCGGCTTGTACCTGCATAGATGGGGCTAAAACCGGAGTTTTTTAAAGCCAGAGAAATGATTTTCCTGAATTTAGTTACGCGGCCACCGCGATTTGTAAAATCATGCCCGACAAAGACAGTCCTTCTTTTATCGCTATGCACCCATCAACTCCGCTCTGGGCATGGTTTTCTCGACAAACGCAATCCCCTTTGGAGTAATCCTGCAAAGCATGTCTCTTGGCGGCTGCGCATGAGGTAAATGCATTATTTTCACAAGCCCGTCTTCGCTCAACATGCCGCATATATCTCTTATCCTTTTTTCACTTAATTCAGCAGCCTCTGATAATCTTTTCAAACCCATCGGCACATCTTTGGGATTGAAAATATTATAGTGGAAACGATAAAGTTGCAGCAACACTTTATCTTTTTCACGTTCCACGGTATCGTTCGGGTCTATTTCTCTGCCTATGGCCGTCCGTTCGATAAACATTTCAATCACCTCCTGCGGATAGTTTATTATACATAGCATCTTTTACGAATGCAATATTCAGGTCATGTCAGAACCCCTTACCAGTCGAATAAACTCCTTTACCTTGACCCAATCCTTTTTGCCCTTCGATGACTCGACCCCCGAACTCACGTCAACCCCGTACGGGCCTACCTTACGCAAAGCCTCTTCTATGTTCCCGGGCGTAAGGCCTCCGGCAAGAATAATCCTGCCGTATTTTTTCGCCTCCACGGCGCAGTCCCAATCAAAAGTCTTGCCCGTTCCTCCGGGCGCGCCTTCGGAATAAGTATCGAGAAGGAACGCCGAAACGTCGTAAGCCGAAAGAGAAGAAACATCGGCGCCTTGCTTTATCCTAAACGCCTTTATGACCCTCGATTCCATGCTTCGGCAGAACTCAGGCGTTTCCGAGCCGTGAAGCTGAACGCAAGAGAGGCCGGCCTGCCTTGCTATCTCATTCGCTCGGCTTGCCTCTTCGTCAACAAAAACCCCGACACACGAGACAAAAGGCGGAAGCGCCTTTACTATGGCCTTTACGATAGCGGGTTCCACGAACCTCGGGCTTTTCTTCCAGAAAACAAAACCCAGCGCGTCCGCTCCGCATTCCGCGGCAAAAAGCGCGTCGTCCGGATTGGTTATGCCGCATATCTTTACCTTAACGCGCATCTCTAAAGGACTCCCCTTAATTCCCTGAGCTTTCTTCCGATGTCCTTTTCCCTCATAAGAGCCTCGCCCACGAGAAAGGTCTTGACGCCTTGGTCCAAAAGCCTCTTTACGTCATCATAAGAATTTATCCCGCTTTCGCTCACTATTATCTTGCCCTGCGGAATAAGTCCGGCGAGGCGCGCCGTTATTTCGATGTCGGTCTTGAAAGTATTAAGGTCCCTGTTGTTTATGCCGATTATCGAGGCTCCGGCCTCTAACGCCTTAAAGAGTTCTACCTCGGTATGCGCCTCCACAAGGGCCGCCATGCCCAAAGATTCCGTGAGCGTTATGAATTCCGAAAGGGTTTTCTTCGGAAGGGCCGCCGCTATAAGAAGCACTGCGTCCGCTCCGGCCGCCCGTGCCTCGTAAACCTGATACGGGTCTATTATGAAATCCTTTCTCAAAAGAGGCAATCCGACCTCACGCCTTATCATCGCGAGGTTTTCAAGGCTTCCGAAAAAATATTTCTCGTCCGTCAAAACCGATATCGCAGCCGCGCCGTTTTCCTCGTACGTCCGCGCCGTGAAAAGGGGGTCGAAATCGCTTCTTATGACTCCCTTCGACGGAGAACCTTTCTTCACCTCGCAGATGACGTTTACCCTGTCCTTCGTTATGGCGGATGAGAAGGGCCTCGGAGGGCTCGCGATTTTAATCCCCTCCATAAGGGTCTCGTCCGTCACGAGGGTGCGCCTTGCCGACACCTCCGTCTCTTTATGCCTGAGTATCTCTTCGAGTATGCCGGGCTTTTTCATCGTCCGTAAGGCTTCAGCCATTGGTTTTGGCGATAAGGGCTTTGAGTTTTTTCATGGCCTCGCCCGAATCAATCGAGCCGTGCGCTATGGCGACGCCCTCTTCGAGGCTCCTCGCCTTTCCCGCGACCGTTATCCCCGCGGCGGCGTTAAGCAAAACTATGTCTCTCGCGGGGCCTTTCTTGCCGCTCAAGACGTCCGTTATTATGCGGGCGTTTTCTTCCGAATCTCCGCCCATTATGTCAACGGGAGCGCACCTCTTCAAGCCGAAGTCCTCGGGCTTTATGCGGTATGTCCTTATAAAGCCGTCCTTGAGTTCCGTAACCTTGAGTTCCGTGACCTTGGTCTCTCCGGTGAGGGTTATCTCGTCGAGTCCGTCCAAGCCGTGCACTATGAAAGCATGCATGCTTCCCAGGTTTAAAAGCACCTTGGCGAATATGTCGGTCAACTCGGGCGCGTAAACGCCGATTACGTGCCGCCTGGCTCCGGCCGGATTCGTGAGAGGCCCGAGCATGTTGAATATCGTCCTTATCCCGATTTCGCGCCTTACGGGCGCGGCGAACTTCATGGCCGAGTGCATGAGCGGAGCGAACATGAAGCCTATGCCGACCTCCCTCAGACACATCTCGATGACCGGAACCCCGGCCTCTATGTTCACTCCGAGAGACTCCAAGACGTCAGCCGAGCCGCTCTTGGACGACACCGACCTGTTGCCGTGCTTCGCGACCGTTATGCCGCACCCTGCGACCACGAAGGCGGCGGCCGTCGAGATGTTGAACGTCATGGTCTCGTCCCCTCCGGTGCCGCACGTGTCAACGACGACCTGTCCTTCCGCAATAACCCGGACGGCCTTCTCGCGCATGACCCTCGCGGCCCCGGTTATCTCGGAGACGGTCTCGCCCTTAATCCTCAAGGCGGTGATGAAAGAGGCTATCTGGGCCGAGGTCGCGTCTCCGCCCATGATTTCGTTCATCGCGTCCACCATTTCGACTTCAGTCAGGTCAACGCCCTTGACGACCTTTGCTATGGCCTCTCTTATCATGCGCTACCCTTTCAGTTTCAGAAAATTCTCCAGAAGCTTCATGCCCGACTCGGTGAGTATGCTCTCGGGGTGAAACTGCACGCCTTCGAGCGGAAACGCCTTGTGACGGATGCCCATTATCTCGTCCTCATCCGTCCACGCGCTTATCTCGAAATCCGCGGAAAGCGTGTCCTTCTTCACCAAAAGAGAATGATACCTCGTGGCCTCGAACGGATTCTTTATGCCCTCGAATATGGTCTTGCCGTCGTGATGCACCAAAGAGGTCTTTCCGTGCATGAGCCGCCCGGCCCTCACTATGCTCGCGCCGAAGGCGTAGGCGATGGATTGGTGTCCGAGGCAAACTCCGAGTATCGGCGTCTTGCCGGCGAAGCGCTTTACGCACTCGACCGATATTCCGGACATTGAAGGGTCGCACGGCCCCGGAGAAATAACTATCCTCTCGGGCGAGAGCCTCTCTATCTCCTTTACGGTTATGGCGTCGTTCCGGAATACGCGCACGTCCTCGCCGAGCGTCTGAAAATACTGAACGAGGTTATAGGTAAAGGAATCGTAGTTGTCTATCATTAAAAGCATGCGAACCTCTTTTTTTCCGAATACGGCGTCATGAAAAACCGGCCTGCCTGCTTTAACATGTAGGGCAGACCTTCAGGTCTGCCCCCGCAATATTAAGCGGGGGTCTGCGTCCTTATGCAAGGCTAAAGCCTTGCCCTACTTGCGCCTTTTCTGACGGCGGATCAAGCGCGGTTATGGCGCTTTGTTTAACAAAAACCCTTCCGCGCCATATCCACGGCCTTCAAAACGCCCTTGGCCTTGTTCACCGTCTCCTCGAATTCCTTTTCAAGCGCCGAATCCGCCACGATTCCCGCTCCGGATTGAACAAAGGCTCTGCCGTCCTTAACGAGAACGGTCCTTATGGTTATGCACATGTCCATGTTGCCGGAAAAACCGACATAACCCACGCATCCGCCGTAAACGCCCCTTCTTTCGGGCTCGACTTCTTCGATTATCTCCATTGCCCTTATCTTAGGCGCTCCCGTAAGAGTGCCTGCGGGGAAACACGCCCTGAAAACCCCGAAGGCGTCCACCTCTGTCCTCTTCTCGGCGCGCACGTTCGAAACTATATGCATGACGTGCGAATAGCGCTCCGTAACCATAAGCTCGGTAACCTTTACGCTCCCCGGCACCGCGACCCGACCGACGTCGTTCCTTCCGAGGTCGACGAGCATTATGTGCTCCGCTCTTTCCTTCGGGTCGGCGAGGAGTTCTCTTTCAAGGGCCTTGTCCTCGGCCTCGTCTCTGCCCCTTTTTCTCGTGCCCGCGATGGGCCTTATTGTAACGTCCTTGCCTTCAACCCTGACGAGTATCTCCGGGGAAGAGCCCGCCAATTCCACGCCTCCGAGTCTCAAGAAGAACATATACGGCGACGGATTCGTAACGCGAAGCGCCCTGTATATGTCGAAGGCGCCGCAGTTGAGCGGCGTCTCGAAGCGCTGGGATATGACGGCCTGTATGACGTCTCCTGCGGCTATGTATTCCTTTACCCGCTCCACCGCGGCCTTGAATTTTTCCTTCGGAAAATTGCTCGAAACCGGCAAATCCCCGGCAGGCGGATTCGCGGCGTTTACTCTCCCCTCGCGAAGCCTTTTTACGAGCGCGTCTATCTTTTCCGTCGCGAGAGCGTAAGCCGCCTCTATCGAGCCTCCGTCGCTTGTCCTCGCGTTGCACACGGCCTTTATCTTCTGCTCCGCGTTATCGAAGACGAGAAACGTATCGGTTATCATGAAGCACAAATCCGGAATGCCCGTGTCTTTCTTGATGATGTCGGGAATATTTTCTATGTAACGCACCGCGTCGTAAGAAAAAAATCCAACTGCCCCGCCGGAGAATATCATGCCCTCTCCGCCAGAGGCGGACGGAGCGGCTTTGAAAGACGACATGTAAGCGGCCAAAAGCTCTATTGGGTCGCCTTTCTTTGTCGTACTCCGCCCGTCCTCAATAATCTCAAGAGAGCCGCAAGTTCCCTTTATTATAGCCCTTGCCGATGCCCCGATAAAACTGTACCTGCCCCACTTTTCCCCGTGCTCGACGCTCTCCAGAAGAAACGCCTCGCCGTTACTGTCTATCTTCATGAAGGCGGACACGGGCGTTTCGGTATCGGCGAGTATGTCCCGGCCGACCGGAATAAGGTTATGGGTTTTCGCGATCTCCCGAAACTCGTCGAGAGTCGGAGAATATTCCGAATTTCTCATAAGAACTGATAGATTACCACACGGGCGGGAGCGTTGTAAAGTGCGAGAAGGCAAACATTTCAACAGGAGACCTTTATTTTGTCATTACCGCAGTTCCCCGCTTAAGATTGTCCGCCTCGCCTGTGGCGGGCGAGACCTCGCTTCTTGTAGCGGGCGGGGACAAGGTTTTGAGCGGGAATCCAGGTTCTGAGGAAAAATAAGAAAGGTGGGCAAAGCCCACCCTACGAGACTGCATTTAAAAAGAACCTCCGGAATTTCAGTAGAAGAGCAGGACCTTGTGTCCAGCATCAAGGGTATGCTCTCACCCGAAACATGGGAGGCCATAGGCGATGTAAAAATAAAACGCAAGAGGAAGGCGGTTAAGCAAACCTCAAATCTACAGGAACCGGAGGCGCCAGAGGTCGAAGAAAAAATTGAGACGCCGCCGGATGAACCTTCGGGTAAATAAAGGAGGATGGCGCCTAATGGTTCTATCCGGGAAAGAAGTACATTATCGTTCCCACGCTCCAGCGTGGGAACGATAAGAAACGAACTTACCCTCCGCACAAGTGAAATGTTACGCCATTACCAGTTCTAATTTTTCTTTTGTAACGTGAGGTAATCTTACGGGAGCAAAAAAACCTTCGGGATATAAATAATCCTCCCCTGATTCATCAATCACTCTTATCTGATGATGTCTTTCCGCCGTCCTGTCATTCAACACCTCATATAGTTTCCTTGCCTCCAGCGACGATTCGTAACCGCGATTATCCACGCATATCATAAAATGCCTTCTCATAGTTACCCTCCTCATAAATACCTTTTGATTTTTATTTCTTTCTTCCCTATACCGTGCCCTTCATACCAATGAACTTCCGCTTTCAAAACAGCGCCGTCTTCCAATTCTACGTTGCAAATGCCTTTTAGTTTTCTCCAGTTTGCTTTCCCGTGCGCCTTGTTTAAGCGATTCAAATTCTTTATTCCATGCCCTGTTGCAATAATTTCAATCTCACGGATTTCCCCTTTTACTTTGAAATGCATATCTCATTTAACCATTTTTCCGAATTTTCGCATAGGCATAACGCAGTCTTGTTCGGAAACCTGTTCCGAGGCGTCGAGGATTTCAGTTGACCGCGGCCTCCGCGATAAAAGCCTCTATGACAGCCGCTTCTTCCTCAAAGGCGTCTTTACCAAAGGTCTCGATGTGGGACATGACGGCTGACTTGACGTCGGCAAAGGCTTCTTTGTATGTGTCTCCCTGCCCTACTATAACCCCCTTCAATCCGAGGGGATAAGCCACGTAACCATCCTCATGCTTTTCCACGATAATTTTACAGGTGAACATAACGCCTCCTTCTTTTTGGGAACTATAACACAAAACCATCGCGCCTGTAAAGAACCGGCCGCGCATGCCATTCGCCCGTTCGATAATGCAATATATCGTTCCCACGCCGGAGCGTGGGAACGATAAGAATGCCGCTTACCCGAAAGGGAGGCGGCTTTTTATTTTGTCAAAGTGGATAACAAATGGGATAACAATGGCTTTTTCCAAGAAAAAAGGGGCTACGGAAACTCCGTAACCCCTTGATTTAATTGGTCGGGGCGACAGGATTCGAACCTGCGACCCCCAGCACCCCATGCTGGTGCGCTTCCAGGCTGCGCTACGCCCCGTTTGAAAAACTCTTTACAAATAAGATTGCTTCGTCCGCCGCGCTTCCTCGCAATGATAAAATACTGACAGTCATTGCGAACGAAGTGAAGCAATCTCATTTTGCAATGACAAAAATTCGGATTTTCGACTAACCGCCTCTATGTCGCCCCTCACCCCAACCCTCTCCTCCGCCTAAGGCGGAGGGAGAGGGAGTCTCGTAAGTGGACTATTCCTACGCCTTAATCATGTCTCTTATGGAAACAAGATCTTTCTTTATTCCCTTAAGGGCGTTCATATATTCCTTGCCGCCGAAAGGAAGAGCCAGTTGTTTATCCTTTTCCTTCCTGAATTCCTTTACCTTCTTTTTCGCGCCCTCGAGCGAGAACTTGTCGCGGTAGAGGAGGGTTTTTATGTACATTATCAGCTCTACGTCTTTTCTCTTGTAAATGCGCTGGTTGCCGCGGGATTTGTCCGGGCTTATTATGTTGAACTCCGACTCCCAATACCTCAAGATATAGGGCTTTATCCTGGTAACCCTCGAAACCTCGCCTATCTTGAAGTAGAGTTTATCGGGTATCTGATTCATAATTGCCGAGGTTATTACGCGCTGTCCCGCGAACAGTCCGCCTGAGGCGGATGAATTAATAAGCCTCTCCGACACGCGCGCCATAAAGCAAGTTAAAACATTACGAATGCACAGCCCGACCCGCCCTATGGTGCGGGTACCCAGCGCAATCTTAAGCAGGGAGCTCAGCCCTGCTTCCCTCCGCCCGAGTTGACGTAATCCTTGAGTATCTGACTCGGCTTGAAGGTCATTACGGTTCTCTTGTCTATCGTAATCTCGCCGCCGGTCTGGGGATTGCGGCCCCTTCTGGCCCTTTTATTCCTCAAGTTGAAATTGCCGAATCCGGATATCTTGACCTTATCGCCCTTTTCGAGCGTGTCTTTTATTGTTCCAAAAATCGCCTCAACGACGTCGGATACGTCCTTTTTGGAATACCCGACCTTCTCGAAAGCGCTTTCCACCAAATCAGCCTTTGTCATATATGCCTCCTTTACCGGTTCAACTCTGCCTTATTTCAGCGCCGAACCTTCCGGAAATGCCCTTCCGAACCGCGTCGTGCGTCGCCTCGACCTCTTCGTAAGTAAGAGTCCTCTCCAACGACCTGTAGATAATCCGCAATGCGACGCTCTTTTTCCCCTCCGGAATGCCCTGGCCACAGTATACATCAAACACGCTAACGTTTTCAATAAGTTTTACGTCAAGAGATAAGACGTATCCTATGATTTCAGACCAAGGAATGTCATTAGCCACGACAAAGGCGATATCGCGCGTTGATTCCGGGAACTTCGGGAGCCTCGAGTACTTTTTTGACGCCTCGAAAAAAGGCACAAGCCCCGCGAGTTCAATTTCGAACACGTAAACAGGCTTCTTGAAATCGTATTTTTCGGCAATATCCGGATGCAATTCCCCGACTATCGCAACAGGTTTGCCTTTGACCGAAACGCGGGCGGATTTTCCGGGGTGAAGAAACTTCGTTTCCTTTTCAGGCTCATACGACGCCTCTTTCAAACCGAGGCACGCGAAAAGCGCCTCAATAATCCCCTTGGCGTCGTAAAAATCCGCCAAGTCCTTGGGCCTGTTCCACCGTAACCCCTCGCGCAACCCGTACATAAGGCCCGCGAGCTTAAAGACCTCTTTGGGCTTTTTGCCGTCCGGCTCGAACGCAACCCTTCTCTCGAAGATATTAACTTCCTCGTTCTTGTTGGACAAGTTAAGCCTTAGATTTTCAAGAAGCGAAGGCACGAGGCTTCGCCTTAAAACGCTTTGCTCCTCGGACAGGGGATTGGAGAGACGAAAGCCTGTTTCACCGACGTTGCTCGCGACCGAAAAAACTTCCTTTGACACGAAACTGTAATTTATGACCTCGTTAAAACCGAAATCCCTCAATGCATCGCCGGCCCTTTTCTTCAAGAGAAAAAGATTCGACGGTCTCGAAGCGCCGATAGCGGCGTTAGGCATGGTTACGGGGATTTTATCGTATCCGTTAATCCTCGCGAGCTCCTCGACAAGGTCTGTCTCGTTTTTTATGTCCTGCCTGAACGAAGGAGGAGTAACGTCGAACGCGTCGTTCGACGGTTTGACTTCCATGCCGAGCCTCGTTAATATCTTGGCGGCGTCTTTCCCCGCGATTTCATATCCCAATAAATTCTTCGCCCTCTTGACGTCAAACCTTACGCTTACGGGCCGGAACTTCTCGGGGTATTGGTCCGGCATTCCCGAAAGGCACGTTCCGCCCGATATTCCGGTCATGAGTTCCGCGGCCCTGTCGAGGGATTTGCCGACAGATTCCGCGTCAACTCCCCTCTCGAACCTGTAAGAAGAATCCGAAGAAAGCCCCAGGAGCCTTGACGTCTTCCTTACTGTTCCGGGAAGAAAATGCGCGCTCTCCAGAACTATGCCTGTCGCGGAGTCCGTCACCTCGGAGGCCTTTCCGCCCATGACCCCTGCTATCGCCTGCGCGGCGTTCCCGTCGCTTATGACGAGCATATCGCTTTTAAGAACCCGCTTTTTATTGTCTATGGCCGTAATCTCTTCCCCATCTTTGGCAGTCCTTACGATCAGCCTTGCTCCCGCGATTTTGGCTATATCGAATGCGTGGAGAGGTTGCCCTGTTTCGAGCATGACGTAGTTCGTAACGTCAACCGCGTTATTTACGGGCCTTACGCCCGACGCTTCAAGCCTTTTTCTGAGCCAATCCGGCGACTGAGCGATTTTAACTCCCTCGATTACCCTCACCGCGTACCTGCGGCAAAGCGCTCTATCCTCGACGCTAATCTTAATCCTGTCGCTTGTTTTAAACCCACTCTCTTTAAGATTTATAGCCCTCTCCTTCATTGGAACGTTGCAGACGGCGGAGATTTCTCTCGCAAGCCCCATGACGCTCAGACAATCCGGCCTGTTAGGGGTAATAGCGACCTCAAAGAACGCGTCATTAAGGTCGAGCGCGTCTTTAATGTCAACGCCGAGTTTGGCGTCCGACGGCAATATCATTATGCCTTCGGAAGTCTCGGCAAGTCCCAACTCTACCTCCGAGCACATCATGCCCCGAGACTCAACGCCCCTGATTTTACTTTGTTTTATGACTACGCCTTTCGGAAGGCGCGCTCCGTCAAGCGCGAGCGCCACCTTATCTCCGGATTTCATGTTCTTCGCGCCGCACACTATCGAATAAACCTTGTCGTTTATTTTGACTTCGCAAAGAGAAAGCCTGTCGGCGTTCGGATGTTTGCCGACCGTTACGACCTCGGCAACGTAAACCCCGCTTATCTCGGCTCCGGGATTATGCACGGACTCAACCTCAATCCCTGCCATGGTGAGCTTGTCGGCAAGCTCGACCGGAGAGAGAGCGATATCAACGAATTCTTTTAACCAATTAAAACTGAAACGCATGGAATCATCCTTTTACAAAGACAAATATGGTGAACAATGCCCGCCCTGCACATCAGAACTGCCTCAAGAACCTCAAGTCGTTTTCGTAGAATAATCTAATGTCGTCTATGCCGTGCTTGAGCATGGCGACCCTCTCTATGCCCAGACCGAAGGCGAATCCGTTCACCTCTTCCGGGTCGTACTTGACGGAGCGAAAGACATTGGGATGTATCATGCCGCATCCGAGTATCTCGAGCCAGCCGCTCCCCTTGCAAACCCGGCACCCCTTGCCCGCGCAGATGACGCACCTTATGTCAACCTCGGCGCTCGGCTCGGTAAAAGGGAAAAAACTCGGACGGAATCTCACCCCTGTTTTTTCTCCGAACACGCGAAGAAGAAACTGCGTCAGAACCCCCTTCAAATCGGCGAATGTTACTCCCTTATCGACCATGAACCCTTCCACCTGATGGAACATGGGCGTATGGGTTATGTCGGAATCCCTCCTGTAAACCGCGCCCGGCGCTATTACGCGAAGAGGGGGCTTGCGGGTTTCCATGACCCTTACCTGAACAGGAGACGTGTGAGTCCTCAAAAGAAGTTGCTCTTCGAGATAAAAGGTGTCCTGCATGTCTCTCGCGGGATGGTCTTCGGGAATGTTGAGGGCCTCGAAGTTATAATAATCCGTCTCGACCTCCGGGCCTTCGGCTATGTCGAAACCCATGGAAGAGAATATGTCTTCTATCTCCTCCATGACGGCCGTTACCGGATGCAGGGTTCCGGCAAAGCGGGCGTGCCCCGGCAACGTCACGTCGAGGCGCTCTTTTTCGAGGCGTCTCAATTTTTCAATATCGCGGTATTGGCTTTCGAGAGTTCGGAGGGTTTGTTCTATTCCGGTCTTTACCGCGTTTATCTCGGCTCCGGCCTTGGCGCGCTCTTCCGGAAGAAGGGTGTTTAATTCCTTTATGACCGAAGAAAGAGGCCCTTTCCTGCCGAGGTAAGTCTTCCCGATATCGAGAAGAGCCTCAAGGCTTTGGGCTTCCCCGAGTAACTTAAGGGCCTCTTGTTCAATGGTCTTGAGTTTCCCTATCATGCGGCAAGGGCGCTCTTCGCTACAGAGGTAACCTTGGTGAACGCGGCCGGGTCGACCACCGCCATCTCGGCAAGCGTTTTCCTGTCGAGCGCCACATTGGCTTTTTCGAGTCCCGCGATAAGGCGGCTGTAAGTAAGTCCGTTAAGCCTCGCCGCGGCGTTTATCCTCGCTATCCAAAGTGCCCTCGCCACCCTCTTCTTGCTCCTTCTGTGAGCGTAGGCGTAGCGGAGTCCTCTTTCGACGGCCTCGGTCGCTATCCTGTAAAGCGAGCCTCTTCCCGCCCTGTAACCCTTGGAGGCCTTTAAGACCTTCCTTCTTTTTTTCTTTGCGTGTACTCCTCTTTTAACCCTCGGCATTGTCCCTTACTCCTTTCGCTACTTTAACAGAGCGTCATAACTTCGCGCGACCCACGCTTTGCGCGGGTACCCCGGCGTTGCTTCTCGCCTCGTCGTTGCGGCGTATGTGAATATACGCCTCACTCCTCGTCCGACCCGCTTCGCGGGTGCCCCGGCGCCTTGGTCTGCTTTGTTCTGACGCTCTGTGCGTATACGCCATTTTTTGTCATAACACTGTCAATAAATCCGGCCGTGGTGCCAGCGGCCTTCATCATGAATACGGCAAAAGTTTCTTTATCGAATCGACGTTCGTCTTGTCAACGAGCGTCGCCCCTAATCTTCTCTTCCGTCCCGGAGCCTTCGACGTAAGAAGATGCCTTCTTCCGGCCTTCATCCTTTTAATCTTGCCCGTGCCCGTAACGCGGAATCTCTTTGCCGCGCCTTTATTGGTCTTGATTTTTGGCATCCTTTTCTTCTCCTTTGCTTTTTATTTCTTTCGAATGAACGGGCCCTATCAGCATGGACAGATTCCTGCCCTCGAGTCTCGGATGCTGTTCGACTATCCCTATGTCCTTCACGCCCTCAAGCGCCTTGGCGAGCATGTTCCTGCCGAACTCCGGATGGGTGATTTCCCTTCCCCTGAAAAACACCAACACCCTCACCTTGTCCCCGTTCATGAGGAACTTCCTCATGCTCTTGAGTTTCACGAGGAAGTCGTGCTCTTCGGTCTGAATCCGGAGCTTTATTTCCTTGACGTGGATTACGACCTGCTTTTTCTTGGCCTCGTGCGCCTTCTTGCTCATCTGATACTTATACTTGCCGTAATCTATGACCTTGCATACGGGCGGCTTCGCGTTGGGCGACACCTCGACCAGATCCAACCCCGCTTCGTCAGCCACCTTTAAGGCGTCGGCTATCGGAAGCACCCCTAACTGAGTTCCGTCGGCGCCTATGACCCTTACCTCTGACGCCCTTATAAACCTGTTTATCTTGGTTTCGTCTTTTTTATTGCTTCTCTGAGGGAATACTATAAGGCCACCTCCTATTATTCAGAGCGTCATAACTTCGCATACCTGCGTTACTCCTCGACTCGTCGCTGCGGCGTATATAAAAATACGCCTCACTCCTCATCCGACCCGCTTCGCGGGTGCCCCGGCGCCTTGGTCTGCTTTGTTCTGACGCTCTGTGATTACTTTATGACATTACCGGCTCTTCAACAAGCGGCCTGTTTTCGCTCTCGAGAACTTTGATGAAATCCTCCATCGTGGTTTCGGGCAACACTCCCTTTTCCCTCGACCTCGGAGAGAGCGTCAAATCGGCCGCCTCCTTGTCCCCAACGACGACTATGTAGGGAATCTTTCTCAACCGCGCTTCCCTTATCTTATGGCCGAGCGTTTCGTTTCTCGAATCGAACTCCGCCCTATACCCGCTCTCCCTCAACTTTTCGAAAACCTTCCGCCCGTAGGCCTCGCTCTTTTCGGTCACGTTCACGACTATGGCCTGCACCGGAGAAAGCCAAACGGGAAAAGCCCCGCCGTAGTGCTCTATCAGGCATCCGAAGAAACGTTCGAGCGAGCCTAAAAGCGCCCTGTGCAACATGATGGGCCTTGCGTCAACGCCCTTATCGTTACGGTAGGTTATGTCGAACCTTTCGGGAAGGTTGAAATCCACCTGTATCGTGGAGCACTGCCAGTGACGGCCTATGATGTCCTTTATCTTTATGTCTATCTTGGGACCGTAAAAAACGCCCTCGCCCGGGTCTATGGCGTAGACAAGCCCTTCGGTTTCAAGGGCCGTCTTAAGAGCGGATTCGGCGCTCGCCCAGTTATCGAGCGTTCCGACGTATTTTTCCGGCCTTGTGCTCAAAAATATCTCGTATTCATTAAAACCGAAAGCCCGTAAAATGTAAAGGGTAAATTTAAGAACCTTCTTTATCTCCGACTCGAGCGTCTCCGGGGTCGCGTATATGTGGGCGTCGTCCTGCGTAAAACCGCGAACTCGAAGCAGGCCGTGCAAAACCCCGCTTCGCTCAAAGCGGTACACCGTGCCGAGTTCCGCGTACCTTACGGGCAAGTCCCTGTAACTCCGGAGCCTTGAATTGTATATCTGTATGTGAAACGGACAATTCATCGGCTTGACGATGTATTGCTGCCCTTCCACGTCCATGGGGCTAAAGAGGTTTTCCCTGTAAAAATCCCAGTGGCCGCTCCTCTTCCACATATCGAGCTTCGCTACGTGCGGCGTGTAGATGAGGTCGTAGCCGTATTTAAGATGAGCCTTTTTCCAGAATTCCTCGATGACGTATCTTACTATGGCGCCGTTCGGGTGCCAGAGGACGAGCCCCGCGCCGACGTCGTCCGTCATTGAGAAGAGGTCGAGTTCCTTGCCGAGTTTCCGGTGGTCGCGCTCCTTGGCCTCTTGAAGCCTCTTGAGATACCCCTCAAGGGTCTTTTTATCGGCGAACGCAACCCCGTAAATCCTCTGGAGCATCTTTCTTTTTTCGTCTCCCCGCCAGTAAGCCCCCGCCGTGGTCATGAGTTTAAAAGCCCTGACAAACCCGGTCGAGGGAAGGTGCGGGCCTCTGCAGAGGTCAACGAACCCGCCCTGCCTGTAAATCGAAACCGTCCCGGAATCCATCTCGCGCAGCAACTCTTCTTTATACACCTCGCCCGCGGCGCGGAAAAGCTTAACCGCGTCTTCCTTCTTGAGATCTTCCCTCTCAAAGGGGAAATCCGCGTTTATTATCTCGTTCATCCTGTTTTCAATCTTCTCCACGTCCTCCGGCGTGAAGGGCTTTTCCACGTCAAAGTCGTAGTAAAAGCCGTCCTCGATAACAGGGCCTATGGCGAACTTCACGTTGCCGTAAAGGGATTTTACGGCCTGCGCCATGATATGGGCGACCGAATGGCGGCAGACGTCGAGGCCTTCTTTAGAATCGAGCCAAAGGGGCTCAATCGTAAGAACTCCTCCGCCTAAGGCGGACGAAGAGGCGAGGATAAAAGAAAGGTCGACGGCCTTGCCCGAAACCTTGGCCGCAACGGCCTTTTTCAAAAGCCCTCTCGCCTTCAGCGCCTCGGCAACCGTTACTCCGTCGTCAAACGACGTTTCTTTTCCATCGGGGAATTTTACGTTTATCATAGATATATATTTTTGTTTTTTGTAGCTCAGGGCTTCAGCCCTGAAAGGCGATGCTATATATATGCCGCCGCTTCTCAGCCCTAAAGGGCTGAGTTACATAAAATAGAAAACCGTTATCCATAACCGTGAACCGCGGCCGCTCAAAGAGTCTTATAACAGTCGCGAACACCGATCACGAATCACGGCATTTTAACATACACGGCATAACAAACGAAAAATGGTAGGCACGGGCGGTCTCGAACCGCCGACCTCTACAGTGTCAATGTAGCGCTCTACCGCTGAGCTACGCGCCTTCTCGAAGCCATTTAACCCATGAATTTTAACATAATTCGCAATGGTGTCAAGGGGTTTGTTGGCTGAAAAAAAGAGGCCCCGACGTAACGTCGGGGCCTCTTTCGGATAAGCCTGACCTCTAAAACGTAATCGAAGCGCCGACGCCGAAGCCCCAGTCCGGGGACTCGTTATTGAGCCCCAGCTTGAACGAGGCGTCGAGAGCCACCTTGTCCGAGGCGTTAATTATAACCCCTAAGAGCAGATTAAGCGGGTCGGTATTTTCCGTCCTGTCCGAATGCCTGTTGCCCGCGACCTCAACCGCAAGATACAGGTCTTTTTGCACTTCGTAATCAGCGGCAACGCCGTAAAGTATCACGTCCCTCAGGTTACTGTCCTTATCGTCGCCAACGAACGTGTAACCCAACTGCCCGTGGAGTCTCCACTTCTCAACCGTCTTCGTGGCCGCCAAGACCAAACTCAAATCCTCGTCGCCCGTTCCGAGCCCTTTCTTGTAATCGCCGCTCGAGGTCTTTATTACGGCCTTTGCCGCCAAAGCCGGGTGCACGCCGTCCTCTTCGGAAAGAAGATACTTCCCGACGAGGTTCACGTCTCCTGCCCCTGATTCCGAATCTCCGACCTCGGGCTTATGCCAGAGATAAGGCAACTCGGCCGAGACCTCCAGCCTTTCGGTTACGCCGTATATCGGCACGACCGTGAACACAAAATCATCGTCGTCGTTATCCCACTCAAGACGGTCGAGGCTTACCTCGACCTGAGCGACGCCTTCCCCCGCGACACCGGCGTCTTCCGTGGCAAAAGGCCTGTAAGCAAGGGCGTTCCCGGCTAAGACGAATAAAAACATGACAAGAGCGGATAAACATCTTTTCATCGCGATGACCCTCCGCGTAATTTAATTACGGCGCAAAGCATAACAGATTTCATTGTCGATTTCACCACCTTTTTTACGCATCAGAAATCCACCTGCATCCTTAGCGCGTATATGAGAAGGTCGTCAACGGATTTATCCCCTCCCGGATTTATAACGTATTGTATGTCGGGCGAGATGGATAGGTTTGAATTCGCCTTGTATCTGTAATAGGCCTCGATATAATGCTCTCCGCTTGCGAAGTCGGCCGCCGGAAGAGCATCTTCGTATGGGCCGCTTACGCTGCTGAAGCCGTACGCAACGCCTATCATGTCATTGCCCCTTCTCCATTTATTGCCCAGCACCTGAGCGCCGGCTGAAAAAGAACTGTCAAAGGCCGAGACGTCTTCGTCCTGAAAGCCGGCCCTTGCGAAGAGCGTAACGTCGTTTGAGACCTGCTGGTCGAGGCTAAAGCCAAAACCCTTGTTCGAGAGTTCGTCGTCAGCCGCGTTAAGCAGGTCTGTATGCTTTGTGTTGTTCGTCCACGCGTAGATCCTGTAATTGCCGTTAAGCCCGTAGGAAGGCCGCCACATATCAAGTTCGGCAATCGCAAAGGGTCTGTCGAAGACTCCGTCGAAATCCCCGTCTCCCTCGAAGAGCCCTATGCTTCCTTTGACATTAAGCCCCTTGTTGTATATGGAGGTTAACCTGTAACCGAGGGCAATGCCCGGGCCGTAGCCGTTTTCATCCCCTCCCGTCTCAAGAGCGAGATTATTCACGAATATGTCGGCCATGAACTGCGCGAGTTCGTTGTTCGCGACCGCGTTCGCGTCGAATATGGCCGCGGAAGTCATCTTGCCCACGGTAAGCTCGAGACGCCTGTCCAGAATATCCGGCACGTCGAACTCCGTCCAGTACCACGCCTCGACTATCCTGAATGTGCTGTCGTCGAACTCGAGGTCAGCGTTAGGCCCTGAAAACGTGCCGGGCGCAATCGGCGCCCCGCCGCCTTGCCCGACCATGCCTCTTATGAAGACGTTTCCGTACCTTCCTATAGGGGCTTGAAAAAAGAGGTCAGCGGAATACGAGCCGTCCGCGGAATCGCCTCCGCCTTGGTTATCCGTAACCCCCTGCAAAAAGAGCGAAAGCCCCCCTCCTATGGTCAGGGACTCCACCCTTTCCTGCATGGCCTTTATCCTTGAGGTCCTGTAATCCACCATTTCGAGTTCCCTGCTTATGGTCTCAACGTGGCCTTTCAGCTCCTCGACGAGAGTATCGTGCTTTGCCTCGCCTCTTTCGATTTCCTCAACCCTTTTTTCAAGTTCCCCTATTCTTTTCTCCACCTCCTTTGAAGCAGGCTCCGCCGCAAACACAAAACCCGGCAATATCAAAAACATAAATACGAACGCCAATCTTTTTGCCACGATAACCTCCTTTTTTCTTCTTCCTCTCCCCGGTATTGCATCAAGGGAGGGTGGAGTGTCTTTTCTTCCTCTCCCCTCTGATTATGCGTTTCGGTGTGGGGACACACCGAAACATCTAATAACCTCCTTTTTTATTCTCCCTCTCCCCTTGGGGGAGAGGGTTGGGGTGAGGGGGATTAAACCTTTTAATACCCGCCCTTTTTGCCCGCTCCGAAGTAATTGAATTCCCACTCCACTTCGAACGGCGCGAACCACGGCCTAACCCCTGTTTCCCTGTCCGTGTGGCGGCCGAAACCCTGCTTAAGAGGGTTTTCGATTCTGTACGTAACCTTATATCTGCCCGCCCCCGACATCTTCACGTTGTCCCCGTAATGAGGCCCGTCGTTCGCGACCATTGGCATCATATGCCCTTCTATCTTCTCGTTCGTATCGAGTTTTACGAGAGTGTATTCAACCGTCAAGTTCGGTACCCACTCTCCGGCGGCGAAACCGTTCGGGTTATTTTCAGTGGCCCTTATGTCAGCCTCTATGTGGATGTCCGAGTCCTTCCTCGACCTCATCGCGTGAGGCCCTGAGGAAGGCTCCATCTCTATGGGCTGAAGATAAACTGCCGCAATCTCCATGCCGTATAGATTTTGCGGAAGGCCTATCGGAGTTTCGAGCGCCATTGCGGGCAGCGCAAAGAGCATGGCGGCGCCGAGCATAATGGATTTAATCGCGAATTTTCTCATTTTTCCTGTCTCCTTTTTTTGGTTTTTATTTTAATCAAAATCAATCCGATTCATCGCCTGTCGCCCGCATCCACCCCCTTTGCGTCGAGTTCGGCCGCGGCTTTTTTGATTTCCAGCGCAAGACCCAATACCTTTTTCTTGACCTCTTTTAAAGGGGCTTTTTCATGCATCATCTTTCTCACGTCCGTAAAGGCCCTTTCAAGAGAGGTCGCCTTTTTAAGCGAGAGCCTCTGCCTCACCGCTATTTCCATGTTAGCGTTCTCGGCCTCGAATATGGCGAAATACGCGTCAGCCACCTCCTCCATGGCCTTTTCCGAATCGCCGGAGTCGTAACTCTTAAGCGCGTCTTTAAGCGCGGCCTCTATGTCTTTGGCAACGCCCGTCCATGTCCCTCCGGCAAAAACAACAACAGGGAAAAACAAGAAAACCATGAAAAACGTTTTTATCTTCATAGCCCTCACCAGAAAAACACGGGGACGCCGGCCTTGACGGTCTTTTCATAGATACTACTCATGCCTGATTCCCCCATGCCGTCCTTAATCACCACCACCACGTCAACCCCGTCCATGCCCCTTATTCCGCACGAAACAAAGGAATCGCACGTCCTGCACCTGATTTCATCAAATCCGCAGCCCTCTAACATTCGCGAAACCGTGGAGAGATTTATCTCCCGACCCACAACCATCGCCGTCATCCCGTTCTCCTTTTTGAATTTGACTTTTATTTTCAATCAACTGCCAAAAAAAAATCTAAAAATCCCCCCGCTTCCCGTTGCATTGCGCTTCGTCCGCTCCGCCTGAGGCGGACGGAGGAGCCCAGCCCTTTGAAAAAGGGGGTAACCCTAAAAAAGCGCGGCCTTCCATAAAAACGCGATAAAGATAACGCCGCCGGAAAGAATCACGGCGGGAAAAACCTTCCTCTCGGCGAGACTAAACGCAAGATGCGCGCTCCAGACAATGCCTGCCATGAACAAGGACTGCTTTATGAAACCTGAGGCAACGCCGGATTCGGCCATTCCGTCGAATAAAATCCCTCCGAGTCCGATAACAAGGGAAACAAGGGCGACAGGCGCGTACGCGTAGCCGAGCGCGAAAACTTCCGAAAAAATTGAATCGTTCTTTTTCAGGCATAACGAAGACAAAGCGGTAACGAGGAATAAAACCGCTCCGACAATGACCGTCATGCCGAGCATGAACGTTACGATTGAAACCGCGTCCAAGAGGTTAAACACGTCCCCTGAGTGAGGATAATTCACCATAAGCCACCAAGGCCCGCTCCAACCGATGACGTCGGTAAGACCCATGTCCATTAAAAGGCCCCCGAGCGATTGCTTGTGCCATATAAAAACACGGCTCGACTGCCAGTAGAACGCGCCGAGGGAAAGACCAGCCGCAACGAAGATAAAAACAACCTCCCACGGATTCGCGTCCCTCTTCCTTATCTCCTCGACTTCCCTGCCCGGACGCCTGAGGCTTATGCGCAAAGAAGCCGGGTTATCCGGCTCAACGCACTTGAAGCACTCGATACAATTCGAAGTCGCTGTTTTTGCCTGAGTGTTTATGAAGGTCGGGCAGAGATAGGCCTTAGCCTTGGCATTCTTATTTTCAAAACTTATCGCCCCGAGCCTCGAGAACACGCTGAGAAGAGGCCCGACCGGACAGAGATACCTGCACCACACCCTTCTTTCTCTCGCGAATATAAAGCCCGTAAGAACTGCGGCCAAGGTGGTTATGCCGAAAAGCTCAAGCGCGGCCAAAGGATAATCCCTCACCCCGACGACCTGCCCGGCTATGGTTACGGCAATGAAACTCGACACCGGAATCCAACCTGAGGCGAGAAGCCTCGGCACGGGTTTATTCAGGGTCTTTTTATTGGCGTACTCCGTCAGCGCGCCCTGAGGGCAAAGCGTCCCGCACCAGAACCTTCCGAGGAATATCACGGAAATAAACACCAGAGGAAACCACAGTCCCCATACCATGAACTTCGAAAAAAGGACGAAATTCGAGAACAGACCGTCTGATTCCGAAGGCGCTGGCAAAAAAGCCGGCGCTGCGATGAGAAGAAGAAAAACAAAGACCACGGCAATATGGACATAAAAAAGATTTTTCCTGTTCGCGACGAAAAACGTTTCCGCCTTGCGAACAACTCCGTCCGCGCCGTTTTCCCGCGCCAAGACGTCTTCTTTTTCAGCCGGCTTTTCACAAACCTTCATACAACGCCTTTCCTCATCGCGGTCTTGCGAATCCTCATGAACCCCATCGCGAAAACAAGGAGTATGATTAAAACCATTTGAAGCGCCATGCCTTCCAATGTCGGATAAAAACCGAACCACTCTATCGCGGGCAGATTCCACGCGGGCGTAGCGGAGAGCCATTCGGCCTCCTGAAGCTCCAGAACGCCTTTACCAGCGAAAACAAAGGCAAGGTAATAAAGGAGCGCGGACGTCACGGAAAAGAAAAGCCTTTGAGGAACTCTTAGCGCGAAGAATCTTATGAGGATAAATACAATCGCGAGGGCGAACGCCCCGGCGATAAACCCCATCGCCATGGGCCACGCGTTGCCGCCTGAGCCTGAATAAAGGGCCTGATAAAAAAGAACCGTCTCGGCCCCCTCGCGATAGACGGCCAAAAAAGCGGTAAGACCCAAGGCAAAGACGCTTTGCTTCATAATCGAACCGTCAACCCTGTCCTTTATGTAAGCCTGCCATTTTTCGGCTTCAGCCTTTGAGATGAGCCAATAACTTACGTAGAAAAGGACGATTGAGGCGAAGAGCATGGTAACGCCCTCCACCGCCTCCCTCCCCCTTCCGCTCGCGTTTATCGCGAAGGTCAAAACAAGCGCGGTCAGAATGCTCGCCATGACGGCAAGCCCCGAAGCCGCGTATATGCTCCGGATTTTATCCCGGCGATTGATTTTTCCGAGATACCCGGTCAACGCGCTTATGATGAGAATGGCCTCGAACCCCTCCCTCAGGATTATGACGAAGGCGTTCAGGAAAAGCGGCAAAGTTCCGCCCGAGCGCTTTTCAAGGGTTGCGGCGTCTTTTCTCAATTCGAAGATAAGGCTGTTCTTTTTTCCCACAATCTCGTCGAGAGGTTTCTTCCCTGTCACGCCGAGCCGGAGTTCCGCAAACATCCTTTCGTGAAATATCTTCCTTTGCTCTCCTATGCGGCCGGCTATGTCTTTCTCCATGCCGCTTGCCTCGAAGATATTGAAGTAGGCGTCGGATATCTTCGCCTTCGCGGCCATGGCATCCCCTTGCGCGTAGCTTTTCATCGCCTTGTCCAGCGCAATCGAAATGCCTTCGACCGCGGCCTGTTGGTCCTTATCCGCCGGGAAAACAGGCGACGGCGCAATCAGCGCCCAAAACGCCAACAGAAAAACCGCGCCCGATGCCCTCGCTATTTTGAACATGATTTTCATTCTCATTGAAATAGAATATCATAATCAAAAGCGTTGTCAAGGCTTTTTTGGAAAATCTTTCAATGTCCCCTCTCTGCCTTATTCCTTTCTGCTTTGCTTACGTAGACAGACCCCCGCTTAATATTACGGGGGGTTGCGTTCTTACCGTAGGGCACGATGCATCGCGCCCCTACAAAAGCCCTGCCCTACATTTTAAAATTGCCCTTCTTACCCCTTACCCGTCTTATTCCTTTCTTTTTTATTTATGTAGACAGACCCCCGCTTAATATTGCGGGGGATTGCGTTCTTACCGTAGGGGCACGATGCATCGTGCCCCTACAAAAGCCCTGCCCTACATTTTAAAATTAGCGCTCCTTACCCCCTCCCCGGCCTTATTCCCCTTGCTTTTTTCCGCGCCGAAAGTATAATTGTAAAAAAACTTACGCTTTACTGGATTCCCGCTCAAAAGCTTGTCCCCGCAATCTTAAGCGGGGAACCGCGGGAATGACAAGATGGGAGGTTTCATGGCAATCATAACGGACGTCATAGCAAGAGAGATACTCGATTCAAGAGGCAACCCGACCGTCGAGGTCGAGGTCATGACCGAAAGCGGCTTTTTCGGACGCGCCGCCGTGCCCTCCGGCGCCTCGACCGGCAAGTTTGAAGCCGTCGAACTCCGCGACGGAGACAAGAAACGTTTTCTCGGCAAGGGCATCAGAAAGGCCGCGGACAACGTCGAGGCGAAAATCGCCCCCGAGATAATAGGGCTCGACGCAAGGGACCAGACCTACATAGACGAACTCTTGATAGGGCTCGACGGCACGGACAACAAAAGAAAACTCGGAGCGAACGCCATACTCGGAGTCTCTCTCGCGATAGCCAAGGCCGGAGCGGAGGCGTCTCATCTGCCGCTTTATAACTATATCGGAGGAATAAGCGCGAGGGTCTTGCCCGTGCCGTTGATGAACATCATAAACGGAGGCGCGCACGCGGACAATAACCTCGACATTCAGGAATTCATGCTCGTCCCGGCCGGGGCGGAAACGTTCTCCGAAAGCCTCCGCATGGGAGTGGAGGTCTTTCATGCGCTCAAGGCCGTCTTGAAGACCAAAGGCCTCAACACCTCCGTAGGAGACGAAGGCGGCTTCGCCCCGTCCTTGAACTCCAACAAAGAAGCCATAGAATTGATACTCCTCGCGATAAGAAAAGCGGGCTATCGTCCGGGCAAGGACGCGTTCATTGCCCTGGATTGCGCGGCAAGCGAATTTCACAAGAACTCGCTCTATAAGATAGACGGCAAGAAACTTACAAGCGTTGAAATGGCCTCGTATCTCGAGGGCCTCGTTAAGGCCTACCCCATAGTCTCAATCGAGGACGGAATGTCGGAAGACGACTGGGACGGATGGAAGGTTCTCACGGAAAGGCTCGGCAAAAAGATTCAACTCGTTGGCGACGACCTCTTCGTGACGAACGTCCGCATTCTCAAAAAGGGCATAGATAAAGGCATCGCCAACTCGATACTCGTGAAACCGAACCAGATAGGCACGCTTACGGAAACCATCGCGGCGGTGGACATGGCGCGGAGAGCCGGCTACACCTCCGTCATATCCCACAGAAGCGGCGAGACCGAGGATTCGACCATAGCGGACATAAGCGTCGCCTTGAACGCGGGGCAGATAAAAACAGGCTCGGCCTCGCGCACGGACCGTCTCGCGAAATATAACCAACTCCTCCGTATCGAAGAAGAACTCGGAGACACGGCGATATTCGCCGGCGCCGGAGTATTCAAGAGGCGCGACAGGTAAAACAGGGCAACTCATCGGAACCCGCCCTGACAGGCATTATGCGGGGGTTTGCGTCTTTGTTTTCCGTAGGGCAACCCTTTAGGGTTGCGTCTTTTCTTTAAAACGCAGGGCTAAAGCCCTGCCCTACATAAAAAACAAAGCCCCGCCATACGATATTCATCATCACTATTTCAAGGAGACCTCGTGTCGGGAGAAAGCCTGTTTATACAAGCGCTTATAATACTCTTTCTCATACTGCTTAACGGATTCTTCTCCATGTCCGAAATCGCCATCATATCGTCCCGCCGGAGCGTAATAGACAATCTCGCCAAAGACGGCTCTGAGGCGGCGAAGATAGTGGCGCGGATGAAGAACGAGCCCGAGCGCTTCCTCGCGACCATTCAGGTCGGGGTAACGGTCGTAAGCACGCTCGCCTCGGTCATAGGCGGCGTCGCGGCGGTCGAGGCGCTCACGCCGGTTTACGCCTCGGTTCCTTACGCCCCCGTAGCCGAGGCCTCGGAATTGTTCGCGATAAGCACGGTTGTCATCTTGATTTCCTACGCCCTTCTCGTTCTCGGCGAACTCGTTCCTAAAACCCTCGCCTTGAGATATTCCGAAAAGATAGCCTGCTTCGCGGCAAGGCCTATTGACGTCCTCTCCAGAGGGGCGGGACTCTTCGTCAAGTTCCTTACGGCGTCAACCACCATATCGTTAAGGTTCCTCGGCATAAAAGGCGCCCCCGAGGAAGTCTTCGCCCCGAGGGACGAGATAAAATACTACATAAAAGAGGGCACCGCCAAAGGCGTATTCGAGGAAACCGAGGCCGCGCTCCTTCACGGCGTGTTCGAGTTCGCGGACACGACCGTCAAGGAGATAATGGTTCCGAAGCCCAAGATAAGCGCGATAGAGGCCGGCACCTCTTACGAGGACGTGCTTAAATTCATGGCGGAGAGCGGATTTTCGAGGTATCCGGTCTATAAGGAAAACATAAACCAGATAATCGGGGTGCTCTTCAACAAAGACGTGTTCAAGGAAATGGAGTGCGGAAAGACCCTCTACATAAAAGACATGATCCGCCCCCCTTATTTCGTGCCGAGTTCGATAATGATAAGCAGGCTCTTGCGCGAGATGCAGAGGAGAAAGGTCCACATGGCCATGGTCGTGGACGACCACGGCGAACTCGACGGCATAGTCACCATCGAGGACATACTCGAAGAGATAGTCGGAGAGATAGAGGACGAGTACGACGTCGAAAAAGGCGGGCTCGTGGAAAGGCTGAAAGACGGAAGCATGATAGTGGACGCCTCGGCCTCGCTAAGCGATTTGACGGACGTCGGGATGATTTTTGACGAAGCCGACATGGAAGAACACGCCACCCTCGCCGGATTGGTGCTATCGAGACTTCAACGCATCCCCGGCGGAGGAGAATTCGTGGCGTACAAGGGCTACAGGTTCACGGTCGTTGACATGGATAAAAACAGGATAGTAAAGGTAAAGGTCGAGGCCGTGCCTAAAGAACAAACCCATAGAAAACCCGAGCAGAGGTAAAGACCCCCCCCCCCCCCCGCCTTTTGTATCGTGATTTTACCGGCCGGATGCCGGGAAAGTCCGCTTTTGTCACCCTGAACCTGATTCAGGGTCTATCTTTTCCCTTGCCCCATGCTTCGTCCGCCTCAGACGGAGCACCCCGTTGCCATCTCCCCCCTGTGTCCTGAATTGCCCAAACAGTTAGTGACAAATAGCGGGATGTATGGTATTTTGTGGTTATATTAGTTGTAGTTATAGTAGTTATAGTAATTATAATCGGAGAAAAAAGTTATGCTGTTCGCCTTACCGCTCAAGAGGTCTCTCTATTTAGTCATGCTGATTATCCCCCTTTCCTTACTTATTTTCTTGCGGCATGCATACGCAATCCACGCAGGCGCGGGCAACATTGTCTGCGGCTCCTGCCACACGATGCACGCGTCCCAGGGCGGCGCCGGCATGGACGGGAACCCGGGCGGCGGCGTACTGCTCTTACGGGGCGGCGTAACATCCAAGGCCGAAACCCATAAACTCTGCCTGCAATGTCACGCATATAACGGGGCCATGGCGACAATATCTCACGCCCCGCAAAACGTAATCGCTCCGAAGGTGTATTCTTCCGGCGCATGGAACGACGACACCGCGTTCGGGATGATCGGCGCGGGCGGAAACTTTTCAACCGAACTTAACGCAAGCTGGGACGCGACCACTTCCCCTGCGCTCGGCTTCGGCCATTCGCTCGGCGCCACGAACGTAACGCCGCCGGGCGGGGACCAATCGGTTCCTTTCCTCACCTGCACCAGTTGCCACGACCCGCACGGGACCACCAGCGCTTTCGACACAAAGGTCAATCTTTTCAGAAATCTCAAGGTTAACGCGCAGGATGCCAGCGCGCACAGCGGGACAAAGTTATGTCCTGACGGTACCGCGAAGTGTAGTGGTGAATGGAGTTACAGGAACTTTAAAAGCTACGTGGGCGGCATAAACGGCGCATACTTCGGCGGAAGTGAAACAGATACCGCGGGGCAGGTTATATGGCCTGTTTACAAGGGCGCGCTTGCCGGCGTCCCCGCGACGGATGCGCCAAACAGTAACGCCTATGGGGCGGATGACATCTATGGGGCGGATTCATTAGGCAAGTCATTCTCACACTGGTGTGGCCAGTGTCATGATAACTTTCACTCAAACAATTTTGGATATGATATAGATTATCAACCGGGGTTAAAAATTTTTCTTTATCCCGAATCGAACAACTATGACTGGGGAGCGTGGGCATGGCTAAGGCATCCTACGAATACGGTAATGCCTCGTAAAGCCGGCGCTAACTGTGCCGGCACCTGCCATCTTTCGAAATTGGACAGGACAAACTATTCCCTTTCGCTTATCCAGGCCGGTAAGGGCCTGCCGGTAACAGCCAGCCGGTTTTACGGCGTTTCCGGCGCTTATGACACGGTATATTATCTGCCTTATGAGCCGCCTCCGGCCACGATGGATGGCCTTGGCCCCGGCAGCGGCAACCACAGGGTCTTCTGCCTTTCCTGCCACTTTGCCCACGGAGGCCCGAATTACGATGCCCTGAGATGGGCATACACGTCTGCCGTAGACTCGGGCGCCCAATCCGGAAATCCCCTCCCTTCCAATAAGGGATGCCAGCTCTGCCATAACAGGTGAAGTTAATTCCGGGGACACCGGGCTTAATTATATCCGTTCGTTCTTCTTTTGACTTCGGGTTGTTTGCGTAGCTCGGGACTTTAGCCCTGATACACATCAGCCCTTCCGCCTCAGGCGGAGGGCTGAGCTGCAAAATCCGGAAATCTTACCCTTCGGCGACTCTTAGATGCCCGCGTGCTTAAAGCCTTATACCGCGCCGTAACGCGGTCCGGGCATTATCCCGACGCAAGAACAGCCTTTACCCTTTCCACGAGTTTATTCGGGGTCGTCGTCATCTTCGAGAGTATATCCGCCACACCGAGCGCCGAAATCTTTTCGGCATCATCGCTACTTATCTTTCCGGAAAGCACGATAACCTTTACCTTCTTCCATTCCTCGTTGGTATGGAGGAGTTGAAGCAGTTTCACGCCGTCCATCCCCACCATCTGGATGTCAACCACCATGACGTCCGGCCTTTCTTTATCCAGCAGTTCTATTACCTCCGCGCCGCTTGACGCCTCCCTTACTATGCAACCCATAAATGCCAGTTTATTCTTATAAATGCCCCTTGTGCTGGCCGAACTGTCCACAAGCAAAATCTTCTTCCGCGTATCGGCCTTCGCGGCCTCCGCGCCAAGAGGATGGGCGTGCATGTTTGCGGCTATAAACCTTTTCACTTTTTCCGAGTCAACAGGGTTAAGGCTGGTAAATACCACTCCGAAACCGACGCCCCCTTGCATAAATTGAACCCGGGCCGATGTCTTTATCGTGGCGCTGCCTTCTCTTATGCGGCCGGATGCCTTTATTGTGATGTCTTCGCCCTCTCCGAGATTGAAAGAGATATCGATGACGCTGCCCTGCGGGAACGGAACATGCGTGTATATGAACATGCCGCCTTCGCTTAAATCCAGGGCATAACCCTTGATTGAATTATTTATCATCACTTCTATTTTAACCGAAAGCCTGGGTTGCCTCCGGTCTTTCATTCCGCCTTCCATGCTCATGTCTCTCTCCCGCCATTAACAAAGTTTAAACCATTCAAAAATACCGCCGCTATCCCCGCTTACTTTTGAAATAACAGGGACACAACCCGCAGGTTGAGTTACACCGACCCACGCCGCTTGGTCCGTCCGCTCCGCCAATACTTAAGGCGGATAAGGCGGAGCAGAGTACCCCGAACCCAACCTGCCGACTAATCATCATTTTCCATTAACAACATACAACTTCCGGCCAAAATCCGCAACACTAAACTTCATGAGAAAATCGTCCGTCAAGAAAAGGGGACGGTTTTGATTACATGAGAAAAATTCAGAAATACGGAATCAAGGAAATGAAAGAAGAGGTCGCAACTCCGTTTGGCATCTTACCGCCCCCCTTTGCCCGGAATTTTACCATTACTTCAACCCTTTGATGTCCATGCCTTCGAGACCTTCCATATCCCCTTCCGTGCCGGGCGGAAGATTAATGACGCTCAACTTATTATAGCCGGCCGGCAATTCAAAAAGGGAGTCATCCTGTTTGCCTGTCTTGACGTTCGTAAGTTCTATCTTTACGCGCGCATCCGTGTCTTTTACCGCGGCGTCCATCTTCACTGCTATTCCCTCGCCCGTCATCCACAAAAACCCTTCCAGCAACTTTCCGTCCTTGAGAGCGCACGTAAACTTCGACTTCGTTGTTTTACGGCCGTTCAACGTCTCAACTCCGATTTCGGCAAGCTCATAATCCCCGTCCGGCATGTTGCCGCTCGTTCCCTCGCCTAAAGGCTGCTCAATGTATGTCTTGCTCGCGGGCATGAGCACCCATACGACACCCTTATCCTTGCGCGCTATGGCGATAGTCTCGACGCCTGCCATTCCCCCTCCGAGTTCCTGCCTTTCCTTTGCCTTGGCGTGATAGACCTTGCTTTTTACGACGCCCATCCGCGTTTCAATGACGCTGTCGGCCGAGTATTCGGCTTCCGGCTCCCTGAGTTTTTCCGCGCGGCCCGCGCCGCCTGAAAGCAAAACGCCGATTATCGCGGCAATAAAAATCATTATTGTTTTTTTCATCCGCCGGTTCTCCTTGATTGACGGACAGGCGGGGTACCCTCCGCCTCAGGCGGACGAAGGGAAGGGGCACCTGTCCTACCTCTTTAAAAACCCCATAAGCTTTTTTAACGTCATGCAGTTCAACACGTCTTTTTTCTCAAGCCACCCTCTCCGCGCGGTGTGCACTCCGTATCGCATGTAATCGAGATTCATTACGCTGTGAGAGTCGGTTGATATTGCGACCATTACTCCCGTGTCTTTCGCGAGGCGGCAGTGGCTGTCGTTTAAATCGAGCCTGTCCGGAAAGGCGTTGAGTTCAATGGCGACCTTGTGCCCCGATGCCGCTCTCATAACCTTTTCCATGTCAAAATCGTAAGGTTCCCTTGTTCCGATAAGCCTTCCGGTCGGATGCGCCAGCACGTGAATAAGACGGCTCGATATCGCCTTCAAAAGCCTGTTGGTCATGTCGCCTCTCGTCATGTCGAACTTGGAATGCACGGCGCCGACCGCTATGTCGAGCTTTCGCAATGTCTCGTCCTTATAATCGAGAGCGCCGTCGGATTTTATGTCAACCTCCGCGCCCTTAAGCACCCTGAAAGAACTGCCTTCTTTCTCAAGTTTTTCATTCAACCTGTCTACGCGTTCGCACTGCTTCAGAAGACGCCCGTCATCCATGCCCCGCGCTATGCCCACTGCCTTCGAATGGTCGGTAATCGCGACGTAGGCGTAACCCGTTTTCATGGCCGCCCCGGCAACGTCAGCCATGGAGGCGTTTCCGTCGCTGTCCGTCGTGTGAACGTGAAGGTCTCCTTTAATGTCTTTAATCTCCACGAGCTTCGGCAACCGCCCTTTTTCGGCGGCCTCTATCTCCCCCGAGTTTTCCCTGAGTTCGGGCGGAATCCATTCAAGGCCGAGCGCTTTATAAACGTCCTCTTCGGTTTTCCCCGCGACATAATGTCCCGCCTCGTCGAATAACCCGTACTCGCTGAGTTTAAGCCCCCTCTTCCCCGCCCTCTCCCTTAAGGCGACGTTATGGGCTTTGTTGCCGGTAAAGTACTGTAACGCGGCGCCGAAACTCTTTTCTTCGACAACCCTCAAATCCGCCTGAAGCCCGTTTCTCAAGACAACCGAGGCCTTGGTGCCGCCTTTCGCGATAACCGAAGCAACGTCCGGATAACCGACGAAACGCTCTATTGCGGCCATGACCGTGCCGCTCTTTTCGCACGCCGCGAGGATGTCTATGTCTCCTATGGTTTCCTTCCACCTCCTGAGGCTTCCGGCGGCTTCCAGAAGGATGACTTCCGGAGTTTCTTTCATATATTTCAAATAATCTTCCGCGTAGCGCAAAGCGAACGGAATCTTGTATCTCATGCCTCCGCTTTTAAGCCTCTTATAACTCTCTATGGCCTTTATGAGCTTCGCCTCGCTCTTTTCTCCCATGCCGGACAAGTCCCTGAGCCTTCCCGCCCTTGCCGCGGCTTCGAGGCCCCCTACGTCCTTTATGCCGAGTTCCTTATAAAGGAGCTCGGCCTTTTTATGCCCGATACCGGAGACATTGAGTATGTCGAGCAGTCCCGGAGGAAGCTCTTTCAGGAGTTCCTCGCGAGCAACGCACCTGCCGGTTCTGACCAGCTCGACTATCTTCTCGTGCATGCCCTTGCCTATGCCGGGAATATCCTCGAGCTTCTTCTCGTCGGTTTCAACAACGGATTCAAGGCTTATCGCAAGGTCCTCGATTACGCGGGCGGCGTTACGGTAGGAGCGCGACCTGAAGGGATTTCCCTCCTTTATATCGAGAAGGTCCGCTATATCGTGAAATATCTTGGCTATCTCGCGGTTCTCCATCGCCCTTATAAATGGAAATACGCCCTGTATATATGGAAAAGACTTCCCTCTTCGCTTTTCATCCTCTTGTCCATCGCATCCGAAATAGCGGCGAGTTCCCTCCCCAATTCCTCCAAGTTTACCCTTATCTTCTCCGTTGTGTCGTACTTGTCGAAAAATTTACCCGCGGCAACAGAAAGTCCATGCATGGATTCCATGAACACGTCCAGCGCCGGAAGGAGCGCGTCCTGATTGAGTTTCACCGCCTCTTCCCGCAAATCCTTGTAGAGCATTTCGTCCTCCCTGTAAACGTGTCTAAGAAGGAGCGTCTTGAGATCATTGAGTTTTTCCGCGAACCACCCGGCATCACGCGAATCCTTCCTTTCTATCGCCCTGCCTATCTCCGAAAAAAGCCTTTTTACCGTCAAATGCTCTTCTTCAAGCTCCTTAAGATATTGTTTCCTGTCCATGCCCGCCCCCCGATTGAATAGTTTATCCTTGCGCCTCACGAATACATAACACAGTTTTAGGTTGACAACAACCATTCTATTACATAGACTTTTAAAAGGCATGAGCGACAAACCGATAGGCATATTCGACTCCGGCATAGGCGGCCTCACAGTCTTGAGGGAACTCGTAAAGGTTCTGCCGGAAGAAAACACCATCTACCTCGGCGACACGGCGCGCGTGCCGTACGGAACCAAGTCGGCGGAGACCGTCATCAGATATTCGCTCGAGATAGCGGAATTCTTGACCGCGTTCGACATCAAGGCTCTCGTGGTCGCGTGCAACACCGCGTCCGCCTACGCCCTCGACCCGCTGAGGAAAAAGCTCTCCGTCCCGGTCATAGGGGTCATAGAGCCGGGCGCGAGAATGGCGGCCTCGGAAACGAAGAATAAACGGATAGGCGTTATCGGCACCGAGGGAACAATAAGAAGCAACGCGTACCCTGACGCCATAAAGGCCGTATCTCCGGAGGCGACGGTTTTCGCGAGGGCGTGCCCGCTTTTCGTGCCCCTTGCCGAGGAAGGTTGGACGGATAACGCGCCCGCCCTCTTAACGGCCGGGATATATTTGGATGAAATGAAAGAAAACGGCGTGGACGTCCTGCTTCTCGGCTGCACGCACTACCCGCTTCTTAAAAACACCATCTCGGCCGTCATGGGAAAAAGCGTATCGCTCATAGACTCGGGTTGCGCCGTATCAATCGAGGTAAAAAGGATTCTCCTTCAAGAAGGAACTCTAAGGAAAAACGCTCCGGCCCCGCGGAGAAGGTTTTTCGTGACGGACTCCCCCGAGCGCTTTGCCTCAATCGGGCGGAGATTTTTGAATGACAACGGAATAAAGCCGGAACTCGTAAGGATAGGCTCTTAGACCATGGCTCAAAAAAAAGGCTGCGTACCGACCGTTCTCGCGGCGGCATTCGTGACGTTCGTAATCTTAATCGCGCTTTTCGCCTTGTTGGGCGACAGGTTCTTCGGCGCGAAACCCGGTCCGAAGAAGGAGTCTTCGAAGGTTGAGCCTTTGCCCATAGCCTACAAGGTTATAGACGTATTTTTCAGTGACGAAACGGGCAAGGCCCTCAAGGCCGAGAAGCGCAGGATACCGAAGGGCGAGCCGGAAGACGAACTCCGCGCGGCAATGGAAGAACTCGTAAAAGGGCCGCTCTCGAAAGACAAATTCGACCCGACGATACCCGAGGGCGCGAAACTCATATCGATAAAAATAGCAAAAGACGTAGCCTACGCGAACTGGAGCCGCGAGATTTCCTCAAAGCATCAGGGCGGGTCCAAAGGCGAACTCCTTACGATATACTCGATAGTCAACACGCTCGCGCTGAATTTTCCGGAAATAAAGAAAGTCAAACTGCTCATTGACGGGGAAACCGAGGAAACCCTCGCGGGGCACATTCTGATAGGCATCCCGCTCGGGCCGGACAAAAAAATGATAAAGGGTTGACCGCGTGGCAAAGACTCCTCTGTTCCGAATCGAAAAAGACACATTGGGCGAGATGAAGGTGCCGGCCAAGGCGTATTACGGAATACAAACCTTAAGGGCAAGTGAAAACTTCCGCATAAGCGGCATCCGTCCGAAACCCGAATTCGTAAAAGCCACGGCCATGATAAAACTCTCCGCCGCCATGGTTAACTCAAGGCTCAATCTTCTCGACAAAAAAAGGGCCTCGGCGATGGAAAAGGCCGCGAAAGAGGTGATGGAAGGCAGGCTCGCGGACGAATTCATAGTGGACGTCTATCAGGCCGGGGCAGGCACTTCCCACAACATGAACGTTAACGAGGTCATCGCCAACAGGGCGTTAGAGCTGCTCGGACAAAAAAGAGGAGATTACTCGAAACTCCACCCGAACGACCACGTCAACATGGCGCAGTCCACGAACGACGTGTTCCCGACGGCGATGCGCCTCGCGGCCGTTGCCATGACGGAGAATCTCCTCGGTTCCCTCTCGCTCCTCGAATCGGAATTGAGAAAAAAGGCGCGGGAATTCAAGGCCGTGGTTAAATCCGGAAGGACTCATCTTCAGGACGCCGTGCCCATAACGCTCGGAGCGGAATTTCTCTCCTACGCGGACTGCGTGAAAAGACGCGCCGAAAGGATAAAAAAGTCTTCCCTGCCCCTGAAATCCCTCGGTATCGGCGGCACGGCCGTGGGCACGGGCTTGAACGCGCATCCCCGCTACGCCGCGATGATGGTCAAAACCCTCTCTTCAATTTCGGGGATAAAGGGCTTGCGGCGCCACGAAAACGCGTTCGAGGCCACGAACAGCATGGCGGACTTCGTGGAATTTTCGAGCGCGTTGCGCGCCCTCGCAATCGAACTCATACGCATCTCAAACGATATCCGTCTTTTAAGTTCCGGGCCGAGGACCGGGCTTTCCGAGATAAAACTACCGGCAACGCAGCCCGGCTCAAGCATAATGCCGGGGAAGGTAAACCCGGTAATGGCGGAGATGCTCGCGATGGTCTCGTTTCAGGTCATGGGAAACGACCTCGCGATAGCAATGGCGGCTCAGGCAGGGCAGTTGGAACTGAACGTCATGATGCCGGTAATAAATTATAACGCGCTTCAATCAATTGAAATCCTCGCGAACGCGACAGAGGCCTTCGCGAAAAGATGCGTCAGGGGAATCGCGGCCGACAAAAAAAGATGCCTTGAGCACTTCGAAAAATCCGCCGGCCTCGCGACCGTTCTCAACCCGGTTATGGGCTACGAAAAAGCCGCCATGGTCGCCAAGGAAGCGGCAAAGAGGAACGTCACGATAAGGGAACTCGTAATGGAAAAGGGCATCCTCGAAAAAGCCGCCCTTCGGCGCATACTGAATATGGACAATCTTATTAAAGCGGTAAAGCCGGGCAAAAGGGGCTAATGCCTGTGCCTTCGGACGGCGTAGTGCATGTAGGGCAGGGCTTATAATGAATTTTTTCACCTTATTCCCCTCCCCACTTGTTGGGGAGGGCAGGGTGGGGTAGCCCTGCATAAAGGCGCAACCCTTCCGCCCGCCTGAGGCGGACGGAAGGGTTGCCCTACGAAAACAAAACAGAAAAAATCACCCCTGCCCTACTTGTTCTCGACCGGATACCCGGCGTCCGCCCATTCGTTAAAGCCTCCGAGCAAGGCCGTTGCCTTGCGAAAACCTTTATCCAGGAGTATCTGCGCGGCACGCGCGCTCGAGTGTTCCTGAGTTCACGTGCAGTAGGCTGCGACCTCGATTTTCGGGTCGAACTCGGCGAGCCGCGTTTCCACTTCGTCAAGCGTCATTCTTACGGCGCCTTTTACCTTTACCTTGCTTTTTCCGTAATCCACAGGATTCCTCACGTCTATTATCGTAAGAGGCGCTCCGCTTTCCATTTTTTTCTTCAACTCTTCTTTGGTTATTCTCTCTATCGCCATAAAAGCCCCCTTTCCCCCCGTAACGCCTTTTCATCAAACCATAGCACGGGAAGACCCTGTGTCAAGACCGTCAAAACACCGCGGTGTTTTACGATTGAAAAAACCGATTGAGTGGTATATCCTAATTCGTAACTCAGCCCTTTAGGGCTGAGAAGTCTGAAAAATTACCGCCGGGTTTTACCGGTGAATTCGGTGCGCGCTTACACGCTTAAAAGAAAGCGGAGGTTATAGATGAGAAATCTCATGAAAGCCATGCTATGCCTGATAATACTTATTCTCGCCGGAGCCGGAAACGCCCCGGCCGAGGGAAGAAAGATAACGAGAACCGTTCTCGATAACGGCCTTACCGTAGTAATGGAAGAAGACAGGAGCGCCCCGGTGGTTGCCCTGCAGATGTGGGTCAGGGTCGGGAGCGCGGACGAAAAGGAGGGCGAGTACGGCCTCGCCCACGTGTTCGAACACATGCTCTTCAAGGGCACGGCAAAGCGCGGCGTCGGGCGCATAGCAAGCGAAACAGAGGCCGCGGGCGGCAACATAAACGCCTACACCTCCTTCGACACGACCGTTTACCACATAACCCTGCCGAGCAGGAACTTCGGTATAGCCCTCGACATAATGAGCGACGCGATACAGAACTCCTCTTTCGACCCGGACGAATTAAAAAAGGAACTCGAAGTCGTAACGGAAGAGATACGCATGGGCGAGGACAGGCCCGAGAGAAAACTCTACAAGACCGTCTTCGACACCTCTTACACCACTCATCCGTATCGAAGGCCCGTAATAGGCACGGAAGAATCGGTCGGCAAATTCACGAGAGAGCAGATACTCGAATTCTTCAAGAAGTGGTACATCCCGAATAACATGACGCTCGTCATAGCGGGCGACGTGGACGCCGAAAAGGCCGTGGAACTCGCCAAGAAATCCTTTAAGGATTTCACGCGCAAAGACGACCCCCGCTCAACGAGGCCGGTCGAGCCTCCTCAGGACTCGCTTAAAAGCGCCGTAAAGTTACAGCCCATAAACACGACTCACCTCGCCATGGCCTTTCACATACCGTCATTGAAACACGAGGACGTCTACGCCCTGGACGTTTTGGCGAGCGTGCTCGGCGACGGGGTCACCGGAAGGCTCTACAAAAGGCTCAAGATTGAAAAAGAACTCGTCAATAGCGTAACCGCTTACGCCATGGCGCCTAAGGAGCCGGGACTTTTCATGATACTGCTTTCGCTCGACTCCTCCAAGGTGAACGAATCCGCAAACGAGGTCATAGAGGAACTCAAGCGGATGTCGCTCGAGGGCCCCTCGGCAAAGGAACTCGACAAGGCGAAGCTCTCGCTCGAGAGCTCTTTCATATACTCCCGCGAAACAATGGACGGCAAGGCCGACCAGCTCGGTTATTACGAATCCTCGGCCGGAGACCTCTCTTACGAAAAGAAATACCTCGTCGGCATAAGGGGCGTCGAGAAGGACGACGTGCAAATGGTATTAAAAAAATACCTGAATAAAACCAACATGACAATCGTCGCGGTGGCGCCGGAATCCGACGGGCAGGCGTTGAAGGAAAAGGCCCTCGGGAAGGCCGTAAACAAGGCTTGGGACAAAAAACTCAAACAGGCTAAAAAGGAGGCGCGAAACAACATAACCAAAATCAAGCTCGAAAACGGCATAACCGTCATAGTCAAGGAAGACTACTCTAACCCGACTGTGGCGATGTACGCGGCCTTCCCCGGAGGGCTCCGCTTCGAAACCAAGACTACGAACGGCATCGGCAACTTCACCGCCGCGATGCTCACCTACGGAACGAAGAAGATGAACCGCATCGAACTCGCGACCGAGATCGAGGGCATGGCCGGCGGCATAAACGGCTTCTCGGGAAGAAACTCGTCCGGGGTTCAGGCGAATTTCCTTTCGAAATTCTTCGACAAGGGGCTGACCCTTTTCGCCGACGTCGTTCAAAACCCGAGTTTTCCGGAAGACGAAATGGAAAAACTCAGAAAAGATATCCTCGCGGCCATAAAAAAAGAGGAAGACTATCTGCCGGGCTACACGTTCAAGCTCCTGTACAGGGAACTCTACAAAAAACACCCCTACGGCATGACGGTCTCCGGAGCGCCGGAGGTCGTGAGCGCGCTTAAAAAAGAAGACCTCGCGAGGCACTACGACGCAATATTCGTCCCGTCGCGGATGATACTTACGATAGTCGGGGACGTGTCCGCGGACTATGCCGTCGAGAAGATTAAAGACGCGTTCAAGGGATTCGACCGTAAAGCCGGACCTATGCCGGCCTTAGCCATAGACGCCTTGCCGCAGGGCATCCTATCCACGGGAGAGTACAAAGACAAGGCTCAAACCAACATAGGCATGGGTTTCATCGGGCCGACCGCGCTCTCGAAAGACGTCTACGCGACGGAAGTGCTGACCGAGATATTGAGCGGTCAGGGCGGAAGACTGTTTATCGAACTCAGGGACAAAAAGAGCCTCGCCTACGCGCTCTCCGCCTTCTCGAGGCCGGGAGTCGAGCCGGGAACGTTCGGCGTGTATATCGGAACCGCGCCCGGCAAAAAAGAAGCGGCCATAACGGGCATCACGGAGGAATTAAAGAAGATAACCGAGGAGAAGGTTTCCGGGGATGAACTCGAAAGGGCCAAAGGCTCTCTCACGGGAAACCACGACATGTCGCTTCAGTCCGTCTCGGCCCAGGCCTCGGACATGGCCAACAACGAACTTCTCGGGCTCGGTTACGATAACTTCGGGAAATACGCTAAAAACATCGACTCCGTCACAACGGAAGACGTCCTCGTTGCGGCGAAAAAATACATAACGCTCGACCGCTACGTCATATCGATAGTCGGCCCCGAGGACAAGAAACCGTAACGCGTGAAAAACGAGTAGGGGCACGATGCATCGTGCCCCTACTCCGGCCCCGGCAAAATAAAGCCGCCCCGGTTTCCCATCAATGTCCGGATTTTTCCTTTTTCAGAGGTGCCTCACATCCCCTCCCGCCCCCACCCTGCCCTCCCCCGTAAAGGGGGAGGAGATGAGGTATGTCTCATTGACCGGAAAAGAGATACCCCGATGTGAGATCGGAGTTAAAGGGGATGATGAACCCGGCGGCGGGTTCTCACTTAATCTGCGCTATAATCCCGGCCCGCGATGAAATTCCCGTCTTCTTCATCAGGTTTTTTACATGACTCTTGACCGTATCTTCGCAAACGAACAATTTCTCCGAAATCTCCCTGTTTGTCAGGCCGCAACATACGAGTTTCAGCACCTCTTCCTCCCTCTTTGTAAGGCTGAATTCTTCCGTTGCCTTCCGGAAATTCATCTCGCGTTTCTCAATTACCCTTTCTATCAGAACCATGGCATGCGTTGACGCCTTATCCTTTTCCGGGTCTCCGATAAAAAAACACCGCATCGAATAGACGGCTCCGGAATCGTCATGCAACACGCCGCAACCCACGCCGTCTTCTTTCTTATCCGCCTTCCTGTTTTCCCGCAACTCCTCGCAAAGCTCGTATATTGTCTCGAGGAGCTTGCCCTTGCCGCTCCCTATCGCGGGGAACATATCCATCGCGTCTTTGTTGGAATAGCGGAGCCTCCCGTTCATATCGTATATGAGTATGCCGGGCGTTGAACGCCCCCTGATTATCTCCAAAAACTTTTCCATATCCGGATTATACACGCCGGGTGAAAGAAAACAAGAAAATCCCACTTTCGAGGGATGGATAACAGGGCGCGAATGTCGTAATATCCGAGAAACAGAATACCGAGGCAGGAGAAAATCAATGACCCGTGCAGAGGAAAAAAGGACTGACCCCAGAAAATCCGTTAATCAGGCAATCTCTTTTGAACTGCTCATGGCGGAAAAAAAACACCTCAGAAACGTGCAAATCGACGGCCTCTGTTCGGACATAAGCCGTTACGGTTTGGGTTTAACCACTGATTGCCTCTTGGAAGAAGACAATATCTTGAGGTTGCATTTTCCTGTATCCGAACTAAATACGACCTTGCCCCTTTACGCGAAGGTGGTATGGTCGAGGCCTGTGGACGCCGATTTCAAGGCAGGTTTGAGATTCGTGGCGTAGTATGGAAGCGGGCGGCCGCATGCCGCATCCGACAGGAAGAAATTAATTATGAAATGCATATCAATTAAACGTTTCGCGACCATTATGACGGCTATCGCCGCCTTGATGGTCTGTCAATTCTCATCTGTCAGGGCCGCGGACGAAATCCCGCCCGTTGAGATGTCTTCACTGGTCGTCAAGATGATAGGGGGACTTTCCACTGACGAAGAGGCGGCTTGCATAGCGCGCGACGGCGGCGTCGAGGTATCGTCTATTCAGGCGCTGAGGATGCATGTCATCGCTATTCCGACCAACGAACTCGAAGAAGCGATTCTCAGATACAAAGGCGACCCGTATGTCGAAAGCGTCGAATTAAACATGCTACGGAACGCGCAAGGGGCTCCGTCGGACCTTTACTACCCTTATTATCAATGGGCCCTGCCCAAAATCGGATGGGATTTGGTATTCGACGCGCAGGCTGTGTCCGTATGGACAACGACGGTCGCTCTCCTCGACACGGGCGTTGACGCCGATCATCCCGACCTGTCAGGACATGTCATAACAGGCACATCCATACTCGACGGCTCGGGAGGACTCTCCGACCCGAACGGTCACGGCACGTGGCTGGCCGGCATCATAGCGGCTAATACGAATAATGACATAGGCATCGCGGGCGTCGGCTATTCCGGCGTAAACATCATGCCCGTAACGGTCATCGGCCCCGACGGCACTGGACAGGACAGCGATATAATCGCGGGCATTGTCTGGGCGGCCGACCATGGCGCGGATGTAATCCTCATGGGGTTCAGCAACCCGGGCTTCAGCCAGCACCTTCAGAACGCTATCGACTACGCATGGGCGAAAGGCGCAGTTCTGGTTGCCCCGACAGGGAACGAGTCGTCTGACGCGCCAACCTTCCCCGCGGGCGACCGCGGAGTTATGGGCGTTTCGGCAACCGACCGCGATGACAATCTCGCTTATTTCAGCAATTACGGGAGTACGGTCTTTCTCGCGGCGCCGGGCGTGGAAATCGTAACGACAAACAGCAGAGATAATACGCTTGGCAACGACTATGTCACGTTCGGCGGCACGTCGGCATCGTCCGCCGTGGTGGCGGGCGTCGCCGCCTTCATGAAATCGATTGACCCGACATTGACAAACGGCGTCATCGTCGGACGTCTCGCGCGTACGGCCGACCCGGCGGGAACTCAGGAACAAACAGGGAATGGCCGCGTGAACATGGCCCGCGCGCTTGAGGATACGAGCACGGACGGAATCCAGCCCGCGGGTATCACGCCGGCCGGAGACGGGGGGCCGTATGTAGGGCCTTATGAGATTGCCGCCCGCAACTGGGTTTTAACCTTCGCGGGCAGCGGCAGCGGTTCGGTGACTATCACCCCGAGCAGCGGCACCGTCAACGCGCCGGTCTCATGCGGCGGCACCGGCACGAACGCGGCCTCGCAGACTGTTACCGGCACATGCTCCCCCAATATCACGACGTCTGAGAACGCCGCGACCGTCACATTTAGCGCGAGCGCAGGCGGCGGATCGGCCTTCGCGGGCTGGAGTGGTCAGGCCGGTCTAAGCCCTAACACATGTTCCGGCACGACCAACCCCTGTAGCGCCGTATTGGGGCCAAGCGCTACGCTGACCGTCACCTTCAACACCGCCTGCACCGCGCCGTCGATTACAACCCAGCCGTCAAGCCAGACAAAGGTTTTTGGCGAGTCTGTAACATTTTCGGTCACGGCATCAGGCACGGCGCCATTATCCTATCAATGGCGTAAAGACGGTATAAACATCGGAGGCGCAACGAGCAGCAGTTATACAATATCGTCGGTTTTGATGGCGGACGCCGGCTCTTACGATGTGGTTGTGAGCAACTCTTGCGGTTCGGCGCTACCGGTACTCAATCAGGCTCTGACGCTTGCCCCACCGGCGGGTCAGCCCGCCGGATCGGCGACTTATCTACGATATCCGGGTGGGCAACTTCTCAGTCAGGCTAACGGCACTATTGAATTCTGGGTCTCCCTCGCATCTTACGGTACAGGAGTGAGCCTGGTAGATCAGGGACCGTTTTACGGCTCGTGCGCCGGGTGGACATTTGCCATGGGTGTGAATTCGACAGGTCAACTCAACGCAGGCGCTTGGGCTGCTTTTAATATGAACTCCGGGACAACCACGGTGCCGCTCAACACATGGACCCACGTGGCAGCGACTTGGGGGAGCTCCGGGGCGAAGCTCTATATCAACGGCATACAGGTAGGGAGCGACACGAATACCGGGATGCCGGCCAGCGGGTTCGGCGGCTCTGTGCTAATGCGGCTCGGTACCCATGCAGGTTTCAACGCTCGAATTGATGAGCTTCGGATCTCAAATATCCAGCGAACGACCTTCTCGACCATACCGTCCGGGGCAGGTACTGCGACACCCTATACCTCTGATAGCAACACTATCCTGCTGAATCACTTTAACGGCAGTACGAGTGCCAGCATCTTGGCCTATAATAACAATGGTCAGGCCTGCGGATCTGCATTGCCTTCGGCCATTCCGACCTACTTCTTTGTTGATACGGCGGCGTGGTCTACAGCGGCGACATTGACGGTGGATAAGGCCGACACAACGACCACAATTACATCTGACTCACCTGACCCGTCTGTCGTCGGAGAATCATATACGGTTGCATGGACAGTTAGTGTTGATTCTCCCGGCAGCGGCACCCCTACCGGCACAGTGACAATCACAGGCGGTAGCGGATGCTCGGCAGCGGTAGAAGCGGGCGGCTGCACTGTTACCTCCACAGATGCAGGAGCAAAAACCCTTACAGCCACCTATTCAGGCGATGCAGACTTTAACGGCAGTTTCAATACAGAGGGTCATACGGTGGACAAGGCGACCCCGACCATTACATGGAGCAATCCTGCCGACATTACATACGGAACGGCACTGGATGGGACGCAGTTGAACGCGACCGCTTCAGTGGCAGGCTCGTTCGTTTACACTCCGGCGGCCGGAACAATCTTGAACGCAGGCAGCGGTCAGACTCTTTCGGCGGACTTCACGCCGACGGATACTGCTAACTATAACACTGCTTCGGCAAGTGTATTGATTAACGTAACAGCGCGTCCAATTACAGTAACTGCGAACGCCCAAGCAAAGGTTTACGGCGATTCCGACCCTGCGCTGACATACACAGTTACAAGCGGCTCGCTCGTGAGCGGCGACAGCTTTAGCGGCGCTCTGACCCGCGCAACAGGCGAGAACGTTGGCACGTATGCAATCATTCAAGACACACTCGCATTGAGCAGTAACTACGACCTTACCTATGTCGGGGCTGACCTGACCATAACAGCGCGTCCAATCACGGTGACTGCGGACGCAAAGAGCAAGACCTTCGGAGATGCCGACCCCACGCTGACCTTTACGGTGGGTGGCAGCGGACTGGCAGCCGGAGATACAATTGCGAGTGTGTTCAGCGGCGCGCTTACGCGCGTTCCGGGTGAGTCAGTGGCCGGCAGCCCGTATGCGATTACCCAAGGAACGCTTGCGGCCAACAGCAACTACAATATCACCGGTTTTACCGGGGCTGACTTGACAATCACTCCCGCGCCGACCGTATCCACGGTTACCGTAACGCCAAATCCGCGGCAATACAGCGACAAAGTGACTTTCACCGCCACCCTGTCGCCAATCAGCATTAGCGGGTTGTCTCCCGCAACCACGGTTACCTTCAAGGTCGGCACGCAGATTATGGGCAGTTGCGCTTTAGCGCCAAGCGGCGGCGTCCTCACCTGTCAGTTGACGGATGTCCCGCTTCTCGAACCGATTCCGTTCGGAACGTCGCCGACAGGGCAGATGGCTCCCGGAAGCCGCACGGTAACCGCGGTATTCGGCGGAGTGGACCCCAATTTTACGGTTAATGACGCGACGACGACGCTGACCATAAACAAGGAGGACGCGAGGGCCTACTACACCGGAGCGACCTTCGCCTCGACTTCTTGCGCTACCTGCAATACTGCGACCGTAACGCTGGCCGTAACCGTTCAGGACATCACTGCCACGCCTGACGCCGCGGGAGACGCGGACTTCGGCGACATCCGGAACGCAACGGTCACATTCGTGAACCGGGACGCAAGCGACGCCGTACTCTGCACGGCGCCCGGCGTAGGTCTCGTTACCGCAAGCGACACCAAGACCGGCACCGCGACCTGCTCATGGACCGCGAATATAGGTTCCGGCGACTCGCAGTCTTACACAATCGGAATCATTGTGAACAATTATTACGCGCGTAACAGTTCCGACGACAACACGGTGGTCACTGTTTCAAAACCGCTCAATAACTTCATCACGGGCGGCGGCTACCTTGTCCTGTCAAACTCGGCCGGGTTGACGCCCGGAGCGCCCGGCACAAAGAACAACTTCGGATTTAATGTCAAATACAATAAGAGCAAGACCAACCTTCAGGGCAACATCAATACCATCGTGCGCAGCACGACATGGTCCGGCGCATGCCCTGTTCAACCGGGAGGTGTTTACGTCTATCAGGTAAAGGGCAACGCCATGACATCGCTCTCCGTCAATACCTCAACGGGTAAGGCCATCTTTAACGGCAAGGCCAATATCCGGGACATCACGAACCCGTTAAGTCCGTGCTCGGTTGACGGGAACGCGACTCTTCAGGTGACCATGGATGACAACGGAGAGCCCGGGAAAAACGATACTATCGGCATTACCGTCTGGAGGAAGTCCGGCGGCCTCTGGTTCTCGAGCAACTGGACCGGCACCACAACCGTGGAGCAACTCCTCGGCGGCGGGAATCTGGTAACGCGATAGGCTGTTGGTTAATTAAAGAATAAAAAGAAAGAAACCCGGACTCCGGGGGCTCCCCGACTCCGGGCACGGCGAAATAAAAAACTAAAGGGGTTTGCCCTTACCGGCAAACCCCTTTTTCATTTGCAAATCCGCGTGAGATTGCTTCACGGAGCCTGCCCTGAGCGAAGCTCGACCGCTACGTCATATCGATAGTCGGACTCGAGGATAAGAAACCGTGACGCGTGAAAAACGAGTAGGGGCACGATGCATCGTGCCCCTACAATCTTCGTCTTTGCCACGTAAACCCCGTCCCAGTAGGGGCACGATGCATCGTGCCCCTACAATCTCGCAATGACATTTCTTTTCGCATCACGCCCACGCATCACGGCTCTTCCTACTTCGTCTTTGCCACGTAAACCCCGTCCCAGTCCGGAGGCGGCGGGGTTTCAATGTATTCGTCGCACCGTCCGATATAAACCGCCGAAGGCCCGTCATCAGGATGCTTCGAGAGTATATCCTCGAAGGCGGCTTTCGCGGCCTTGAAATTGCCTTTCCTGTAATTTACGAGGGCGTCTTTAAAGAGGCCGGCCAGCGCGGCTTTATCCTCCTCGCCTTTAAAGCCCATGAGGTGAAATACGCCGGAAGCCTCGGCCTTGCCTTTCACCTTGATATAGTCGATGTCCCTGAAGATAAAAGAATCCTTGCACGCCCCGTAAGTATGCTCGCTCACCAGGACGTCCACGCCATACGTCTTTGTCTGCCCCTCAAGCCTTGAAGCGAGGTTCACGGCGTCTCCTATGGCGGTATAATCGAATCTCAACTCCGCTCCCATGTTCCCGACCACCGCTTCCCCGGTATTAAGCCCTACCCCTATCACAAGGGAAGGCCTTCCCGTCTTAGACCACTTCTTATTGAGTTCCGGCACCTTCCTCACCATATTAAGCGCGACGGTGCAGGCCCTTACCGGATGATCCTTGAGTTCCAGCGGCGCGTTGAATATCGCCATTATGGCGTCGCCTATATACTTGTCGAGGGTGCCCTTTTCCTTAAACACAATCTCGGTCATTGGCGTGAGGTATTCGTTAAGCATGGATACGAGCTCATCCGGAGGCATCCTTTCCGAAAGGCCGGTAAAACCCCTTATGTCGGAGAAAAGAACGGTTATAGTCCTTTTCTCCCCGCCGAGCTTGAGCCGCGCCGGGTCCTTTATAATCTCGGCGACAAGTTGCGGCGGCACGTACGTGGAAAACGCCTTCCTGTAGAACTTGCTTTTTCTCTCGACCACGAGATTCCTGTAAGCCTCTATCGAAAGATAAGCGAGGGAAATCGCGAGGAGCGGATAGATAACGCTTAAAACCAGGCCAAAGAACGAAAAAAGAAAAAAGTCCATGCCGGCGGCGAAGAGCGCGAACAACAAAAAAACCAAAAGGCTTACGAACGTGTGTCTCATGCGGTAAAGTAAAAACGATAAAATAAGGGGAAGCAGGATGACGAACAGAAGCTCGAGAGCCTGAGTTCTTACGTCGCGTATCAAATACCGGGCTTGAAGGATGTTGGCGACAAGCGTCGGGTGCACCTCCGCGCCCGGATAGAGCGAATCAACGGGAGTAACCCTTATATCGTAGACGGCCTTCTCCGTAACGCCTATGAAGACTATTTTATCCTTGAAAACGCCCTTTGGAATCCTCTTCTTTATGACGTCAACCGCCGAATGGGTGGTGAACGTGCCGCCCGGCCCGTAAAAATTTACGGTAAGCCCGCCGGTCTCGTCAAGGGGCACTGTCTTATCCCCTATGTTCATGCTGTCCACCATGCCATAAGGACCGACGTTAAGCATGACGTCCGAACCGGTGTATCGCCTTACCGCCTCCACGGAAAGCGCCGGGAAAATATCGTCCTTGTAACGGTACGCGAGTTTCGCGGCCCTGTACGTGCCGTCCACGTCCTGAATGATGTTGAAGAGCGCGTAACCCGCGGCGCCCGCGCCGATATCCGCGATATTAGGCTCGACGCTCGGAAACGACACCATATTTATCCTGTCAAGACTCGAAAAATCGCCGCTGTCGAGATACCTTATCGCGTTTATCTTTGACTTCCGTATCTGCGCCAGTTCCGGGGCCTTGGGCACGACTTGACTGTCGTCCCTCAGAAAATATCCGAGGATTACGTTACCCGTCTCCTTAATCGCGTCCCTCAAATCCGCGTCGTCTTTAGCGTCCGTGTGTTCGGAAAAAACCATGTCAAAGGCAACGACCTTGGCCGCCCCGAGCCCCCTTACGAGAGAGGCCATCTCGCTCCTCTTCCACGGCCAGCGTCCGAGTTCGTTCACGCTCTTCTCGTCAATCGCCACAAGAACTACGTTTTCAGGGGGTTTCGTTACGGGCCTTTTCTCGAACATGGCGTCCGCGGCCTTCAAGTCAAGCACGGTGAGGAAATCCGGACTCGCGATATAAAGGACTATCGTCAAAAAAGCGGAAATCAGCCCCAGCGCGACAAACACCATCATCGCGCCGAAGCCGAACTTTCCGCTTAAACGCTTGGATAAGGACATCTGCCCCGCCTTCTCACCCGGCGCCGCTTCCGTTACCAACGCAAGTTATATGAAAAAACCTTCGTGCCGGAAGCGATGCCGGGCTCAATCCTTTTCAAGAAGAATCCACTTGAGTACCCCGGCGCCCTTGATGCCCGTTACGGCAAGGGTGAGGTATTCGCTGTCCGCGCCGCCCACGGGGTGGTCCACGTCTGCGCCGTACTTGGGAAACCTTACGGAATAAACATAACTCCAATAGTCTATGAACGGATAAAACTCCCTGTAAAGAGGGTCTTTCGCGTCCAGCCTCTTGATCTCGATCGGCTCCAACCGAACTCCGCTTTTATCGGAAAGATACATCCTCCACGTGGGCTCCTTATCGTCGAAGTCGTTCCACTCGTCCAGCGGGGTATAGGCGGAAATCAAGAACTCGTTATACTTTTCGCCGGATTCGAGTTCGAACTTCAAGAGGACTTCCCTTAGTTCATCGCTTAAGGCGTAACGGCTCGCGTACTCGTCGATATAGGCCCTTCTGAAGGTTTCGCTTTTATAAACGGCGTAGATATGCAGCCTCGCGTCGAGGCCTTCGTAAATCCGGCCGCGCCTTGTCAAACGTTCGAGTTCGTCGTTATATGAAGAGGGTTTCTTTACGCCGCCGCCGGCGCAAGAATACGCGAAAAGCGCGGCAAGACAAAAAAGGCAGAACGCGAACCGTCCCGGAAACCGCCCTAAGCGAAACCGAAGGGCCTTTATCCGGGCGTCCGCCTGAGGCGGAAAGAACCGCATCTTAAATCCTCCTTACGCGCGAAGAATCATTTGAAAAGCGCGAGTTGCGGCACGGGAGCCGCTTCTTCGATTTCCACCGGATATTTTCCGGTGAAACACGCGTCGCAAAAACTTCCCCCCGCCTCTTTCACTGCGTTGTATAAACCCTCGACGCTTAAATAACCGAGCGTGTCGGCCGTAACGAACTTCGTTATTTCTTCGACGCTGTGATTGGCCGCTATGAGTTCGTCCCTGTTGGGAGTGTCTATGCCGTAGAAACAAGGCAATACGGTCGGCGGGGAACTTATCCGGAGATGCACCTCTTTGGCTCCCGCCTGCCGTATCATGCGCATAATCTTACGGCTCGTGGTGCCGCGGACTATGGAGTCGTCCACCACTATAACCCTCTTCCCCTTGAGTATGTCTCTCGAGGCGTTCAGTTTTATCTTGACCCCGAAGTGCCTTATGCTGTCCTTCGGCTCTATGAAAGTCCTTCCGACGTAATGGTTCCTCACGAGCCCGAACTCGAACGGTATGCCGGACTCTTCCGCGTAACCTATCGCCGCCGGAACGCCGGAATCAGGCACCGGTATCACTATGTCGGCATCCACCGGATGTTCCCTGGCGAGTTGCGCCCCGAGCTTCTTCCTGACCTTATAGACGTTCGCGCCGAATATGAAACTGTCGGGCCGGGCGAAGTAGATGAATTCGAATATGCACGGAGTGTGCGCCGCTTCTTTAAAAGGCTTGTGCGAAGTAATCCCCTTTTCGGTTATCTCCACTATCTCGCCCGGCTCTATCTCCCTTATGAACTCGGCCTCTATAAGGTCGAACGCGCAGGTCTCGGACGCGACGACATACCCGTCCCTTAAGCGCCCCAACGCGAGCGGCCTGAATCCGTGCGGGTCCCTCGCGGCTATGAGGCGGTCTTCTTTCAATATGACGAGCGAATACGAGCCCCTTACCCTGCCGAGCGCGTGCGTGAGCCTGTCGATCAAAGAATTCTCCTTTGACGACGCTATCATGTGAACTATGACCTCGGTATCCATGCTCGACTGGAATATCGAGCCATACGCCTCAAGCTCGTCCTTCAGAACCTTGGCATTAACGAGGTTGCCGTTATGGGCTATGGCTATGGGACCCCTCGAATAATCAACGACAAAGGGTTGCGCGTTTTTTATGTGGGAGCCGCCAGTGGTGGAATACCTGACGTGCCCGATGGCGTGTCTTCCGGGAAGCGTTGCTATGACTTCTTTGCTGAATATGTCGGCCACAAGGCCCATGGCCTTGTGCGAATGGAGCGTCACCGAATCCGACGACGCTATGCCGGCGCTCTCCTGCCCCCTGTGCTGAAGCGCGTAGAGGCAAAGATAGGCCATGTTGGAGGCCTCGGGGTGGTTATATATTCCTACTACGCCGCATTCGTCGTTATATTTGTCGAACATAGGCTAACCCGCCATCGCCTCTCAGGGCTAAAGCCCTGTAACTCAGCCCTTTAGAGCCTGCCCCCGCAATATTAAGCGCCCCGATGCCTTTGGATACGGGGCGCTCCGATGCCTTTGGATACGGGGCGCTCCGTATTGAAACATCGGAGTGGGGGGCTGATACAAAAGAAAATATATATTTATATCAGGGCTAAAGCCCCGAGCTACGAATATACCTCTTGAACGAGCCTTTCCACGCCTCAAAAATTTTTTCAAGCGGCGCGTCAATAAGGCCGTTTATCTTTAAAACCCTTCCTCCGACCTTGCCTATGACCTCGAACGGAGCGCCGTGCTTGTCGCAAATCCGCTTCACTTCTTCAAGGTCTTTGCCCGCGAAACTTATTATGACCCTTGACTGGCTTTCGCCGAAAAGAAGGCTGTCCGGCCTTGATACGTCCTTTACTTCGACGACCGCGCCGATAAGCCCCTCGGGCGAGAAACACGACTCCGAAAGCGCTATTGCCAACCCTCCTTCGGATAAATCATGGGCGGATTTTATTATACCACTCCTGACGGCCTCTCTACAAGCATCCTCTACCTTTTTTTCGAGTTCCATGTCAATCGCGGGAGGCATTCCCCTGTCCATGTTGTGAACGATTTTAAGGTATTCGCTCCCGCCGAGTTCGTCCGTGGTTACGCCCAAAAACCCTATGATGTCTCCCTCGTCCTTAAAATGTTGGGTGGCGCGTTTTTCAACGTCATCCAAAAGCCCGACCATGCCGATTGTCGGAGTCGGATAAACCGAGACGCCCGAGGTTTCATTGTAAAAACTCACGTTTCCGCTTATGACCGGAATGCCGAGTTTAAGGCAGGCCTCGCGAATTCCCTTGACCGCGTTCTCGAACTGCCACATGACCTCAGGCCTTTCCGGGCTTCCGAAGTTAAGGCAATCGGTAAGGGCAAGGGGCATCGCGCCCGTTACGCTTAAGTTCCGCGCCGCCTCTGCCACGGCTATCATTCCTCCCGTAAAGGGGTCGAGGTAGCAATAGCGGGAATTGCAATCAACCGTCATTGCCAAACCCTTTTGGGTTCCCTTTATCCTTATTACCGCGCTGTCGGAACCGGGCAGGATTACCGTATCAGTCCTCACCATGTGGTCGTACTGGCGGTATATCCACTCCTTATCCGCTATATTGAGGGACGAGAGGAGTTTCAAGAGCGCGTCGTTCAAATCCTTTGGCGCAAGGATTTTATCCGTGTCGAGCCTTGTTATTTCGTCCTGAGTCGAAGGCCTCTTAGAGGGCCTTTTATACACCGGAGCCTCGTCCGTCAAAGCGGCTATGGGAAGTTCGGCGACCAAGACTCCCGCGTCAAAGAGCCTTATTGTTTTGGTGTCAATCACCTTGCCTATTACGCAGGCCTCCAGATCCCACTTCCCGAATATCTCTTTTATCGCGGCTTCGGAGCCCTTCCTCGCCACAAGGAGCATCCTCTCCTGCGATTCGGAAAGCATGACCTCGTATGGCGTCATGCCGGCTTCGCGCCTCGGGACGAGGCTTACGTTGAGCTCTATTCCTGTCCCCGCCCTGCCGCCCATCTCTATGCTCGATGAGGTAAGGCCTGCCGCTCCCATGTCCTGTATGCCGACCACGTGGTCTGTCTTGAATACTTCGAGGCAGGCCTCGAGAAGAAGTTTTTCGGTAAAAGGGTCTCCGACCTGAACCGTGGGACGCCTTTCCTCGCCTCCCTCGCCGAACACGTCGCTCGCCATTGTGGCGCCGTGTATGCCGTCCCTGCCTGTGCGCGAGCCCACGTACATGACCGGGTTCCCGACGCCCGAAGCAAAGCCCTTGAAGATTTTATCTTTTTTGGCTATGCCGACGGTCATGGCGTTCACGAGGCAGTTGCCGTTATAGGATTCGTGAAAATACGCCTCTCCTCCGACTGTCGGAATGCCCATGCAATTGCCGTAACCTGCGATGCCGGCGACCACTCCTTCGAGGAGATACTTTGTCTTTTGGTTTTCCGGCGCGCCGAACCGAAGAGAATTCAAGAGCGCGACCGGCCTCGCGCCCATGGTAAAGACGTCCCTCAATATTCCTCCCACGCCGGTTGCCGCGCCCTGATAAGGCTCTATGAAAGAAGGGTGGTTATGGCTCTCTATCTTGAATATCGCGGCAAGACCGTCGCCTATGTCAACGGCTCCGGCGTTTTCGCCCGGGCCTTGAAGCACGGCCGGGCCCTTTGTCGGAAGATTCCTAAGATGCGTTCTCGATGACTTATAAGAGCAGTGCTCGCTCCACATGACGGAAAAGATGCCGAGTTCGAGGAGATTCGGCTCCCTGTCGAGGATGTCGAGTATCCTGCGATACTCCTCTTCGGAAATGCCGTGTTCTTCTATGATTGTCGGGGTGATTTGCATGTTTGGGTTATCCGATAAAACGTGGGAACTATCTTTTATAAACATCTCCTCTGCCTCTGATTGATTTCACTTCAACAATCCTGCTTTTGATATTAACCTCATAGACAATCCTGAAATTGCCCATTTCATAACGGTATTTCCCTTCAAATTCTCCATGCAGTCTTTTGATGTGCGGACCGAAAAGCGGCTCTATGCCAAGATTATCAATAGACTTGTTCAATCTTCGCCTGGCATCCTTATCCTGCTTCTTGTAGTATTTTTCAGCCTCGCGAGAAATAAGAACTTCATACATCTTCTCTGACCTCAGACCATTTTTTAAACCGCCCTGCCTTGAAATCCTCGTCGCCCTTCATAATGCTGTTTAAAAAGTCCTTGTCCATGATGATTTCCTTTGTTGCTTCAATCTCCTCTTTTGCCTTGAGGTAAGATATGAAATCAGCCGCCTCTTTTTTACATCTTCTTGAGAGTTTTTCAAAGTCGGCAAAAATCTTTTCCTCATTGATAGTTACTGCTGTTTTACCCATGTTTTTCCCCTTCTTCAATAGCGTCCGAATCATCGATTAGGATTGGCATTTTAACCTGTTTCGGTTCAGACTGCAAACCTTAACCGGCAAAATTGTCAAGCCATGTTAAAAAATTTCTTCGAGGGTTTTAGCTTTTTCCAAACGCGCTTTTGATGTATCGCGTCGCCCCTGTATTCCACTGCCTTTGCCATTTCTGCCGCGCCCTATAGGGCCAATTTTTATTGCGGATTTCGCGAAATTCAAAACATATTTACCATTAGGCCATGGCTCAATTGACGCCACCTCGGCAATATGAGTTATGGCCTTAACTTCTTTACGATAAACGGCTATCCACTTTATTTCCGGAATCCTCTTCCGGGCAATTGATATTGAATGCCAGCGATTTTCGGCAAAAAATAATTTTTTAAAATTATCTTCGCTTGCGGCCACAACTGCAGTATCGTCCATACGGGCACCTCCATTTGTCATTTTAACCACAGAATATGAAGGCGGTCAAGCAACGTTTTGCAAAAATAGCCACCTCTTCCGGGAACATTCCTCTTTCGGGTGGCTTTAACGACCTTTCGCCGTCAACAATCTGTCTCCCCTTTTGTAGATCAAGGTTTTAACCTTGACAACGTTCTTTTATTACCTCCCTCGCCTTTTCGAGTATCTCCCTCTCGTCCTTATACGCTACTGCGCGTATCGCTTCCTCAATCGGAAACCATTTACAGTCAACGACTTCTTTGTCGTGGTTTACGACGTCGCCCCCCGAATACTCCATGAGAAAAAAATACACAATCTTGAAAAACCTTTTCGTGCCCTCGGCGTTCTTTTCCGAATAAAAATAATGTATGTCGTCTATCTTGCCGACTATCCTGCCGTCGAGTCCGGTCTCTTCCCTCACTTCCCTGTGCGCGGTTCTGGCGAGGTTTTCACCTTCCTCTTTAAGCCCCTTGGGAAGGCTCCAGACTTTTCCCTTTGAACTCTCGACCTCGATTAAGGCTACCTCTACCGCCTCGTTGCTTCTCCTGAATACTACTCCTCCGGAAGAAATCCGGCGCTCTGTCTTAATTGCCTTGTCTTTTGTCTTAGCCTTCATTCGGTTATACCGGCGAACCTCCAAAGCCCCTCTTCTTTGGCAATGACAAAAGCCCCGGCTAATTCTTCTTCAGTCACGCGCCTGTCGAGCGGAGAATGTTCCGACGCGCTGTGGCACGGCCTGTACTGACCCATCACGTTCACGTAAGTATCCTTTGAGATCTCTTTGGCTATGAACCTCATGACCTCTCTTGTGCCGGCAAGCCCCCCGGGAAGCACAAGATGCCTTATTATAAGCCCCTTCTCGGCAATGCCGTTTTTATCCAAAACAAGGTCTCCGGCCTGACGATGCATCTCCTTTATCGACTCTTTGGCGCGCTCCACGTAATCCCTCGCGCCGGAATATTTCATGGCCGCCTCGTCGTCGCCGTATTTAAAGTCCGGCATATAGATATCGAATATTCCGTCGAGGAGTTTTATGGTCTCGACCGATTCGTAGCCGCCGCAATTATAAACAAGCGGCACGCTCAGGCCGTTTTCTATTGCATTCGGAAGACTTTCGACTATCTGGGCTATCTGGTGCGTGGGGGTGACGAAGTTTATGTTATGGCAACCCTGCCTCTGGAGCATGACCATCATCTTCGACAATTCTTCGATTGAGACCTCCAAACCAGCCCCGAAATGGCTTATGTCGTAGTTCTGGCAGAAGACGCATTTCAGATTACAGTAAGAAAGGAATATCGTGCCGCTTCCGCCGTAACCCGTAAGAGGAGGCTCTTCGCCGAAGTGGGGACTGAAGCTCGCGACCATGGCGCTCCGGCCCACGCGGCATACGCCGAGCGCGCCGGAGGTCCTGTCAACGCGGCAATTCCACGGGCATATGACGCACTCCCTAAGGAGTCCGGTCAAAGCCGCGGCGCGTCTTTCGAGTTCGCCGGTATCGTAAAGAGTTATATAGGAAGGAGTAAACGGCATACGCCACCGTGATTTTACCTGCGAAGCGATTGTATGTTTTCGCGTAGGCAGGCTCCGCGCCGATCCGCCAAAGGCGGACGAAGGGACGGCCTGACCGCTACCGCTCCTTTTCAGACTGGCACGCCGCGCAAAACGCGGCGTATGGCATGACAAAAAGTCTTTTTTTGTCTATCGGCTTGCCGCATCCGCCGCACACCCCGTACGAGCCGTCATCGCACCTCGCTATGGCCCCGTCTATACTCATAAGTTCAACGACCCGAACGTCTTCTATCTTAAGACCCACGTCTTCGATGAGGTCAACGACGGCCAAGTCTTGCGCGTCGAGCGGCGAATCGAACTGCTCGTTATAGTCCTTGCCGAGCTTCCTGAAATACTCGGAGCGCGCCTCTGCCCACAACTTCCTTTTTTTAGCGATGAATTCCTCTTTGAGTTTCTTCAGGCGGGAAACGTTCTTTTGCGGCATGGCGACCTCCCCGGTTTTCACTCACCGCTTAGACAGAAAATGTCAACAGACAGGGTATTTGCCCGTTATGAGCTCGTCGGTGAAACTTCCGATATCGGAAAGAAACCCGTTCACAATGGCCTCGGCCTTTTGTTTTATTATAGCATACCTGAGGGGTTTCGCGGGTATAATCTGAATTGCCGCGGCCTTGGGTTTATTCACGGGAGAGCCTATCTCGCTTAATAACCACACGCAGACCTCCTCTATGCCGTCCACCTCCGCGTATATCGCCTCCGCCATGCTGTGGGCGAGGATGGTGTAAATCTTTCCGACGTGGCTTACGGGATTTTTACCCGCCGCGGCCTCGGTGCCCATGGGGCGGTTAAGGGATATGACTCCGTTCACCCTGTTGCCCCTTCCGACCTGCCCCGAATCCGCGTCCTCCGCGGACGTGCCGAGGAGCGTAAGATAGAGGCCGTTCACGCCCCTTCCGCGACTGTCGAGAGTGTTATAATTTATCGTAACGTCCTTAAACGAGAAATCTCCCTCGCGCTTTATAAATTCCCTCAACGCGGCCTTCACGTCTTTTTTCCTGGAAAAGTAATCCTTCTCGCTCCTTATGTATCTTGAAAAAAGCGGCATGGCGATTGTGAGGTCCAAAGAACGGCCTCTTCTTAAACCCATAACCTTGACGTCCTCGCCCGTTTCGGGAAAAGAAGTCTTAAACGAAGTTCCGTTCAAAAACCTCTCGCACTCATAAACCGCCTTCTCGGTTTTTGTAAACGGCGCGTACCCCACCGCGGCCGAGGTGTCGTTCGCGCCCCTTATCCTTTTCCTGTCTTTGAATATGTCGGACAACTCGATTGAGCCCGGCTTAAGAGCCACCCTGATTCTCAAATCGCGCTCAACATCCACGCGCTTGAGATTTCTTTTGAACCAGTCCTTTACGGTCTTCCGGGCTATGTCCTCGACCGGGATTTTTTTCCTCCCGACGCGGAACGTGGCGCGGTCTCCTATCACGAACTCCATCGGGGAGATGACGCGTCCTCCGCCGAATCTTTTAACCGTCTCGCCCGCGGAAAGCAACCCCTTGTCTATATTGTGATGCAATACGTCCCCGAACGCCCGTATGTACTCTTTGCTCAAGGCGACCGAAATCTCGTCCATGACCGCGTCGCAGATATAATCCGGGTGGCCTACGCCCTTCCTCTCCACTATCTCGATTGCCTGCTTCGAGGTCGGAACGTTGTTTATGATTTCGACGGAAAGTTTATCCATGATTGACGCGTCCCTATTGTAAAACGTAAAACGAGATACTGATTCTCTACGTAGGGCAACCCTCCGCCTGAGGCGGAAGGGTTGCGCGGTCTTTACGCAGGGCTACCCCACCCTGCCCTCCCCAACAAGTGGGGAGGGGAATAAGGTGAAAAAATTCATTATAAGCCCTGCCCTACTTTTTATACGCCGGAACGTTCGAATTGAGGAGCAACGCCGGGGTACCCACGTCCGCCTTAGTCTTGTAGTCTTGTAGGGTGGGCTCAGCCCACCGTGCTAACTAATAAGTTAATAAGTCTTTACGCAGGGTTAAAGCCATGTAGCTCAGCCCTTTAAGGCTGATACAAAAGAAAATATGCATTTATATCAGGGCTAAAGCCCTGAGATACGAAAGACAAGGGCTTTTTCAGGGCTAAAGCCTGCCCTGAGCCTCCTGAGCTTGCGAAGGGCAAATGGCCGAAGCGTTTTGCATTATTACAAGCCCCGCTCTATCCTGCTAAACACGCACCCGCAATAATTCTGCCTGTAAAGGCCCATTTTCTTACTCTCCTCAATGCCCTCCTGCCAGCCGCTCCTGAAGTCCTCGTAATAAAAACTCACTCCGACCTCTTTCTCGATTTTCTTCCCGACGCTTACGACTATGTCGTGGAATTGGCGTTTACTAAAGAGAAGCGAGGATGAAAAATAATCAAAGCCGCATTCTTTAGCCGTCTCGGCCGTCTTCTTAAGCCTTATCGTGTAACAGGTCTCGCACCTCTCGTCCTTCAAAGGCTCGGCCTTGCCTAAGACCGCGAGGCCGGATAAAAACGGCAGAGGGTCGTATTGGTCGTGGAAAAGGGTTTCAATTCCCATCAATGAGGCGAGTTTTTTCGAGGCCTCCAGCCTTTTTTTGAATTCTTCCTCAGGGTGGATGTTGGGGTTGTAAAAAAAGCCGTAAACCCCGAACCTTCCGGCGAGAAGTTTCTTGATGGGATAAACGGCGCAAGGACCGCAACACACGTGCACGAGTATTCGCTTCACTCAACGCCCTCCCAAACGGTTATCGGTTACCGGTTATAGACCGTCATTGCGAGCGAGTGAGCCGAAGCCCCCGTGAAAACGGGGGGAAGCAATCTCATAATTGTAAAAATGAGATTGCTTCGGGATAAAGCCCCCTCGCAATGACAATCTTATCCGTCCACCGATTACCGATAACATCTTTAAAGAAGTTTTCCCTGATGCCCGTCGGTCAAATGTTCGGGATACTCCAACCCCAGATGCCCGTACGCGCGCTTTGTCGCGACCCTGCCCCTCGAGGTTCTCTTTATGAAGCCTTCCTGAATGAGGTACGGCTCGTAAAGGTCCTCTATGGAATCCTTCTCTTCGTGCAGCGCCGCGGCCAGAGACTCTATGCCGACCGGGCCGCCGGAGAACTTCTCTATTATGGCAAGAAGCATCCTCCTGTCCATCTTGTCGAATCCCATAGAGTCTATCTCAAGCATGGCGAGGGCTTTTTTGGCCACGTCGAGGGTTACGACCCCGTCGTGCTTAACCTCCGCGTAATCGCGCACCCTCTTAAGTATCCGGTTCGCGAGCCTCGGCGTGCCGCGGGAGCGGCTCGCTATCTCTCTTGCCCCGTCGTCCGTAAGCTCAACTCCCAAAAGAGCCCCTGAACGCATGACTATTATCTTGAGTTCGTCCGGGCTGTAAAAATCCAGCCTCATTATCATGCCGAAGCGGTCGCGAAGAGGGGCGGTCAAAAGCCCCGCCCTCGTCGTCGCGCCTATGAGGGTAAAACGCGGGATGTCGAGCCTTATCGAGCGGGCCGCCGGCCCCTGCCCGATTATTATGTCTATCTTGAAATCCTCCATTGCCGGGTAGAGTATCTCCTCGACGACGTTCGGAAGCCTGTGTATCTCGTCTATGAAAAGAACGTCCTTGCTTTCGAGGTTCGTGAGTATGGCCGCGAGGTCTCCGCTTTTTTCGATGGTCGGGCCCGAGGCGGTTTTTATCCCGGAGCCTAATTCGGCCGCTATGATGTGAGCGAGGGTCGTTTTACCGAGGCCCGGAGGGCCGTAAAAGAGCACGTGATCCAATGCCTCGCCCCTCGCCTTTGCCGCAAGCACGGCGATAGAGAGGTTCTCCTTGACCTTCTCCTGCCCGACGTACTCGTCCATGCGCCTCGGCCTTAAGGTGGTTTCGTAAACCTCCTCATCCTTAAGTTTTATTGGCGCGGTATCTATTCCGTCTTTGAAAACATCCTCGTCCATGGGCCTCGCGCAATCACGGTTCCCCCCTTTTACAAAGGGGGGTTAGGGGGGATTCAACTCACTTCATCGAAAGTATCTTAAGCGAAGTCTTAAATATTTCCTCGAACCCTGCGTCTTTAGAGGCTTTTTTGGCTTTTATAGCCGCCTCTTCGGCGTCCTTTGGTTTGTATCCTAAATTCTTAAGCGCCGAAAGAACGTCATTCACGACAGGCTCATATCCGGCCTTCGCGGAAACGTCGGCGTCACGTTTGACGATGGTTCCGACCTTATCCTTCAAGTCCACTATGACCCTCTCGGCGGTCTTTTTGCCGACGCCGGGAAGTCCCTTTAAAAAATCAACGTCCGAAGCGCTTATCCCGGATACCACTTCCCGAACGCTCGCCCCGGAGAGGATATTCCGGGCAAGCCTCGGCCCGACGCCTGAAACCGAAAGAAGCATGTTGAACATCTCTTTTTCTTCGCGCGTCAGAAACCCGTAAAGTCTTATCGAATCGTCTTTAACGAACGTAAGGGTAAGAAGCTCGGCCGGGGCGTTAATCTCCGGAAGCAACACGTAAGTGGAAAGAGGTATAAAGACTTCATAACCCACGCCGTGGACGTCTATGACTGCCGATTCAGGCGACTTGCTCGCGAGTTTGCCGCTTAGGCGGGCTATCATGCCGACCCGCTCATCCGGATAAACCGGCCTTCTGCCGCTCCGAAAGCCTCGCGATAACGCCGTGATGTATGTGGCATATGGCCACGGCCAGAGCGTCGGCCGCGTCCGGTCCCGTAAAACACCCCTTTTTAAGAAGAAGCGACACCATCTTTTCTACCTGCGCCTTATCGGCCCTTCCGTAAGACGATACCGTCTGCTTGACCGTCGCGGGACTGTATTCGTAAACAGGCAACCCGCCTTCGGCCGCGCTCAAAAACGCGACCCCCCTCGCGTGTCCCAAAAGAACGGCGCTCCTGACGTTACGCGCGAAAAATACCGACTCCACGGCGCATACGTCCGGCGCGGTTCTTTTTATGACTTCTCTCAAGGACAAGGAAATAGCGAGGAGCTTTTCCGAAAGGCCGGCCCTTTCGGGCGTCTTTATCTCTCCGTCGGACACGTAAATAAGTCTCCCGCCCGCGCCCTTTTCAACAACGCCCCACCCTGTGGTGATGGTTCCGGGGTCTATTCCCAATACCCTCAATGCGCCGCCTTCCGGTTACCGGTTAATAGCGCACCGGTAACATCTTTATGGTCTTTTACGCCACTTTTTCCATGTCTTCGGCGGATATGTCAAAGTCCGCGAAGACCTCCTGCACGTCGTCAAGATCCTCCATTGACTCCACGAACTTGAGCACCTTCGCGACCATGGCTCCCTCGACCTTGACCGGCGTCTTGGGTATCATGCTTATGCCCGCGAACGCGTATTTGAACCCTTTGGCGTCGAACGCCATTTTTACCTTATGAAAGTCTCCGGGGTCGGTAATAACCTCATAGACCTTGGCGTCGCTGTCGGGGCGGACGTCTTCGGCCCCGGCGTCTATGGCGGCTGAAAGGAGCTTTTCCTCTTCAATCGAGTTCATGTCGAAGTTGAACACGCCTTTCTTGTCGAACTTCCAGATTACACTGCCCGCCTCGCCCATCCTGCCGCCTAACTTGGAAAACGCGAACCTCACCTCGCTCGCGGTTCTGTTCTTGTTGTCGGTCATGTAAGAAACAAGGACCGCCACGCCGCCCGGGCCGTACCCTTCGTACATGCCCTCCTCGTAGTTTACCGAGGCGAGTTCGCCGGCGCCTTTTTTTATCGCCCTTTCGATATTATCGGCCGGGAGGTTTTCGCTTTTGGCTGTGTCGACTGCGGTTCTTAAACGCGGGTTGGAAGATATGTCCGAGCCGCCGAGCTTGGCGGCGACCATTATCTCCTTCACGAGTTTGGTGAAGGTCTTGCCCCTTTTAACGTCGCTTTTGGCCTTCCTATGCTTGATGTTGGCCCATTTCGAATGACCCGACATTTTATCAAAACCTCCGGCCTATCTTGTGAGTCGCAACATATATTTACCATAAAACCCTTGTCTTTGCAATCAATGCCGCGCAAGATTGTAGGGGCACGATGCTCGCCTCGGCGAAGCAGGGCATCGTGCCCCTACTCGTTTTTTCGCATCGCGCATAACGTCCACGTATAACGGTGCCCGCGACAAGCCCCTACGCCCTGCTGAATCTCCTTGCCGGCTTTCGCGGTTCGATTCCGAATTCTTTCATTTTATGGAAGAGCGTATTCCTGTGAACCTTCATCACCGCCGCCGCCTCCACCCTGTTCCAGTTAGTCATGTTAAGAACGTTTATGATGTAGTTCTTTTCAAACGCCCGGCAGGCGTCCCTGTAATCGCCGGTTGCCGGAGGCATTGCAACCGCGGAAAGCACGTCAAACGGAAGGTCTCCTTCGGCTATCTCCGAAAAATCTTCCGCCTCCACCACAAGCCTTTCCATCATGTTCTCCAACTCCCGCACGTTGCCCGGCCATTGGTGCTCGACAAGGCGCCTCATTGCCTCATTCGATACGCCGGTTACGCGCTTGCCGCACTTCCCGCAATTTGCCTCCAGAAAATCCTCTATAAGAAGTGGTATGTCGTCTTTTCTCTCCCTAAGAGGAGGCAGCTCTATCGGAACGACCCTGAGCCTGTAATACAGGTCTTGCCTGAAGCCTCCGGCCTTTATCGCCTCTTCCAAGTTTATGTTCGTGGCGGCTATAATCCGTATGTCAACCTTTACGGGACTGTTGCCGCCGAGCCGCTCGATGGTTTTGTCCTGCAAAACCCTTAATAGTTTAGCCTGAGTATGAAGGGGAAGGGTTCCGATTTCGTCAAGAAAAAGCGTGCCTCCGCCGGCGCATTCCAGTTTGCCGGGCTTGGCCGAAACCGCTCCGGTAAATGCCCCTTTTTCATAACCGAAAAGTTCGCTCTCGACAAGTTCGGAGGGCACGGCGGCGCTGTTTATCGCTATAAAAGGGCCCTTTCTCTTCTTATCCATCCTGTGTATGGCATTGGCGATAATCTCCTTGCCAGTGCCGCTTTCGCCGGTTATGAGGACATTCGACGGCACCGTACTTACCTTGCGGGTCAATTCAAAGACGTCCTTCATGCGGCGCTCCACGCTCAGCATGTCGGAAAAACCGAAACGCCTCTCAAGCTCCCGCCTCAAAGACAGGACTTCTCTCTTAAGCGAGAGCCGTTTCAGGCATCGCTCTATCGAAGCAAGGAGAATCTCCTTATCGAACGGATTTCGGACAAAGTCGCGGACATAACCAACGAGAGGATTGGGAATCTCAGAGATAAACGAAGGGCACGCGCCTAAAATGACGCAACCGGAAAACACGGGAGAAAAAAACGCGGAGGCCTCATTCAAAAACCTCGTGGCTCCGGCGTCTATCAGGGCTAAATCCGCGGTACCCCTGAACGAGGAAGCCTTGGGAACGGAAGAAGAAATAGTTACAAGTTCATACCTGCCTTCAAGAAAGACCTTGAGCGTCTCACTGAAAACCGCGTCATCGGTTACGACAAGCAAAACCTGTCCGCTCATGTTGACATCTCCGAAGCATTGCCTTTGGGTAACAACAGATGTAAGTATAAATAATTGATTTATATTGTATGACGTTTAAATTTACATTATTATTAGCACATCTACGATAAAATGTCAAATGTATAACATTATTGTTTGTATTTGTTTATTCATGGGATTTTTCGAGAATGAAAATAAGGAAGGGATTTACTGCTCTATTCCGTAGGACTTCATTTTCCTGTAAAGATGGCTTCTCTCTATGCCTATGGCGTCCGCGGTCTTGGCGATATTCCCGTCGAACTCGCCGAGCTTTCTTATGATGAACTCTCTCTCGAATCCCTTCCTTGCCTGCTTCAGCGTTTCGCCGAAGGTCGCGGGGGCATTGGCGCCTTGCGCCCCGCGTATGTAAGACGGCACGTCGTTGGCGTTTATTTCGCCGGAAGGCGTCATGATGACAAGACGTTCGATGAGATTCCTGAGTTCGCGCACGTTTCCCGGCCAATCGTAGCTCATGAAAAGAGCGAGCGCTTCGTCCCCGATGGTGTGCGCGCCCCTGCCGGTCTCAAGCGAAAACTCGTTCAAAAAATGTCCGACAAAAACGGGTATGTCGCCTTTCCTCTCCCTGAGGGCGGGCACGCGAAAAGGAATTACGTTAAGCCTGTAATAGAGGTCTTCCCTGAAGTTGCCTTTCTTGATTTCCTCTTCGAGGTTTTTATTCGTCGCGGCAACGACCCTGACGTCAACGCTCTGCCTCCTCGTCCCCCCGACCCTCTCGAAACTCTTTTCTTCGAGTATCCTCAATATCTTCGCCTGTGTCTTAAGGCTCATGTCTCCTATCTCGTCAAGAAATAGCGTCCCCTTGTCGGCCATGTCGAAACGGCCTTTCTTCGCCGATACCGCGCCGGTAAACGCCCCCCTTTCATGACCGAAGAGTTCGCTCTCTATGAGTTCCTCGGGTATGGCCGCGCAGTTTACGGCAATGAACGGCATATCCGAGCGAAACGAAAAAAGATGGATATTCCTCGCGACAAGCTCTTTTCCCGTGCCGTTCTCGCCTGTTATGAGCACCCCGGCGTTCGAGGAAGCGACCTTTCTTATGTCGTTTTTCAATTCCTCCATGACGCCGGAGTTCCCGAGTATCAGATACTTCTTCGCGCCGGCCTCTTTTAACTCCCTGTTTTCCTCGGCAAGCCGGGCCTGTTCGAGGGCGTGGTCAACCGAAAGGAGCACCTTCTCTATGGAAAGCGGCTTTTCGAGAAAATCGTAGGCTCCGAGTTTAGTGGCCTTTACCGCCGTCTCGACCGTGCCGTGTCCGGTTATCATTATGACCGGCAGGGACGGCGAAATTTTCTTAATCTCGCGGAGCGCCGCGAGCCCGTCCATGCCCGGCAACCACACGTCAAGAAGCACTGCGTCTATCTCGTCCTTCGAAATCTCGCTTATGGCATCTTCCGCGCTCTCCGAAAAGACGACGTCGAAACCCTCGTCCCTTAGCACCGCTCCGAGGGAATCCCTTATGTTGCGTTCGTCGTCCACTATAAGCACTGTTTTCATATCATGCCGGCCTTCACCGGAAGTTCTATGATGAAACGGGTGCCCTTCGGAATATTATCCTTTACCCTTATGTAACCGTTATGGTCGGCTATTATGTTGCTTACGATGGCGAGGCCGAGACCTGTTCCGGATTTTTTCCTGGAAAAGTAAGGCTCGAAGAGGCGCGCCTTGTCCTCCGCGGCTATGCCGACTCCCGTGTCGCTTATCTCCATGCGCACTATGTTCAATTCCCTGTCGTGGAAGGTTTCGACCTTGACCGCGCCGGAACCCTCTACCGAGGCCGCGGCGTTATCCATGAGATTTATCAAAACCCTTTTTATCTGGTCCCTGTCTATCTGAAGAAGCGGAAGCGCCGGGTCCGGGACCGATTCGAAAACTATGTTCTTGTGGCCGGCGCCGTAAAGGGCCATGGTCTCGGCGATAACGGCGTTCAGGTCGTTCATGCTCGGGTTTATGGCTGGCATCCTCGCGAAACTCGAAAACTCGTTTACGAGGACCTTGAGTTCGTCCACCTGATTTATGATTGTCCTCGTGCACTCGTCGAAGGCCGCCCCGTCGTCGTCCTGCAATTTCCCGATATACTTTTTCCGGAGCCTCTGCGCCGAGAGTTGTATGGGGGTGAGCGGATTCTTTATCTCGTGGGCTATGCGTTTCGCGACCTCTTTCCACGCGAACATGCGCTGGGTCTTTATGAGATGCGTTACGTCGTCCATGACCGCCACCACTCCGAGATACTCGTCGTTTTCGTCGCGTATGGCGGTGAGATTGACCAAAACTGCCGTAACCCTGTCTTTCAAATCCACGTTCATCTGGCGCTCGAGGCTTTTCAACTTGAGCTTCGTCATCTCGCCGACCATGTCGGCGAAGAAAGACACGTAGGCCGGCATGAGGGCTTCCGCGTAAAGCCTTCCCTCGGCGCCGTTGTTTCCGATGGAAAGCATCTCCTCCGCCACCCTGTTAAGGGACGTTATGACGCCGTCCTTGTCCATGGACATGACTCCGGCGGGAATATTGCCGAGCACTATCTCTATGTACTTGCGCCTTCTTTCGAGTTCCCTGTTTGTGACCCTCAAAGTCTTATTGGCGTTTTCGATATTGCCCTTGCCCGCCTTCAGGTCCTCGGTCATCCTGTTGAACGACCTTACCAAAAGCCCTATCTCGTCGTTCGAATCCATGTTTATCCTGTAATCCAGATTGCCGCTCGCGACGGCGTGGGTTCCTTCGGCAAGTTCGGATATCGGAGTCGTTATCTCCTTCGCGAGATACTGCCCTATCCAGACGGAAAAAAACAATATGACGAGCGTTATGAGGAGAAGCACGGTAAAGTAACCGGTCTTTACCGGATTTTTGAGGAGCTTCAGCTGCTGGTAGCCTTCGAAGGCCGCGGATATGTCCTTCATCTTGGACACGAGGTTTTCCGGCAAATAATAACTGACCACTATGACCGCCCCGACCGTCCCGTCGTCGAAGTAAACGGGCACGGCGCCCCTCACCACGTCTCCGGCGGCAAGGGTTTGAACGAAACTCCTCGCGCCTTCCTTCACGGTCTTCTCGACCTCAGGCGGGCTTACGTCGGGCACCATGTTGCGATTGACCTTATCGGCTATCGAATAATGCGTCCTCCGCCCGTTGGCCGAATATATCTCGACGGTCGAAAACCCCTTGTCGCCGGTAATGGACTTTACCTCCGCCTTACTTAAGGCGGACGACCTTCTTCCGCCGGAAGACATCTTGACTGAGGCGTGCCACGCCGCGTTAAGCGTCCTGTCGGAGATGTCCTTATAGTAGTTTTGCGCCAGTTCCAGCGAGTGCTTGAGCGAATCCTCCACTTTTATCGCGAACCAGCTGTCTATGCTCTTGTTGACGAACCCTATGGCCGCGAAGAAAAGCACGCACGTCGGCACTATCGTAAGAGCGACAAACGCAGCGACGAGTTTCGTCTTGAGCCTCGAACCCATCACGTTCCTCCGGCTCGAGAAGAAAAGCTTGACCGCGTTCCGCAGTATGAGGAATACCAAAAGGACTAGGAGTATGATGTTTATGTTTATTATTCCGAGTATGAGGAGGTTAGTCGGAACGGGCAGGTCGCCGCTTATGACTTCGATATGGCTTTCGACGTAGGTTATGACCGCGACAAGCGCGACCACCGCGAGTATTATGTAATACTCGCGCTTCCTCTTCTTCGTCTCGCCGCTATCGATGTCGTTCGGTTCCTGTGGCATAAAAAGTGTGGGCTGAAATCGCGTTTAAATCGTAAAATCGTGCGAATACCAGTCTGTTTTGAAATCCCAAAGCTTCACGAAGAAAAACAGATACTTGAAGACGGAGGGAATGCGCACGACGTCCAACTCCGCCATAAGCTTAAGCTCGTAGGCCTCGTTTTTATTGAGCGCCGGTATGGGGGAAATTATGACGTCGTTCCCCGTAACCATCATCGCCTTCGCCGCATCGAAATCCTTTGTCGTCTCGACGAAGTTCTTCTCCTCTATGTTGACCTGATATTCCTGCTTCAACGCGTCATACTTGACCGTGTGATTGAACTTCCAACTCCCGAGTTGCTCGTCAAGCCACATGTCCCTCTTCCGGTAAAGTTTCACGACATAGGTGAACGAAGTGGGCATGCCGCTGTTGATGGCGTCCTCAAGGTCTTTTTTAAAGGCTCCGCTCACGTAAAACGAAAACCTGAGCTCCGAGTCGTAAGTTGTCCTTACCCCGTCTATCCTCGGCGGCTCCGCCGCGAAAAGAGGAGAAGAAAACGCGAAATATAAAACAAAAAATACGAATACCTTCTTCACAACAAGAAGCGCCTCTCAGAACCATTCAAAAACATTGCGTATTTTTAATATATCCGAAAGGAGCTTAAAAAGCAAGGCCAAGGGGGCGCCATAGGCGGTTATCGCGTGATACGGAAAATCGCGGCTATATAAAAAGGCCGGCCCCTTCGGGGCCGGCCGAGTTCTTTTTCCGTCTATTTTTCCTTCATCGCCTCGACCAGTATCTTCGCGACCTCGGGCCTCGAAAACTCCGGCGGAGGAATCTGTCCGCTCCTGAGCATATCCCTCACCTTTGTGCCGGAAAGGGTTATGTGCGAAGAAGAATCGTGCGGGCACGTCTTAAAAGAGGCCATGCCCTCGCACCTCTTGCAATAAAAAGTATAGTCGAAGAAGAGCGGGATTATCCCTATGGCGTCGGGGTCGAACTCGTCGAATATATAATGGGCGTCGAAGGTGCCGTAGTAGTTGCCCACGCCGGCGTGGTCCCTTCCCACTATGAAATGCGTGCAACCGTAGTTTTTCCTCACTATGGCGTGGAATATGGCCTCCTTCGGGCCCGCGTACCTCATGGCCGCCGGGAAAACCGCGAGAACCACCCTGTCCTTGGGATAATAATTCTCCATAAGGGCCTCGTAGCAACGCATCCTTATCGCGGCCGATATGTCGTCTCCCTTTGTCTCGCCGACAAGGGGATGTATCATCAAGCCGTCCACGCCCTCGAGGGCGCACTTCTGAAGATACTCATGGGCGCGGTGTATGGGATTACGGGTCTGGAAACCAACTACCCTCTTCCATCCCTTTTCCTTGAAAAGAGCCCTCGTCTCCTTGGGGTCGAGCCTGTACCGGGTAAAATCCTTGTGCTCGGGCCTTTTTAAGACCGACACCGTTCCGCCGATTAGCGTATCGCCCATCTCGTAAACCTTCTTCACTCCGGGGTGCGCCTCGTCCTTTGTGCCGTAAACCTGCATTGCCTCTTTTTCCTTGTCGTGCGGGAATAGCTCCTCCACCTTGAGAAGCGCGAGCGCGTTGCCGCTTCCGTCGGTAAGGGCAACCTCGGCGCCTTGCTTAAGCCCCTTAACTTCGTCCTTTGCGGTCGAAAGGGTTATGGGAATGGTCCACGGAAGGCCGTTTTCAAGAGTCATGGTGTCCATGACCGAATGATAATCGTCCTTCTTCATGAAACCCTCGAGAGGGCTCAGGGCGCCTATGGCTATCATTTCAAGGTCGGAGATTTCCCTGTCGTTGAGAGGGAGTTTCTTGAGAGAAGAAACCCTCTTTTCCGCATCCTCCCTGTCCTTGCCTTCCAATATCCTCGATACCAATTTCCCGCCGTGCGGCTCGATTGAAGCTGTCATTTTTTACTGCCTCCTTTTGGATTCGTTGTGTGTATGCCACATTCTTTTTTGTCGTCCGAAGACCCCCTGTTAAACCATCTCCACCTGCCGGACCGGGGCCCTTCTCCTTTCACGAGCGGGGTCGAGCAAATTATGCAGCCTATAGAGTCGTAGCCCTTGTCGAAAAGACGGTTATAAGGGACGTTCTTTTCCCTTATGTATTTCCATACCCTGTCCGTGTCCCAGTCCGCGAGCGGGCAAAGTTTCAAAATCCTTCGTCCTCCCTCTTCGGTTAACGCGGCCTTCTCGACGTCTTTCCTGTAGCCGGACTGGTCGCGCCTGAGTCCCGTTATCCAGACGTCCAATGTCGCGAGGGCGCGCCTGTTGGGTTCGACCTTCCTCACGTTGCAACAGTACTCCTGCTTGGCCTTGTCCGTGAAAAACAAATACTCGCCGAACCGTTCCGTCATGTCTTTGAGAAGCCCCTTGTCCGGGCCGTATATCTCGACCTTAATCCCGTATTTTTTCTCGGCCCCGCTCACGGAGTCGTAGGTTTCGGGATGAAGACGCAGGGTATCCACGATAAAAACCCTGAATTTATTGAAATGCCGCGCCGCCATGTCCACCATGACCGAGCCGGTCAACTGGAAACTCGTGCCTATGGCCGCCCTCTCGCCGAAATTATCGAACGCCCACTTAACGAGTTCTTCGGCCTCCATGGCGTTAAGCTCGGCTATCTTTTCCCCGGTTATGCCGCTTATTTTCATATACTTCAAAACTTTATGTAACCCTTTTCTTCGAGGTATTTGAGTATCGCCCTTACGGACTGTTCGAGATTCATCTCGGAGGTGTCTATAATCATCTCGGCGTTCTCGGGTTCCTCGTACGGGGCCGATATGCCGGTAAATTCCTTCACCTCTCCGGCGCGCGCCTTCTTGTAAAGGCCTTTGGTGTCGCGCTCTTCGCAGACCTCGAGCGGGCACTTCACGTAGACCTCGATGAATTCGCCGGGCTTCTGGAGACGCCTCGCGTTATCCCTGTCCGCGCGGTAAGGGGATATGAAGGCGGTTACGGTGATTATGTTCGCGTCGGTAAAGAGCTTCGCCACCTCGCCGATTCTCCTTATGTTCTCGGAGCGGTCATCCGGGGAAAAGCCGAGGTTCTTGTTCAACCCGTGGCGTATGTTGTCGCCGTCAAGGATGTAGGCCTGATGCCCGTTTTCAAGGAGCGCGTGCTCGAGTTCCACGGCTATCGTGGATTTACCGCTTCCGGAAAGGCCCGTAAGCCATACCGTAAGCCCCTTCTGCTTCATGAGAGCTACCCTGTCTTCTCTCGTTATCTTGCCGTGATGCCATTTGATGTTGGTGCTCTTGCTCTCCGCCATAACCTCTACAGTCTCCTTATCTTTTTTATTTGCCTAACGCCTCTTTAATCCTCTTCGGTAAAAACCTCCACCTCGCACGCGGCCTTTTCCTTCAGTTCGTCTTCCGGAGATTTGGACAGATAGCGCCTGAGATGCGACCTCTTCTCTCCCGTTATTACCACAAGAGCTATAGAATGTCCTTCCACCAGAGATAATATGCTTTCCACAAAATCCCCTTCCTGCTCCATAAGAGGCTCGAACGCGACGCCCTCTTCCATGCACTTTATCTGCACCTTGCCCAACTCCTCGTAACCTCTCTGGCGGTAATCCTTCATTATGGCCTCGGAAACCTGCGCAGAGGGCTTGTCGCCTATGAAACCTATGTCCGTAAACTTATCCGACGCGTCATCCGCCGCGCCCGAGCCGAGCCCGCAAAAAGCGTAAAGCGTGGATTTGTCCTTCTTGGCGGCAAGGACTGCGCGCAGAAGCGCCTTTTCGGATACGCCTTTTTTCGATATGACGAGCAAAACGTTTTTCATGTCAATACCCCATTCCCACAAGCGGCCAGTAAAACCGCGCGGTAAGATTGAAAACAACCCATGACGCGAGCGCCATTATAACCCCTACCTTCAGCATGTCCCTGACCGTAAGATAATTCGACGATACGGCTATGGCATTCGCCGGAGTGGACATGGGAAGAGTAAAGGCGAACCCCGCCGGCACCGCGATGGCATACGTAACTATGGAGGCGTCTATGGAAAACCTCTCGGAAAGGCCTATCCCGACCGGCAGAAGCATGGCTATGACGGCGGCGTTGCTCATGCCCTCGGTAAGGACTATGGCAAGAAGCGAAAAAGCCGCGACAGCGGCGAACGGGCTCGAAACCCACTCCCCGAGCGTCTTTTCCGCGAGCCACCCGGCCGCCCCGCTTTTATCGAGCGCCGAGCCCAGGATTATCGCCCCTCCGTACATGAGTATTATTCCCCAGTTGACGTACTCCTCTATATCCTTCCATCTCACGAGCTTAAGCACGAAAAGCAACACCACCGAAATCAACGCTATGGTCGCGAGCCCCCCTGCCGCTCCCCATACAACCCACGCCAATACCGTAAGAGCGAGCACCGCTCCGACGGCATACTCGCCGTAGCTTATCTTGCCCATGGCGTGGATTTTCTTTTTAAGCAGTTCGTGCGCCTTATCAACGCTCTCGATGTCTATCTTAAAGGCCCTCGTGATTATGAAAAACCCCACGGGCAAAAGCACGGCCACGGCCGGAAGCACGGCTATCGTGTAATCAAGAAACCCTATGGTCTTGCCCGTTATCTCTTTCAGCATCCCGACGGCAAGGGGAACCCTCGCTCCGCCGAGGAACGTCGCGACGCCCCCGATTACGCATCCCCACGCGAGAGAGAGGAAAAGAAGCTTGCCGTAGCCCGAAGTTCCGGGCTTAAGCCCGAGGCTCTTGGCTATCTCGAACACTATGGGAAAGAGCATTGCCGCCACCGCGTGCTCGCTCATGACGCAACTCAGCGCGGCCGCTATGAGGTAAACGCTTAAAAGAAGCTTCCTCGGAGACGCCCCGAACCTGTCCATTATGGCGAGGGCTATCCTGTTCGACAACCCCGAATGCATCACCGCGCCGGCAAGCATAAAAGCGCCGAGTATGAAAAACACGGCCTCGTTGCCGAAGAGCGAATAAACCTCCTTCTGCGGAAGCACCCCCAAAAGAGGCACCAATACTATCGCGAGAAGGGACGTTATGGCAAGAGGAAGCGCGTTCGAAACCCAGAGCACGAGGCAGAGGACGAATATCGTCAAGGCCTTCCACCCTCCGGAGGTCAAGCCTTCGGGCGGCGGGAGCGTGACGGCATATAAAAAAATCCCGAAGACAACCAAAAAAAACAGCGCCCTCAATCCCTTGAGCGCGAGAAGAATCCATATCGAGCGTTTGTCTATCGTATTGGACAAATTCTTTTCCCCTTTAGCATGAAATTGCTTCGCCGACCCATGCTCCGCATGGGTGCCCGCGCAATGACAGGTAAGATTGTCATTGCGAGGGCGGGGTACCCATCCGAAGGATGGGTCGTCCCGAAGCAATCTCGTCAGTGCTTGAGCGATTCCTTGCCTTTTGCCTCAGTGAGATCCTTAACGCGAAGTTTCCGCCGGAGCGTCGAAAGCCCCCACGCAGCCTTAAGCCCGAATTTGGACTTATAAAAAAAATCCGATACCGCGTTAAGGAAATTCGTATCCTCTCCCGTTAAGAACTTCCCCTCTATCGGGGTCGTCACCACGCTTATGTCGCGCACCCAGTTCATGTTTATCTTGTTACTCCTTACCGCCTTATAAAGATGCCTGTAAACCGGTATTATTATCTCCGCGTCCAGCGGCTCTATCCGAAGACTCCTTCCGCTCTGAGGCCTGTATATGGGAAGTATCGGAACGACGCCTATCGAGGTCAAAAAATCCACGCCCTGACAGGTCGAGCCCGGCGGCTCGAGCCCGACTATCAAATGAGAGGCGACCGTGCCGCTCGGGAACACGCTTCCGGCGTATTTCAATGCCTCGATGTAACGCTGCCTCCCTATCGCGCGCGCCCTGCCCGGGCATATGATTTCGAAAAGTTCCTTGTCGAATATCTCAAGATTGTAAAGGAGCGAATCCACGCCCATGGCGTATGTGTCGTCAATCCAGCGATTCGTTTTCGGCGGCAACGCCTCCACCGCGACGATGCAGTTGAAGTGCTTTTTTATCGCCCTCACATACTGCTCCAAAAACGCCACGCCTCCGTCGTCCCCTTCGCTAAAGCCTATGGAAAGATATATTATGCCGGCCCTTGGCTCCTTCAAGACCTCTGAAACAGTTTCCAACACCTCCTCGACCGTAAAGACCCTCGAATCAGCGCCCGACCGGTCGAAGTTTCCGGCGCAGTAGCGGCACTCCACCTTGTTCTCGAAAAACTCGCATCTCTTCGAGGGCGTTATCACCACGTAACTGCCGTGCGCCGTCGCTATGTCCGTCAAAGGTATCCCGGTCGAGGTCTTCTTTCCGAAAAAAAACGGCTTGGGAACAAGCTTCACCGGCACCTCTTGCTCGCCGTCGGTTATCGCAAGCGAGCCCTTCTTTCTTTTTACGAGCCTGTAAAGAGAATCCTCGGTGAACTCCCCGCACGGCACGTTAACGAGCATGCCTTGTGGAAGCGACAGGTCAATGCCGCTTCCGGCCCTGCCCTTGAAAGGCAACGCCAAATCAGCTGCCGACTCGTCAAACCGGACGCCCCTGAGCATCAGGTCAATCTTGAGCATGACTATGTTATTTAAATAACGTCCCTTCATTATCGCCTCTGAAAAAACACGCCCTTACGAACCGCTCCTTAATTCGCAGGCCTCTTCGTAAGTTATGAGTTCCCTTATCGTCGCATTGTCTCCGCAGAGCGCGCAATCAGGGTCCTTCCTTACCTTCACCTTCCTGAAGGTCATCTTGAGGGAATCGAATATCATAAGATACCCTGCCATGCCCTCTCCTATGCCCAATATCTCCTTCATGGCCTCGACCGCCTGCAAAACCCCTATGACTCCGGCAAGCGCGCCCAATACCCCTGCCTCCTGACAACTCGGAACAAGCCCCTTGGGAGGAGGTTCGGGATAAAGGCACCTGTAACACGGATACCCCGCGTGAGGCTTAAAGACAGATATCTGCCCCTCGAATCTGAACATGCTCCCCGATACGAGGGTCTTTTTTTCGAAGAACGACGCGTCGTTCACGAGAAACCGCGTCGGAAAATTATCCGAGCCGTCGAGAATAGTGTCATAGTCCCTTATGACGTCCCTGATATTATCGGCGGTGAGGCGGGTGTCATGGGTAACGACCTTGACGTCCGGGTTTAAGTCCTCTATGGACATCCTCGCGGACTCGGCCTTATGAACTCCGACGCGGGTGTTATTGTGGATTATCTGCCTCTGGAGGTTGCTGATGTCAACCTTGTCTCCGTCGGCAATGCCTATGGTTCCGACCCCGGCCGCCGCGAGATACAACAGCGCGGGAGAGCCCAGCCCTCCGGCCCCCAGCACGAAGACCTTTCCCTTAAGGAGTTTGGCCTGCCCCTTTCCGCCGACCTCCGGAAGTATTATGTGCCTCGAATACCTCTCTATTTGTTCTTCGGTAAAATCCATCTATCTCTCCTAATCAGTTATCAGTTATCGGTTATCGATAACCGTATTCCATTTTGTCATTGCGAGGGGCTTTATCCCGAAGCAATCTCATCTTTACAATTACGGGATTGCTTCGCTTCGCTCGCAATGACAAAAATTTAACTTTTTAGCCGTTAACTGATAACCGTCCACCGATAACCGGCAACCATTCATTTTACGACCTTCAATTCTTCCTCGCCAAAGGGCTCGTCCTCTTCGATAAACGTCCAGCTCTTTGCCTCTGTTTCCGTTCCGCCTTTTACGGCCGCTATGATATACGAATACTCCGGCCATCCCCTTTGACGGTCGAACTCGGACGGCCTTGACGGATGGTCGGGATGAGAATGATAAACCCCGACTACCTCCAACCCCGCTTGCCTCGCCTCTCTTTCTATTTTCAGGAGTTCGTCGGGGTTCATTTCATACCTGTCAACGGCCCTTTCCTTGTTCGTGTTCTCGGCCTTTACGGCGTCCGTGATACGCTTCGGGGGGGTCAAATGGCCGAGTAAAATGCCGCAACACTCGTGCGGGTAACTCGCCTTTGCGTGGTCCAGTATTTTTTGCAATATGCCTTGCTTTATTTCAACCATGCTGCCTCCCGAACCTTTGTCTATAAATACTTTACCTTATCGTTTTATCGTTCCCACGCTCCGGCGTGGGAACGATAAGAAACCATGCTCACTCCCATACCCTCGTTGATAAATATTTGTCCCCTCCGTCGGGGAATATCGTAACTATGACGCCTTGCTTCAGGGTTTTCGCGAGTTTCATGGCGCCCCACATCGCGGCCCCGGAAGACTGCCCCACCAAAAGCCCCTCTTCCCTCGCGAGCGCCTTCACCATGTCGTAGGACTCCTCGGTAGGAGCGGGAATCTTCCGGTCAAGAGAGTCTTCGTGATATATGCCGGGCACTATCGAAGACGCCATGTGCTTCAATCCCTCAAGCCCGTGCATGGGATTATCAGGCTCGACCGCGACAATCGATATGTCTTTATTGAAATCCTTGAGCCTCTTTCCCGTTCCCATTATCGTGCCGCCGGTGCCGATACTCGCCACAAAATGCGTAATCCTCCCGCCGGTCTGCTCGATTATCTCGGCTCCGGTCGTGTCGTAATGGGCCTGAGGATTAGAGGGATTATTATACTGGTCGAGCTTGCAGTATATCTCCGGATTATCCACGTAGAGTTTCCAGCAAAGCCTTATCGCGCCGTCGGAACCCTCGAGAGGACTCGAAAATATGACCTTCGCGCCAAAGGCCTTCAAGGTTTTCTTTCTCTCATCGCTCACGTTGCCCGGAACCACAAGTTCGACTTGATAGCCCTTTACCGAGCCTATCCACGCGTAGGCTATTCCGGTATTGCCCGAAGTCGAATCGAGGATTATCTTGTCTTTGGTAAGGCGTCCGGCCTTTTCCGCGTCCTCGATCATCTTTAGGGCCGCCCTGTCTTTTACCGAGCCGCCGGGGTTATAGCTCTCCAGCTTGGCGTAAATTTCAACGCCTTTCGGAAGGTCTTTGGTTATGTTGTTAATCCTTACAAGAGGCGTATTGCCGACAAGTTCGAGAACTGATTTGTTCGCGTGCCTGTATACGGACGGCTTTACTTCCTGAGCCCCTGCGGCTTTATGTTTCAACATGGCTTGCCTAACCTCCGGACATGGATATTATTGATATAAAACGGCGATTTGCCTGACCCACTCTGCGAGGTGGATATTCCGCCGTCTGTTTATTGATAACACACCGCATTAGCATGCGATATAATACCTTACTATATTACTCATATTTACAATACATTACTAATTTTGTCAAGAACTTGGGCAAAAAAACACTTCTCCCTTACTCGATGATATCCATCTCTATGGGCTCGACCTTGACGCCCTTCTCGACAAAGAAGTTTATGGCCTTGTCCACGTCAACGCCGTTGCCTTCGAGTTCGAGGGCCACAAGCCCTATCTCGTCGGAGATAGACGCCTGCCTGATATTGGTAACGACGTTAAACCTTTTTCCGGCCTCGTATATAAGGGCCTCCTTTACGAGGTCCTTGGGATATGTGAGATATATCTTCTTTTTCAAAACGCCCCCCCTGCTATGGCCGGCACTATCGAGAGTTCGTCCGATTCCTTTACAACGGTGGAGAGGTTCTCCTTGAAGCGGATGTCTTCGTCGTTCAAGTAGAGGTTAACGAATTTCCTGAGTTTTCCGTCGCCCTCGCAAATCCTTTCCTTTATGCCGGGATATTGCCTTTCGAGGTCTTCGAGAACCGCCGAAACCGTCGCGCCGTTGACGCTTACCTCGTCAAGACCGTTCGTGAGTTTTCTTAACGGTGTCGGTATCCTTACTTTAACTGCCATGGGTTCCTCCTCTTTTCGTAGGGCAGACCTTTAGGTCCGCGTTTTTATTTTTATAACCTTTACGGCAGGGCTACCCCCACCCTCCCCTCCCCCATAAAGGGGGAGGGGATAAGGAAGAAGTCAAATTATAGCCCTGCCCTACATGCACTACGCACGCCGATGTATTTAATTAAGATTATTTGCCATGTTAACGCCGTAACCTATCGAAAAACCGATAAAGATTGCTTCGTCGGCTTCGCCTCCTCGCAATGAGCGACAAAAAAGATTGTCGCTCAACTTTTCCGGATTTTAAGCCTGAAGAAATCACCTTCCCTTTTCACCTCGACTATCTTATGGCCTTCCTCTTTTATGCTCTTGGGCACGTTCTGTATCGGCTCTCCGGAATCGAGTATTATCTCCAACACCTCGCCCTCGTCCATGCTCTCCAACTTGAGCTTGGTCTTAACGAAGTTAATGGGGCATAAGACCCCTCTTAGGTCGAGCGTGGCTTCCGGCTTTATCTCAGTCATACTATTCTCCTCCGATATATTGATATAAAATGGCCAATAACGAAGTCGGGCACCCACCCCATAGGGTGGGTCGGGCAAATCGCCATTTTATTCTCCTTCAAGCATTGATATAAAATGGCAAGTTGCCTGCCAGACGAGGCAACGGCCATTTTTGTAACGCAGGCGTATAGTTAATACGCCGAGGAGCAAAAATGGCCGATAACGAAGTCGGGCGGGCAAATCGCCATTTTATTATCCTATTTGCGCGGTATCGCCAAAAACCGGCTCCATAAATTCAAGATACTTTTCGACTCCCACGCGCCGGACGGTCTTGGCTATCCTCTCGCCCCTGATGCCGTTCGCGAGATACCACTCTATCGTCTTCTCGATTACCTCCGGCACCTTCTCGTCAGGCACGAAGAGCGCGACCTCTTCGGCCTCCACCGGATGGCGCCCGTGTTTTCCGCCGATCCTCACAAGATGCCCGTAACGCTTGGCCGTCCACGCGCCGGTCGGGCAGGCCCTTATGCAATCCCCGCACCAGATGCACTTCTTCGGGTCGTATATCGGTTTCCCTGTTTCGGGATGAGACTGTATGGCGTCCTCCTTGCAAGCCTCGGAACAAATCGTGCAGCCCGTGCAAGCCGGTTCTTCCCACTTCGGCTCGACAACGCCCTGAAAGCCCAAATCCATCTCCTTTGTCCTCGCGCAGTCAATCGGGCAGCCGGAAAAAGACACCTTGAACTTATGGTGCGTCGGCGTTCCGAAGAACTTCGTATCCACCATCTCGGCCATCTTCTGCGTGTCGGTAAGACCGTTAGGGTTGTATTCGCACCCGCCGCACGCGGTAGGCACCCTTACCCTCGGGCCGCAAGACGCGACCTTCATGCCTATCTCCGCGAGCTCGGCGACTATGGAATCGAAGTCCTTGTAATCCACGTAGAGTATCTCGAGCGACTGCCTGAAACTCAGGTGAACCACGCCTTTTTTGCTATACTTGGCCGCTATCTTCGATATTCCTATCAACTTATCGGTCGCTATCTTCCCGCCCGGGCAACGAAGCCTTACGGCAAAGAGGTCTTTCTGCCTCTGCTTTATGAACCCACCGGTCTTGAGTTCGTTGAAGTCAACCTTCTTCTCCGAGCCGTCAAGCCTTACCGGAACCTTTGTTACTTTATCTTCTATGAAACGATCCATCGCCAAATGCTCCTTTAGGTAATCACCTTATACAATTCTATCAAACACGCGCCGCAAAAAACATGACGCGCGTCATATTTTATTTTACCACAAAAAGGGAGGTTGTTTACAGCGCGAAAACAGATTGATATTTCGGTGAGTCCTCTCACCGAAATTATTATTGTTTCGGTGTGCGCCTGCGTCGACACCTCACGGCGCGGACACACCGAAACATCCAACCTTGTAGCCGAGGTTTCCCTTAAATCACGCCTGCACCACGTATTTCTCGCCGCCTTGCTTAACGAGGTCGTCGAAGTCCTTAAGGCTCGCCTTTATGACCGGCGGATCTTCTATCTTGCCCTGAAGCGCCTCCTGTGTCTTAAGCCCGTTTCCGGTGATGCAGACGACTATGGACTCGTTCTTCGGTATCCTTCCCTGCGCGATGAGCTTTTTAGTAACCCCGATGGTTACGCCTCCGGCGGTCTCGGCGAATATGCCCTCGGTTTCCGCGAGGAGTTTTATGCCGGATATGATCTCGTCGTCGCTCACGTCCTCGCCCCATCCGCCGCTTTCCCTCATGACCTTCGCCGCGTAATACCCGTCGGCCGGATTTCCTATGGCAAGCGATTTGGCTATTGTCTTCGCCACGACCGGCTTTATCAAATCCGAGCCTGCCTTGACTGCCGTTACTATCGGGGCGCACCCCGTTGCCTGCGCTCCGTATATCCTGACGTCCGCGCTCTCTATGAAGCCTAACATGTGGAGTTCCTTGAACGACTTGTGTATCTTCGTTATGAGAGAACCCCCCGCCATGGGGACGACCACGTGCTTCGGAAGCCTCCAGCCCAACTGCTCGGCGATTTCGTAGCCAAAGGTCTTGCTACCCTCGGCGTAATAGGGCCTTATGTTGATGTTGACGAACGCCCATTTATATTTGCCGGCTATCTCGGAGCAGAGCCTGTTGACCTCGTCGTACGTGCCCCTTATGCCGATGACCTTCGAGCCGTAAACGAGAGTTCCGAGTATCTTCGTCTGCTCCAGATCGAACGGTATGAACACGAAACTTTCCATTCCGCACGACGCGGCGTTGGCGGCGACGCTGTTGGCGAGGTTCCCTGTGGAGGCGCAGGAAACGACCTTAAAGCCGAGCTCCCTCGCCCTCGATATGGCGACCGAAACGACCCTGTCCTTAAAGGAAAGCGTCGGATAATTCACCGCGTCGTTTTTAAGGTAAAGCTCCTTCACTCCGAGCGCGTCGGCAAGGTTGGAGGCCTTAATAAGAGGCGTAAAACCCACCTGAGCGCCCACAGTCGGCTCTCCCTCCACCGGAAGAAGCTCCTTATACCTCCACATGTTGGCCGGACGCTTTTCTATCGCCTCTCTCGTCAATGCCTTTTTTATCTTTTCGTATTCGTACGCGACCTCGAGAGGACCGAAACAATACTCGCACACATGGAGAGCGGTCTTCGGATACTCCTTGGCGCACTCCCTGCATCTAAGCGCTTTTATGAAACTCATGAATTCCTCCTTGTTTATGTTTCTCATTTGTCACCCTGAACCCTGTCCTGAGCTTGTCGAAGGATTGGTTCAGGGTCTCGTATTAACCATTCCTCTTTTGAAACGAGATGCTGAAACGACCCTTCGTCCGCCTCAGGCGGAGGCTCAGGGCAGGGTTCGGCATGACACAACGCTTTCAAAAACTCATCACGGCAAATAAAAAACCTCTTCTTGTGTTATTTCCTCAATGTGCCCATTCTGTCATTCCCGCAGTCAACCCCTTTTGTCATTCCCGCAGTGTTTTGAGCGGGAATCCAGAAAAGGCGCCTGTAAAAAGAACTGGTTCCCCGCTTAAGATTGCGGGGACAAGCTTTTGAGCGGGAATCCATGCCTTTGTCTTTAAAACATTTTATATGGCTCTCCGCTTTCGCGGGGACAACGTCTGGATTCCCGATTAAGCTTGTCCCAGCAGGCAGTAAGCAGGGAACCTCGGGAATGACACTACCTAAAAAATAAAAAACCTCTTCTTATTGATAAGAAGAGGTTTCGTTTTAATCGAACACACTCTCCTCATCTTCCAAAGCCGCCGTCGGATTATCCCTGAAAATCTTCCGCCGAGCCTTGCCGGATTTAGCACCTGACGTCTTTAAGAAGAAGACCGGTTGCTGTGGTTTCAACGGGCCGGGGCCCTCCACCACTCTTGATAAGAAGCGCTTATTAAGTTGTAAGAACTTTTATAATACGAAAACTCATCGGTGTCAAGCGAAAAATTATATATTCTTCGCTGTCCGCGGCCATGCCGTGTCCCGAAAAAACGCCGTGGAACGCAAAATTCAATTGACACGCCGAGCAAGATGATGTTATTAATATAAGACTATCATACGGGGCTGTAGCTCAATTGGGAGAGCGCAAGGCTGGCAGTCTTGAGGTCAGGGGTTCGACCCCCCTCAGCTCCACCAAAAAATCAACGGGTTGCGGCTTTAGCCGTAACCCGTTTTAATTTCGCGGCAAGGCCGCCCGAATCCCTACTTGACGTCCATTATCGAGGTCTTCTTCCTCAATATCCGGAGGACGAGGAATATCGCGAACGCGTCGACAAGGACTACCGTCCATAACTTATCGAGCTTCCACCATCCCTGAGTAAAGGCCATGCCCAAAACGTCGAGAATCGCCATGGTTACTATTATAAGGAGAAAAGTGTCATACTCGGCCGCGAGTATCTTCTTCAAAGAAAACGGCAATTCGGGGGTTTTCCAATTTTCAAACTTAGGGATAATCAGAGGCGTGGCCGAAGCCCACTCGACAAAAGGCTCTCCGAACTTCTTTCTTGAAAACTCCTCCTCGACGATGATTATCCTCTCGTAACACATCCAATACGCCATGACCGACAGAAGCGCGAACCACCATACCTCGACAAAGAGCGCCATGCCGAGTAATATGAAGAAGTTCCCGGCGTAAAGAGGATGCCTGACGAGCGAATACATGCCCGTCGTATTCATGGCCTCGACCGGCCGCTCCTTGGTATCCGGTCCGGACGTTTCCGAACGCGCATAACCCGTTATCATGCAACGTATGCCGAGGCCAAAGAAAGACACGAGAACGCAAAACGCCTCCCACGCGAGTTGCGCCGGCCGTCCGAGATATCTTTCAAGATACGCGGCATCCCTTAACGCCAAAAGCAAGACAGGCAACATAACCAGCGGAAGATAACTCCTCCGCCTCAAAAGCCACGCTCCCTGCCTTTCCAATTCTTCCCTTAACGGCATCAATCGCCTCCGCGAATATTGTCCCTGAAAATCCTAAAAGATACCCGAACACTTTACCCGTATTGCCCCCTTTTGTCAAATGCCGGCACGGGCTTGGCAGAGACGTCATGACGTCTTGACATCCATGCCTCTTTATGGCACACTCCATAAAGAGTAGGGCAACCCTCCGCCTGAGGCGGAAGGGTTACATGTTTTTGTTGCGTGGTTTCCGCAGGGCTAAAGCCCTGCCCTACTTTATGGCACACTCCGCGGAGAAAGGGAAAAACCATGAAGAGAACCGCGACAACCTTGAGATTGAGCAAGGAAAGACTCACCCTTCTGAAGATAATAGCCTGCTACCGCGGGAAAACCCTTACCGACGTATTCACCAAAATGGCGGACGAGTACATAAGAAAAAACAGAAACGTGATAAGGCTCGTCAACTCGCCCTTATTCCCGAAAAAGTGCAAAAAAATAATCGGTTGCAAGGGCAAATAACGCCCCGCACCACTTTTCACTGTTAATGCATACTGTTTACGCAATGGTATTTGACACGAATACGCGTATTACCGGCGCGTTGGCATCGAAAAGTGGTGCGGGGCGCGGCCATAACTAACGAGAAGACTTCGGACGGACAAACAACTTATTTCGATTGAGAGACAGTTCATTTTTATCCGCATAAACGGAGCGACGATGAAGAAATGGATAATGAAACTTGTTGAGTTTTCCGTAGACAACCCGAAAGTTGTCATAGCGTTCACAATCGTTTTGACGGTTATATCCGCCATGCAATTCCCGAAGATAAAGATAGATACGGACCCCGAGAATATGCTCAGGAAAGACGAGCCGATAAGGATATTCCACGATAACGTAAAAAAGGATTTCAACATAAATGAACTCATCGTTCTCGGCATAGTCAGGGAGGACGGGATATTCCATAAGGACAGTCTCGAGAAGATAAAAAGGATTACCGACGAGATTCCGAAGATAAAGGGTGTCATAGCCGACGATATAGAGAGCCTCGCCGTCACGAACAATGTGGTGGCAAGAGAGGGAACGCTGAATGTAAGACCTCCGATGCTTGAAGTTCCGGAAACCCGGGAAGATATCGAGAAGCTTAAAAGCGAAATACTCGACAATCCGCTCTTTAAGGACAGGCTCGTATCGACGGACGGCAGGGGCGCCGCCATTTACATCCCTATCGAGAGCAAAGACGTCGCTCATGAAGTCGGCGAAAAAATAAAGGAAATATACCTGAAGGAAAAGGGCCCCGAAAAATATTACATGGCGGGTCTTCCGATTGCCGAGAACACTTTCGGCCATGAGATGTTTGTCCAGATGGGGATATTCGCGCCAATGGCGGGCGCCCTCTTGATGGGCGTCTTTTTTATCATATTCAGAAGACTCTCTTTCGTAATCCCGCCGATGATTGTGGCGATGCTATCCGTGGTATGGACGATGGGAGGGCTTATCGGCACGGGCTTCACTGTCCACATAATGTCGTCCATGATACCCGTATTTCTCATGCCCATTGCCATATGCGAGACGGTCCACGTCCTTAGCGACTTTTATGAGGCGCTGCCCGGCGTCGGCGACAGGAAGAAGGCAATACTGCAGGTCTTCGACGGGCTGGTAAAACCGCTATTCTTCGCGCCCATCACAACGGCAATCGGTTTCGCGGACCTGGTGCTTGCCGACATCCCTCCCGTGCAGGTCTTCGGCGTCTTTATCGCCATCGGCATCGTGCTCGCGTGGCTGCTTTCCATGACGCTGCTGCCCGCGACCCTAATGCTCATAAAGGAGAAAAAGCCCGTAATGAAACAGGAAGCGGGAAGCAAGGCGCTCGGCTGGATCGGAAGGTTCTCCCTCGGCAGGAGTATGGCCGTTACGGTCGCGGGAACAATCCTCGTGGCTATCGCCGCGTACGGCATCACCTTGCTGTCGGTTAACGATAACCCGGTGAAGTGGTTTAAAAAGAGCCACCCTATAAGGGTTGCCGACGGAGAACTCAATAAATTAATAGGCGGCACATACATATCCTATCTTGTCCTTGAGGGGGATAAAGACGACGCCATAAAGAGACCGGAGGTGATGAACTATGTGGAGGGCCTCCAGAGGCACCTTCGGGATAACGCGCTTGTCGGCAAGACAACGTCCGTGGCCGATATCGTCAAGAGGGTAAATTATGTTCTCCATGACGAAGATAAACGGTTCGATGTTATTCCGGGGGATAAGGACGCCATAGGCCAATACCTCTTCCTCTTTCTGATGTCTTCGGCGCCCGATGAGATTGACAACTTTGTCGACTATTCTTTCAGAAAGACAAACATATGGGTACAGTTGAAATCCGGCGACAACAAGGACATGACCGACGTTGTCAGGGACGTGGAAGGCTATGTCAGGGAAAACCCGCTCCCCCCCGCCATAAAGATGGAGTGGTCCGGGCTGCCGTATCTGAACGTCGCATGGCAGGCGCTCATGGCGACGGGAATGCTTAAGGCGACCATAGGCACGTGGTGGGTGGTATTTATCATGATGATATTGCAGTTCCGTTCCTTCTGGTGGGGAATCATAGGAATGTTTCCGCTCGCGTTTTCCGTGGTCTTCAGCTACGGTCTTCTCGGCTTTTGGGGAAAGGAGTATGATATGCCCATCGCCGTCTGTTCAACCCTTGCCATCGGTCTGGGTGACGACTTTGCCATACACTTCATATCGAGATTCAGGGAAAGGTTTGACGCGCACGGGGACTTGAAATCCGCCATGCAGTGGACTATGGGAGGGGAGCCTGCCCTCGCCATATTCAGAAATGCCCTGATCGTTGCCCTTGGTTTCACTCCCATGGCGCTGGCGACCCTTACCCCCTACGTTACAGTGGGGCTTTTTTTCGGCTCCCTCGCTTTCTTTGCCGGCATAGTCACGCTCATATTCCTGCCGGCGCTTATCGGAACTTTCAAGAAGGCATTACTTAAAACTCGGGAGGCATGAGATGATGAGGTATTTAGCCGTTTTGTTTGTCGTATTTCTGCCTTTAAGGGTATTTGCCGCCACGGCGGAGGATATCGTCAAGAAATCGCAGGCAGTATTTTTGTATCAGGGGAAAGACTTCAAGGCGAGAATTCTGATGAAGCTCGTCAACAAGAACGGACAGGAAAGGATACGCGAACTCACCATGATACGGAAGAACTACGGCGAAAGCGGCGGCGACCAGAAATACTTCATCTACTTCTTCCAACCCTCGGACGTAAGGGACATGACGTTCATGGTCTATAAATACCCGTCGAAAGACGACGACAGGTGGCTCTTCGTTCCGGCCATAAACATGGTCAGACGCATAGCGGCGCGGGATAAGAGGTCGAGCTTCGCCGGTTCGGACTTCACGTACGAAGACGTCTCCGGCCGCGACACAGAAGACGACGTCCACACCCTCGTGAAAGAAGACAGGCTCGGCGGCAAGGACGTTTACGTCGTGAAGTCCGAACCCAAAGCCAAGGACTCGGAATTCGGCAAAAAACTATCGTGGATAGACAAGGCGAGTTTCCTGCCGCTTAAGGAAGAGTATTACGACAGGAAAGACGAACTCGTGAAGATATTCACGGCGGACGAGATAAAAGACGTGAAGGGTTTCCCGACCGTAACGAGAAGGACGATGAAGAATCTGAAGACCCAACATTCGAGCGAAGCCATATTCAACAAAACCGATTATAACATGGGCATCGAGGACAGCCTCTTTTCCGAAAGATTCCTTAAAAACCCGCCCAAAAAGAGCATAGAATAAAGATGCGCGCCGTGAAACGATTCTTGTCACGCGCGGCGGCGATAACGTGCCTCGCGGCTCTTCTCTCGCAAAGCGAAATGTCCTTTGCCTTTGATTTGCCGCTCCACGGCTTTGCGCAGGGCAATTACTCGGCCGGCACGAAAGAATCTAACCCGGACGGGAAAAACTTCAAATGGGCCGAGGAAAGGGTTCAGTTGAAACTCGACCTATCGCCGGAGAACTACGAACTCTTCATAAAGCAGGACTTTTCCCGTGACGGGGTTGATACTACTTTTCGCGGCGAAACAAGAGAGGCCTTTGCGGGGTATTCCGGAACCGGGTTCGACCTGAGGGCGGGTCGCCAGATCTTCACGTGGGGAACGGGAGACCTCGTTTTCATTAACGACGTTTTTCCGAAAGATTACGAGGCGTTCTTTTCGGGAAGGCCGCTCGAGTACATGAAAAAAGGCGTTGACTCTTTGAAGGCCGGACTCTACGCGGAAAAGATTTCTTTGGAAGCAATCGCGATACCGTTTTTCGAGCCGAACACCTATCCGTCAGAGAAAAGATTCCATGTCTTCGACCCGATGTCTTCGGTTACAAACAGGCATACGAGCGAGCCTTCTTCGACTTTCGAAAACACCGAAATAGCGTTAAGGGTTTACGGAAACCTTTTCGACTACGACTCGTCCCTATACTTCTATAAAGGCTTTTACAGAACTCCGTCATTTCTGCCGGACAGTATGCCGGCCCCGACAGAACTCGAAATCTTTTATCCGAGGATGAACTCATACGGGGCATCCGTTCAAGGAAGGGCCCTTGACGGGGTTTTGAGCGTTGAGGCAGGTTACTACGATTCGAGAGACGACAAAGACGGCTCAAACTCGATTATACCGAACTCCGAGGCGAGGTTCCTCTTAGGCTACCAGAGACAGATGTGGGAGGATTTCACGGCTTCGTTCCAATACTACGCCGAATACATGAGCGACTATTCGGAATACAAAAACGCCCTTCCAACGGGGTTTCCGAAAAGAGACAGAGTTCATACGCTCGTTACAATGAGGCTGACGCAGTTTTTGAAATACCAGACAGTGAGACTGTCTTTATTTTCGTTTTATAGCCCATCGGACGAAGACTACTTCGTAACGCCTGAAATCAAATATAACTTAAGCGACACAGTATGGCTCGCGGCCGGATACAATATCTTCGGAGGCAAAAAGGAAACCACTCAATTCGGACAATTCGACAGGGACGATAATCTATACAGCCAGATGAGATATGAGTTCTGAAAAATCGCCAAATATGGCAAACGGCTACTTTTTCACTTTTTCCTTGAGCAAATCAAGTCCTTCTTGACTCATCCATTTTTTATCTACTGCATCTTTGAACGTTTTGGGCAAACGCCCCTTAGTATTAGTACTAGAAGGATGTCCAAGAAAAACTATATTTCTTTCTTTATTGCCGCAAGATACGGAAAATACCACTTCCTCTTTTTTTAGCCATTCGGATTCAAACAACCCACGCAAGGTTTTTTCTGCGTGCTTTCCCAAACAAACAATTACCTCGGCTACCGAAGCCTCTATAATTCTTTTTAGATATTTTCCCGAGCATTGAGGCCGTGCTTTCCCTACCCCTTTTTGGTCTTTCGATTTACAATGCACAATTTCGGTTAAAGCATAATCTTTGCCGCGACTAATCCCATTTTTACCCATCAGCTCGCCGGCAAGATTTTCAGTTTTATCCCAAAAATCACAAGAAATTGTTCCTTTGGAAAAACGCTTTTCAAAATAATCCACAATGTTGCGCCTTTTAGTCCATTCCCCGTTATCTCTTGGAGAATTGGCGTTTTCACTTATAGACGGATTGGAACTGATGAATAAAATAGGCGCTTTATCCAAATACCCACTCCACGGCTCTGGCAATCGGAATTCTTTACGGAATTCTTCTTTCGACAAATTTTTCCCTGTCTTCTCAATGAAAAACTTCTGCCATTCTATAATATCCTTGCACTTATTACCTTCAATGAACCCTTTATCAAAATAGTCCTCTACATTCTTACACCTCACAATTTCAAGAAGCAAGTCATCCATAAAACTAACCTTTCCGGCTTTCTTCATACCCATCTCCTCACACCGCTATCTGCAGGTCTATCATGTCGTAGCCGACCGTCGGGGTGGACAGTTTTCTCCCGGTTTTCTTCCTCTTCATGTCAACGAGGCCGAGCTCTTCGAGTATCGCTATGTCGGCGACTATCGCCTTCATATCCCTTTTCGCGAATCTCGCGAGTTCCTGCAAACTCTCGGGATGTTTTTCTTTTATAAGACGCAAGAGTTCAAGCCTCTTAGTCGTAAGGGCCTTTCTAAAGCCTTCTATGCTCTCGAAATAAACCCCTTTTTCCTTCTTCACCTTTTCGCCACGCTCGATCGCTTTGGCAACGCGAGCGAAATCATCAAGAACTTCTTTTACGCTCTTTATGCCTATCTTTACCTTTCTAATCCTCATAATTTACCCCCCTTGCATTTTGCCACGTCATTATAGAAATCTTTCAAGAGACTATCAACGTCCGTAAACCTATACGGCTTCTCCGTGTCGCGATAATGCCTATGGTCTCCCTTCGACTCGGCATTGTCATAACCCATAATCCTTTTGCCTTTCACGATATAGGCAAGGGAATATTTATAGCCATGAGGCTTATCATGGGACGGCGGCACCTGCCAGAGTTTAATTTCTATAATGCCGCCGTCGTCTTCTCTCACTTTCACATGCTCAACAAGAACGCCCTTCATTAGTGATATAATATACCACTAATAATTGCCTGTCAACACTCGTTTTTTATTTACCGTTAAAGGCGCGAGTTCTAAAAAAACCTCCTCACCGCGAACTTCCTTGCCTCCTCCATGAAAAGAAGCGCGAAGGGAAACGCGGCGAGGATAAGCCAGTGGGACGCTCCGAGCTTCGCCAAGCCGAAGACCCTCTGAAAGACCGGCGTGTAGATGAGCATGAGAAGAAGCGCGACTTCAGCCGCTATGCCGAAGAGCACGAAACGGTTTTTGAAAAATCCCGACGTAAAAACAGACTCCCTCTCTGTCCTGCACGCGAAGACGTTCCCTATCTGGCTCGCCACGATTCCGGCCAAACTCATGGTCGTCGCGGTCGCGTAAACCGCTCCGCTCGTCGCCATATCCATTCCGGGCGTCCAGCCGCTCAAGCGGTATGAAAGGAAAAACCCGCCGAGGCAAAGCGCCGCCTCTATGGGGCCTAAGAAAAGATACGCCCTCGCGAGCACGGCGAAATCCAGAAGCCTCTTGTCCCTCCTCCTCGGCGGCGCCTCCATGATTCCGTTTTCAGGCCGTTCCGTGCCGAGCCCCAACGCGGGTAAAACGTCGGTGCCGAGGTCAACCGCGAGTATCTGCATTACCGTAAGAGGCAGAGGAATCTTGAATATAACGAAGGCTATGAAGGGCACAATCTCCGGGATATTGCTCGCGAAGATATAGGTGACGAACTTCTTTATGTTCGAGTAAACGGCGCGACCCTCCCTTATCGCCTCGACTATGGTCGCGAAATTGTCGTCCGCCAGAACCATGTCCGCGGATTCCTTGGCAACGTCGCTCCCTCTAAGCCCCATCGCAATGCCTATGTCGGCCTTTTTAAGGGCAGGCGCGTCGTTGACTCCGTCTCCGGTTACGGCCACGACGTGGCCTTGGTGCTGGAAGGCCGACACTATCCGGAGTTTATCCTTGGGCTGAACCCTCGCGAATACCACGTCTCCCTTCACGGCCTCCAAAAGGGCGCGGTGGTTCATGGCCAAAAGCTCAATGCCGGTAACGACTCGCGTGGAATCAACGGCAAGTCCTATCTCTCTTCCGACGGACAACGCCGTTATGCCGTAATCCCCGGTTATCATAACGACCTTTATTCCGGCCCTCTTGCAATCCTCTATCGCTTGTTTCACCTCGGGCCTCGGCGGGTCGAACATGGCCGCGAGGCCGATAAAGGTGAGGTCTTTTTCAACCTCAGCCTCGGTATAAGAGGCCTCGCCCTTATCGAGGGGCTTCATCGCCATTGCCAGTACCCGCAGTCCCCTTGAAGCCATGCTGTCAAATTCTTCGAGTATCTTCGCCCTGTCGGCATCCTCCATGCGCCTTATGGTTCCGTCACGATAAACGTCCGGGCAGAGTTCGAGCGTCTCCTTCGGAGACCCTTTGACGAACGCCGTTACCCCGTGCCTTCCACCATGAACGGTCGTCATTCTTTTTCTTATCCTCTCGAACGGCAGATGCGCGAGCCTTGGGTTTTCTTCCCTCAACTTCTTTGAATCGAACCCGCATTTCTCCGCCGCGACTACGAGCGCGCCTTCGGTCGGGTCTCCGGATACGGTCCACGCGGAAGAATGTTCGTTCGGCCTCATGAGGCTTGAATTGTTGCAAAGCAAAGCGGCCTTCAAAAGAAGCCTTACGCCGTCTCTTTCCATGGCCGCTTCGGTAAGAGGCTCCCCGCCTCTCGTGAAATCTCCGGACGGCTCATAGCCGCGGCCTCCTACGTCAATCTTTTTTCCGCTCGCGTAAAGCATAACCACGCGCATCTCGTTCGAGGTCAGGGTGCCGGTCTTATCGGTGCATATGACGGTAGTCGAGCCGAGCGTCTCCACGGCCGAGAGCTTTTTCACTATGGCCCGCCTCGCGGCCATCCTCTTGACGCCCATCGCGAGAGAGAGGGTTACGGTCGGCAAAAGCCCCTCAGGCACGTTCGCCACTATTATGCCTATGGCGAAGATGAAGCTCTCGAAGAACGTGAGGCCCGCGACGTTATACCCGAGAAAGAAGAAAAGGATTCCGAGGGCGGACGCGATAACCGTAACGACCTTCGTAACTCTCGCCATCTCCTTTTGAAGAGGGCTCATGTCGGGCCCTATGGCCTGAGTCATGTACGCGACCTTGCCTATTTCCGTATCCATGCCGGTGGCGGTAACGACCATCGTGCCCGCCCCCGAAAGGACGCTCGTTCCGGCGAAGACGAGGTTGGGCACCTCTGTCCATATGAAATTCTTTCCGTCCTCGACAGGCTCGGACATCTTATACACGGGCTTGCTTTCGCCCGTTAAGGCGCTGTTATCGACCCTCATCTCGTCGGCGGAAACGAGCCTGCCGTCAGAGGGAATGGCGTCGCCTTCTTCGAGTTTCAAGACGTCTCCCGGCACGAGAAGTTCGGCGTCGAGATCCGTGACCGCGTCCTCCCTCACCGCCTTTACCTTTCTGGGAAGGAGTTTTTCGAGAAACTCGACCGCCCTCTCGGCCTTGTACTCCTGCCAGAAACTGAAGGATGCGTTTATCGCTATGACGAGGAATATCGCGAAACCGAGCTCGCTCATGCCGGCTATGAAAGACATCGCCCCGCCCGCCCAGAGAAGCACGGCGAAGAGATTGAAAAAAAGATTATTCAAAAAATCCTTGAGAAGCCTTCCCTTTTCTATGCGCTTGAGCACGTTCGGCCCGGTAAATTTAAGCCTGCGCCCCGCCTCCTCGTTCGTGAGACCCTTTGGAGACGTCGAAAGCTCGGCGAACACCTCGCCCGTGGAGAGAGGAACGTAAAAAGACCTGCCTCCGCCCTCTTCCCTCTTTACGGCCTTTTTCACCTCGTCCGCGGTTTTCGCCGAAAGCACGGCGTGGCGAAAACTCCTGTCGAGCAAAAATCCCTCCACCCTCGACATAATCCGGAGATGCGTGCCGCTCTCTTTCATGGGAGACACTATGAGGAAGAATATGTTTATGCGGTATTTCTTTTTCTTGGGATGGGGTATGCCGCGCCCGGAGATTGAAACGGCTATCATTACGTCGTCCACGCCTTCGGAAAGGCAGTGAAAAATGGCGGAATTGGTGCCGAAAAGCACCCCCTCCATGCTCTCGTGCTCTTTCAAGTCGCAAAACGTTTTATCACCGACCGCGCCGGGGATATCCTTGAAAAGGAGCGAAGACATCTCCGTCAAGACCCCGTCGTGGTCTTTGGACTTCACGTCGAGCGATATGGCCGAAAGGCGTTCCGATACGTCCATGAATGATATATTAGCACAAAAAAGACACGGCGCTAATATCCGTCAAAAATTACGGCCCGCGCGCGACACTCCGGCATATGAAAATAAAAAAGGCAGGGCTTACGCCCTGCCTTGGTTTATCTGTTTTCCGTCGTCATTGAAACCGGCGCGACATTTAATCTTACGCCGTCGCCGCCTTCTTCTTCGCCGAAGCCTCGGCGGGCACGGCCTTTTTCGCCGGAGCCGTCTTCTTTTTCTTCGCCTTGGACGGAGCCTCCGACACAGCGGAATCGGCCTCGCCGACGAGCTCTATTATCGAAACAGGCGCGCTGTCGCCCGGCCTGTAGCCTATCTTAAGTATCCTCGTGTAACCGCCGTTCCTTTCCTTGTACTTGGGCGCGATTTCGTCGAAAAGCTTGGTGACCGTTTCCTTGTTTCTCATAAAGGCCATGGCCCTTCTCCTCGAAGCCACGTCCCCCGCCTTGCCGAGGGTTATCATCCTCTCGGCGTAGTAGCGGAGTTCCTTGGCCTTAGGCACGGTGGTCTTAATCCTGCCGCTCTCAAAAAGCGAGTTTGTCAGGTTGGCCATAAGGCACCTGAAATGTCCGAGCGGCCTCGAAAAACGCTTGTCGTCTCTGTTGTGTCTCATAAATCTCCCCAATCCCTCCTGACCTCCCTTTGAAAAAGGGAGGAACCTCTTACTCTATTTCCTTCTTCTCGATGCCCATCTTGTCGAGTTCTTTTCTCGTGGGGAATCCGTCTATCTTCTGCCCGAAATCGAGCCCCATCTGCTGGATAATCTCTTTTATCTCGTTAAGGGATTTTCTGCCGAAATTCTTCGTCTTGAGCATCTCCTGCTCGGTCTTCTGCACCATCTCGCCTATGAACTTTATGTTGGCGTTCTTGAGGCAATTCTGGGACCTCACCGACAACTCAAGCTCGTCCACGGTCTTAAAGAGATTCTCGTTGAAGCGCGACTTCAAATCGCTTCCCGCGCCTCCGCCCTCGGCCTCGTCGCCCTCCTCGAACGGAATGAACACGCTCACCTGATCCTTGAGTATCTTGGATGCGATGCCTATCGCCGTCTGAGGCTCGACCGCTCCGGTCGTCCATATCTCGAGCGTAAGTTTGTCGTAGTCCGTCCTCTGCCCCACCCTCGCGTGAGTAACGTCGAAGTTGACCCTTATGACCGGCTGAAACACCGAATCTATGGGTATGGCCCCGACGGGAAGGCTCGCGGATTTATTCTTTTCCGCCGGAACGTAGCCCCTGCCGCTCGACGCCGTGAGTTCGCATTCGAATTTGCCGTCCTTGCCGACCGTGGCGATATGCAACTCCGGATTGAGCACCGTTACCGTGTGGTCGCATTCTATGTCGCCGGCCGTAACCGCCCGGGAGCCCGACACCTTTATCTTTAAATTTCTCTGCCCCTCGCCGTCCACCCTGAGGCGCACCTGCTTAAGATTCAAGATTATGTCGGAGACGTCCTCCTTGACGCCGGGCATGGTTGAAAACTCGTGCAACACGCCGGGGAACTTCACGCTCGTTATCGCGGCGCCCCTGAGCGAAGAAAGAAGTATCCTTCTTAAAGTATTTCCTATCGTAACGCCGTAACCCCTTTCGAGAGGCTCGGCCACGAACTTCCCGTAAGTAGCGGTAATCTTGTCCACTTCGAGTTTCTTGGGTTTTATGAGTTCACGCCAATTCTTTTGCATATTTCCTCCGTTTTGAAAATTTTAAAAAACGGAACCGCGGGATATATAAAGAGCCCTTTTGCGTCCGGCCTTAATTACTTCGAGTAAAGCTCGACGATCAAGTGTTCGTCTATCGGCATCGTCACGTCCGCCCTTACCGGGAGTCTCTTGACGACGCCCTTCAAACCGTCCCTGTCCAGCGAAAGCCACTCGGGCATGCCGCGCCTGTCAACGGACTTCACGTTGTCGCGGATTTTCTCGAGCGTCTTTTTCTTTTCCGCCACCTCGACGACGTCGTTTGTCTTCACGACGTAGGAGGGGATATCCACCTTTTTCCCGTTAATGCGGAAAAGACCGTGCGTGACCATCATTCTGGCTTCTTTCCTCGATGCCGCGAAACCGAATCTGCAGACGACGTTATCGAGTCTTCTTTCGAGAAGCCCTATCAGATTTTCGCCGGTTACGCCCTTTTGCCTTTCGGCCTTTACGAACGTATTGCGGAACTGCGTCTCCATGAGCCCGTACATGCGCTTAACCTTCTGCTTTTCCCTCAACTGTTGCGCGTACTCGCTCGCCTTGCCGCGCCCCTGTCCGTGCTGTCCGGGCGGATAGCCGCGCCTTTCGAACGCGCACTTGTCGGTGTAACACCTGTCGCCCTTCAAAAAGAGCTTGCCGGCCTCACGCCTGCAAAACTTGCATACCGAATCTATGTATCTGGCCAAAACAATACCTCCCTTTCCTTAGCAACCTGAACATACTCCGAGTTTTTCGACAACCCGTTAAACCCTGCGCCTCTTCGGAGGCCTGCACCCGTTATGAGGGATGGGCGTAACGTCCCTTATCATCGTTATGCTGAACCCTGCCGTCTGCAAAGACCGGAGCGCCGCTTCCCTGCCCGCGCCGGGGCCTTTTATGAAAACCTCGACGTTCTTAAGTCCGTACTCCATCGCCTTCTTCACGGCCGTAGAAGCCGCTATCTGCGCCGCGAACGGAGTGCCCTTTCTCGAACCCTTGAAACCCTGGCTTCCGGCGCTCGCCCACGCGAGGACGTTGCCGGAAAGGTCCGTAATGCTGACTATCGTGTTATTGAACGTGGCCTTTATGTGCGCCACGCCTCTTACCACGTTTTTTCTTTCTTTTTTAGCCTTTGCCATTACCCGTGCCCTCCGTCCCGTTCATCCTTACGCCTCTTTCTTTCTCGATACGACGCCCTTCCTCGGGCCTTTCCTCGTCCTCGCGTTGGTGCGCGTTCTCTGCCCCCTCGCGGGAAGATTCTTCCTGTGCCTGAGGCCCCTGTAGGCATTGATGTCCATGAGCCTCTTTATATTCAGGGAGACCTCTTTCCTCAAGTCTCCTTCGACCTTAAAACTCTTGTCTATGGCCTTCCTTATGGCGGATACCTGCGCGTCGGTAAGGTCTTTGGCCTTCATCTCCACCGGAATCCCCGCCTCATTCAAAATCTTGACGGCAGATACGCGCCCTATGCCGTATATCTTCGTGAGCGCTATCTCTATCCTTTTATCCTTGGGTAAATCAACCCCTGAAATCCTTGCCACCTTGAAACCTCCTTGAAGTATCCTTGTATGGTTCCGCCGTTGCCTTGGCGGTCCTAACCCTGTCTCTGCTTATGCTTCGGATTTTCGCAAACGACGCGCACCACGCCCTTCCTTCTGAGTATCTTGCACTTCGCGCAAATCTTTTTTACCGAACTCCTCACCTTCATGACGACTCTCCTAATCCCCTCTGCCTCCCCCATTCGACAAGCTCATAACGGGCTTTGTGAAAGGGGAGAATCCTCTTTGCCGGTTTTATTTCGACCTGTATGTTATCCTTCCCCTCGTAAGGTCGTAAGGAGAAAGCTCCACTATGACTTTGTCGCCCGGTAAAATCTTTATGAAATGCATCCTCATCTTGCCCGACACGTGGGCGAGCACCATGTGCTTGTTCTCAAGCTCCACCCGGAACATGGCGTTCGGAAGGGTCTCTATGACAGTGCCTTCCACCTCTATCGCGTCTTCTTTCGGCATATCCCCTATAACCTGCTCAGCACCCTTGGTCCGTCTTTGGTTATCGCCACCGAGTGCTCGAAGTGCGCCGACAATTTACCGTCGGCCGTTACCGCCGTCCACCCGTCGTCCAGTATCCGCACCTGATGTCCGCCCTGATTTATCATGGGCTCTATCGCGAGCACCATGCCTTCTCTTAATAACTCCCCTTTGCCCGGCGAGCCGAAATTCGGAACCTGAGGCGGCTCATGGAGATGCCTTCCTATGCCGTGCCCCACGAACGCCCTCACTACCGAAAAACCTTCGCCTTCCGCGCAACTCTGCACGGCGTGGGATATGTCGTAAAGCCTCAAGCCTATTCTTGCCTTGTCTATCGCTTTTTCAAGGCACCTTTCGGTAACCTCTATGAGCTTACCCGCCTCCGCGCTTATCCCGCCCACTCCGACGGTTATGGCGGCGTCTCCGTAAAACCCCTCAAATAAAACGCCGAAATCCAGTCCTACTATGTCTCCCTCCCTTAGAACCTTCTTCGCGGAGGGCATGCCGTGCACTATCTCTTCGTTTACCGACGCGCAAAGGCAGAAAGGATAACCCATGTAACCCTTGAACGCCGCCTTTACCTTCCTCTTCCCGAGTTCTTGTTCCGCGATGCTCTCGAGGTCCATGGTGGTGATTCCCGGCGCGACCTCTTTCTTGAGAACACGGAGTATATCGGCTACTATAAGATTGCCCTTCCTGAGTTTTTCGACCTCCTCAGGAGTTTTAAGGATTATCGGCGCTTCCCTTTTCAATAGCCCCTACTATGGCCCGGGTTATCTCGTCCATGCTTCCCACGCCGTTTACAGTCTTGAAAGAGCCTTTCTTTTTGTAATGCTCTATGACCGGCATTGTCTCGTCTTCGTAAACCTTAAGCCTCGCCTCTATGGTGTCTTCCTTGTCGTCGTCCCTCTGGTAGAGCTCGCTTCCGCACTTGTCGCAGGTGTCCATGTTTACCGGCTGATTGAAAATTATATGGTACGTCGCGGCGCACTTCCTGCATACCCGCCTTCCGCCGAGACGCCTTATGAGTTCTTTTTTGGGAACCTCTATGCCTATCGCGAAATCTATGCCCTTGCCGAGCTTCTCGAGCGTCAAGTCCAGCGCCTCGGCCTGCTTTACGTTTCTCGGAAACCCGTCGAGAACAAAACCGCTCGCGCAGTCTTTGAGGCCGAGCCTTCCCGCCACCATCTCGACCACCAATTCGTCCGGCACCAGAGCGCCCTTATCCATGAAGTCCTTGGCCTTTTGGCCGAGCGGCGTCTTGTCCTTGACATTGGCCCGCAGGATGTCGCCGGTCGAAATCTGGGGTATGCGAAGCTTCTCGCAAATCACATTCGACTGAGTACCCTTGCCCGCGCCGGGCGCGCCCATAAGTATTATGTTCATACCCCGGACTACCTACCCTTGAACTTTCCCTTTTTAAGAAGCCCGTCGTAGCTTCGCGCCAAAAGATGCGACTCTACCTGCTGCGCCGTATCCATGGCCACGCCGACGACTATCAAAAGGGCCGTGCCTCCGAAATAAAACGGCACGTTGAACTTCCACACCAGCATCGAAGGCAGCACGCAAACCGCCGCCAGATAAAGCCCGCCCCAGAAGGTGAGCCTCGTGAGTATCGTGTCTATGTAATCCGCGGTATTCTGTCCGGGCCTTATGCCGGGGACGAATCCGCCGCCCTTCTTCAGGTTCTCCGCGACTTCCTTCGGATTAAACTGTATGGCCGTGTAAAAATAAGCGAAAAATATTATGAGCCCGACGTAAAGCAAGTTATATAAAAGCCCCCCCGGACTGAGACTCTCGGCGATTGTCTTCATGAAAGGCACGTTGGCGAAACTCGCGACCGTCGCCGGGAATATCACTATCGAAGACGCGAATATCGGAGGAATGACCCCTGATACGTTTATCTTAAGCGGCAGGTGCTGCGTTATGCCGCCCATCACCCTTCGCCCCACGACCCTCTTCGGGTACTGTATCGGTATCCTCCTATGGGCCGTTTCCATGAAGACTATGAAAAAAATCACGGCGACCATCAAGGCTATCACCAACAGCACGAGGAGAAAGTTTATCTCTCCGGTGCGCACGAGGCTTATCGTGTTGCCGACCGCGGACGGCATCCGCGCAACTATGCCGGCGAATATTATGAGGGATATGCCGTTGCCGACGCCCCTCTCGGTAATCTGCTCTCCGAGCCACATGAGAAACGCCGTGCCGGAGGTAAGGGTTATGGTCGTAAGAATCCTGAATCCCCAACCCGGATGAATGACTATCGGTTCTCCGGAAGGCCCCGTCATGCTCTCGAGCCCGATGCTTATCATGAATCCCTGAACTATGCTCAGCACTACCGTGAAGTATCTGGTGTACTCGGTTATCTTTTTCCTGCCCTGCTCGCCTTCTTTCGAGAGTCGCTCGAGCTGCGGGATAACGACCGTCAAAAGCTGCAATATGATGGAGGCGCTGATATAAGGCATGATGTTCAGGGAGAAGACCGAGAAGTTCTCGAGCGCCCCTCCGGTAAACATCGTCGCAAAATCCAAAATCGTGCCTCTTGCCGCCTTGAAAAAACTCGCCAGCGCCACGGCGTCAACGCCGGGCGTCGGAATATACACCCCGACCCTATAGACCAGAAGGAGTCCCAGGGTTATCAATAACCTCTTGTTTAATTCGGGAACCTTGCCTATATTTGGTAAGCTATTCGCCAACCGCCGAAACCTCCGTCTTGCCGCCGGCAGCGATTATCTTGGCCTTCGCGGACTTGCTGAACGCCGCAACCTTGACGATAAGCGGCACCTTTATGTCCCCGTCCCCCAATACCTTGACCGGAAGCCTTTTCGAGCCGACGAGTCTCTTCTCATAGAGTGAGTTCACGTCCACGGTTTCGCCCGAAGAAAAACCGCCGAGATTCCCGACATTCAGCACCGAGTACTCGGTCTTGAATTCGTTCGTAAAGCCCCTTTTGGGAAGCCTTCTCGTTATGGGCGTCTGCCCGCCCTCGTAACCGCGCTTCGAGCCGCCGCCGCTTCTGGCCTTAAGTCCTTTATGGCCCTTGCCGGAGGTCTTGCCGAGCCCGCTGCTTTCGCCTCTGCCAAGCCTTTTCTTTTTCGTTATCGCTCCCTTCGGAGCCTTGAGTTTGTTCAGCATAATGTCTTCCGTCCTTTAATCAATTACCGGTTACCGATAACCGTTTTAAACGTTCTCCACGCTTACCAAATGGCACACCTTGTATATCATGCCCCTTACGGAGGGCGAATCCTTAAGCACGCTTATAGAATTGAGCTTCCTTAAGCCGAGCCCGACAAGAGTTTGCCTCTGGTCCTGCGGGCAACCGATGCCGCTCTTTTTAAGGGTAATCTTCACGCTTTTTCCCTGCGTCTTTTTCATAACTGAACCTCTTCGGCGGTTTTCCCTCTGAGTTTGCCGACCTCGCTCACGCTTTTAAGCTGGCTTAGGGCGTCTATCGCGGCCTTTACCATGTTGTGCGGGTTATGCGATCCCAAGGCCTTGGTCAAAACGTTTTGCACCCCGACGCTCTCCATTACCGCCCTCACCCCGCCGCCGGCTATGATGCCGGTTCCGGGAGAGGCCGGCTTCATCACGACCTTGCCCGAGCCGTAATTGCCGACTATCGCGTGCGGTATGGTGCCGTTTATTATGGGAATGGTGAACAAGGATTTCTTCGCCTGCTCTATCGCCTTCCTTATCGCGTCCGGCACTTCGTTGGCCTTGCCGAGTCCGCATCCGACCCTGCCGCATCCGTCTCCGACCACGACAATGGCGCTGAAACTGAATCTCTTGCCGCCTTTAACGACCTTCGAGACCCTGTTAAGATATACCAATTTGTCTTTCAGTTCCCCGTGATGAGCTGTCTTTTCCAAAAACGCCTCCCTTTAATGCGAGCGCATTGAGCGCTAAAAATTAAGTCCCGCCGCTCTCGCGCCTTCCGCAAGAGCCTTTACCCTGCCGTGATAAAGAAAACCGCCCCTGTCGAACGCGACCTTCTCGATGCCTTTATCCTTCGCGAGTTTGCCTATATACTCGCCGACCTTCTTCGCGGCGTCGGTCTTGTTGAGCTTTGCGATAGCCGATTTGAGTTCCTTGGTCTTCGTGGAGGCGCTTACGAGCGTCTTCCCGTCGATGTCCTCTATGACCTGAGCGTAGATGTGGGCGTTACTGCGGTACACGTTAAGCCTCAAACGCTCCGGCGTGCCCGATACCTTCTTCCTTACCCTTGCCTTTCTCTTTTCCCAACCAACGAGTCTTTTAATCGTCATGGCGCGTTATTTACCTCCGGCGGCTCCGGCCTTTCCGGCTTTGCCTGCCTTTCTTCTTATAACTTCGTCGCTGTATTTCACGCCCTTGCCCTTATACGGCTCAGGCGGCCTGATGGCCCTGATATTGGCCGCGACCTGCCCGACAAGCTGCTTATCGGCGCCCTTAAGCGTGATGACGGTCTGCTTTTCCACGGCGGCCTTTATCCCCTTGGGCAGGGGAAAATTGACCGGATGGCTGAAACCGAGCGCGAGGGATATGCCTTCGCCCTTGACCTCGGCCTTGTAACCGACCCCGACGAGCTCAAGCTTTTTCTCGAATCCGTCCTTGGCTCCGGCGACCATGTTCGCTATGAGCGTCCTCGTGAGGCCATGGAGTCCCTTTGATTTTTCCGTGTCGTCCTTGCGGAGGACGTTTATCGTCTGGCCTTCTATCTTGACCGTCATGTCCTTGTGCACCGCCTGCGCGACGTTTCCGCCCGGGCCGTTCACCGTAACGATATTGCCTTCCATCACCGCCTTCACGCCCTGCGGTATTTCAATCGGTTGTTTTCCTATCCTTGACATAATCGGCCGCCCTCTTAATACACGGTGCAGACGAGTTCCCCGCCCACACCCTGCTTTCTTGCTTCCTTATCCGTAATCAAACCCTTTGAAGTGGATATAACGGCTATGCCGAGACCGCCAAGCACCGCCGGTATCTCGCCCTTATTCACGTAAACCCTCTTGCCGGGCTTGCTTATCCTCTTGATGTCCGTTATGACGTTCTTGCCGCCGGAACCGGGCTTAAGTTGCACCTTTATCACGCGAGAGCCCTCGGTTGACGCCGAAAAGTCCTTTATGTAACCTTCTCTCTTGAGTATCTCAAGGAGCGCCCTCTTGAGTTTGGACGCCGGCACCTCCACTTCCTTATGGCGCACCATCATGGCGTTCCTAATCCTCGTAAGCATGTCCGCTATCGGGTCAGTCATTGACATAATCGGAAATCCCTCCTTCTTCCCGTTGCATTTACTTCGTAGCAACGGGAGCCCTGCCCTTTAGAAAAGGGAGGAACCTTCTCCGCCTTTTTTACCAGCTCGATTTGGCCACTCCGGGAAGTTCTCCCTTGAGCGCCATCTTCCTGAAACAAAGCCTGCACATGTCGAATTTGCGGTAATACGCCCTCGACCTGCCGCATATCGGGCAACGGTTGTACGCCCGGACCGCGAACTTCGGTTTTCTCTTTGCCTTAGCTATAAGAGACTTTTTCGCCAAAACTTCCTCCTTTTACTAACTTCTGAACGGCATGCCGAGGTGTTTTAACAAGGCCTTGCCTTCCTCGTCCGTCTTCGCCGTCGTCGCTATGGTTACGTTCATGCCCCTGACCTTGTCTATCTTGTCGTATTCGATCTCGGGGAATATTATCTGTTCCTTGACGCCGACCGTGTAATTGCCCCTGCCGTCGAACGCCTTGTCGCTCACGCCCTTGAAGTCGCGTATCCTCGGCATCGCGAAGTTGACGAACCTGTCGTAAAACTCGTACATCTTCGCGCCGCGGAGCGTAACCATGCACCCTATCGGAACTCCGGCGCGGAGCTTGAACGTGGCGATGGATTTCTTCGCGCGCGTCACGAGAGGTTTCTGTCCGGTAATGGCCGCCATGTCCTTTACCGCCGCGTCAACTATCTTTATATCGTTCACCGCGTCGCCGAGACCCATGTTGACCGTAATCTTGTCGAGCTTCGGAACCTGCATGACGTTTTTGTACTTAAACTCCTTCATCATCGCGGGAACGGTGTCCTTCAAATACTGGACCTTGATTCTCGATTCGCTCTTTTGAGCGGTCTTCTTGCCCTTCATTTGTCAAACACCTCTTTACATGACTTGCAATAACGCACCTTCTTGCCGTCCCCCAATAATTTTCTTCCGATCCTAACCGGCCCCTTGCATTTACCGCAAAGTATCATCACGTTCGCCACGGCTATCGGAAGCTCCTTTTCCACAATCCCGCCGTGGGGATACTTCTTGGAGGGCTTGTAATGGCGCTTCGCCATGTTAAGCTTCTCCACTATGAGCTTCGCGCTTTCGGGAATGACCCTGACAACGCGGCCGGTCTTCCCCTTGGCCTTGCCCTTCATGACCATCACGTTGTCGTCTTTTCTTACCTTATATCTCGGATACTCCATGATAAAACCTTTCGCTTCTTTATGATCTATGCGTAGCGTCATAACTTCGCATACCTGCGTTGCTTCTCGTCTCGTCGTTGCGGCGTATATAAAAATACGCCTCACTCCTCGTCTTCGTCGCGCCTTGGTCTGCTTTGTTCTGACGCTCCGTGATACGCTTCTGCTTATTCGCTCCTCGTAAACTTTTCCAACACCCTGCCTACAGCACTTCCGGAGCCAGGGATATTATCTTCATGAACTTCTTCGCCCTAAGCTCCCTCGCGACCGGACCGAATATCCTCGTGCCCACCGGCTCGTTGTCCTTGGTTATGATGACTATCGAATTATCGTCGAACCTTATGTAGGAACCGTCCGAGCGTTTTATGGGTTTTACCGTCCTGACGACTACGGCCCTCGCGACCTCGCCCTTCTTTACCTTGGCCTCGGGTATGGATTCCTTGATGCTCACAACCACCACGTCGCCGACGCCGGCGAACATCTTGTTTGACGCGCCGATGACCTTTATGCAGGACGCCCTCTTGGCTCCGGAGTTGTCCGCTACGGTTAATATGGACCTTATCTGTATCATTTCGCCTTCTCCAGAACGTCCTTAACGCGCCATCTCTTTAACTTGCTGAGAGGGCGGCTCTCTTCTATCACAACCTTGTCGCCCGCCTTGCATTGGCCTTTTTCGTCGTGCGCCATGAACTTCGCGCGCCTCCTGACGTACTTGCCGTAAAACGGATGCTCGGTGAGCCTCTCGACCGCGACAACGACCGTATTCTTCATCTTGTCGCTTACGACCGTCCCCTTAAAACGCCTTTTTCTCGCCTCAGTGCCTGCCATATTCTACTTTTCCTTCTCGGAAATTATTGTCTTGCACCGCGCTACGGCGCGCCGCGTCTGCCTGATCCTCATCGGGTTTTCGGCCTGCCCGAGGCTTTTCTGCATGCGGAGGTTGAAGAGGTCCTTCCTGAGTTCCCGCTCCTTGCTCCTTAATTCTTCGACGGTCATGTCCCTCGCGTCTTTGGCGCTCATGGTGTCTTTACTCTTCATCTTCAAGCCCTCTTTATGAACTTAGTTGGTATCGCTATTTTATGAGACGCCAGACGGAACGCCTCTCTTGCCACAGACTCGTCAACCCCCTCCATCTCATAGAGGATGCGTCCGGGCTTGATGACCGCCACCCAATCCTCGGGGGCTCCTTTCCCCGAACCCATTCTGGTCTCGGCCGGCTTCTTGGTGACGGACTTGTCCGGGAATATCCTTATCCAAATCTTTCCGCCCCTCTTGACGAACCTCGTCATCGCGATTCTGGCGGCCTCTATCTGCCTCGTGGTAATCCACCCGCACTCGGCGGCCTTAAGGCCGTAACTTCCAAAAGCCAAAGTGCTCCCCGCGAAGGCAAGACCCCTTCTTCTGCCCCTGTGCTGTTTCCTGAACTTAACCTTCTTCGGCATCAACATAAAATTATCTCTCTAACCGGTTTTTTGAACAGCCTTGACAAATTTTAGTTTTTCCGCGACCCGCTAAAACCCTTTCGTTATTCCGATGCCGCTTCCACGGGCGCGGAGTGGCGTTCCACCTGATATTCGCCCCTGTATATGTGCACCTTTACGCCTATAATCCCGTAAGTCGTTTTCGCTTCCGCGAGCCCGTAGTCTATGTCGGCCTTCAGGGTATGGAGCGGAACCCTTCCGTCCCTATACCACTCGGTTCTCGCTATTTCCGCGCCGCCGAGCCTCCCGGCGCACATTATCTTTATTCCCTTGGCGCCCATGCGAAGCGACGTGGTAACGGCCTTTTTCATCGCCCTCCTGAAAGACACCCTTCTCTCCATCTGCATGGCCACGTTCTCGGCTACAAGCTGCGCGTCGAGGTCCGGTTTTCTCACCTCTACTATGTCCATGGCGATCTTTTCGTTCTTGGTGAACGCCGTGAGTTCTTTTTTCATCACCTCTATCTCGGCGCCCCTCTTGCCTATCACTATGCCGGGCCTCGACGTATGCACTATGACCTTTACGTTATTGGCCGTCCTCTCTATCTCTATCTTCGATATGCCCGCGTGATAGAGTTTAGCTTTGAGGAACCGCCTGATTTTCAAATCCTCGTGCACGAAGACCGCGTAATTCTTTTCTCCGTACCACCGGGAAAGCCAGTCCTTATATATGCCGATTCTGAAACCTGTTGGATTTACCTTCTGGCCCAAAACTAACCTCCCTTTATTCCTTCTCGTCCAAAACTATGGTTATGTGGCTCGACTTCTTTCTTATCGAATAAGCCCTTCCCATCGCCCTCGCGGATATGCGCTTAAGGGTAGGCCCCTGATCCACGCAAACGCTCTTGACGTAGAGTTTGTCGACGTCCATGTTCTTCGTGTTTTCGGCGTTCGCCACCGCGCTCCGCAAGACCTTGGTCACGACCTTGCTCACGGCCTTCCTGTTAAGTTCGAGGATGGTAATCGCGTCGTCCACCTTCTTGCCCCTTATGAGGTCCGCGACAAGGCGCGTTTTCTGCGGCGACATCCCTACGTATCTTGCTATGGCTTTGGCTTCTTTGGCTTCCATAATCCTTTATCCTTTTGGCCCGGCGACCTTGGTCTTTTTCACTCCGGAATGCATCATGAACGTTCTTGTCGGCGAGAACTCCCCGAGCTTATGCCCTATCATGTTCTCGGTTACGAAGACCGGTATGAACTTCTTGCCGTTATGCACGGCCATCGTAAAGCCAACCATCTCCGGCACCACCATCGAGCGGCGCGACCACGTCTTTATCACCTTCTTGCTCGCGGCGCCGCTTGAGGCTAAAACCTTTTTCATGAGATGCTCGTCAACGAAAGGCCCCTTTTTCTGGGAACGCACTGTTTACTTCCTCCTCTGTATTATGTACTTGTCGGAATCCCTGCGCCTTCTGGTCTTATATCCTTTTGCCGGCGTGCCCCACGGACTTTCGGGATGTCCGCCCTTGCTCTTGCCTTCGCCTCCGCCGTGCGGGTGGTCGACCGGGTTCATCGCCACGCCCCTCACCTTCGGAAGCCTTCCGAACCATCTCGACCTGCCGGCCTTGCCTATCGTGATATTCTCGTAATCGAGGTTCCCTATCTGCCCGACCGTGGCGTAACATTCGAGCGCGACGTATCTTACTTCGTTCGACGGCAACTTCACCGTCGCGCGCTCGCCTTCCTTGGCCATGAGCTGAGCGAAGCCTCCGGCGCTCCTGACGAGCTGGGCGCCTTTTCCAGGCCTCATCTCTATGTTATGCACGAAAGCTCCGACCGGTATCATCCTTAAAGGAAGCGCGTTGCCCGGCCTTATCTCGGCGCTCTCTCCCGCCACGACCGTATCGCCGACCTTCAAGGCGTCCGGGCATATGATGTATCTCTTCTCTCCGTCCGCGTAATTCAAAAGGGCTATGTTGGCGGAACGGTTCGGGTCGTACTCTATCGCGCTTACCTTCGCCGGCACATCGCGCTTATCCCTCTTAAAGTCTATGAGCCTGTAAATCCTCTTGTGCCCGCCGCCTATCCAGCGCACCGTTACTCTTCCGGAGAAATTACGGCCTCCTGTGCGCTTTACCGGCGCGGTCAGGCTCTTTTCCGGCCTCTTCTTCGTGAGGTGGTCGAACACCACGGTCGTTTTTTTTCTCAATGCCGGAGACGTCGGCTTATATGTCTTTATCGCCATAACTTACCTGTTTTTCCCCATTATTTCGTTTCGAATATCTCTATCTTCTGGCCCTGCTTAAGGGTCACGTAGGCCTTTTTCTTGAGAACTGTCCTGCCGGCGAATTTGCCGAGCCTTTTGGTCTTCCGGGGAAGCCTCTCGGTATTCACCCCGTCCACCTTGACGTTAAAAAGTTTCTCAACCGCCGCCTTTATCTCTTTTTTGTTCGCGCCGGGCTCCACCCAGAAAACCACCTTATTGCCTTCGGCGGAAAGCGCCGTGGCCTTCTCTGTTATCACGGGCGCTTTTATTATCGAATATATCTCAGCCATCTCGATTACCCCTTGAAAAATTAACTTACTCGGCCGCTATCGGCTTGAATGAATCCATGACCTTCTCAAAAGCGTCCTTCGTGAACACAAGCCCGTCGTATTTCAATATGTCGTACACGTTGAGCGTTTTAGCGTCCGTAAGCTTAAAGGCTTTCAAATTTCTTATCGCGAGCATCAAGTTTTTGCCCATGACATCGGTAACTATAAGGGCGCTCTCTATGCCGGCCTTTTTGAACACCTCAAGCGCCGCGCTTGTTTTCGGAGCGGCAAGCTCTATGGCGTCGAATATCTTCAACTTCCCCTCGGTGAACTTATGGGCGACAGCCGACCTTACGGCCTGTCTCATGGCCTTTTTGGGAATGGAGTAGGAATAATCCCTCGGCCTCGGCCCGAATACCACTCCGCCGTGCCGCCATACAGGAGACCTCACCGAACCCACCCTCGCCCTGCCCGTGCCCTTCTGCTTCCAGAGTTTCTTGCCGCTTCCGCTGACCTCCGCCCTGTTCTTGGTGCAGGCGTTGCCTTCCCTCTTGTTGGAGCGGTTCATCTTCACGGCCTCGTAAAGGAGGCCGTTATTGACCGGGGCTTCGAAGAATTCCTTCTTGGTCGTAACCTGCGAGACCTTGGTCCCCTCTATGTTCAAAACGTCTATCTTCATTTCGATTTGGACGCCTTTCTGACGGCCACAACCGTATTCACCGAACCCGGCACTCCGCCGTGCACCATGATTATGTTGTCCTTTATGCCGACCACCTTCAGGTTTTCGACAGTCACGTCCTTGGCCCCCATGTGTCCGGCCATCCTCATGCCCTTGAAAACCCTTGACGGATAGGAACTCGAGCCTATGGAGCCGGGGGCGCGGTTGAACATGCTGCCGTGACTTTCGGCGCCGCCGCTGAAGTTATGCCTCTTCATGACTCCCATGAAACCCTTGCCCTTGGAGCATCCGCGGACATCCACGATGTCGCCGACCTTGAATATGTCAGCCGCGTTTAACGTCTGTCCGGCCTTGTAGGCGTCAAGATTGTCGCCCTTAAGCTCCTGCACCGTGTAGAAGCAGGACTTTCCGGCCTTGGCGAAGTGGCCCTTCATGGCCTTATTGACGCGCTTTTCGTCCTTCTCGCCGATGCCCACCTGAATGGCGCCGTAGCCGTCGTTCCCGACCGTCTTTTTCTGCGTAACCACGCAACCGCCGGCGTCTATGACCGTAATCGGCACGTTAACGCCCCCTATGAATATGCGGGTCATTCCTATTTTTTTTCCGAGTATTCCCTCTACCATAAATACACCCTATCCGTTAATCAGTAATCGTTCGCAGAATAACCCTTGCCCTGCTACTGTTCGAGTTTTATTTCCACGTCAACGCCTGCCGGAAGGTCCAGCCTCATCAGGGCGTCCACCGTATGTTGCGTCGGCTCCACTATGTCCATGAGCCTTTTGTGCGTGCGTATTTCGAACTGCTCCCTGCTCTTCTTGTCAACGTGCGGGGACCTCAGCACGCAGAACTTATTTATCTTGGTGGGCAACGGGATAGGGCCTTTGATGCGCGCCCCCGTCCTCTTGGCTGTCTCGACTATCTCCTTGACGGAGCGGTCGAGAAGCCTGTGGTCGTATCCCTTGAGTCTTATCCTTATCCTTTGGCTTTCCACGTTAGCGTCTCCTATACTCTATAACTGCTGCTATCGGCAACGGCTTTCCTTACGCTATTATCTTGGTTACGACTCCGGCGCCGACGGTCTTTCCGCCTTCCCTCACCGCGAACCTTACTCCCTCTTCCATGGCTATCGGGGTTATAAGCTCTACGTCCAGCGTCACGTTG
>Ga0209751_10000019_pt1 | contig 165488 bp, 161 predicted proteins | sample RifCSP13_1_FD_184019 | JGI IMG/M metagenome (GOLD analysis project Ga0209751, IMG submission 184019) | Soil microbial communities from Rifle, Colorado - Rifle CSP2_sed 13_1 (SPAdes) (version 2) | ecosystem: Environmental > Terrestrial > Deep subsurface > Rock core/Sediment | place: Rifle...
GTGGCCTCAGTGGTCGAGGTCGTGGCCTCAGTGGTCGTGGTCGTGGCCTCAGTGGTCGTGGTCGTGGCCTGAGTCGTGGTCGTGGCCTGAGTCGTGGTCGTGGCCTGAGTCGTGGTCGTGGCCTGAGTCGTGGTCGTGGCCTGAGTCGTGGTCGTGGTGGTCACACCAGGCTGGGTAGTGGTGGTCGTGGTGGTGGTGCCGGGGCTCGGCGTGTTTCTCCGCGGCGGGCGCCCGCTCGAGGTGGTGGTGGGCTCGCCGGTGGTGGGGCCAGGAGAGGTCGGGAGGGTGGGCAAATAGGTCGTGCTGGTCTCGCCGGAGGCGCTGGCCGAAGTCGTGCTCTCTCCGGCCGCGACCGGCTGGCCATCCGACGGATCACACTCCCGCGTCGAAAGCAGAGTCACATCGCCGTCGGTCTCCACCACCGACTCGAGGACATACGCCTGATTGCCCGGCGCCCGCTCATCCCTGACCACAAGCCACGCCCGATCGAGGCTGCGACCAATGAGGATGACCTCCTCCCCCTCGAAGACCTCGCCCAGTTCGGGCCCACCGGGGCACGCATATGCCGGTGACCCCGCGGTCACCCTCCCCGTCGTCTCATAGTCTGACAGCCCGCTGAGCCAGGTGACTCCGGCGATCAGAGCCGCCCCGAGGATTAGGGCGCCGAATCCCATGATCAGACGACCGGCATTGAGCAGGTCGAATTGGGGCAGGAAGCGCCTACCAGCTACATGTGAGCCGCTCGAGGACTTCAGACGATTGGCAATATCCCGCGCCAGTTCATCCGGCGCCAGACGTCTTCTCTTCTTGGGGCCCGACGGTTCCTGACTGGAGGTCATGGGGAATTCATCGGTCGCCGGAGCGACTGGGTCAAGGACGGATCGGGGCGCAGCACCCCGGCCTTCGTTGCGATAACGGGATTCTCACCGGCGTTGGGCATCGGGGCGTGACTCTCCACCCCAGCCAGCTGCTGAAAAGCTAAGACCCGTGGAGAAACCTGTCAACGTGGAAGGGGCCGCCGATGGCGGCCCCTTCTGAGTTTTCGATGCGAAGAGCCGGCTATTCCTCTTCCTCTTCCTCTTCCGGGCGAATGCTGCCACCCAAGCTCGCCAGCCACTCTGCAGGATCCTCGGGAAGCCCGTCGTCACCAGACGACGAAGGGCCACCGTCGAGGAACCCAAGACTTGCGACTGTCGTTGCCCCAGGGAGCGAAGGCTGCAACATCTGGTATTGCTGGGCGCCGGTGCCTGCCGGGATCAGCTTGCCGATGATCACGTTCTCCTTGAGGCCTCGCATGAAGTCGGATCGTCCCTGGATCGCCGCATCAGTGAGAACCCGGGTCGTCTCCTGGAAGGAGGCGGCCGACAGCCATGAGTCGGTGGCGAGCGAAGCCTTGGTGATCCCCATCAACTCGGGCCTGCCTTCGGCAGGGCGTTTGCCGTCCGTGACCAGGTCCCGATTGGTGTCACGGAAGGTCTGGTCGTCGACCAGGGCCGCGGGAAGGAAGTCGGATTCGTTGGGGGAGACAACCCGCACCCGGCGGAGCATCTGACGCACGATCATCTCGATGTGCTTGTCGTGGATCTCCACACCCTGAGAGCGATACACCTCCTGCACCTGATCGACGAGGTACTGCTGAGTGGCGCGCACCCCCCGGATCTCAAGGACCTCCTTGGGGTCCAACGGGCCCTCGGTTAGTTGGGTGCCGGCCTCGATGGTGGCGCCGCTGGAGACGCCTGGTTTGAGTTTGGCGTACCGAGAAATCGGGTAGACGAACTCCTCGTCACCGGCCTCCATGACAATACGGCGACCCTGTTCGTCCTCCACGACCGTGATCACACCCCTCTCCTCGGCCATGACTGCCTTGCCCTTGGGGGCGCGGGCCTCAAACAGCTCGACGACGCGTGGGAGACCGTGGGTGATGTCCTCACCTGCGACTCCTCCGGTGTGGAAGGTTCTCATGGTCAGCTGGGTCCCCGGCTCCCCGATCGACTGGGCGGCCATTATCCCAACGGCCTCACCGATTTCGACCTTCTTGCCGGTGGCAAGTGATATCCCGTAGCACGCCTGGCAGACCCCACCTCTGGTGTCACAGGTGAGCGGAGAGCGAACCCGGATCGATTCGATGTCGGCTTCCTCTACCGCGTGCAACCCCTTGGTTCCCAACACGGACCCGGCGCGCAACTTGTCGCCGTCCTCGGTGCTCACCAAGGTGCGGCCCTCCTTGAGGTCGTCGGCCAACACCCGGCCATAGATGCGAGACCGAAGGTTGCGGATCTTGTTGCCCCGCTCGTCGAGCACACCGATGACGATTCCTTTGTCGGTCTGGCAATCCTCTTCGAGGACGATCATCTCCTGAGAGACGTCGACCAGGCGACGGGTCAGATAACCCGAGTCCGCAGTTCGGAGCGCGGTATCGGCCAAACCCTTGCGGGCGCCGTGAGTGGAGATGAAGTACTCCAGAACCGACAGGCCCTCACGGAAATTGGAGATGATCGGGCGAGGAATGATGTCACCCTTCGGGTTGGCGACGAGGCCGCGCATTCCGGCGATCTGGCGCACCTGCATCATGTTCCCTCGGGCCCCGGAGCCCACCATCATGTCGAGTGAGTTGAACTGCTGCGCCTTGAGGCTGAGCTTGGTGGCATCGGTCACCTTCTCCGTAGCCTCCGTCCAGATCTCGATCAGCTCCTGTCGGCGCTCTTCGTCGGTGACAACACCCTTCTGGAACAGGCTCTGGACCCGGTCCGCCCGCTCCTCGTACTCCTCGAGGATCTGTGCCTTGTCAGCAGGGGCGCGCACATCATCGAGAGCGATGGTGAGGCCCGCCTTGGTGGCGAAGTTGAACCCGAGCTCCTTGATCCCGTCGAGCGTCTCGGCGACGACCGAACGCGGGTAGCGCTCGATGATGGTCTCGATCAGCTTCCTGACGTCGGCCTTGATCACGACCGAGTCCACGAAGGGAAACCCCTCCGGCAAGGCCTGGTTGAAGATGGTTCGGCCGAATGTGGTCTCGGAGAGGCCCACGCTGCTCATTGGCTGATCTGGGAGCAGGCTCCCCAGGGTCAGCTTGAGATCGGAGTAGAGCTCCGGATCGCCGGCCAACGACCCGAGTCGGATCTTGATCGGCGCATGCAACGAGAGCTCCCCGATCTCATACGCCATCATGGCCTCGTCGAAGTCGACAAAGCGACGACCTGCGCCCTTCGCGTCCTCCACGTACTCGGAGAGGTAATAGACACCGATCACCATGTCCTGGGACGGGGTGACGATCGGGCGGCCTGAGGCCGGCGAAAGGACGTTGTTGGATGACAACATCAAGACCCGCGCCTCCGCCTGGGCCTCGGCCGACAGCGGGAGATGCACCGCCATCTGGTCTCCGTCGAAGTCCGCGTTGAACGCCTCACATACCAGCGGGTGGATCTGGATCGCCTTTCCCTCGACCAGGACCGGCTCGAATGCCTGAATCCCAAGGCGGTGAAGAGTGGGAGCCCTGTTGAGCAGGACCGGGTGCTCCTGAATTACGTCGGAAAGCACGTTCCACACCTGGGGACGTTGCCGTTCCACCATCCGCTTGGCGGCCTTGATGTTTTGGGCGAGGTCGAGATCGACCAGACGCTTCATCACGAAAGGCTTGAACAACTCCAGCGCCATGATCTTGGGCAAACCGCATTGGTGCAGCTTGAGCTGGGGGCCGACCACGATCACCGAGCGACCCGAATAGTCGACACGCTTGCCGAGCAGGTTCTGACGGAACCGGCCCTGCTTGCCTTTGAGCATGTCGGAGAGCGACTTGAGAGCCCTATTGCCCGGCCCGGTCACCGCCCGCCCGCGGCGGCCGTTGTCGAACAGGGCATCAACTGCCTCCTGGAGCATGCGCTTCTCGTTGTTGACGATGATCTCGGGGGCGCCAAGATCGAGCAGCCGCTTTAGACGATTGTTGCGGTTGATGACGCGGCGGTAGAGATCGTTCAGGTCGGAGGTGGCGAATCGGCCGCCATCGAGTTGGACCATCGGACGCAGATCAGGCGGGATCACCGGGACCGTCTCGAGGATCATGTCCTCGGCGCGGTTCTGGCCCTCCCAGAACGGCTTGACGACCTTCATCCTCTGGGTCGCTCGCTGTCTCTTCTGTGCCGAGCCCGATTCCAGGTGCTCGTTCAGGATGGCCATCTCGACATCGAGGTCGAGACGGTGGAGCAGCGCCTTGACGGCCTCGGCGCCCATCCCCCCCTCGAAGTACTCGTCATAGCGGAAGAAGATCTCCCTCCACAGCTGCTCGGACTCGACGAGATCCTTGGGCTTGAACTTGCGGAAGGTGTCGTAGGCGTCCTCGATCAACTCGACCTCGCGGTCGGTGCGATCCTGACGGTCCTTGATCTCGCGCTCAACTTCCTTCTTGCGGGCGTTGATCTCCTGGCTCTTGGCCCCGCCCTCTTCCATGCGGCCCAATTCGTCTTCGAGTGCCACGAGACGCACCTCGTGCCATTCGGAGAACTCCGAGCGCACAACTTCGATCTCGTCACGCATCGCAGCTTCGAGCTCGGGCAGATCCTTCTGACGACGCTCGTCGTCGACCGAGGTGATGATGTAGCTGGCGAAGTAGATGACCTTCTCCAGCTCCTTGGGGGACATGTCGAGCAGATAGCCGAGCCGGCTGGGCACGCCCTTGAAGAACCAGATGTGGGTGACGGGTGCGGCCAGCTCGATGTGGCCCATGCGCTCGCGGCGCACCTTGGACCTGGTGACCTCTACCCCGCACCGCTCACAGATGATCCCCTTGTAACGGATCCGCTTGTACTTCCCGCAGTAGCACTCCCAGTCCCGCTGTGGACCGAAAATGCGCTCGTCGAAAAGCCCCTCCTTCTCGGGGCGCAGTGTGCGGTAGTTGATCGTCTCTGGCTTCTTGACCTCGCCGTATGACCAGGCGCGAATCTGGTCGCTCGAGGCCAGGCCGATCTTTAACTCATCGAATAGCTGCTGGACCATTAGTTCCCGTAATCCGTTCTCCGTCGTCCGTTATCCGTTCTTGCGAACTGGGTACTGCGTATTGCGTGTTTTGTACGTCATTCCGAGTCGGGGCGCTCGGGTCTGCTCAGGTCGATGCCCAGGGTCTCGACCGATCGGTAGCTCTCCTCCTCGAGTTCGCGGAGCTCGACCTCCTCACCGGCGGCGAGCATCTCCACGTTGAGACACAGGCTCTGCATCTCCTTGACCAGCACCCGGAACGACTCAGGGATGCCCGGCTCGGGAATGTTGTCTCCCTTGACGATGGCCTCGTAGACCTTGACCCGGCCCTGGACGTCGTCCGACTTGATGGTGAGCAGTTCCTGGAGGGCGTAGGCTGCGCCATAGGCCTCGAGGGCCCACACCTCCATCTCCCCGAACCGCTGGCCGCCGAACTGCGCCTTTCCACCAAGGGGCTGCTGGGTGATCATGCTGTAAGGACCGGTCGACCGGGCATGGATCTTCTCATCCACCAGGTGGACCAGTTTCAGCATGTATATGAATCCCACCGTGATCGGGGTGTCGAAGGGCTCGCCACTGCGGCCGTCATAGAGGACAGCCTTGCCATCGTCGGCGACCAGCTGCTCACCGTCGCGGTTGGCGCGAGCGCTGCTGATCACCTGCATGATCTCGTCCTCGCGAGCACCGTCGAATACCGGGGTCGCCACCTTGGTCCATGGCTTGGCGCCGATGAAGGCTGGGCTCTCGCCCTTGAACGGCTCCCACCCCTGGGCGGCGGCCCATCCAAGGTGGGTCTCCAGAACCTGCCCCAGGTTCATTCGGGAAGGCACACCCAACGGGGAGAGGATGATGTCGACCGGTGTCCCATCGGCCATGAAGGGCATCTCCTCCTCGGCCAGAACCTTGGAGATGACGCCTTTGTTTCCGTGACGGCCGGCGAGCTTGTCGCCCTCGGAGATCTTGCGTTGCTGGGCGACATAGATACGCACCAACTCGTTGACTCCGGGCGGGAGGTCGTAGCCCTCGGCTCGCTTGAAGACCTTTACTGCGATCACCTTGCCGGTCTCGCCATGCGGGACCTTGAGCGACGTGTCGCGAACCTCACGTGCCTTCTCGCCGAAGATGGCCCGCAGCAAACGCTCCTCCGGCGTCAGCTCGGTCTCACCCTTGGGCGTGACCTTGCCGACCAGATAGTCGCCGGGTCCGACTTCGGCGCCAACACGGATGATTCCCTCCTCGTCGAGGTTCGCCAGGACCTCTTCGGGGACGTTGGGGATGTCGCGGGTGATCTCCTCGGCGCCGAGCTTGGTGTCCCGGGCATCGAGCTCGTGCTCCTCGATATGGATCGAGGTGAGGACGTCGTCCTTGACCAGACGCTCGGAGATGATGATGGCGTCTTCGAAGTTGTGGCCCTGCCAGGGCATGAACGCCACCAGCAGGTTCCGACCCAGGGCCAGCTCCCCAGCCTCGGTGGACGGGCCATCGGCAAGGACATCATGGACCTTGACTTTGTCACCCTCGCGAACCAGGGGTTTGTGGTTCATGCAGGTGCCCTGATTGGAGCGCTTGAACTTGTCGAGGGCGAAGGTGTGCTTCTTGTTGGTGTCCTTCTCTTTGACCACGATCTCGTCCCCGGTGACCTCGACGACCTCACCGTCGACGGTTGAGGTGATCATGTCCCCCGAGTCTTGAGCTGCACGGCGCTCGACACCCGTGCCCACGAGCGGAGCATCGGCGGTGAGGAGCGGCACGGCCTGCCGTTGCATGTTCGAGCCCATCAAGGCGCGGTTGGCGTCGTCGTGCTCGAGAAACGGGATCAACGAAGTGGAGACCGAAACGATCTGTTTGGGGGAGACATCCATGTAGTCGACCTCGGAGGGAGGCACGTATTCGACTTCGCCTCCGGCGCGTCGTACCAGGACCCGCGGGTTCTTGAAGGCGCCGCCTTCCTTGAGTGGGGCGTTGGCCTGGGCGATGACGTACCGCTCTTCCTCGATTGCGGTCAGGTACTCGACCTTGTCAGTCACCTTGCCGCTTATCACCTTTCGGTATGGGGTCTCGATGAAACCAAACTGATTGACCCGGGCGTAGGAAGCGAGGGACCCGATCAAGCCGATATTGGGGCCCTCAGGAGTCTCGATGGGGCACATCCGCCCGTAGTGGGAGGGATGAACGTCACGCACCTCGAATCCGGCCCGCTCCCTGGAGAGACCCCCGGGGCCGAGGGCCGAAAGCCGGCGTCGGTGAGTCAGCCCGGCAAGGGGGTTGGGCTGATCCATGAACTGGCTGAGCTGGCTGGTCCCGAAGAACTCCTTGATGGCCGCGGTGACCGGACGGATGTTGATCAGGCTTTGAGGCGTGATCGCATCCGGATCCTGGGTTGTCATCCGCTCCCGCACCACCCGCTCGAGCCGGGTGAGCCCTACCCGCACCTGATTCTGCACCAACTCGCCAACGGTGCGGATACGGCGGTTACCGAAGTGGTCGATGTCGTCGGTGAGAACCTTCACCTCGTTCCCCTTGTGGGTGACCATCGTCTGCTCACCGGCGTGGAGAGCAACGAGATACTTGATGGCGTCGATGATGTCCTCGTCGCGAAGCAACTGCAGGCCTTCGGCTCGATAGTCAGAAGGCGACTCCTCGCGGTATTTCTGACTGATCTTGTAGCGCCCCACCCGGGTCAGGTCGTAGCGCTTCGGATTGCGGAACAGAGTCTGGATCAGGCCACGGGCCGACTCGACGGTGGTGGGCTCCCCGGGTCGCAGTTTGCGATATAGGTCGAGGAGAGCGTCTTCCTTGTCGCCCGCGGTGTCCTTCTCGATGGTGTTCTTGATCGATTGGGCGTGACCGAACATCTCGAGGATCTCCTCGTCGGTCTCGGCGATGCCCAAAGCCTTGAGAAAGGCGGACACGTACTGACGACGTTTCCGATCGACACGTACCCCGATGGTGTCCTTCTTGTCGGTGTCGAACTCGAGCCAGGCCCCGCGCCCGGGGATGATCTTGCCGGAGTGAATGAGCTTGTCCGAAGTCTTGTCCGCAGTGACGTCGAAATAGATTCCTGGTGACCGGACCAGTTGGGAAACGATGACCCGCTCGGTCCCGTTGATGATGAACACGCCCTTCTCGGTCATGATCGGGAAGTCACCGAGGAAGACTTGCTGCTCTTTGATCTCCCCGGTCGATCGGTTCATGAACCGGGCGGTGACGAACAGCGGCTGGGCATAGTTTGCGTCGCGCTCTTTGGCATCCTCGAGACTCATCTGAGGCTCGCCGAATCGATGATCGGTCAGCTCGAGGGCAAGCGAGCCGGTGAAGTCCTCGATGGGGCTGATCTCCTCGAAGATCTCCCGGAACCCCTCGTCGAGAAACCAACGGAAAGATTCGTGTTGGACTGCGAGAAGATCGGGTAGGGGGAGTACTTCGGGAATCTTCCCGAACGAGAAGCGCTCAGCCACGCGCGAAGCCAAGAGGTGCCTCCTTGGAGATACAAGTTAGGGAGAGATGGGGGTGACGCAGACAAGGCATGCTAACAGACGCGTCAGCATGCCTCCAATCGGACTTCTTCACTTTTCGGGCCGGCCCAACGAGGGCTCAGCTCCAACCCGAAGGTCGTAGGTCATCATATCGCGTGGTTTCGAAAGGCGTCAAGAGTCTGCGACCCCTTATCCGTCATCCGTCGATGGAAGACACCCGCAAAGATGCGATCCCCACGTACCATCGAACTCGATTTGGCCAAGCACTCGTCTCCCCGCTCGGGCATCGTCTGGGTCTCGATCGCGCTGGGCATCGCCGCCTTTGCCGCGATCGGGTTCGGCTGGTCCCAACACGTCTCTGCGGCGGGGACAGTCGTGGCCGACAATGTCCACTATGCCGGGAACCCGGTAGAGGGGATGCCTGCCGGCGACCTGGCGCCCTTGGTGGCCGACCGTGCATTGGAGCTCCTCAGCCAACAGATCACGATCACATTCGGTGAGAACGAGGTTTCCATTCCCCTGAGCCGGCTCGGCTTCCGGTACGACCCCCTCGAGACAGGTCTCAACATTGTTGACGCCCGTCACAGCGGGCAGCCTTGGGACCAGTTCGCGGCGTGGGTCGCCGGACCACTCCTCGAGCAAGCCGTCGACGAGGTCTGGTCGTTCGATCCCGAGTCGGCCGGGTTGACGCTCGCCGGGTTGGAAGTGTTGAGACCGGCCCCCGCGGTGGAGCCGGTGCTCACCAGCGAGGGAAGCACACAGATTGAAGTGGTCCCAGGCCAGGTGGGGACCATCGTCGATCTCGACTCCGTGGTGAATGGATTGAAGGGAATCGACTTTCTCGATCCGCCGGATGAGTTGGAGGCCGCTCTGGTCGAGGAGCCGCCGGCCATAACCGATGATGCGGCGCAGGACCTTGCCGACGACCTGAACGAGCTGACCAGGGCCGGGGTGGTGGTGTCGATCGACGGGCACACCCGGCTGCTCACGGCCAAGGACCTGAGAGACGTGATGATCGTGACGGTCACCGATCAAGGGCTCAAGCCTGCCTTCAGTCAGGTGAGTATGCACAACCTGCTCGAGTCCAAGTTCCCACAGCCTGTCGGCGAGTTCAAAGCGCCGGTCTTCGACGTTGTGGACGGCCAGGTTCGGGTGGTGGCACCGGGCGTGCCCCATCAAACATGTTGCAGCTCCGACTCCGCCAACGCGGTAGCGCAGGGGATTCTCGGAGGTTCGAAGGGGCCCTTCGAGCTCACACCGAAGAGGGCCGGCGATCCGGTGACCAAGGCGTGGGCCAGCGGATCGATGATCATCGAACCCGTGGGTGAGTTCACCACTCAACACCCATGCTGTGAGCCACGGGTGACCAACATCCATCAGATCGCCGACCTCGTCAGAGGCGTCTACATCCTCCCCGGGGAGACCTTCTCGCTGAACGAGTTCGTCGGGCCGCGCACCCGAGAAAACGGCTTCGTCAGCGCCGGCGCCATCCGCCAGGGTCACATGGTGCAGGAGGTGGGAGGCGGGGTATCTCAGTTCGTCACCACCACCTTCAATGCCGCCTACTTCGCCGGCCTCGATTTCGACGAGTACCGGAGTCACACCATTTACTTCTCTCGATACCCCTATGGGCGGGAGGCAACGATCGGGATCCCATACCCGGATCTGATCCTGAACAACACGACGGAGTACCCGATCCTGGTCTGGACCTACTACAGCGACACCTCGATAACAGTGAGCATGTACTCGACCAAGCACATCCAGGTCGAGGAGCTAGAGCAGCGGAAATCGAGAGCAGGTGCGTGCACCCATGTCGAGACCGACCGGGAGCGCACCTATCCCGATGGCCGGGTTGTCGTCGACACCGTGGTAGCCGACTATCGCCCCGGCGAGGGACTCGACTGCAGCGGGCGGCCGATCCCGGAACCGGCCGTTTGACTGCGGCGGTCGGGGTCACCCGATCGAGCCGAGGCCACCCACGACCGGGTCGTCACCAAAACCCAGGAAGTTCGCCGTCACGAGGACGATGACGAACAGGATCACCGCCAGGATCAGCCCCACCAGCCAGGGCGGCATCCGTCCTTTCCGGTGTTTCCCGCGAGGGTTGTCGGGTTTCACACCGCCATTGTCGCGTGACCGACGCCTGATATGCGTCGGCCCGGTCCTGGTCCATCCAGCCGATGCGCTTCATAGGATTCGGAGATGACGGCGCTCCCCTGGAACCTGCTCCCCGATACGGCCGGGGTCGACGGTGCCGGGCACCTCATGATCGGTGGTTGTGACACGGTCAGGTTGGCGGCCGAGCACGGGACCCCCCTGTTCGTGTACGACGAAGCTCATCTCAGGGCCCGCTGTCGCGAGGCAGTCGCCGCCTTTGGCTCCGGCGCCGTCTATGCATCGAAGGCCTTCCTCTGCCGGGCGATGGCCCGTCTCGCCCACGACGAGGGCATGGCCATCGATGTCTCCACCGGCGGTGAGCTCCATGTCTGTCTCGATGCCGGGGTACCCGCGGAGCGACTCGTCTTCCATGGCAACAACAAGTCGCGCAACGAGCTGCGACGAGCACTCGAGGTCGGGGTTGGCCGGATTGTCGTCGACAGCTTCGATGAGCTCGACCGCCTTCAATCACTTCACGAGCCAGGGCGGCAGCCACCCCGCATCCTGCTCCGGGTGACGCCTGGGGTCGAAGCTCACACCCACGAGTTCCTCGCCACAGGTCAGGACGACTCGAAGTTCGGATTCACAGTCTCAAGTGGTGCCGCCGCCCGCGCAGTCGAAGAAGCGTCGAACAGCGCAGCCGTAGATCTGGTCGGGATCCATGCCCACATCGGATCCCAGGTGTTTCGGGTCGAATCCTTTGGCGAGGCGTTGCGCGCGGTTGCCGACTTCGCCAGGCCGTTCGACCTCCCCGAGATCTCCATCGGGGGAGGTCTCGGGGTGGCTTACGTCGAAGGAGAGTCTGCCCCGTCGATCACTGAATGGGCGCAAGGAATCAAGGATGCGGCGCAGGCTCTGGGAGTCGCAGCTCAGCTGTCTGCCGAACCGGGACGGTCGATCGTGGCCCAAGCCGCCATCACTCTGTACACCGTGGGCACCATCAAAGAGTTGCCGGGGATCCGGACCTATATCGCAGTCGACGGCGGGATGAGCGACAACCCCCGGCCCATCCTCTATGGCTCCGGCTACGAGACCTTTGTGCCGGCCCGGGTCAACGACGACAGGCCTACGGCGATACGCCTTGTCGGCAAGCACTGCGAGTCCGGTGACGTATTGGTGCTGGAAGGACGGGTTCCCGACGGTCTCGAGGTTGGTGACTTCATCGCAACCCCGGTCACCGGAGCCTACGGACATTCGATGGGCTCCAATTACAACAAAGTGCTGCGCCCCGCTGTCATGTTTGTGTCCGATGGCGAAGCACGTCTCGTGGTGCGAAGGGAGAGCTTCGACGATCTGCTCATCACCGACCTCGGGTGAGAACTCCGCCTACCTACGATCTGACCGTGTCGCAAGATCCGTCTGACTTCGAGGTGGTATCGGTCGGGGTGTTGAGCCTGGGCGGGTCGATCGGCGTGGTGGCGGCTGTGCCCTTCACTACCTGGTTGGCGGCCCGGCGCCCCCACAACGCAAAGGGCGAGCTGTGAAGCACCCTGTGATCGGTTGGAGGGAATGGGTTCAGCTTCCTGGACTGGGTGTCTTCGAAATCAAGGCCAAGGTGGACACCGGTGCCGCGACGTCCTCGTTGCATGCCTTCAGGCTCGAGCGCTTCGAAAAGGGCGGTCTGCACTTTGTTCGTTTTGAGATTCACCCCAGACAGCGATCGAAGCGCCCGTCCATCGAATGCGAAGCTCCGGTGGTCAGGGACAAGGCGGTCCGAAACCCCGGTGGCCGCACTGAGTTGAGACCGGTGATCGAATCGACACTGGTGATCGCCGGCCAGCCCGTCCAGGCCCTGATCAACCTGACCAGGCGTGATGAGATGGGCTTCAGGTTGCTGCTCGGTCGACGCACCCTCAGGAACCGGTTTGTGGTAGACCCCGGCAGGAGTTACCTCGGACCACGCCCCACACGCAACGAGGAAACCGCGTGAAAATAGCGATCCTCTCTCGACGAACAGGCCTCTACTCGACAAGCCGGCTTCGTGAAGCCGCTGTCGAGCGCGGCCATGAAGTCAGCATCGTCGACTATCTCCGCTGCTACATGGACATAACGGCCCGCCGCCCCAAGGTCCTCTACCGGGGGGAGACGCTGAGCCCCGAGGCTGTGATTCCCAGGATCGGGGCCACCTACACCTATTACGGCGCAGCCGTCGTTCGCCAGTTCGAGATGGCCGGCATCTACTCGGTCAACGAGTCGCAGGCGATCAGCCGATCCCGGGACAAACTGCGGTCTCTTCAGTTGTTGTCGCGCGCCGGAGTCGGTCTCCCCACAACCGGGTTCGCCCACGCCACTCAAGACATCGGCGGGCTGCTCAAGGTGGCGGGAGGCCCGCCAGTGGTGGTCAAGCTCCTCGAGGGCACCCAGGGCCTCGGTGTGGTGCTGGCCGAAACCACCAAGGCAGCCGAATCGGTGATCGGAGCCTTCCGTCAACTCGACGCCAACATCCTGGTCCAGGAGTTCATCAAGGAAGCAGGCGGCGCCGACGTCAGGGCTTTCGTGGTCGGAGGCAGGGTCGTTGCCGCCATGAAACGACAGGCACCGCCTGGGGAGTTTCGAAGCAACCTGCATCGTGGAGGAACTGCGGAGGCGATCAAGCTGAGCCCGATCGAGCGTTCTATGGCAATCCGAGCCGCCAAGACCATGGAGTTGAACGTGGCCGGCGTAGATCTGATCCAATCCGTTGACGGGCCTCTCGTCATCGAGGTCAACTCGTCTCCCGGTCTGGAGGGCATCGAAACCGCCAGCGGCGTGGACGTTGCGGGGGAGATAATCGAGTTCATCGAGAACAACGCCGGACTGGAAACAGCACGTGGTCGCTCGCGGGCCTGAGATACGCAACGATCCGATAACCATCGGCAATCACGTCGTGGCACCGGGGAGGCGGGCCCGGATCGAGCTCCCTTTTGCCAAGGTGCCTACCGGCTCACAGGAATCCCTGCCGGTTGCGGTGATAAACGGGAGAAGGCCCGGCCCCCACGTCTGGCTGTCGGGTGCCATCCACGGTGACGAGCTCAATGGGGTGGAGATCGTGCGACAGGTGTTGCGACTCCTCGACCCCAAGACCCTCCGGGGAGCGGTCATCGCGGTCCCCATCGTCAACCCTCTCGGTTTCATCATCGAGTCGCGATATCTGCCCGATCGACGTGACCTGAACCGAGCTTTCCCCGGGTCTCCCCGAGGATCCACCGCATCCCGGCTCGCCCATCTCTTCATGCAAGAGGTGGTGAGCCAGTGCTCGGTTGGAATCGACCTGCACACCGCCTCCAACCACCGCACCAACATCCCGCAGATCCGTGCCGACACGGACAATCCCAAAACCCTGCGATTGGCTCGTGAGTTTGGCGCGCCGTTCATCATCCACGCTCGGCTTCGTGATGGGTCGCTCCGCCAGGCAGCCACCGAACTGGGGGCAACGGTCCTCGTCTACGAAGCGGGTCAGGCCCACCGTTTCGACGATGACGCCATCGAGACAGGGGTAGTGGGCGTGATGCGCACCCTGAGGTCGCTGCGGATGCTCGAGGTCCGACTTCCACGGGTGAGGCCAACCCGGGTGATGAGGCGCACCCGTTGGGTGCGAGCCCGTCGTGGCGGCTTGGCCAACCTCTTGGTCGATCTCGGGGACGAAGTCGAGAAGGGCCGGGTCGTCGCCACCATCTCCGATGCCTTCTCGACACGGCCTACTTCAGCCACCGCCCTGTCCAGTGGCTTCGTCGTGGCTCGAACTCTCCGTCCACTCGTGAACTCGGGCGACGCCCTGGTCCATATCGCCTCGGAGCAGGGGCCCGACCGGGACGAGCCGGCAGAGCGGCGAAGATGAGTTAGCGGCCGTTGCGCGCGGCGGCAGCCGCGGCCGACCGGCGTCTGTTTGGCCGAAACGGCGACGGGCCTCGACGGCCAACCCGTTGTCAGCTGAGAGTTGGTCGAGGCCAAAGTCGGCCGCTATCAAGAGGCCTTCTCGATCTCCTCCTGCCAGCGCCGGCGCACCAAGCGCCGTTCCTTGGGGGTGTGCCCACCCCAGATGCCTTCGCTTTGATTGGTCTCGATGGACCAGGCCAGACACTCGTCCGCCACCGGGCAGCCGGCACAAACCGCCTTGGCGCGGGCGATCCTGACCAGATCCTCAGGGTCGGGGAAGAAGGACACCTCATCGACCACGTCGATACAGGCGGCTCCCTCCCTCCAGGGAGTGAACTTCACATCGAACATAGGTAGTTCCATCATCTGTCGAATCGTGTAAACGCTTCGTCAACCCCATTCGTTCCCAATAGCAAACGAATCGGGAATCGCCCCGGCCCATATGAGCTTACGGTGTAATCCAGGCCGGTCCAAAAGCGCCGCCGGACTCGATCCGGCGAATGGGACCGACCTCAGCATGACGCCAACGGACCGCTGTCCCCCGGACCGGAGCGCAGGAATTCGGCACGGGCCACCGAGCGGCGATGCACCTCGTCGGGGCCGTCGGCGACCTGAAGCCAGCGACCCATCGAGTAAAGGGCGGCGATCGGGAAGTCTTCGGTGAAGCCGGCGGCGCCGAACAGCTGAATCGCCCGATCGGCCACATAGGTGAGAACGCCCGGCGCCACCACCTTGATGGCCGCGATCTCGGTGCGAGCAGCCTTGGCCCCGACGTTGTCGATCATCCATGCGGTCTTCAACACGAGCAACCGGGCCTGCTCGATTCGAATCCGGGCCTCGGCGATCCATTCTTGGATCACGCCCTGCTCCGCGAGCGGGCGACCGAAGGCGACCCGGGTCTGGGATCGTTGCACCATGAGATCGACACAGCGCTCGGCGGCTCCAATCGCCCTCATGCAGTGATGGATGCGGCCTGGCCCGAGACGCGCTTGGGCGATGGCGAAACCCCCTCCCTGCTCCCCAAGGAGGTTCATGGCCGGGACCCGCACCCCGTCGAACAGGATCTGAGGATGACCCCCCCGATCCTGATAGCCGAACACCGTCGGTTCACGCTCGATGAGCACGCCGGGGGTGTCGAGCGGGACGATCACCATCGACTGGCGACGATGCGACTCGGCCGCAGGGTCGGTCACCCCCATCACTATCGACATCTTGCATCTGGGCGACGCCGCACCCGAGCTGAACCATTTGCGTCCGGTGATCACGAGATGATCCCCATCGACCTCGATTCGGGTCTTGATGTTGGTCGCATCCGAGCTGGCCACATCAGGCTCGGTCATCGAGAAGCACGACCGGGTCTCGCCGTTCAGTAGTGGCTGGAGCCAGATCTCCTTCTGTTGCAGCGACCCGAACCGGTGAAGGATCTCCATGTTCCCGGTATCGGGAGCCGAACAGTTGATCGCCTCCGGCGCGATCTGAGGGCTTCGCCCCGTGATCTCGGCGAGGGGGGCGTAATCGAGATTCGCCAGCCCCGCACCAGATTCGGCATCGGGAAGGAACAGGTTCCAAAGGCCACGTCCACGGGCCTCGCGCTTCAGGTCTTCGAGCACCTCGGGATGATGATGGGGATCACCCGCCGAGGCCATCTCCTCCCGGTACAGCGCCTCGGATGGGTATACGTGCTCGTCCATGAACTCGGACAGTCGGATCTGCAGCTCCTGGACCCGGGTGGAATGAGAGAAGTCCATGGACCGGTTGAAGCTACCCGTCGCCCTCTTCGGGCTCGGAGTCCGTCGGGGGCTTGTCGAAGCTCATTGGTGGGATCGGCACCTGTGGTCGTCGGGGCCGACCCCTCGTCAACTCCCCGAACAACAACCATGCCGCGAGAAGCCCCACGTAGATCAGCCGCAAGTACAGGGCAGCCGCCAACCCGGCCACGGCCGTGCCGAAAAAGACGACGTTGGCTATCGATTCGGCATGACGGGGTGCAACCTTCTCGAGAAGTGACGAAAAGAGATGACCCCCGTCCAGGATCCGGATCGGCAGCCAATTGAGAAGCCCCCAGAACACGTTGACGTAGATGAGGTTGAGGACCACGAATCCGGCCAGCCCGAAGTAGGGACCGGTCAACGAGGCGAAGAGCCAGACCAGGCCCCCGAACAAGACCCCCACCCCTGATCCGGCTGCCGCCACCATCGCCCGGCGCCCTGGCCCGAAGTCGCCCTCAGGGAGGGTCCACGAGGTCAACCCCCCAAGGGTGTTCAACTCGATCTGGACCTCGGAGCCGAAAGCACGAGCGGTGAGCGCATGTCCCATCTCGTGAAGCAGGATCGAGACGAATACCACCGCGATCCAAGCAAGTATCAGCGGGACACTGGCCGCGGATAGGCCGAGGACGGCAGCCACTACCAGGAACGCCGGCCGGACGGCGACCGGGATCCCGAGGAGCCGAAAGGAAATCACCCGACCATATTGGCCCACCCCCTGATCTGGTGCCCAACCCGTGGTTACCCTCAGCTCATGCACGACGACCTCCGGGCGGTGATTGCCGCCGATATGCCACGCCTCAAGGATCTCCTCGCCAACCTGGTGCGCCTCCCTTCGGTCAGCGCTCCCGGATACGACCAGAACGAGGTCAGGGCCGCTGCGGAGACGATCGTCGCCATCCTCGGCGACGCAGGTTTCAAGAACTGCCAGCTTCTCGAGGCCGAGGGGGGAAACCCGGCGGTGTTCGGAGAGCTCCCTGTGCCAGATGGCGCACCGACCGTGTTCCTCTATGCCCACTACGACGTCCAGCCACCGGGACCAGCCGCCGACTGGAAGACCGGCCCGTTCCATCCAGTGGAGAGGGATGGCCGTATCTACGGTCGGGGCTCGGCGGACGACAAGTCGGGCATGGTCATGCATCTCGGTGCTGTTGCTGCCTTCCAGGAGCAACTCCCGGTCGGGGTACAGGTCTTCTTCGAAGGCGAAGAGGAGGCCGGCTCCGACAGCCTGGCGGAGATCCTCGAGAAGCACTCCCATCTCCTGAAACCGGACGTGATCGTGATCGGTGACGGCAGCATGTGGGCCGTCGACGTACCGGCATTTCTGACATCGTTGCGGGGAATCGTGTCCGCCACCATCGAATTGAGGACACTGGACGCCCCGGTCCACTCCGGTGAATACGGGGGTGTCTACCCCGACGCCTTGACTGCGATGGCCCGGCTTCTGTCAACCCTCCATGACGCCGACGGAACGGTCGCCATACCCGGTCTGGTCAGTGAGGAGGTCGGCGGCCCGACCATTTCCGAAGAAAGGATCCGTACCGAGACCGGAGTTGTCGAAGGTGTCAACCAGATCGGATCGGGCACCATCGCCTCACGTCTCTGGTCACGCCCCTCGGTCTCGGTGCTCGCCCTCGACGCCCCGCCGGTCAGTGAGGCGATCAATCAGCTGGTGCCGGTGAGCCGGGCCAAAGTGAGCATGCGTATCGCCCCCGGCGAGGACACCATGGCCGCGCTCGCCGCACTCAAAGCCCATCTTGTCGAGAACGCCCCCTGGGGCACAAAGGTGGAGTTTCTTCATGAGGAGGCAGGAGACGCCTCGGTCATCGACATCGACAACTTTGCGGTGGAGGCGTGGAGCGCCGGGTACCGCGAGGCGTTCGGGAATGATCCGGTGGCGATGGGGGCCGGAGGATCGATCCCCTTTATCGCCACATTTGCCGAGCTCTACCCCAATTCACCGATTCTGGTGATCGGTTGTGCCGACCCCACAAGTGCCTACCACGCCCCCAACGAGAGCCTGGACCTGGGGGTTCTCGAGAAGTCGGTCCTCGCCGAGGCTATAGCTTTCAGGCTTCTTGGCTCAGGCGAGGCCTGAGCCAAGAAGCCTGAAAGCCGCAGTACGCAGTGCGCACAACGCAGTACGTATAGCGTTTTGCGTATTGCGGGCTTCAGAGGCGCTCTGCGCCAGTGAAGCCAAGCTGTCTCCAGGCCTCGTAGACCACCACCGAGGCCGAGTTGGCCAGGTTGAGGGAGCGGACGCCCGCAACCATCGGGATCCGAACCCGTTCCGTGACCCAGGCCCGGCCCTTCACCTCATCGGGGAGGCCAACCGATTCCGGACCGAACAGGAAGGCGTCGCCAGGTTCATACGAGACGTCGGTATAGACCCGGTCCCCATCAACAGTCAGGGCGAACACACGGGACGGTTTGGAGATCTCCCAACACGATTCGAGATCCGGATGGACGCTCACCGAAGCCCGGTCTCGATAATCCATGCCGGCCCGTTTCAGCTTGGTGTCCTCCATGCTGAACCCGAGCGGCTCGATGAGATGGAGCCGGCACCCGGTCACCGCTGCTAGTCGCATCGCGTTCCCGGTGTTGGGGGGGATCTCCGGCTGATAGAAGACGAGCTCGAACACAATCAGCGGAAGTCGAAGAGGCGAAGGGCGGTGGCTTCGGCGTCCCGAAGCCCGTCGTAATCCACCTCGATGGTTTCGATTCCCCTCGCCTCGGCCAGGACCCGGGCCTGGGGGGAAACAAGCTGAGCCGCCAGGATCCCACGCACCGGTGCGAGACGGGAATCGTTGTCCAATCGCTCCAAGTAGCGAGCCAATTGCTCGACCCCGTCGATATCCCCTCTCCGTTTGACCTCGATCGCCACAGTCGACCCGGTGTGGTCGGCACACAGGAGGTCGACCGGGCCGATGTCGGTGGGGTATTCGCGGCGAATCAGAGTCAGCCCGTCCTCGAGAACCCAGGGCCGATCGGCGAGCAACGTCTGCAAATGCGCCTCGACCCCATCCTTCTGCAGACCGGGATCGTCACCCAACGAGTGCGTCACATCCTCGAAAACCTCGTGGATCAGGATCGTCAGCTTCTCTCCCTTGGCGTTGGTCACCTCCCAGCGGTCTTCGAAGGCCTCGAGGAAGTTGGGAGCCACCATCCAATTCAAGGGTTTGGAGGCGTTGCCGTCGGAATGGATGGCCAGGGTCCCGTCGGCCTTGACCATGATCAAGCGGACCGCCTCGGGGAGATGGGCGGTGAGGCGCCCCGAGTAGTCGACGGTGCAACGGGCGATGACCAGCCTCACGAATGTTGGAGCGTACTGACCCGGCTGATGCGACCCCCAAGAAAGGCACAGCCGATCGACAGGGCGGTAACGAACAACCATCCGGGCCAATACACCCCCAGACGATCGACCGAGAGACCCATCAGTGGCGCCCCGGTGCCCAGGCCCAGAAGAAACCCGAGCTGCACCCGGCCGGTCCCTCGCCCGACCAACCCGGATGGTGAGTAGTCCATCACTGCCAGCATCCCGACCGCGTTCCAGGCGATGATCCCGGCCCCGAACAGGATGGCGGCCGGGATCAACGCCCAACTCCGAATGGTTTCTCGCGAGGCCAGTGTGAGAAGTAGCGCAGAAACGGTGGTCATCAAGCCGATGAGCCTCAACGAGTTTCCGTGGCCGAACAATCTCTCGGAGACCGAGCCCCAAGTGATCCTCGCGACCACGCCAATGAGACCGACGCCCGCGATGAGGAGCCCCGCCTGGGAGGCGGTCCATCCCTGGTCCTCCTCGGCGAAGAGGGGGAGGAAAGTGAAGGTTGCGGAGGTCGCCAGACCCGCCAATCCTCCGTACACCGCTATGTACCGTACGACTCTGGGCACCCGGTCGCTTCCACCCGACTGCGCAGTCGCGTGGTGAGCCCCCTCTGGACGGCGCCACATCGCCAGCAGCGCTCCAAAGGGCACCACGAGAAAGGCCGCGATCGCGGCCCGCCAGCCCCAGATGGTGGCCACCGTGGGGAGCAATAGCCCACCAATGAATGCCCCCATCTGAACGCCTGACTGCTTGATCCCCGTCACCACTCCCCTGGCTCCTGATTCCAGGTTGTCGACGATCAAGGCGTTGGTCGCGGGGTTGGCCCATCCCTGCGGGACCGCGGTGAGCAATGCCACCAGGAACAACATCACGTAAGTCGGAGCCAGTGAGACCAGGGTCAGGCTGACCGTACCGGCCATCAGCACACCCACCGTCGAGTGGACAGCGCCGACGCGATCCGTGACCCGCCCGAACGTGGGCGAGAGGACACCCCCGGTGAGGGCGGTGGCAGTGACCAACGCCCCGACCTGCCAGCGCTCCACGCCGAAGTCCGCGATGAGGTCAGCTGCCAGCACCCCAAACATGACCTGGGGGAAGGTGGCCACGGCCATGGTGGCGGCGGTGACGGCGGCCAGTGAGGCCCGGCTGAATGGGCGCATCGGCCCAACTTAGGCGATCACCAGCCGAGTTGGTTTGAGCGCCTACCGGTCGTCAGCGACGGAGGCAGGGGCGATCGGCAGGTCTCTGGTCGGGCGGCTGAAGACGAACCAGAGGGCAAAGATGCCGACTGCCCCGAGGATGATCCTCAACACGAGGCCGTCCATCAGCACCGCGGCGGAAAAGACGAGCGAGATCGTGATGGCAACGGCGGCGAACCACTTCATCCGCATGGTCAGGCCACCCGAGCGGTAGCCCTTGATCATCTTCCCGTATACCGGATGATTGATCAGCCAGTTGTGGAGCTTGTCGGAAGACATCGAGAAGAAGAAGGCGGCCAGGATGACAAAGTCGAACGTCGGGATCCCGGGAAGGAAGCTGATCGCCACAAACCCGAGACAGATGAGGCCGAGAGCCAGGTAAATGCCGCGCAGAACGCGACTGCGTGGCTTTCGGGACGTGACCGGTTGGTCGACGCTTGGCGTCACCGGGTCAACCTATTGATCTGGGTTGCTGACGGCGAGTCGGGAAACCGCTATCCGTTATCCGTTATCCGTTATCCGTCCTGTGAGGGCCCCTCCGCCATCCGGCTACCCTCGCCGGTGAACGCAAGACGCAATACGTAGGACGGAAAATGCCCATCGTCACCCCCGAGAAGTACCGCAAGATGCTCCAGACCGCCAGCGAGGGCGGGTATGCCTTCCCCGCCATCAACGTGGCCGCCTCCACCACTCTGTTGGCCGCCCTCGAGGGTTTCGCCGCGGCCGGATCCGACGGCATCGTCCAGGTCTCCTACGGGGCGGCAGAATTCGCCTCGGGTCAGTCCAACAAGCAAATGCCCACCGGGGCCCGGGCTCTGGCCGAGTTCGCCCTTGTGGTCGCGGAGCAATACCCGGTCAACATCGCCCTTCACACCGACCACTGCCCACCCGATCGGGTGGACGGGTTCATCCGGCCCCTGCTCGAGATGAGCAGACAGCGCAAGGCGGCGGGCCTGGGACCCCTCTTTCAGTCACACATGCTCGACGCATCGGCGTTGCCGATGGAGGAGAACCTGGCCCTGGCCGCCGAATTGTTGGCCCTGTGCTCCGAGCTGGACGTGATCCTCGAGTTGGAGATCGGGATCGTGGGTGGTGTCGAAGATGCGAGCGACAACGAGAACATCGACCGGGGCAAGATGTACACATCGCCCGATGACATGGCCCGGGTCACCGAGGTGCTCGGCTCCGCCGAGGGCGGCCGTTACCTGCTGGCCGCCGTTTTCGGGAACGTGCACGGTGTCTACAAGCCGGGGGCGGTCAAACTGACCCCTGGGATCCTGAGGGACGGCCAAGACGAAGTCGAGGCCAGATTTGGCAAAGCCGCCCGTCACTATCTGGTATTCCATGGCGGCAGCGGTTCGACGTTGGTGGAGATCCGGGAGACGCTCGATTACGGGGTGGTGAAGATGAACATCGACACCGATTGCCAGTACGCCTACACCCGTCCGATAGTCGACCACGTGATGACAAACTATGCCGGGGTGCTCAAGGTCGATGGCAACGTAGGTGACAAGAAGGTCTACGACCCGCGGTCCTATATGAAGAAGGCGGAGGCAGGGATGTCGGCCCGGGTGGTCGAGGCCTGCGAGCAGCTTCGGTCGGCGGGGAAGACGATCGGCTGAGTTGAGAACCCCGCCGCCGTCGATCATATGTGTCGAATGTGGAGGGACGGCCCATCTCATCTCCTTCCTTCGTTCCGACGAGGACGTCGAGCCGGGGACCGCGCTCGCCTATCGGTGTGCTGAATGTCTCGACCGGTTCGATGTGGTGTGGGAGGCCGGCGATGGCGATCCATCGACCGAGTGACGCCGAACTGGCCAGACATCGCACGATCCATCTCACCACGATTGGCCGTCGCTCAGGCCAGCCAAGACGCATCGAGATCTGGTGGTTCCACATCGCCGGCAGATTCATCATCACCGGGACGCCCGGGGCACGGGACTGGTATGCCAACGTGAACTCGGACCCGAATGTGATCATCCACGTGGCGGGTCACGACCTGCCAGCGATCGCCGCCCCAGTGAGGGAAGTGGGGACTCGATCCAAGGCCTTCGACTCCGAACTGACCGGGTGGTATTCCACCCAATCGCAACGACAACGGTTGATCGATGAGTCCCCGATGGTTGAAATAGTGTTTGGGCGTTGACCAACCTGCCGCGGGATGGCAACTCTTGCGCGAGGACGAAGCCGGCGCGCAATGCTTCAACTTGTGAGTGAGTACTCACTCAATTAGTCTTCCGCCCGTGGCCACCAGATCCACCCGGGCCGAGCCGCTGGCGCCTGACGACCGTCGTCGGGCCATCATCGCCGCCGTCATCCCCCTCCTCACCCGGCAAGGGTCGGCGGTGACCACCAAGCAGATGGCTGAGGCCGCCGGCATCGCCGAAGGCACCATCTTCCGGGTCTTCCCCGACAAACACTCCCTGATCCACGAAGCGGTTCGGCACAGCATGGACCCCACCCCAGAGTTGAAGGGGCTCTCCGAGATCAACCCCTCCGCTCCCCTCGAGGCCCAATTGACGGAAGCGGCACGCATCCTTCTGGAGCGCTTGGAGGAGGTCATTGCCTTGATCGCGGCGTTGCGCACTACGCCCTCGGTCGGGGCCACCCCACCACTCGGGCCGCCTGCCTTTGTGGCCGAGGCCAACGCCGCGATCACTGAATCCCTGACCGACTTGTTCGAGCGTCACCGCGATCGGCTCCGGATCGAGCCCTCACGGGCCGCGGCCGCACTCCGCGGCCTGATCTTCGCTGGTGGTCATCCGATGATCACTGGAGGCGAGAAACTCACCGTCAACGAGATCGCGGAGGTGCTCCTCTTGGGCATCGTCGATCCGGTTGCCGAGACGGCGGTCTGATGCTGCTTCGAATCGCGCGTGAGTATTTGAGGCCCTACAAGAAGTGGCTGACCATCGTTGTGGTCCTCCAACTGATCGGGACCATCGCTTCGTTGTATCTCCCCAGTCTCAACGCCGACATCATCGACTACGGCGTCATCACCGGGGACACCGCCTACATCATCCGGGTCGGAGTGTTGATGCTCGCCGTGTCCTTGCTCCAGGTGGTGTGCTCGATCACCGCTGTCTACTTCGGAGCCCGCACCGCCATGGGATTTGGGCGTGACCTCAGGTCATCGATCTTCCATCGGGTGGCCGAGTTCTCGAGTCGCGAGGTGGCCGGATTCGGGGCGCCTTCCCTCATCACTCGAAACACCAACGACGTCCAACAAGTCCAGATGCTCGCTCTGATGTCCCTCACCATGATGGTGATGGCCCCGATCATGATGGTCGGGGGCGTGATCATGGCGCTTCGCCAGGATGTCGGTCTCTCCTGGCTGGTCTTGGTTGCCGTCCCGGTCCTCGGGGTGATCGTCGGCTTCATCATCTCCCGAATGGTCCCCGCGTACCGCTTGATGCAGACCCGCATCGACACTGTCAACCGGGTGTTGCGGGAGCAGACCTCGGGAATCCGGGTCCTCAAGGCCTTCGTTCGTGAGCCTTTCGAGACCGAGCGATTCGGGCGCGCCAATCAAGAACTGACCGACGTGTCGATCACGGTCGGGCGCTGGATGGCCGCCATGTTCCCCGCGGTGATCCTGGTGTTGAACGTCGCATCCGTCGCGGTGCTCTGGTTCGGCGGCATCAGGGTCGACGCCGGAGTCATGGAGATCGGCTCGTTGACGGCCTTCCTCGCCTATCTGGTCCAGATCCTGATGTCGGTGATGATGGCGACCTTCATGCTGGTGATGGTGCCCAGGGCATCCGTCTCCGCCGACCGCATCGCCGAGGTGCTCGACACCGAGTCCTCTGTCGTGCCACCGGCCTCAGGTGTCACCGAGGTCAAAGGACGTAGCGAACTCGAATTGCGCGGTGTTGGGTTCAGCTATCCGGGAGCCAGTCATCCGGTGTTGCACAACGTGAGCTTCACGGCCCGGCCCGGCCAGACCACCGCGATCGTCGGCTCGACAGGAGCGGGCAAGACGACCTTGATGAGCCTCGTTCCCCGCCTGTTCGACGCCAGTGAAGGAAGTGTTCTGGTCGATGGGGTCGACGTCAGGGATCTCGATCCGGACACCCTCTGGTCCAAGGTGGGCCTGGTTCCCCAAAAGCCCTACCTGTTCTCGGGGACGGTGGCCTCGAATCTGCGATATGGGAAGCCGGACGCCACGGAAGAGGAGATGTGGGAGGCGCTCGAGATCGCCCAGGCGCGTGACTTCGTCGAGGAGATGCCAGAGCGGCTCGAAGCTCCGATCGCCCAAGGAGGCACCAATGTCTCCGGCGGGCAACGACAGCGGCTGGCTATCGCCCGCGCCCTCATTCGTCGTCCCGAGCTCTATCTATTCGACGACTCCTTCTCAGCACTCGACCTCGCAACCGACGCCCGCCTTCGGCGGGCCCTGAAACCGACCACGTTTGACGCCACGGTGATCATCGTGGCTCAACGCGTGTCCACGATCACGGATGCCGACCAGATCGTGGTTCTCGAGGACGGAGAGGTGATTGGGCTGGGCACCCACAACTCGCTGTTGGCGACCTGCCCGACCTATGTCGAGATCGTCGAGTCGCAGCTCCGCGCCGAGGTGGCCTCATGAGCGATCGCACGATGAAGGAGACCGAGAGGATTCAGGGCCAGCCCGGGCCTGGCCGCGGCCCGTTTGGCGGCGGCATGATCGGTCAGAAGTCGTCGGCATTCGGCCCTTCCGCTAAGAGGCTAATGGCTCGTTTGCGACCGCAGCTCCCCAAGGTGATCGCGGTGTTCACGGCAGGCACATTGAGCGTGGCTCTGTCGGCGGTTGGCCCCATGGTCCTGGGGAAGGCAACCGACCTGATATTTGCTGGGGCAGTCGGGGGTCACCTCCCGGCGGGCATGACCAAGGCGGAAGCGATCGCGGCAGCACAGGCCCAGGGCCAGGATCAGTTCGCGGCTCTCTTGTCGGGCATGAATGTTGTCCCAGGGCAGGGGATCGACTTCGCAGCCCTGGGGCAAGTGCTTCTGGTCGTCCTCGCGCTGTATGCAGGATCTGCGCTTCTCGCCTACCTCCAGGGCTTCCTCCTCACCGATGTGGTTCAGAGCACCGTGTTCCGCCTGCGCTCCGACGTCGAGGACAAGCTGAATCGGCTCCCCTTGCGTTACTTCGACCGCCAGCCCCGTGGCGAGCTCCTGAGTCGGGTTACCAATGACATCGACAACGTGTCGCAGAGCCTGCAACAGACGATGAGCCAGCTCCTCACCTCACTGCTGACCATCATCTTCGTGGTTGGGATGATGTTCTACATCTCTCCGACCTTGGCCCTGATCGCCCTCGTCACCATCCCGATCACGATGATCATCGCCGGCCTGGTGATGCGTAAGTCGCAGCGGCAATTCGTCACCCAATGGCGTCGCACCGGCAGTCTGAACGCGCAGATCGAGGAAGCGTTCACCGGGCACTCGCTGGTCATGGTGTTCGGGCGTCAAAGGGAGGTGCAAGCCGCGTTCGAGCTCGAAAACGATGGGCTCTACGAGGCCAGCTTCAAGGCGCAATTCCTCTCCGGCCTCATCATGCCGATCATGATGTTCATCGGGAACCTGAACTACGTGATCATCGCCGTGATTGGAGGACTTCGAGTTGCCAGCGGCACGATGAGTCTCGGCGACGTCCAGGCCTTCATCCTGTATTCCCGCCAGTTCACCCAACCCGTCACCCAGGTCGCCTCGATGGTCAACCTGCTTCAGTCCGGAGTCGCCTCGGCTGAGCGGGTGTTCGAGCTTCTCGACGCCGACGAAGAGGTGCCCGACGACCATCACCCCCGGATGGCCGCTGAGAGCCACGGCCGGGTCGTGTTCGAGGGTGTCTCCTTCAAATATGAAGCAGATCGCCCCCTCATCGAAGACCTGAGCTTGACCGTGGAGCCAGGCCAAACCGTGGCCATCGTCGGCCCCACCGGCGCCGGCAAGACCACCTTGGTGAACCTGATCATGCGGTTCTATGAACTTGATGCAGGTCGCATCACCGTCGACGGGGTCGACATCGCGCAACTTCGCCGGTCCGATCTTCGCTCCGAGATCGGCATGGTCCTCCAGGACACCTGGCTGTTCCACGGCACGATTCGTGAGAACATCGCCTACGGCAGGCCTGACGCCACCGAGAACGAGATCCTGGAGGCGGCCCGGGCCACCTTCGTCGACCGGTTCGTGCACAACCTTCCCGACGGTTACGACACCGTCTTCGACGACGAGGGCGCAAACGTCAGCAGCGGCGAGAAGCAGCTGATCACCATTGCACGTGCCTTCCTCGCCGACCCGGCGCTCTTGATCCTCGACGAAGCCACCAGCTCGGTCGACACCCGTACCGAGCTACTGCTCCAGCACGCGATGGCGGCACTCCGGACCGACCGCACCAGCTTCGTGATTGCCCACCGGCTTTCGACCATCAGGGACGCCGACCTGATCCTGGTCATGGAAGAGGGCCGGATCGTGGAGCAGGGAAACCATTCCGAGCTCATCGCCCTCAACGGGTCCTACGCCGCTCTCTACAACTCGCAGTTCATGGGATCGAACCAGCCACCGGAGCCCGAGCCGGCGATGAAGGTGGCGTAGAGCTGAGCCCCCCTCGATGGCACTCGCTGCGCTCGTTGGCTATCGGTTCCCCCGCACCGCAGAGGGGCAAACCTTGGGTACGGGGGCGGCCGGCAATCAGTCTGCCCATCTATGAACCCGGATCGCCTCGGGATCCAGGCCCACTCCCCGGCAAAAGGCCTCGAAGATCTCGGCGGGCACTCCCCGCCACTCCAGGTCGTCCAGGGTCTCGGCTATGGGCACATCGAGCCGAAGGGTGGTGAGCTCCCGATAGAGGAAAGCCTCTTCGACATGCTCGCGGAGCGTTGCCGCCAGCTTGTCGGCGCTGCGCACGCTGACTTCCCACTTGGCAGGATCGGCAGGGATCAGCTCCAGGCGGGGGTAACGGGCGAGCACGGTCGCGGCCGATTTGGCCCCCCAACCCGGAAGCCCGGGCACGCCGTCGGCGGTGTCACCAACCAGAGCCAGATAATCGGGGATCGACTCCGGGTGAATCCCGAACTTCTCCACGACCGCGGCTTCATCCAGGATCTTCTGCTCACGACGGTTGTAGGTGACGATCCGCTCCCCGATCACCAGTTGGCACAGGTCCTTGTCGGGAGTGGCGATGACGACCTGGTCGACATCTTCCACCCATCGGATCGCGGCGGTGGCAATCGCGTCGTCGGCCTCGTGCTCGATGTTGCGCCAAACGACGACTCCGATCGCCTCCAAGGCTTCCTCGGCGAGGGGGAACTGCCCCAACAACTCCGGGTCCATGCCGGCGGAGGTCTTGTAGCCGGCGAACATCTCGTTGCGAAAAGACTCGATGACCGTGTCGAAGGCGGCGGCGAGATGGGTGACGCCAGGCTCTCGGAGAAGGCCGAGGGTCGATTCCATGATCCCGAGTGTTGCTCGTATGTCCCTGCCGTCACTGGCCGGGACCGACTCCTTCCGACCGAAATGGGCCCGGAACAACTCGTAGGTACCATCGAGGAGGTGGAGACGCACGAACCAGATCCTAAGCCCGGTGAAGCGACGGACCCCTGGGATACGGTGACCTCGGAGTTCGGGTCTTTGGGTGACCGGCTCAAGGACACATATCGCCGGGTGGCAGCCGACCGCGGCCCATCCGAGGACGAGATCAAGGGTGCATTCGCGACTCTGATCGGGGCCTGGGATCAGGTTGCCGAATCGGTGGCGAGCGCTTTACGCGACCCGGTGGCGAGGGAGCATCTGAAGAAGGCGGCGAGTTCGTTCGCCACCGCCCTCGGCTCGACCATCAGTGACCTGGGGGACGAGATACGTTCCAACTCCTCCTCCGAAGAGGAGTAGGACGGAACACCGGGTGTCTGAACCTCTGATCTCCATCGGGGAGTTGGTCGAAACACTCGATGAGGTCGTCTTGTTCGATCTGCGATGGTCGCTCACCGACCCCACCCGCGGCAGAGATGACTACGCCGCAGGGCACATCCCGGGCGCCATCTTCGTCGACCTCGACACCGATCTCACGGTGCCCCGCGGTGATGGACGCCACCCCCTTCCCCCAGCCTCAGAATTCACCCGAGCCCTCAGCGAGTTCGGAGCCGGCCCCGGCGACGAGATCATCGTCTACGACGACGTGGCCGGCGCAGTCGCCGCCCGGATGTGGTGGATGCTCCGCGCTATCGGCCATCAGAAGTCACGACTGCTCGATGGTGGCCTGAGCGCCTGGGTCGATGCCGGCCTCCCGGTCACGGATCAGCCGGGGTGGCGATCACCGACCGAATACCCGGCCGTGGACCGCTTCACCGGGGTGGTCAGCATTGACGGGTTGGCGGGTCGCCATCTCATCGACGCCAGGGTCGCAGAGCGATACCGGGGTGAGGTGGAGCCGATAGACCCCAAGGCGGGCCACATCCCGGGTGCGGTCAACATGCCCCTGAGCGGGAACCTCGGCCCGGAAGGCCGGTTTCTCGACAACGCCGACCTCGTCGAGCGCTACCGCGACACTCCCGAGGGCACGATCGTGTCGTGCGGCAGCGGAGTCAACGCCTGTCACGCAGCGCTCGCAATGGTCCTCGCCGGTCATCCACTGCCGGACATCTACATCGGCTCGTTCTCGGATTGGGCCCGCCGCGACCTCCCGGTGGTCACCGGAGACGCCCCTTGACCAGCCGCAGAGCGATGGAAGCCATCGAATCGTCCGACACCGACGAACTGTTGCGAGTGGTCGACGGGCTTTGCTCGGCACAGGCATGGGACGGCCTAGTGGAGCTGAGAGCGAGGTGTCGGGAGGCGGTGACGCGGGGGAAGCAGGTTTGGGGGGTCGAAGAGCACATCCGCTATCGCCTGGCCCTGGAGGGACCACCCAGCTACGCCGGGCCCACTGTCTCAGAAGGCCAATCACGCTTTGCCCTCGGCCCCCTCCCCGAGGTCGCGGCCAGCACCAAGACCTGGCGGGAGATGGAGCCGTATCTCGAAGCGGGCCCGGAGCGTCGGACGCTGGCCGCCGAGCGGGTGGTCCGGGGTGAGCGGGTGAGCGAGCCGAATCTCGACCTGCCGGGCGCCCTGGAAGACTGGGAGCCCATCTACCCCGTCGCCACCTACAAGCGGGACATGGTCGAAGCCCCCACACCACCACCGCCGGATCCATCCGACGTCGCTCTGCCCTCGGGTTTCGAGGTGGTCGATGACCCTCAGTCGGAGGCCGCTCTGGCCGACTTGGTCCTGCCCTGGACGGACGAGTCCAACGGGCGTTGTCAGACGACGGTCGTGGCCGGCGACCATCTGGCCGCCATCCGATCCCTCGGGGCAACAGTGGGCCGCTCAGCCGCCATCGGTGCCGCCGCCGGGCTGGCCTGGATGGGGTGGGCCGCGGCCTCGGGTGGCGCCCACGGGCGGAGGCGGGGAGCAGCCGCCGGCCGCCATCTGGCGTGGTGGGCGACATCGGTAATGGCCGACCTCCGGTGGCCCTGCTCTCCCGAGGACCTCGGGTCAGCAGCATCGCGGTTTGGCTGGTTCTGGTTCGACGACGGGAGCCCGGGCACCGGGTGGGCATTGCGTCTCGCCATCGAAGACCCCGACACCGGGCTCTCCTGGGCGATCTCGGCGGTCGACCTGGTGTGAAGCCGGCGTAATTGGGTTGGAAAGGTCCGTATTTGACCCCTGACGGTCCCAATTACGGGGGTGAGGAAGCTCACGGTCCCACCTGGGTCTCAATGGTGTGCCACCCGGTGGCGCCGTTCGGGGCCGGCGGGCTGACCTGTTCGGTCTGGAGGTTCCCCTCGCCGTCGGTCGCCCGCACCCTGATCACGTGAAAGCCGACAGGAGCATCCCAATCGATGGACCACTGACGCCAGCTGTTGTCGGACAACGACTCGGATAGGTCAGCCTCGAACCATGGGGCGCCCTCACCGAGTTGGACCTCGACCTTGCCGATCCCTCGATTCGGAGCCCAGGCCACACCGGCGACCCGACGGGGCCCGGCCTGTATCTGTGACCCGGGCGGCGGGGTGTCGATCCGGCTCTGGGTCTTCACCGGGGCCTCCTTGGACCAACCCCGTGGCACCCAATAAGCGTCGAAGTCATCCCAACGGGTGAGCTCGATCTCCGAGATCCACTTTGTCGCCGAGACGTATCCGTAAAGACCGGCCACCACCAGTCGGGCCGGAAAGCCGTGCTCGAAGGGAAGCGGCTCGTCATTCATCCCCACCGCCAGCAGCGCGTCGCGACCGTCGTAGGCAACCTCGATCGGGAACCCGACCGTGAAGTCATCGACCGACCTGCCGACGACCTGCTCCGCCTCGGCCTGCACCCCGGCCCGGTCCAGGATCTCGGTCAGGGGGACCCCGAGCCACTTGGCGTTCCCGACCAGATCCCCTCCCACCTGGTTGGAAACACAGGACAATGTGACGTAGCGCTCGACAAGCCGCATGTCGAGGATGTCGCCATACGTCAAGGAATAGGGACGGTCGACCAGACCCTTGATGGTGAGGGTCCATTCGGGCAGATCGACCCTGGGCACCGAGAAGGCAGCGTCGATCCGGTAGAAGACGTCGTTGGGTGTGACCACCGGGCTAAGACCCGATACCCCGAGCTCGGCTGCCGGCGGGAAAGGGGCGACTGCCTGAGCCGGGCCGGGGAGCACCACTTCGGTGCGCCCGGCGACTACGCGTTTCGCCTTTTCCAGGAGGACGCGACCGGCGCCTGCCGACAGGGCGGCCAGCCCGAAGATGGCGGTTACGCCGATGATGAAAGACCGGCGAGAGGCATCCTGAGGTGGTTCGGGATCCTCCCCGGCGACCATGGGCACAGAAAGCCCCAGCAGCCACTGCAGCGAGGCGAGGCCGGCGATGGCCGCCAGACCTCCCGAGATCATCGCCATCCCCAGGCTGACCGAAGGGTCACGACTCGCAGCCAGGGCGGCGACCACCCCGAAACCGATGAACACCACCATCGCCACGCCGAAGCGCTTCCGGGCGATGACACCGACCACCGCACCCAGCAGGATCACCACCAACGTCATCCCGATCAGTAGGGCGAGCTTGTCGTTGGTGCCGAAGGTGGAGATAGCCCAGTGCTTGATCGGCTCCGGGACGACGTCGATCACCCAGTTCCCAACGCCTTCGATCAAGGAGGGAAGACCGGAGAAGATGCCGGCGGCAAGCTCGGAGACACCGAGGGCTAGGGCCGCGGCCGCGGCCCCGGCCAACCCATCCCGGGCTCGGGTGGACGTCACTGGGTGACCAGGGTAGAAAGACCACTGCTAATCGGAGTTAAAGGCCGCCGAACACTGCTAGAACCGCCGCATGATGGAGATTCTTCTCGGCGGTGATGGGCTGGCCCGCTGTTGGTGGGCGGCCGAGCCCGAGATCTATCGGAACTACCACGACGCCGAGTGGGGCCGCCCGGTGACCGAGGACAAGAGGCTGTTCGAGAAGATCTGCCTCGAGGGATTTCAGGCTGGTCTCTCCTGGCTCACCATCCTCAACAAGCGCTCCAATTTCCGCGCCGGATTCGCCGACTTCGAGATCGCGGAGGTGGCCGCATTCGGAGAAAGCGACGTTTCCCGTCTCCTCGACGATGCCGGCATGGTGCGTCATCAGGGCAAGATCCGGTCCACGATCAACAACGCCCAGCGCGCGCTGGAGCTCATCGAGGCCGAGGGAACCCTCGCCTCTTACTTCTGGGATTGGGCCGATCCGGTCGATGAGCCGCCGACCGACATACCGGCGACTACCGACACCTCGAGCGCGATCTCAAAGGATCTCAAGAGACGCGGGTGGTCCTTTGTGGGACCGACCACGGTTTACGCCTTCATGCAGGCAATGGGGTTGGTCAACGATCACGTCGACGGCTGTCACATTCGGGACGTCTGTGCAGACGAGCGACGGCGGCTGCTGGGTCGCGAGCTATAGATTCGACCCGATGATCGAACGTCCGGCATTCACCATAGGCATCGAGGAGGAGTACCTCGTCGTCGATCGGGAGTCACGTGACCTCATCAAGAGCCCGCCACCCGAGATGTGGGATTCGTTGCGCGAGGTGCTCGGCCCTCAAGTCACTCCGGAGTTCCTCAAGGCGCAGATCGAGGTGGGGACCAAGGTTTGCACCAGGGTCCAGGATGCCCGCGAGGACCTCGCCAACCTGAGACGGGACCTGTCGAGTGTGGTCAATGGATACGGAGCGGCGATCATCGCCGCTTCAACCCACCCCTTCGCCAACTGGACGGAGCAGGAGACCACTGATCAGCCTCGATACATCAACCTGGCAGCCGACTACCAGCAGGTGGCGCGCCAACTCGTGATCTGCGGGATGCATGTCCATGTCGGAATCGAGGACCCCCATCTTCGAATCGACCTGATGAATCAGGTGAAGTACATGCTCCCCCACCTCCTAGCGCTGACCACCTCATCGCCGTTTTGGGCCGGGAGCCCGACCGGGCTCCTCGCCTATCGGCTGATCATCTTCAAGAACCTCCCCCGGACCGGACTCCCCCAGGATTTCGTCTCGTGGGGCGAGTACGAGCGAACGGTCGAGCTGATGATCGACGCCGGGCTCATCGACAGCCCGAGCAGCCTTTGGTGGGATATTCGACCCTCCGGTCGTTACCCCACGCTCGAGATGAGAGTGAGTGATGTCTGCACCCGTCTCGATGACGCGATCTCGGTGGCCGCAATCTATGTCTGTCTGCTCTCGATGCTGTTCCGGCTCCGACGCCAGAACCAGAGGTGGCGGACCTACCCGCCATTCCTGATCGCCGAAAACATGTGGCGGGCCCAACGTTATGGAACCGAAGGCTCTCTCGTGGATTTCGGGAAAGGCGAACTGGTCCAATTCTCGGATCTGGTCGAGGAGATCATCGAGACCCTGGCCCAGGACTCGGTCGAGTTCGGCGTCCGTGACGAGGTTCGCCACGCCCGCACCATCGTCCAACAGGGAACAAGCGCCCACCGCCAACTCGCAACCTACGAGGCTGCGTTGGCTGCGGGGGCGGACAACGAGGAGGCGTTGCGGGCGGTGGTCGACGGGTTGATCGAGGACACCCTGTTCGGCATCTGAGGGGGCCGGGGTACCGTTGAGACGACCCCACCGGAATCAGAGGACTCTTGGCCCACCCCATCCGCATCGCCGTTCAACTGCAACCCCAGCACGGTGACTATTCCCAGATCAGGGCTTCCGTCGTCAAGGCCGAGGAATTGGGCGCGGACATCGTGTTCAACTGGGACCACTTCTTCCCGCTGAGCGGTGATCACGACGGCAAGCATTTCGAATGCTGGACCATGCTCGCTTCGTGGGCCGAGATCACCGAACGAGTCGAAATCGGCGCCCTCGTCACCTGCAACAGCTATCGCAACCCGGAGCTGCTGGCCGACATGGCACGCACCGTCGACCACATCTCGAAGGGCCGTCTCATCTTCGGGATAGGGGCGGGATGGTTCGAGAAGGACTACGCCGAGTACGGATACGACTTCCGGACCGCCGGGTCGAGGCTGGCCGACCTGAGAGATGCCCTCCCCAGGATCGAGCAACGGTGGGCCAGATTGAATCCGGCACCCACCCGCAGGATCCCGGTCTTGATCGGTGGGGGTGGCGAGAGAAAGACTCTCCGCTACACCGCCGAGCACGCCGACATGTGGCACGCCTTCGGACAGGCCGAGATCATCGAGCACAAGAACCAGGTTCTCGACGGATGGTGCCGTCAACTAGGCCGGGACCCGTCACAGATAGAACGGTCTTGTGGCGCCAACGTGCATCGTCCTGAATCCGGCGACGCCTTCTTGGAAGCCGGCGCCACCCTGATCACCTTGGGCGTCGACGGCCGATCGGGTTACGACCTGGCGCCGGTGGTCGATTGGCTGGCCTGGCGGGACGAGAAGAACCGCCCCTGACGGATCGCAGTCGGTCAGGCCTCGACACCGATCAACTGCCGGTCGGCTTCGACGGACACCAGCTCTTGGGTCCTTCCCATCCACCAGATCATGACCAGCCCGGCGATCCCGGCGGCGAGGCCACTGAGCTGATTCCAGGTGAAACTCCCGATCTGTGCGTCGGGGCTCAGCTCGCCGTATCGCAATGCGTCGAGCAAGAAGCGTTGCAGTCCATACCAGGCCACCCAGATGAAGAAGAGTTGCCCGTAGTGGAGCCGGAAACGGCGATAGGCAAAATAGAGAAACCCGAGGAGGATGGCGGCTCCGATCAGGTCGTAGAGGGCCACGTGGTGGTAGATCCCACAGAACCCATCAGGGCCCACCGTCGCCTCACTGCATTCCAGAGCATTGTGCCCGGGAGCCACGTCGTAGCCGGGTCGGATCCCATACCCCCACCACGCGGTGGTAGCCCTCCCCAGGTGCTCGACGATGGCCAGGTCGCCGATCCTTCCCACAATGGTGCCCAGCGCCAGCCCAAACGATGACATGTCGAGCGTGGCCAGGAGTGGCATGCCCAACTGATGCACCCGCCACCCTCCGGCGAGGATGCCTCCCAGAAAGCCGCCCATGATCGAGAAGTTCCCGACGATCGGGTTGAGGGCCTCGAGCAACGAGTCCCCACTCATGATCTGAGCCGGCGAGGTGAAGTAGCGAGCTCCGAGAAGGGCGCCGATCAGACCCCAGGTGAGACATGACTGGTATTTCACGGTGTCGAAGCCCCGCTTGCGCATCTCCCGTGTCGCCAGCCAGGCACCGGCCACGAATCCCAGGGCGGCGAATACCCCGTGCAGTGAGAAGTTGAACGGGCCCAGTTCCCAGATAGGGATCGGCGGGTAGGTGAGCACGGCGAGCATGGAGGGGAGGGTACAGGCCCTCCGAGATCAATCCGAAGCGCAATCGCAGTACGCAGTACGCAGTACGCAGTACGCAAAACGGTGAACGGTGAACGGCACTCGTGCGGTGAGGGCCGAAGGCGCTCATCGCTAGAGTGCCCCCGTGAGCGATCTGTTGCCGGCGGTGGCTGCCGCCTTGAACGCACCAGAGAGCCTGGTGCGCCGGTCAGCAGCGGCCCGGGCTGCCGCCAACGGGACGACGATCGACGATGTGCTGGCGGCGTGGGCCGGTGGCGCTCCGGTCTCGGTTTCGGCCCCGGCACCAGCATCCGAGGCGCCGGCCGCTGCGCCTGCCCTCTCGCCGGAGCCAATCGTCACAGCCGCTGTGTTCGAGACTCCCCTCCCGGTCGCCGTCATTGCGCAACCCGAGCCGGAGCCAGAGGAGCCTTTGGAGCCGGTCCCCCTCGGAATGAGGATTCGAAGCGCTACCAGGGTCGGAGCCTGGACCGGCTCGGTGTTGGGTCTTGTCGGCTTCCTGATCGCGACCACCTGGTGGGCGCAGAACGCAACGGTCACCGGAAGTGACCCGTACACGCCAGTGATTCAGGTGACCTCGAGATCGGTCATCATCGGGGTGGCTTTGGTCAGCATCTTCTTCGGCGCCATCACGGCCGGGCTTGCTCGCGCCTCGGCCGGATGGGCCAATCCCGGGATGCGACTCAGCAATTCCCCGTCTTCGACCGGTTGGCTGGGCGCCCTGATAGGCCTGTTTCTCGGAATCGGGGCGGCTGCTTTGTTGACCAGTGGCTTCGGGACACCTGTGGATGGAATCGAGGGCATGGTGCAACTTCCAGTTCTCCCGACACTGGCGGTGATGCTTCTCGGCGGGGCGGTGCTCGGCGGCATCACTGCTGCCACCACGCAAGCCGTGGCGGTACCGGTGGCCGTGGCCGGCGATGGGGATGACATCGCCGAGGTGCGGAGCCGCCTGGGAGGAGCCCTGAAGATTCCAGCCACGGGACTGCTCCTTCTCCTCCTGCTGGTGCTCCCCTTCGCCTGGGCCCTCCTGGAGTCGAGTCACCTGACATCGGGAGGCGGGGCAGTGGTTGCGATTTTCACCGCCCTCGGAATCCTCGGGTTCGCCTCGCTCGCCGGAACCCGGCCCAATGTCAGAATCAGCTTCGGCGAGGTCATGGTCGCCATCATCGGGATCGTGACGGTTCTCCTCATCGTCTTCGCGGTGTTGCTTGCCCGCAGCGCGGACGGGGGTCACGAGGAGAAAGCCGGCGAAGAGGCCGCATTGACCCTCGTAATCGGCTAGCCGACTCTTCGCCACCGGGGCCGGGGCTAGACCAAGTTCACGGATCCCGACAGGTCACCAAGCGCCAGTGCATCGCGCACCGACTCGGCGATCTCACGGGCCACCAGCTCCTGGGCTTCCACAGTCGACGCCCCGAGATGCGGGGTCAGCACCACATTGGGCAGGTTGAGAAGCGGGCTCTCATTCGGAAGCGGCTCGGACTCGAAGACATCGAGAGCTGCACCGGCCAGCCGGCCTTCTATCAACGCCCGGGCCAGAGCCTCCTCATCGATCACCCCTCCCCTGGAGACGTTCACCACGAAGGCACCAGCCTTCATGCGAGACAAGGCATCCTCATCGATGAGATGCCTGGTCTCGTCGGTCAGGGGGACGTGAAGAGCGATGATGTCTCCATGCGTCAGGACCTCGTCCAGCCCGGTCAAGGGCAGGTCGAGATCCTCGGCGCGCTCGGCGGTCAGATAGGGGTCGTAGACGAGGACCTTCATCCCGAATGCCCGGCAGCGGAGCGCCACCGCGCTCCCGATCCGACCGGCTCCGACCAGCCCCAGAGTTCGATCCTTGAGTTGGACCCCCCTGAGACGCGACCGCTCCCATTTCCCGGAGCGAATCGAGCGATCTGCCTCGGCGACCCGCCGGACCACCGAGAGGATCAATGCCATCGTGAGCTCGGCCGCGGCGACCGTGTTGCCAGCGGGTGAGTTCAGGACGGCGATGCCCCTCTCGGTGGCCGCCGAAACATCGATGTTGTCCACCCCGACCCCGGCCCGACCCACCACCTTGAGTCGCGGAGCCACGGCGATCATCTTCCGGGTGACTTTGGTGGCGCTTCTGACGACCAGACCGTCGGCCTCCGCCAGCGCCTCCCGGAAGGCGTCGGAATTCGAATCGTCGACCCGGGTCACCTGGAATCTTCCGTCCTCCAGAAGGGGGGCGAGACCGGACTCGGAGACATGGTCGGTCACGACGACTCTGAAGAGGCCGCTCATCCGATGACATCCGCCAGGTCGTCGAGAAGATAATCCAACTCGCCGACGGTGCGGTCACCCATGTGCCCGATTCGAATCGTCGTCTCCTTCAACTTGCCATAACCCGAGCCAATCACCCAGTTCCGCTCTCTCATGCCTGCCACGACCTCGGGGCCGGCGAGCCGCTCCGGCAAGGTGATGCAGGTCACGGTCGGGGAGCGATGACCCTCGGGGGCGAAAGGCGCGACTCCCACCCCGGACATCTCACCAATCCACCCCATGGTCCGGTCTCGCATCGCCTCATGTCGCTTCCAGCGGGTCTCGAGGCCTTCGGCCAGGATCCGCTCCAGCTGAAACCGCAACGCATACATCAACGAGATAGCCGGGGTGGCCGGAGTCTGGAGGACCTCGAGGCTGTGGGTCAAAGCCACCAGGTCGAAGTAGACGCCTTTGCCCGGCAACGTTGCGGAACGCTCCAGCATCGCCTCCGAGGCAACCCCGAAAGCCATGCCAGGTGGCAAGGCCATGGCCTTCTGCGAACCGGTGAACACCCAATCGAGAAGCCAGTCGTCAGTGCGGACTTCCGTCCCGCAAACCCCGGTGACCGAGTCGACCAGGAGAAGGGCACGGTCGTTGCGGGCCACGACCCGCGCCAGTGCTTCGAGGTCTTGCATCACGCCGGTCGAGGTCTCAGAGTGGGTGACGGTGACCGCTTCGTAGGCATCTGAGGAGAGTCGATCAGCGAGTTCCTCCGGGGTGTGGAATCCACCCCAAGGCACCTCCCACACATCGACGATGCGCCCACAGGAAGCCGCGATGTCGGCGAATCGCTTCGAGAATGCCCCATTGACCAGCGAGAGCACCCTTCCCTGACCCACCCCGTTCCTGATCGCCGCCTCCATCAACCCGGTGGCCGATGAGGTGGAGAGGATCACCGGCCGCTCGGTGAGGAAGACCTGTTTCAGGCCGACCTCGATCTCGGCAATCAAATCATGGATCGCCGATCCCCGGTGACCGATCATCGGATGGGTCTGGGCGGCCAGCACCTCGGGAGCCACCTCGGAGGGCCCGGGCAGGAAGAACCGACCGATCGATGTTTTTGGCTCCTGCCTCACGAATCGTGCTCCGTTGGTCCCGAGCCCCGCTACCCATCGGCCAGGCTCAATGCGTAACGAACGTTATCCACCAACTCCCAGCCGACCAACACGGGGTCGCCGGTCAGGAGATGCTCACGCAAGTGGGGAAGGGCAAATCCATAGTCACCGTCGGTGACCGAAAGGAAGCGCCACTCCTCACCTGCTACCAGGATCGAGAACGCCGTGACCTCCTCCAGGCTCCCCTCGACCGAGGTGACAACTCCTTGCGCGGTGCCCGAGGTCTGAGCACATGCCATGACAGTCGCCAATGCCATGATCCCGGCCAATCGGACCGCGTGGTGCATGGTGACGGTCGGCGACCGCGGACGGGGTCAGCCCGCCCTCAGCGTCGATTCCAACCTCTCCCAATCCCGCTCCTGTTTGGTCCAGCGGAACCAGATCACGGCAATGGTCCCCCACAACAAGAAGCCGCCCCCGAGTTTCATGATGATGCCGGCGATGGTCTGATCGGCCACCGCGGTTAGGCCGTAGGCCAGGGCGGCATCCCCATAGACCGGGTAGATGGGGACCGAGGAGAAAGTGAGAAAGGAGGCCGGGATGGTCGGGAGCAAGGACATGAGCAACAGATAGAGCATCTGTCCGGGCGGATTGAGTCGTGGGATCGCCGAGGTGGGCGAGAAGATCGGAAGCCACATCAGGATGGCCGCCCCGAACAGCCAGGCGTGCACGGCGAAATGAATCGGGCGACTGGTGAGCATCCAGCCCACCAATTCGGGCCAATGGATCAGGATGAATGTGGTGTTGAAGACGATGAACGCCGACACCGGGCCTGCCAGGGGCCGCAGAACCCGCGCCACTTTCGGTCGCCCCAGCGTGACGTCGCCCAGCCAGCGCGGGCACCCCCGGAGCAGCAACGCCGGGATCACCAGGGCGATCACCATGTGCTCGACCATGTGCAGGGTGAACAACGACGTTTCCCCGATGTCGTGAATCGGCCATCCCGAGACCACAACGAGAGCGGCCAGAGCCCCGTACCATTGCCACCGCTGGCCGGGGGTGGCCGGAGTTGCCCCCGGGGCGATCAGTGGCCTGAGCCGTTTGTCGGCATACCAGTATCCAAAGCCGAGGACGAAGACCAAGAGGAATAGGTCGAAATGCGGGTGCCAGGGAGGCAATGGCATCAGGCTCCCCTGATGACCAGGACTCCAAGTGCCGCGAGGACCACGGTGTAGAGACAGGCGGCCAGCACGAACCCACCGGTGAAGAACCGGCTGAGTGTCGACTTCTCGTAACGGAGATGCATGTAGAAGGCGACGACGATGATGAATTTCAGGGTCGCCAGCATGATCAGCGAGACGGAGTTCAGGACCCCGAGGTCGTACTCCCGGTTCATGTAGTACAAGCCCACCTCGATCGCAGTGAGGACCCCCAGGAGCACCGCGATCTTCCAATACTGGCTTGGTGTGGGGTGGTGATGCTCGGTGGTCATGTGGGAGGCACCGACAGCAGGTAGACGACGGTGAAGATCACGATCCAGATGATGTCCACGAAGTGCCAGTAGAGGCCGACCAATTCGAGATTCATCCCATGCTTCTCGCTGAGCCCACCCGGACGTCGTGCGATGCCCCACAAGGAGAGGAGCATGATCACTCCGATCGCGACATGGGTGCCGTGGAAGCCGGTGAGAACGTAGAAGGCCGAGGCCGCGGGGTCGGTGCTGAGCGTCATGCCGTCGTTGACGACGAACTCCGTGAACTCAAAGACCTGGCCACCGAGGAACACCGAACCCAAGGCTGCCGTGGCAAACAGCCATGTCCTGGTCCCGTTGATGTCGCCTCGTGTCAAAGCGTTGTGGGACAGAACCATCGTCAACGAGCTCATCAACAGGACGAAGGAGCTGACCGAGGTGAACGGAATGTCATAGATCTCGGCGGGATAGATGGAGTAGCCCGGCCGGTTCGAATACAGCAGATAGTTCGAGATCAGGGCCCCGAATAACAGGAACTCCGAACTGAGGAATAGCCACATCCCGAGTTTCCGGTTGTCGACACCGGTCGACTCGTGCTCGGGATTGGGCGGGCCCGCGCCGTGCTGGTCGGGGGCGGTGTCGTGAAGCAGGTCAGCCATGGGCAGCCACCTCACTCTCGTCATCGTCCTCGACGTGATGTGGCTCCTCGACCGGCTCGATCGCCCACCCGATAACCGATACCAGGGTGACGATGAAGCCGACCAGGATGAGAGCCTTTCCCCAAGGCGTCAGGTGGTAGATGATCCCGTAGAAGATGAGAGGAATGCCCAACGCCACGAAGACCGGGAAATACGAGGGATTGGGGAGGTGGATCGGGGCGGCCGGGTTGAGCTGATCGTGCTCGATCTTGGCGAGGATCTCGTCCGCATCGGGCTTGCGGACCGCACGCCCGTCGGCGTCTTCGTCGTACTTCAGATGCCAGAAATGGTCGAGACGGGTCACCACCGGTAGCTCGGCGAAGTTGTACTCGGGAGTTGGGTTGGGTGACATCCACTCGATGGTTCGGGCGTCCCACGGATCGAGACCAGACAGCTCGCCATGGCGTTTGCTCCGGTACCAGTTGAAGATGAATACCAGTATCGAAAGGGCGATGATGAACGCCCCGATAGTCACCGCCAGGTTCCAAGGCTCGAGACCCGTCTCCGGTGCGTATTTCCAGGTTCGACGCACCATGCCCTGCAGGCCCAACCAGTGCATCGGAGCGAAGGTGAGGTTGAACCCGAGGAACATGAGCCAGAAATGGGTCTTTCCCAATCTCTCATCCATCAGCCTTCCTGTGAGCTTGGGGAACCAGTAGTAGAGGCCTCCGAACAGCCCGAAGATGGCTCCGCCGAACAGCACGTAATGGAAGTGGGCCACGATGTAGTAGGTGTCTGTCTGCTGCCAATCGGAAGGCACAACGGCGTGGGTCACTCCCGACAAGCCACCGATGGTGAACATCGCCAGGAAGCCGATCGCGAACAACATCGGGGTCTTGAGTTGGATTCGCCCCATCCACATGGTCCCCAGCCAGTTGAAGATCTTGATCCCGGTGGGGATGGCGATGATCATCGTCGACAGCCCAAACGCCGCCTGGGCCACCGGGGTGATCCCTGAGGAGAACATGTGGTGGGCCCACACCCCGAAACCGAGAAACCCGATGGCGGCACCGGCGAAGACCACCGCCGCGTAGCCGAAGAGCGGCTTACGGGAGAAGGTGGGGAGGATGTCGGAGACCATGCCCATCGCGGGCAGGACCAGGATGTAGACCTCGGGATGGCCGAACAACCAGAACAGGTGCTGCCACAGCATCGGGTCCCCCCCACCAACCGGGGCGAAGAACAAGGTTCCGAACTGGCGATCGAAGGTCACCATGAACAGGGCCACCGCGATGATCGGGAGTGAGAACAGCAGTAGAAAGGCGACCACCGTCGACATCCAGACAAACACCGGCATCCGGAGCAAACGCATTCCCTTTGCCCGCAAGTTGAGGATGGTGACGAGGAAGTTGACCGCGGATACCAACGAGGCGAGACCCAGGATCTGCACCCCCAGGGCCCAATAGTCCATGACGGTGCCCGCCGAGTAGAGCGGTCCGGCGTTCGGTTGGTAACCAAACCATCCCCCGTTGGGCGAGTTGGCGAGGAAGTTGAAACTGCCGGGCCCACCTCCCAGAGGAATGTTGCCGTTGATCCCGCCTGCCCCATCCAATCCGATCGGGGCCAGGGAGGTGCCGAAGATGAACGTCGAATAGAGGAAGATCCCGCCGAACAGGAAGAGCCACCAGGAGAGGGCGTTCAACCTGGGGAAGGCCACGTCCCGAGCCCCGATCATCAGTGGGAGCAGATAGTTCATGAACGCCGCCGACGCCGGCATCACGAAGAGGAAGATCATCGTCGTGCCATGCATGGTGAACAAGGCGTTGTAGGCACCTGCGGTGAGGAACTCGGCGTTGGCCTGCGCCAGTTGGATTCGGAGCAGAAGCGCCTCCACCCCCCCGATGATGAAGAAGGTGAAGGCGGCGTATCCGTACATGATGCCGATCCGCTTGTGGTCGACGGTGGTCACCCAGGACCAGATCCCGGTCTTCGCCGACGGGCGGCGGAAGATGGTGGTTTGGGGCCGTTCGGCGGTAGCTGTCATTCGTTGCTCTCCAGCCAGGCGATCAAGGCGTCGATCTCCTGTTCGGTGAGGGCCAGGAAGGGCATGAAGCTACCGGGCTTGTAGAAAGGCGGGTCCACCAGCCATTCCCTGAGCGCTTCGTCTTTGGTCTGGCCCTCGCCCGGCAGGGTGGCCCCTGCGAACACCTCGCGCGACGCGAAATGGGTCAGCTCTGGGCCGGAGAACGAGCCGGCAGGAATGATGTTGGAGGCCGCCTCGTCATCGAAGCGCACCGTGTGGCACTGGGTGCAACCCTTGGGCCCGATGAAGACCTGATAGCCCTCGTACTCAGGAGTTCCCTCGACCGGGAGCTGGGTCGGTTTCTTCTGCTCGACCAGCCAGTCCTCGTAGTCGGCTGGTGTCATCGCGGTCACCCGGGCCCGCATCAGTGAGTGGGACAGGCCGCAGAACTCGGCACACTGACCCCAGTAATCCCCCGGCTCGTCGGCCTGAAGGCGCAGCAGGGTGGTCTGGCCCGGAATCAGATACCGCTTGCCGTTGAGAGCCGGGACCCAGAAGTTGTGGATCACATCCTCCGAGGTCATGTTGAGGCAAACCTCTTGCCCGGCCGGGATCACCATCACATTGGCCGTGGCCACGCCGGCATCGGGGTACTGATACTCGAACCACCACTGATGCCCGATCACGTCGATCTGCATCACGTCGTCGCTGCACTCGGTGAGGTCGAAGACGGCCGCCGTCGAAGGAACTGCGATCACCGCCAGGATCAGGGCGGGGATCACGGTCCAAACCACCTCGAGTTTGGGGCTGCCGTGCAGCTGTTTGGCCTCCTTGGCTCCTTCCCGGTCCCGAAACAGGAAGACCGCGACCAGGATCGCCCCCTCCACGAGGACAAAGACCGCAGTGGCGATCCAGAAGACCGGCCAGAACAGGTCGTTCTCTTGACGGGCAAACGGCCCCTTCGGATCGAAGGTGGTCATCGGGTCGTCTTGGATCTCGATCAGCGAACAGGCGCTGAGAACAAGGACCGACCCGACCACAGCGCCGAGGCGGGCGAAAAGTTGACGGGACCGAGCCATCGGTCCGGCATCATACGGACCTTGCCAACCGCCGACCAACTTACGCGGATTCGCCCGGATTAGCCCGCAACAGCGTCGATCGCCGAGCGAAGCTCGCCCTCACTGGCCGCCCCCTCAAAAGAGGCGGTGACCGTGCCGGTGCTGTCGACGATGAACACCCAGGGCTCGGAAGGCAGACCCCACTCGACGACGGCCGGCACCGGGGTCAACTCATTGCGGTCGCTCACCTGGAGATCCTCGTAGATCTCAACATGGACGAACTCGACCCCGGGGTAGCCCTGGCGCAGGCTCTTCACCTGATCAAGAAGCGGGCCACACGATTCGCTCACGCAAAACCCCGGGGTGGCAAAGACGATCACTGCCGGGCTTCCTCCCGTCACCGCCTGGGCAACGGACACCTCGTACATGGCGGGGTCGGGCTCAGGATCCGAAGTGATGACCGCCAGGTCGGGGTAATCGGCGAAAACCCGGGTTTGCGAGGGCGGGGCCGCATCGCCGCGGTGGGCGACCGCCGGATCCTCGACCGCCACCAACCCCATCGGGCCCGCGGTGGCGAATCCCTCCGCGTCGATAGTGACCTGGTAGGTGGCGGCCTCGGGGATCACCAACTGGGCCACATAGAGGCCCCGGACATCCTCGACAGTCCACAAGAACTCGGTGGGATAGGTGTCGATCGGGGCCCCGTTCTCGTCACGAAGGGTGACAGTGGCCGGGTGGTCCGGCGAGGCCAGATACTCGTTGGTCTCCTGGTCGATCAACCCGAACATGACCCGCTGCTCTCCGACCCCGATGGCTGCCTGGGAGGAGGCGACGATGCCGAATGGCGTCACCTCCTCAGACGAGCAAGCCCCGATCAGGAGAAGGGCTCCGGCGAGGGCGGGCAAGAGCCGTCTCATCGGATCAGCACATCCAGCATCACCGAGGCAAACAGAGCGGCGAGATACACCGTCGAAGTGGTGAACAGGCGCATCGCCTCATCCGGTTGCCGGTACACCCGCCAGGAGTCCCAGAGGAACCAGGCACCAAGCCCGATCGCGGCCACCAAGTAGATCCAGCTCATCCCGGCAACCGGCACCAGGAGCAGGGTGATGCCGACCATGAGAGAGGTGTAGAGGAGCATCTTCCTGGTGGTGGCCTCGACCCCGACGACTACCGGGAGCATGGGAACCCCGGCCCGGGCGTAGTCCTCTCGATAGCGGATGGCGAGTGCCCAGAAATGTGGGGGGGTCCAGTAGAAGACGATGAGGAACAGCAGCCATGCCGACAGCTCGAGTCCTCCTGTGATCGCGGCCCAACCGACCAACACCGGGGCGGCCCCGGCCGCTCCTCCGATAACGATGTTTTGGGTCGTCGACCGCTTCAGGACCACCGTGTAGACCAGGACATAGAAGAGAAGAGCCGCGGTCGAGATGGAGGCGGCCAGGAGGTTGGTGGTGGCCCAGAGCCATGCGAACCCTGCGACTCCAAGGCAGATGCCGAAGACAAGGGCGTTGATGGGCGCTATTTCATGTCTTGCCAGGGGGCGGGTCCTGGTCCGCCGCATCACTTCGTCGATGTCACGATCGAAGTAGTTGTTGAGGGCGTTGGCGCCGCCCGCGGAAAGGGTGCCCCCGATCAGCGTCGTGAGCAGGATCCAGGCCCCGGGCCAGGTGCCGGCCGCCAGCACCATCGCCGGCACCGTGGTGATGAGTAGCAACTCGATGATGCGAGGCTTGGTGAGTGCCAGGTAAGCCGTGAAGGTCGACCTGGCCCGTTGCGCAGGCACCGACAGAACGACCTCCGGCGTCAACGGCGATCCGGGGTGATCAGTCGACATCCGTTGGCTCCTGGGTCCCCTCTTCCTGCAGTCTTCTCGTTTCGGCCGCCTTCCGCGCTCTGCGCTCCGCCCATCGCAACCCGAGGATCGCAGCCAGGGCCGGGATCACAAAGACCCCGACCTCATCGATCCCCCAATAGTGGGCAAATGTGAGCATCATCCGGAAAGGACCAACAACCCGAGCGTGGTGAGGGCCACCATAAGGACAAGCATCGCGTATTGGGAACGCACCGCGTCCAGTCCAAAGTCCGCAAGCGCCCGGTCGTGGGCCAGGATGACACCGATGACATGCCCGGTCACGATCACGGCCACCTGCGCGTACCAGATCGGCTCGCTGGCTGTGATGAAGAAGTCCACCTTCCGGCCAGCGGTCCCGAACAGGTCCCAACCGAGAGCGAAGGGGTCAGACACCGCCGCGATCAACTGCTGGCCTTCGAAGACGATCAGGGTGAGATAGTGGGCAACGGCGTATGCAAGCGCGATCGGAACCAGGGTGTGGGCGAAGCGGATGGCCACACGGCGCGCGGTCCAGGCTGGGCCAATCAGACGAGCTGCGACCCATGAGGCAAGCCAGTAGGCAAGACCGATCAGCACGACCGAGCTCAGAAGAAGGATCGTCGCTCCGATCATCGAAGCCATGCCTCCGAACGCAGACCGGAACCAGGCGGTTCCCTGGGCTCCGTCGAAGGTGACAGTCCCAATAGCCACGACGACCAACGCGGCCAGGCCACCTTGCCACTCGGGGAGGACGGTGAGGGCACGAAGCCAGCCACGCCACACCAGTCTTCCGTCCTCACGACGACCCAATGGTGAAAGCGAAGAGATCATCCGGTTGTACGGGGTGAAAGCGTCGAACACGGCCAAACCCGCCTCCCGGCCTGCATAGGCCATCACCCCCATCAGTAACAAGGTGTAGACCAGAGCCGCAATCGCCAGAGTGATCGGTGACCCTCCGTTGGGGTTGATCAACTCCAACCACGTGAAAGAGAGCAGTAGGAGTGCGGCCGGCCAGGTCCCCAAGCGATCGATCACCCAGAGTCGCTCCCTCCTGCCGATACCGAGCACCCGGCCCAGGGTGCGCCAGGGGTTGATGTCGGTGTACCAGTCCCCAATGACCGCCCCGGCGAATGGGACCACCAGCCAGAACACCACCCAAACCAGAACCGGGGCAATAGAAGGCCGGGTGGTGTCGACCTCGAGGCCGAAGAATGGGATCATCAATTGCCCGATGACGAAGCAGAGGCCGACCACTCCCATCAGCGGAAGCAGCCCTCTTCGAGGAACGGTTAACCTCGCCGGCTCGTAGCGGGGACCATCCTGAAGACGGGGCTCGGGCCAGAGCACCGCCAGGGCGACGAAGCTGGCGACGACGACGAAACCGGCGGCGGCAACGAAATAGGTCACCGGGACCGGAAGGTCGAGACGCCCGCCTATGCCGTGGGCGAAAGCGGTCCCAGGGCTTAGGAGCACGAGGAGCAGGGCACCGCCGAGAACCCCGGCGCAACGCCTCATCAGGAAGTTACTCGGAGCTCGAACAGTGGGAGGCGAGTCGTCTCAAGCTCGACTTCGAAGATGCCCTGAGCATCTGCCTCGAAGGAGATCTCGACCGGGACCCCGGGCTCGGCGTCATACCTCAGGTCGTATCCGTGGACATGGATCTCGTCGGCGACATCCGTCACCACCGTGATCTTCACCTGATCGCCGAGGGCGTACTCGAAGAGATCCGGTCCATCGACGACGCCGCCCGCCACGGTCACATCCGGTGACGGAACTGTCGTGGTGCTGTCGGGTGATGTGTGGGTGATCACGGCCTGGGTGCTCGTGGTCTCCGTCGGCGCGGTGGTCATCGAGGTAGCCGCTGGCAACTCGGTGGTCGTTGTCGCAGCGCTGCCGGCGCAGGCGGCGACCAGGACCACGATCAACACTGAGGGCGGACAGCGTCGCATTCCCAGACGTAGGACTATCCCGGCGGGATGAGCACGGCGTTGACCACGTGGGCGAGCCCGTTGCTCCCGGCCACGTTGCTGACCGTCACGGTTGATGCGCCATTCAGGACTATGAAGCCTTGCTCGACCGCGACGCTTATGGCTCCACCCTGGGCGGTCACGACAAAGGTGACCTCCTCCAGGTCGAATGCGGGCAATAGACCTTCCACCACGTGATAGAGCACGAACGCCTGCAGTGCGTCAGGATCTGTCGGCAGTGGCTCGGCGAGTTCGGCGAACGCAGCGTCAGTTGGAGCGAACAGCGTGTAGGGGTCCGGCCCCGACAACGTCTCGGTGAGCCCTGCGGCATCGATCGCAGCCAGGAACTGGGTGAACTCTCCCTCTGCGGCGAGCACCTCGAGGATGCCGTCTTGCACAACTGTGGTCGGCGGCGCAGCCACGGTCGTGGTGGGCGCGGCCGCTGTGGTGGTGGGGGCGGTAGGAGCCGTGGTAGTCGGCGCTCTCTCAGTCGTCGCGGTCGTAGGCGGCGGCTCACCCTCCGCCGCCAAAGCGGTCTCGAAGGCGCGCAGGGTCGCGGCGTCGACGACACCGGTGGCCGGCACCCCGAGGTCGGTTTGCAGCGCCTTCAAGGCGTCCTCCAACTCAGGCGACCATTCCCCGTCGACCGGACCGCTGTAGTACCCGGTCGTGATCAGGATGCCTTGCAGTGCCCCGATCTCGGCCGACTGCTGTTGCCCCAGGGCTGCGCCCAATGCGATCTGAGTCGCCGGATCGACCAGCCCGGTGACCGGAAGACCGGCGTCCTGTTGGAGTTGCTCCACTGCCTCGATCGTCTGTGGCCCGTAGATGCCGTCCACCTCACCGTGGTAGTAGCCGGCGGCAGCCAGATCGGTCTGCAGCGCTGCCACGTAGTCGGAAACCCACTGCTTTGCCTCGGCCTCATTCTCGATGCATCCCGCGTCGGCGAACACCCGTGCCCAGGCAACCTCGAGTTGGTAGGCGGCCGACGTGAACTGGACTCCTGCCTCGATGACTGGGGTGTCCTCATCGATGGCCGCTGTCGCCTCCGCGAAGGCGGCGTCTGCCTCCTCAACCGCATCGAGCGTTTCCGGTTCGACGATTTCGATGGTCACTCCAGGGTCGGACCCCGCCTGTACCGCCTCGTCGAACGCCGCGGCAGAGTCGCGGACTGCCTGGCGTGCCGGTTCCAGTTCCTCACCTGCGGTCTTGACGTCTCCGACCGTCAACTCGACGTCTTCGAACAGACCGCCGTAAGCGTCGAGGGCGACCACGTACTCCTCGACATCCGAGCAGAACTGTTCCTGGGCGGCGGCGATGTCGATCTCTGTCCCGACCCCGCACGCCGAGAGGATGACGGCGCCGATCGTGGCTACGGACAGGTTCTTGAGATGGCGGTTCAAGTGGTCCCTCGTTGATCTGCGAGTCGTGAGTTTCAACCCAAGAAGAGTGTGATCTCCTCAACCAGGCGGTCGGCGTGGGTCCAAGGAGCCTCGTGCCGGACACCGACCAGCTCCACGATCTTCGGGTCGGTGACCGCGGCACCCAGATGGTACTGCCACGACGGAGGCACGAGTTGGTCATGGGTGGGAATGAGAATCAGGGTCTCGGCCTCGATCCGGCCCACCCAAGGCCGGGAATCGAACCGCAGCAAGGCCAGGGTGGCCTGGGCGCCGGCGTCGGCATCACGACGATGGGTCTCCTCCCACAGCCAACGGGCGTGCCGCTGCTCGACCGCCCCTGTCCCCAGCAGGTAGCCGGTCCGAACCTCCGGCGTGCCGAGCCCGGTCAATCTCTCCCAGGCTCTGGCAATTACAGCACCGATGACCCGCAGGGTCCGCACCGGCTCCGGGTGGTGGGTGAAAGCCGCGATCAAAACCAGCCGGTCGACTCTCGCCGGGTGCCGATGCGCCAGGGATTGGGCGATAGCGCCACCCATCGAATAGCCGACGACCGTCACGACGCCGATGCCTAGTTGATCGAGCACACCGGCCATGTCGTCTGCAACGTCCTCGACCTCGAAGCGATCCCTCGCCAGGGGGGCCCCGCCGTGACTGCGGTGGTCAACCATGATCACCCGATACGACTCGGCCAATGCCGGCCCGATCCGGTACCACTCGGCCAGCGAGGAGCCGGCCAGGCCGTGGATCAGCAGGAGCGGTGGGGCCAAATCGGGGCCGAGATCCCTCACCAGGAACTCCTGGTCCCCGACGAACACGGTGTGCCCGGGGTGGCGCCACGGATGCTCCTGGGGTGATCTGAAACGAGGGCTGACTGCGGGGCCGAATAACCGCCAGAGGACCAAGCCGGCGAAGAGGCGCCGCAGCACCCTCATCGACCGAGATCTCCCACGGCAAACACCAATTCGGTCACCGGCTGTCCTCCGACCAGATGCTCGTCGATGATTCGATCGAGTTTCTCGATGTCCAACCCGGCATACCAGGCGCCCTCCGGGTAGACGACACAGATCGCCCCCTGCTCACAGATCCTCAGGCAATCGACCTTGCTCCGGAGGACACGACCGTCTCCCATCTCACTGGGAGTCGCTTCCTCCTCCGGCTTGCCGGACCAGGAAGGGGGAGCCGAGGTCAGGCCCGCCGTCTTCAAACGATTCTTCAGATGAGCCCAGAGAAGATTCGTCTCTTCCCGCGGCGCGCATTTCGGCGTGGTCTGGTCTGCGCAGAGAAAGATGTGATGCTCGGCCCGGGGGATGGAAAGAGCCCCGGCAATCGCTTCCAGACGTTCCGTCTTTTCCATATCCAGAAGTTAGATCACGACAGTCCCTTTGGTGGAACCGACCGCGACCCACTCAGGATTGGCACGTCCCGGAGTTAGCCTCTCCAGTCCCATGACCGAACAACCGACCTTTCTCACTCCGGCAGCCGAGGCCAAGATCATGGACGAGCTCGAGGTCCTCAAAACCGAAGGCCGCAGGGAGATCGAAGAGAGGATCGCCGAGGCGCGCTCGCATGGGGACATCCGGGAGAACGCCGACTACGACGCAGCCAAGAACGACCAGGGCATGATGGAGGCCCGCATCCGCAAGCTCGAGCATCTGCTGCACACGGCCGAGGTCCGGGCGGTGGAAGACACCGGGAGAGTGGAGATCGGGAGCGTCGTCACGGTGGTCGACCGCGATGGCGACGTATTCGATTGCTTCGTTGCCCCTCAGGAGAACAAGGTCGCTGGCATGATGCTCGCCTCGCCCACCAGCCCGTTGGGACAAGCCTTGCTCGGGGCGTCGGTTGGCGACGAGGTCTCGTATGAAGCGCCGAGCGGAACCTTCACGGTCTCCATCAAAGCGGTTCGTCCCTTCGAGGGCTGATCGGCATTAGCCTGACGTCGGTTCTCCGTCCGGGGGGTCGCCGGTGAGACTCCGACTCAGAAGTCCCCGTCAACTTGCAAAAGTCCTGATCAACGCGGCGCGCCGCGATCGCGAGGAAGTCGCCGACTACCTCGACTCTCGTCGCGTCCAATGGGAGGCGCTGGCCGGCGCCGCTCCCGGCGATGCTGCCGATGTCCTGGAACAGCTCACCGAGCAGGATGCTGCCGAACTGCTCACTGACCTCAGCGCCACCGACGCCGCCGACATCCTGGAGCAGATCTCCCCCGAACTGGCGGCCGAGCTGGTCGAGGATGTCTCAATCGAGGACCTCACGGCCGCAGTCACTGAGATGACGGGCGAAGCCGCGGCAGACCTCCTGTTCGAGCTCGACGACGAAGTCACCGAGAGCGTGCTCTCGCTCATGGACGACGAGTCCGAGCAGGAGATCCGGAGACTGCTCGTCTATCCCCAGGACAGCGCGGGCGGTCTGATGACGACAGACATCGCGTTGTTGCCGATCGGCCTCACGGCCGGTGAGGCGATCGAGCGGATCCGTAACCTCAACGACGAGCTGGAAGACCTCTCCTATGTCTACGTCGTCGACGATGAGGGCCGGCTCCAAGGCGTGATCTCGTTCCGGGACCTGGTCTTCAAGAGACCCGGGGCCAGCCTCGACGAGGCCATGGTGCCCGACCCGGTCTCGGTCAATGCCTTCTCCGACCGGGAAGAGGTGGCGGAGCTGGCCCAGCGCTATCACTTGTTCGGCATCCCGGTCACCGACGGGAACGGCCGCCTCTTGGGAATGGTCACCAGCGACGCGGTCCTCGAAGCCGTTCAAGACGAGGCGACCGAGGATTTCGCGGCGGCGGTAGGCGCCGGCGTAGGGGAGACCGTCTACACCGACGTCTCCAAATCGGTGCGGATGCGTTCGCCCTGGCTCATCCTCAATCTGGGTCTATCACTGGTGGTTGCCCTCGTGATCGAGAAACAGACCGGGATCATCTCCCAGGAGCCGATACTCGCCGCCCTGATGCCGGTGGTTGCCTCCCTCGGTGGCAATAGCGGGAACCAAGCCCTGGCGGTGATGATCCGGTCGCTGGCATCTGACGACGTCCCCCGCGCCCAGGTCCCGTCGATCCTGAAGAGGCATTTCGGGACGGGCCTGTTCAATGGGGTGATTCTCGCCGTGGTCGCTGCTGGGCTCACCTACCTCCTGCTCGGATTCGCGATTTTCGGCACCGAGGCTGATGTCAGAACGATGGCGATAATCGTGGCAGTGGCGTCGCTGGCCAATCTGGTGATCGCAACCTTGGCAGGCGCCACCATCCCTCTGGTCTTGAGACGTCTCGGCCAGGATCCCGCCCTAGCCTCGTCAATCCTCCTCACCACGATCACCGACGTCGTGGGATTCGGCGGTTTTCTCCTGGTGGCGACGGCGCTCCTGAGCTAGTGGTCTTGTGGGCGACGGGCCACTAGCTGCCGACGACGAACTCGCCCGAGTCGACGAACGGGCCCTGGAATCGGATGATGGTGCCACCCACCAGGCTCACAAAATGATGCTGTTCGATCAGGGCCACCTCCGCTGCCGTCCGGTCCTCCTCGGCCTTCAGATAGGCGGTGGCAGCAGCGGCGTCATCGAAGATCTCGGCCCCGTAGGTGGCGATCCCCGACTCGTAGAGGTCGAGGACGAAGTTCTCCAGATCGACATCGGTGTAGGCGCCCGGCCCGATGACGATGTATACGACCTCACCGTCGGTCCCCGGCTCCCGAGCGACGATCTCATAGGTGCCGACCGACTCACCGACCAGGGTGGTGCTTGCTCCCTGCCCCGATGGCGCCGCGGAGGTGGTGGGCGACTCTTCCTCACCTGGATCCGTGACCAGCGAAGAGGTCGTGGTCAGGGCTGGATCCCCTCCGTCACACGCCGCCGCCAGAACCGTGAGGGCGAGCAGCGGGACCAGGGAAAGGGAGATCCGTCGTAGATTCATGCCCGGTCAACGTTACCGCGCATGGCCGGGTTCCCAACAAGGCCGTGCCGGATCAGCGCAAACGCTGAGCGAAGGCCCGAGCCAGGTCACTGGTGACCGGGCCCTCGCTGAACGCAAGGTCCCCAACCATCGAAACCGGCTGGATCTCGCGCATCGTTGACAATGCCATCACTTCTGAGGCTTCTGCCAGCCGATCCAGCGACCAGCTCCCTTCGGTGCAACGTATCCCGAGCCGAGCCGCGTCCTCCAGCGCCAAACGACGGGTGATCGAGTCGAGGATCCCCAAGTCGAGAGTGGGTGTCTCCAGGACGTCGTCGACGACCCAGGCCACACTGAACGTCGGGCCCTCGAGGATCAGCCCGTCGACCGTGACCAACAGGGCATCGTCGAAGCCCTCCCGGCTGGCCCGCCTGCTTGCCGACATGTGCGGCGCATAAGAGAGGAGCTTGGCGCCGGCAAGGTCCCATTCGACCCCGGCTGGATGCCAGGGGGCAACTACCGGCAACAGCCGCGCCGGGCCACGGCTGATCGCCCACGGGTGGGCGAACACGATGACCAGGGGCTCAGAAGGCTCGCCGGGGAGCGCCGACCCCCTGGTCACCACCACCCGTACCGCGCAATCGGGGCATTCGCCAACCACCGTCTGGATCCAGTGCCCGATATCTGCCCGCGCCGGAAGCTCGATGCCCAGGAGGGCCGCACTCCTCTCGAGCCGATCGAGGTGCGCCTCCAGGGCAAGAGGTGCGCCGTGATAGGCCTTGATAACCTCGAAGCAGCCATCTCCTCGCAGGACCGCCGAATCGGTGACCGGGATGCCGGCGGCGGCCTCGCCATTGATCAGGATCGTCGACGTCACGACGCAGGTGGTTGGTAGGCGTTGGTGATGGGAAGGCGCCGATCCTTGCCAAAGGCCTTGGTCGTGATCTTGACCCCAGGGGCAGCCTGCCTCCGCTTGTACTCGTTCCGGTCGACCATGCGCCCCACCCGGGCCACCAGCCCCGGGTCGTAACCCTCGGCCACGATGTCGGCCACGCTCCAATCGTCTTCGATGTATCGCTCGAGGATCGAATCGAGGACCTCGTAGGGAGGCAGTGAGTCGGAGTCCTTCTGGTCGGGTCGCAGCTCAGCCGAAGGCGGCTTGTCGATGCTGCTCTGTGGGATCACTTCTCCGTCCCTGTTGCGCCAGTGCGCCAACTCGTAGACGAGGGTCTTGAAGACGTCTTTGAGGACCGCGTAACCACCCACCATGTCGCCGTAGAGGGTGGCGTAGCCGGCGGCCATCTCCGACTTGTTGCCGGTGGCCACCACCATCGGCCCATGCTTGTTGGAGATGGCCATGAGGATCGCCCCCCGGGCCCGGGCCTGAAGATTCTCCTCGGCCACGCCGAATGACGTCCCCGCGAACAACGGTTCGAGGGCCTTCATAAGCGAGGCGTACACGTCATCCACCGGCACCTTGTCGATCCGGATGCCGAGATGCGAGGCCAATGCGAAGGCGTCGTCGACTGAATGCGCCGAGGAGAAGCGCGAAGGCATAGCCACTCCCCAAACCGCCTCAGGACCGAGCGCGTCAGCTGCGATCACTGCAGTGAGCGCCGAGTCGATCCCCCCGGAAAGGCCGATCACGACAGAGTCGAATCCATTCTTCCGGACGTAATCGCCAAGACCGGTGGTCAGCGCCCGATACACCTCTTCAATCGGCTCGAGGAGCGGGGTAGCCGACATGGCGACAGGGTCCTCACCCGCGAGCGGGACATCGACGATGAAGAGATCCTCCTCGAACTGCGGCGAGCGATGAATCACGGTCCCGTCAGCCGTCACGGCCAACGAGGCCCCGTCGAACACCAGCTCATCCTGGCCACCAACCAGGTTGAGATAGACCACGGGCGCAGACGAGGCCAGGGCCCTTTCGGCGATCATCCGCTCCCGATCCACCGCCTTGCCCCTGTGGAACGGTGAGGCGTTGATGTTGAGCAGCAATTGAGCGCCCGAGGCTGCCTGCTGGGACGGTGGCCCGTCGGCAACCCAGATGTCCTCACAGATCGAGACACCGGCGGTGACCACACCGAGATCCCAGGTGGCATCGGGTCGGGTGCCGACCGAGAAGTACCGGTCCTCGTCGAAGACCCCATAGTTGGGCAGCAGCACCTTGTGATAGACGCCGGTTACCTTTCCGTGTTGCAGGACAGCCGCCGCGTTGGCGACGGTTCGCTCTTGGGCGTCGGGAGCACCCCTGATCCCCGAAGTGGCAAAGTCGACGAAGCCGACCACCACCGCCGTCTTCCGTGATTGCGCAGCAAGCCGGTCGCGGGCCTCGATTCCCTCCCTGACGAAGTCGCGTCGGAGCACCAGATCTTCGGGTGGGTAACCGCTGATGGCCAGCTCCGGCAGCAGAAGCATGTCGGCGCCCTCGGCTTCGGCCCACGCCATCACCTCGCCGATGCGTGCTTCGTTGCCGGCCAGGTCCCCGACCCTGAGATTGAGTTGACCGCCGGCGACACGAACTGGCATTACCGCCACGATACGCCGCCCCTTAGCCTGAGCCCCGTGACCGACCAGCGGAACGTGACACAGGTTGAGCTGGCAGACCAACGGCTGCATCAGGTCGTGCCGGACCCCGGTATTCGTCGCGACCTCGCCCGACGCATCTCGTCGGGCCCCGACCCTTCCGGTGCCCTCGAGCGTCTTCTCCCGATCCTCGAGACCGCTCCCGATCTCGCCGAGGACCCTGACGCCCGACGCCGTCTCGGCGCCATCGTGGGCTCGAGTCGCGCTCTGAGTCGGAGTCTCGCCAGGAACCCGTCGTTGCTGACCGATGAGAAGCAGGCGACGGTGACCCTGCAGGTTCACCACGCCCTGGCGGTGATCGCCGGCGACGATCTCTCCGGTGCGATCGACCTCACCGAAGCCACCGCTCGCTACTCGCACGCCGTGGACGGGATCGTCTCCGACGCACTCGACTCGGCCCGACAGGCCACGGCCGAGAGGCACCCGATTGTCGGTGTCCTTCCCTTCAGTGTCATCGCCATGGGTAAGTGGGGGGCACGCGAGTTGAACTACTCCTCGGACATCGATCTGGTGCTCGTTCACGACAATGTGGACGGATCCGAGACGGAGAGCAGGGCCGCGGCGTTGGCCCTGGCCAGTCGACTTCTCACCATCCTCTCGACATCCACAGCCGATGGCGGGGGACTCGAAGTCGACCTGGATCTGCGCCCGGAGGGCTCGCTGGGACCGCTGTCCCGCACGCTGGAGAGTTATGCCCGCTACTACGAGCAATGGGGTGAGGCGTGGGAGCTGCAGGCGCTGATCAAGGCGCGGTTCGCCGCAGGGGACGCCGAGTTGGGGGCTCGCTTCATGTCTCTCACCGGGAAAGTGATCTGGGATCGGGGCCTCGACGTCGAGTCCCTGCGCAGCATCCGAAGGATCAAGGAGCAGGTGGAGCTTGGTGCCGAAGCGACGGACATCAAGAGATCCCGGGGGGGCATCCGTGACATCGAGTTCTCGATCCAGCTGCTGCAGCTGGTCCACGGCCGACTCGATGCCGAACTGAGGGCTCCGGCCACGCAGGACGCCCTGGACGCTCTGGCATTGCACGGTTTTGTGGGACCGGAGGATCATCAGAGGCTGACGGAGGCGTACCGCTTCCTGCGAAACCTCGAGCACCGGATCCAGCTCTGGGACCTTCGACAAACCCATGAGGTCCCCGAAGATCCTGAGGCCCGGACCCGCATCGCCCGGTCCCTCGGCTTCGAACACGACCCGGAGAGCGAGTTGGAGGATCGACTGGGTCAGGTGCGGGCCCTGGTTCGCGACGTCCACGAGCGTCTCTACTTTCGGCCAATCCTCGAGGCATTGGTCGGCTCCCCGACTGCGCGACTCGGCGTCGAGGAGGCGGCCCTCCGTCTCGAGGCGCTGGGATTCTTGAATGTGGAAGGAGCAAGGAGGGCACTCGAGGATTTGACGGCGGGCCTCAGCCGCCGGTCCCGGGCGATGCACCAGGTCCTCCCACTCTTCTTGGACTGGCTCTCTCTATCTCCCGATCCCGACCTCGGCTTGTCACAGTTGAGGGCCCTCCTCGCCGATCCAACTGTTCACTCGGCTCTGATAACGATGCTCGAGATCAACCCCCTGGCGGGTGAGCGTCTCTGCCTCCTGCTCGGAACCAGCCGCCTGCTCGGCCAGCTGATCGACCGTATACCCGAGTTCATTCCCCGGCTCGCAGACGACGCCCTCCTGGGGGACATCAGGCCCCGGGAGCTCGAGATCGAGCGGCTTCTGGGTCTCCTCGATTCGCGACCGGATCTCGACGCCAAGGTGGGAACGGTCAGGCGTTTCACCCGGCGGCGGAAACTCAGGATCGCGGCTCGCGACATCCTCGGCGAAGGCTCCACACCCGAGACCCTGACCGCGCTCACCGACAGCGCCGACGCCGCGGTCATCGGGGCCTTGCACGTAGTCACCGGGGGTGATCCCGGCGGCTTGTCCGTGGTTGCCATGGGGAAATGGGGCGGGAGTGAGCTTTCGTATGGTTCGGACCTCGACGTTATGTACGTGTTCGAGCAAGAGCCCGAGCGGGATCGGGCCCTGCGAACTGCTGCCGACCTGGCCAGGGTTCTAACCGAGCCCAGCCGGCACGGAGAGGCCTACACACTCGACGCCGAGATCCGACCGGAGGGCCGCCGGGGCCCCCTGGCCCGCTCAGTCGACAGTTATCGCCGCTACTACCAGGAGTGGGCCGAGCCCTGGGAGATACTCGCCCTGGTGCGGGCCCGTCCGCTTGCGGGCGACCTCGAAGTCGCGGCGGCATTCAGGGAGGTGATCGAGCCCGTGGTATGGCAGCAGAACGTCTCCGAGGCGTTCATCCGCTCAATTCGCGACATAAAGGCCAGAGTCGAGAAGGAGCGGATCCCACCGGGGGAGGACGCCGACTATCACTTGAAGCTGGGAAGGGGGAGTCTCAGTGATATCGAGTTCATGACCCAGCTTCTCCAGGTCCGGCACGGTTTCGACGAAGCGGCACTGCGGGTCCCAGGCACTCTCGACGCCTTGGCGCGGCTCCGCGACCACGATCTTTTGACCCGTGCCGAAGAAGAGACCATGAGGGAGTCCTACATCTTCTGTACCCGGGTCCGATTGCGGCTTCACTTGCAGGCGGGGCGCGCCTCCGACTCCCTCCCCACCGACCCCGACGAGTTGATCCGGCTGGCGAGTTCCCTGGGCTTTCCAAGGGCCTCCGAGCTCCGAGACCAATACCGGAGGGTCACCAGGCGCGCCAGAACGGTGTTCGAGAATAGGTTCTATCAATGACCGGTAACCTCGCCGGATGACCGATCCCGAGCGGGTCGCCGGCTTGGTGGGCGAGATCACACCCCGGGCAGTGGAGCTCCGCCACCAACTCCACCGGCATCCCGAAGGCGGCCATGAGGAGCATCAGACCACGGCTTTCATCGGAGCCGCCCTCGACGAGAGCGGCATCGGCTATCAACTTCGGGCACCCCGCACCGGCCTCTGGGTCGACCTTGGGGCCCCGCCCAGCATCGGGTTCAGAGCAGACCTCGACGCCCTTCCGATCAGCGAGCCCGAGGACAACAGCCCGGTGTCTTCGAATCCAGGATGGATGCACGCCTGCGGCCACGATGCCCATGCGGCCATTGCCTTCGGCATTGCCGCCGTCCTCGATCGTCTCGAGCTCTCGGCGGGGGTGCGCATCCTGTTCCAACCTGCGGAGGAGTCGTTTCCCGGCGGGGCCGCAGATCTCGTCGAAGAAGGCATCGTCGACGGGCTCAAGGGCCTGATCGCGTTTCACGTCGACCCGACGTTGCCCACCGGTCGAATCGGCAGCCGCTCGGGCCCGATCACGGCTAGCGCCGACAAGTTCACCCTCGTGCTCGAAGGGCCCGGCGGGCACACCGCTCGACCCCACCGCACGGTCGACCTCATTGCCGAGGCGGCCCGGGTGGTGCATGAGCTGCCCGCCTCCCTGCGCCGGACCATCGATGCCCGCAGCCCGTTGACGGTTGCCTTTGGCTCAATTCACGGCGGCGAAGCCGGCAATGTGATCCCGACCCGGGTCGAGATCCAGGGGACGGTTCGCACGCTCGACGGTGCGTTGTGGGGGATGCTGCCCGGTTTGGTGGACCGGGCGCTCTCCTCCCTGCTGGCGATCTCCGGCGCCGACCACACCCTGGCCTACTCACAGGCGATCCCACCCGTGGTCAACGATGCAGGCGTGGTCGAAGCCGCAACCTCTGGCATCAGCGCCATGCTGGGCCCCGATGTCGTGGTTCCCACTGAGCCCAGCATGGGTGGCGAGGACTTCTCCAACTACCTGACCAGGGTTCCCGGCGCCTTGTTTCGGTTGGGGAACGGCGGCTCTGGTGGAGATCTCCATTCACCATCCTTCCAACTCGACGAGGGCTCGATCGGGTTCGGGATCCACGCCGGCGTCGCTGCATTGCTCGGGATCCAGGATCATCTTTGAGTTGACAGCTGGACCGTGACGACTCGATCCGGGTCTACCATCGGCCGGCTTCATGACGACCGAAAACGAGCCCCTCACCGAGCCGCAACCCTACGAGTCCCACATCGGAGAGACCAGGCAGTACTGGCGCGACATGATCCTGGGCGTCAACGACGGCCTGGTCTCCATGTATCTGCTGGTGGTGGGGGTGGTCAGCGGTGGCCTCGACACCAGCCAGGTGTTGCTCACCGCACTCGCTGGTGCCCTGGCCGGCGCCGTCTCCATGGCCGCCGGCGAGTATCTGGCCACCAAATCCCAGGATGAGGTCCTGGAGGCAGAAATGGCACTGGAACGGGTCCACTTGAAGGACCACCGGGCGATGGAGGTCGGTCAACTCAGGGAGATGTTCTCCGACATGGGAATCGCCGACGAGGACCTCGAGAGCGTCGTCGCCGCCTTCGACCGGTCTGACGAGGCCATGCTCAACGCGATGAAGGCGCTGGAGTTCGGATTCGTGGAATCGGAGCGTCGCTCTCCCTTTCGAGCAATGATCGCGTCGGGTCTCCTTTTCCTGGTCGGGTCGCTGCCGTCGATCATCCCGTTCATGGTCTTCGACACCAATCCACCTGCCCTCGCCTGGGCTTCGTTGCTTGCCCTGGGCGGACTTTTCACCGTGGGGGTGGTCAAGGCCCGGGTGACCCGCAACAACTGGCTCATCTCCGGTCTCGAGAACATGATGATCGCCGGGGTGGGAGGCCTGGTCGCCTGGTTGATCGGCGACGCCGTGGGCACTGCTCTCAGCTGAGGCCACGGCTAGCACGCGCTTCGCTAGCAATAGTTAGCACTTAGCTGTATGCTTACAGAAGGTGAACGAGAGCAAGCAAACTGATCTGGGTGAATTCATCCGGCAGCAGAGGGAAAGGGCCAACCTCTCCCTGCGTCGCCTGGCCGACTCGGCCGGGATCTCAAACCCCTACTTGAGTCAGATTGAACGGGGAATCCGCAAACCGTCGGCCGAGATTCTCAGCCGACTTTCCCGGGCCCTGGAGATCTCAGCCAACTCCTTGTACTTCAAGGCAGGCCTCATGGATGGGGAGATGCAGTCGCCGACGGTCTTCGAAGCAATCGAAGCCGACGAGCGGTTGAGCTCGAGTCACAAGAAAGTCCTACTCGACATGTACCGGGCGCTGGTTCAAGCCAACGGGTCGGTGCCCGACAAAACCAAACAGGAGTAACAAATGCAGGCGAAGAATGTTCTGTACGCCACGGTTGGAGCCCCCGTCGTCGCCGCCCGCAAGGTCGGCGAGGGCGTGACCACCCTCCGCACCAAAATCAGTGAAGGGACGTCAGGCTACGGCCAGGCCGCCGAGAAGGCGATCGACAGCTGGGCCGTCGAGGGTGAGAAGGTCGTTGCCCGGTTCACCGACGGCAAAGTCGTCGAAGACATCTCGGCGAAGGTCGACCTCGACCAGGCCAAGGAGCAGGTCAGCAAGTTGCGCGACCAGCTCGAGGACATGCTCGCCACCTGGCGCTCGTCCTTCCGGCCCGAGAAGGCCGACGTCAACGGGGTGAAAGAGGCCAAGGCCCCCGCGGCCAAGGCCACTTCGCCCAAGAAGCCGTCCTCGAAGACCGGCACCAAGGCTTCGGCGGCCAAGACCACCGAGTCGACAGCCACGAAGACGAGCTCTGAGAAGACCGAGCCGGTCAAGGCCGACCAGGCTTCCTGAGCGAATCCGTTATCCGTATTCCGTAGTCCGTTTTCCGTTCCCCCTTACGGATTACGGACAACGGAGAACGGTCGCCGAGCTCTGCTCGGCGACTACAACGAAGGTTTCAGGTCCTTTGCTGAGTCGATCCAGCCTTCGACCATGGCCTCGGTCGGCAGACGTCGCACAACCTTGGACTGCCCGTTGAGTCCGATGATCTTGGCCAGCAGCGCGGTTGGGTTGCGACGACGCAGGTCGCGCAGAGTGTCCACGCCGGCCACAACCAGGAGCTCGGCGTACTCCGCTCCCACCCCCCGGACCCGCAACAAGTCGGAGTGGTTGACCCATTGCTGGACATCACGGGAGTCGAAACCGAGAGAGGTGGTGAGCTTGGTTCGATCCTTGCGATTCGAAGCGAGGTCGAGCAGACCATTGCTGGTGCGAATCCCGGCTTTGCGAAGCTTGGTGGCGTCTTTGACACCGATCCCCGCCACCTGATCGATCCGAGCCATCAACACCTTCCTCCGCTCGACTCAGAAGTCGCCCGGACTCTATACAAGAAACCAAGCCGTCAGCCCGGGTGTTTGGGCCTCATTTCAACCACGTCCCGTTCGGTATCGACATCCCGGGGAGCCATCTCCGGGAACCACACTTCGTCCACCCATTCCGGATGAGCCTGCCAGAGCCTGCCCGCACCGTCATCACCCTCGAGCGACATGAGACGGGGCCACAACAAGCGATCGACCAGAACCGGGTTCCCTGAGGTGTAGCGATACTTGGGGACACTGACCGGCCTGTCCGAGCGAGCGTGTGAGGCCAACAGCTCATCGACTACTTCTCGCGGCACCGCCGGCTGGTCGCCGATCACGATCAACGCCTCGTCACAGCGAGAGAGGCGGGTCAACGCGTCGAGGCCGACGCGTATCGAGGATGCGATTCCTTCTTCCCATTCCGGGTTCTCCACAACTCCGGCCGTCCCGAGATCGGTCTCGGCCAGGATTCGGTCGGCCTCATAGCCGATCACCACCCACACCTCATCCACCGGGAACTCGGAGGTTCGTGCCACCACATGGCCGAGGAGATTGGTGTCACCCCACGGTTCGAGCTGCTTGGGTCGTCCCAGCCTTCGTGACCCACCGGCGGCCAGGATCACAGCGGCGATGGACATGTCGGGAAAACCTAGCCGTCAGGACCTCAATGGCCGACCGGTCAGATCCGCCGGCTCATCGTGCAGATACCGCTGTGTGATCATCTCGGCGAGGATTGCGATCGCCATCTCCCCTGCGGTTCGAGAGCCGATGTCGAGCCCGATGGGACCATGGATCCGATCCACCTGATCGGCGGTGAACCCTGCCTCCAGCAGCCGGCTCCTCCGCGCCGCGGTGGTCTTCGCCGAGCCCATCGCTCCCAGATACCGAGCCGGAGAGGGCAGGACGATCGGCCATAGCGGGTCCTCGAATCGCCGGTCGTGAGTGAGGATCACAACGAAGGTCCGCTCGTCAAAGGACGAGGGGTCACAGACCTCGCCCGGCCAGCCGACCCGCAGTTCATCTGCCTCGGGGAACCGCTCCTCGGTCACGAAGGCGGGCCGGGGGTCGGCGACGATGGTGTGAAACCCGAGCAGCCCGGCATGCTGGACCAGCTCCTGGGCGATGTGGACCGCCCCGAAAACGAAGAGACGGGGGCGAGGAGCCAGCATCTCGAAGAACACTTCGGTGTCTTCGTAACCGAGGGTGACGCTCTGCTCGCGCGCCATCAGGGTCAATGCGTCTCCGGGAACCGTTTCGGCCAACGCCTCAGGGATCGCCCCTGCGATCACCGAACCGTCACCGTCGAGGAGCGCCTTGCTCCCCAGGCCGTCGCCGGCGATCACTGTCACCACCGCACCACGCCGGTCCTGTTCGGTGAGTTGGGTGAGGGCTTCGAGAATCGGATCGCTCACCACGGCTCGATGTAGACCTGAATCGTGCCCCCACAGGCGAGACCAACCGCAAAAGCGTCTTCGTCAGCTATGCCGTAGGTCACCAGCTCGGGCTCACCGCTCTCCAGGACGCCTAGGGCCCTGACCACCACGTCGTTCTCCACACAGCCGCCAGACACGGAGCCTTCCATCTCGCCGGTGGACGAGATCAGCATCGAAGACCCCGGTCCCCGGGGTGCCGACCCGTAGGCCTTGACCACCGTGGCCCTGGCCAATCGCTTGCCTTGCTCGGACCAGATCCGACGCGTCTCCAGGTTCTCAAGCATTACACCGCGAGGCTACCGCGATCCCGTCGCTCGGCTCAGACCGCGACCTGGAACCTGGTGATTGCCCCCACCCCCTGGGCATCGAGTTGGGACGCCACATCTATTTGATGGATTGTCCCTCCAGTGGCCACGGTGGCATCCATGGCGGCAGCGACGACATCGTCGACGGGGAACATCGGCGCCGAGCAGACCGGGCATGCCGTCCCGGATCGGGCCAGAAAGCCACACTGGTTACAGATGACCCCCGGTCTGGTGAACGAGCCCGCCACCACCAGGGTGTCCACCGCCTGGGCGTTGCACACCTGCAGCGACCCGGCCAGCCCGAGAACCGCCAAGCCGCCACCCCGCGCCGTATCCCAGAGAAGCTCGACCAACGCGACCTCTCGCTGTCTGCGGACTTCGCCGCCGAGATCAGCCAACTGAGAGCGAAGCGTGGCGGGAGTCAGGGTGTGGGGGTTGGCCGTAAACGCAGCGCGGGGAAGACGGGCCAGATACGCATGCAGGGTGCGCCCGATGTCTTCGATGGCTTCCTCATGACCCCCCACCACCACATAGTCGAGTGGTCGATCGAGATGACGCTCCAGCAGCCGGGTGCCGGCCTCCTTCCACATCCGTGTCGTCTCTTGACCGGCGTGGGCTCGCACGTTGTGCTCGTCATACCCACCGAAGCCTCCGTAGTTCGGCTTCCCGATCTCGGCGGTGAGAGCTGATACCTCTTCGGTGAGGCCATCGGATCCGACAAACACCCGGGTCAGCACCCGATCCCCGACAATGACTCCGACTCTGAGGGGCCGGGGTGCCGCCCGAAGCGGTCTCAGATAAGGACGCGGGCCGAAAGACGAGATGCTGGGAACGGTGTGTGTGAGCGGCTCGAGCAAGAAGATGCCATCGACGTCGGAGGCGAAGATGGCGTAGGAGGGTGCGACATCTGCTTCGAGCTGTTCGGCGAGATCCCGGATTCGATCGGCATCGGCGCGGACGCTCTTGCGGGTCGTGGGCTCCTGACCTTCCGCTTCCTCCCGCACCGGCTTCAACAGATCGCTGAGCAGCGCCGCCATCCCTCCCGGGCTGGGCCGGTCGACGTAGAGCGTGATCAAGGCCCCGGAGGCGCTCCTCAAGCCGGCGAGGGGATCGGCCAGCGAGTTCGACCCGCGGCCCCAGCCACCCTGATGATTCACACCAACAGGTTCGGGCACACGAGGAGTCACTGCCCCGCCGAACCTACTCGGTGATCGTGGCAACCGTCAGAGGGCTGCGGAGAGGGCAACCGTCATCTCCTCGAGCACCCAGCCCAGGAAGTCCAGGACCTGGCGCTGCTCCTCGGGAAGCCGATCGTGGTCGTCTTCGACCTCGAGACCGAATCGGGCTCCCAGGGCGAGCCGGCCCTCATTGAGCACCCGGAGAAAGGCATCGGCCTCCTCGGTCGTCAGCGCCAGCTTGGCGTCGGTTTCCATCACCCGGCGATACACATTCCGGTCCGCGGCGCGGGCAACGGCGAGCTCCTCACCCATGAACAACCACCACTCATCATTGGCCTCGGGGTCATCGAGGTACACAGGCACTTGTAGACGACGGGTCGCCGGGTCGTCACCCGTCGTCGGGATCGCGTCCAGCAGCTCGAGCACGTCTGACAAGAACTCCCTCTCCTCGACCGGCAGGTCGACCACGATCTTGCCGCCCCGGTATCGAAATCGGTTGCGGCTCATTGCTCCATGGTTGCCCACAACCCGTGCCCGTGAAGCCGGTAACAATCGACCTCCGCCTTCTCCCGCGTCCCATCCGAGACCCGCGCCCGCCCGTCGAAGTGAACCTGAAGCATCAGCCTGGTCGCCTTGTCCGTGTCGTAGCCGAACAGCTTGCGAAACACATACACGACATAGGCCATGGTGTTTACCGGGTCGTTCCAGACGATGACCTGCCAGGGTTGGTCGACGTCTGTCTCCTGTCCCGTTTCCGGGGTGAGGACAGGGCTGGGTAGGATCGTCACCGAGCCAATCGTACGCCCGTCAGGATTCGTCGAGACCGGGGAGGGTCCCGAGAATCGAGGCCCGGCACGCCTCGGCAGCCTCTGCCATCTCGGGATCTCCATAGGGGATCTCCGCCACCGCGAAAGGGGCGCCAACACCGGCAAATCCGGGGACCGGGTCGGGGAAGTCCTCCACACCATTCGCCCGCATGCATTGGCTGAACTCGTTGAGCTGCCTGGTTATCTCCTGGCGCAACTCATCCTCCGCCCCGAGGTCGAGGGCTCCGGTGTTGAGGCTTTCCGAGCAGACCGCCAAGGCGCCGGCAACGGCCGGATCGCCGAAGTCGACGCTCACGACCACCAGATCGAGACGGGGGCGCCCGGTGGCATCCAGGGGCACTTCCTCGATCACCACATCGTGCTCCCCGAGGCAGGTCCGGAATGCCTCAACCGCGGCCTCGGTCGTGGTCGTGGTCGACGTGGTGGTTGGCGCGGTGGTTGAGGTCGGCAGGGGGTCGGTGCCCGAGGGACTGTCGGGGCCGGGGGTGCACGACGCCACCACGAGCAGCAGCGCGAGGAGTGCAGCGGGACGTCGAATCATCCGGCTTCGGGCTCGGAGGACATCACCCCTTCGGCGAGGATCATCGCCAGGTCTCTCACCTTCACATCGTCTCGGCCCAGCTCCTTGACCCCGTCGTCGATCATCACGTAACAGAACGGGCAGGCCACGGCGATCTCGTCGGCCCCGGTGGCCAGGGCTTCTTCGGTCCTTTCGATGTTGACCTTCTTGCCTGTCCGCTCCTCCATCCAGAACTGGGCCCCGCCGGCGCCACAACACAGCGCCCGGGTTCCATGACGGGGCATCTCGACCACCTCGATGTCGCCCGAGGCGCCGACCACGTTCCTGGGCGCCAGGTAGATGTCGTTGTGTCTCCCCAGATAGCACGGATCGTGATAGGCGATCTTCTTGGGCTCGCCGTTCTCCTTGGTCGGGACGCTCAGCCGCCCCTGGGCCAGCAGCTCGGCAAGAAGCTGGCTGTGATGAACCACCTCGTAGTCACCACCGAACTGTGGGTACTCGTTGGCGATGGTGTTGAAACAATGGGCGCATTGGGTGATCACCTTGGTGACGCCGATCTCCTCGAAGCTGGCGATGTTCTGCAGTGCCAATTGCTGGAAGACCAGTTCGTTGCCGGCGCGGCGGGCCGGGTCCCCGCTGCAGAGCTCGGCCCGGCCCAGGATGGCGAAATCGATGCCGGCCTTGTTGAGCAACCTGGCGAGGGCCACCGAGACTGCTGTGTTCCTGTCGTCGAAGGACCCGGCGCAGCCCACAAACCAGAGGTACTCCGCGGTGGTCTTGCCGTTCTCGCCGAACACCGGCACCTCGAAGTCGAGCTCCGAGGTCCAGGCGGCCCGGGTCGCCTGGCTCAATCCCCACGGGTTGGATTGGTTCTCCATGGCCACGAACGCCTTGCCCAGTTCAGTAGGGAACTCCGATTCCATCAATGTGAGATAGCGGCGCATGTCGAGGATGCGATCGAGGATCTCGATGTTCACCGGGCAGATTTCGTCACAGGCCCGGCAGGTGGTGCAGGCGAAGACTTCTTCGGGCCGGACCCGGTCGAAGAGCGAGTGCTCCCCTTCGAGCACCGCTACTGATGACAGCGGCGGGCTGACTCCGGCGGCGGCTGCCGCCACCTCTCCCGATTTGAGGACGATCTCCCTCGGGTCCAGTGGCTTGCCGGTGATGTTGGCCGGGCACACAGAGGTGCATCTCCCACAGATGGTGCAGGCATCGGTGTCGAAGATCTGCTTCCAGGTGAGGTCGGTGGCGAGGGCGGCACCGATGGTTTCGATGTCGTCGGCCTCCAACAGATTGGGCATCTCCCGCATCGCACCCTTGGGCCGCGGGTGTGCCGATAGGAACAGATTGGCCGGGGAGGTGACAATGTGCCGGAGCTTGGTGACCGGCAGGATCACCAGGAATCCGACAAAGGCGGCGACATGACTGACCCATAGGATGAAGTGGAGGTCACCGGCATTGGCCTCCGGGACCAGCGCAGACAGCGGGTATCCGACGAACGACCAGACCTCGAAATCGGGTCGTCCGGCGAGCGCGATACGGGCAGCCTCGGTGAGCAAGCCGCTGATCCCCAGCACGACCAGGAGGCCCAGGATCAAGGCGTCCTCAGGCTTGGTCTTGGTCCTGAGTCGCTCGCTTCGCAGCACGTAGCGGTTGACGATGGCCAGCGCCAGACCCCCGAGAAAGGCCAGGGAGGCCAGGTCGAGAATCGCCGAGAAACCCTCATAGACCGGGCCCTCGAGGAACTTGAGGTCGACTGGGAGCAGGTGATCGATCTCGACCGTCACTGTCCCCAGGAAGAGCACGACGAACCCGTAGTAGATGAGCGAGTGCATCACCCCTGCCCGCGGGTCGCGCATCAGGGTCCTCATGAGCAGCCCGGCGTTGAAATCCTTGATCCGGCGGCCCCAGAAGCCAAGCCTCGACTCGGCCCGGCCCTGTTCCCAAGAGGTCGCCCTGCGTGCCAGCAGGTGGAGCGACAACCAGATGAAGACGCCGACCGTCACATAGAAGACCAGCTGCACAGAATCGGGGATGTTGCCGAAGACCACCCGACCGATGTCGAAGTCCGGCTCCTCGGGGATGGTCCCCAGCAGGCCCAGTGCCAGGGTGCCCAGTGCCCCGGCCACCCCCAGCGCCTCAATGACATAGGAAACGGGTGGCCACCTGGAGGTCGTGGTTTCGTCCTGACGCTCCTGGGTGAGGGCCATGGCGGCGAGTGTAGAAGTGCCAGCTCCCCAGCCTGCTACCACGGCCGGGTGGTCGCCGGGGTCAGGAACCGAAAACCGACCTCACGAAGAACCAGGTGTTCGCCGGACGTTCGGCCAGCCGCCGTGTCAGATAGGGATACCACTGCGATCCGAAGGGCAGGTAGACCCGGAGCGGGTACCCGGCGGCGACCAACTCCCGTTGCAGGGCCGGTCTGACCCCGTAGAGCATTTGGAACTCGAACGGCTGTTTCCGCCCCGCAGCGAGCTCCCGGGTCAGGTCCACCAGCGCCTGGTTGTGGGTGGCGATCGCCGGAAGCACCTCCTCCGAGCCCATCAGAGAGCGCGTCAGATGGGCGAAGGCGGCGTCTACCTCCGACCTGGACTGGAGAGCGATTTCCGGGGGCTCGACGTAGGCGCCCTTGCACAGCCTGATGTGCCCACCCAGGGGGATGAGACGCTCCAAATCGTCAGGGGTCCGGCGCAGGTAGGCCTGCAAGGCCAGACCCAGGTTGCCGTTGGAGGTCTGAGCCTTCTCATAGAGGACAACGGTCGCCGCGGTGTGGTCGGAATCCTCCATGTCGATGGTCACGGTGGTGCCGGCGGCGATCGCCTCTCGGGCCAGGAAATCGATCGACTCCGCGGCGAGATCGGTGTCGATGTTGAGACCCAACTGGGTCAACTTCACAGAGATGTTCGACGTGAGACCGTCAGCGGAGATTCGACTCAGGCAATCCTGGTACCCGTCTCGTGCGGCAAGGGAAGTGTCCCTATCGAAAACCTCCTCACCGAGGAGATCGAGCGAGACGAGGAACCCCTCGGCGTTGAGGCGCTTGGCCACCTCGACCGCGTCGTCGAGGTTGTCCCCGGCAACGAATCGCCGGGCCAGGGCTCTTCCCGGCTTGGTTCCCGTGAACATCTTCTCGACCGGGCGGGCGTGAGTTGTCGCGACCACCAGCTTCGAGAAGACACTCAACCCTTTCCCCCGAGTTCGGCGGATCGCCTCGCCGCGGCGGCCACCGCGTCCTCTACGAGTGCCCGGAACCCGCGCTCCTCGAGCACGTGCATCGCAGCCGCGGTGGTGCCTCCGGGTGAGGTCACCTGCGACCGCAGCTCGGCGGGCGTCTTCCCCGTGCTCGTCAGGAGGTGGCCGGCGCCGCGAATCGTCTGATGGACGAAGTTCTCGGCGATGTCTCTGGGCAGACCCTCCCGGACCGCCGACTCGGTCAGTGCCTCCGCAAGGAGAAACACGTATGCCGGGCCGGTCCCCGAGACCGCCGTCACCGCGTCGAGCAGGCTCTCGTCCATGATCCGGACCGATCCCACCGCTCCCAGGACCTCCTCGGCGAGGTCGAGATGCTCCGATCGGGCGTGGGCTCCGGCTGCGATCCCGGTGACACCCTCGCCGACCAGGGCCGGGGTGTTGGGCATTGCCCTCACCACCGGAACTGCACCGAGCCGGGACTCGTAGGCCTTTGTGGTGACCCCTGCGGCGAGGGACAACACCATCTGCTCCGGCGCCACGTGACCTGAAAGCTGATCGAGAAGGGAGGGGACGTCAAACGGTTTGACGGCGACCACCACCACCTCACGGTCCCGGATCGCCTCCACCGGGTCGGATGACACCACCGAGCCCGACGAGTCGGACAACTGCTGGGCGCGCTCCGGGCGACGGACACAGAGGGAGATGTCGCCTGGAGCCCACCCGGCCCGGAACAAGCCGGACATGAGGGCCTCCCCCATCGCCCCGATCCCGATGATTGCGACCGATGTGTGCCCGGACATCGGGGGAGTATATGTAGGGCCCACACGGCTCCTTGGCCCGAACCGGTCAGCCCAGGGGGATTCCCTGGGCTTTCCGCTCGCTCACGCCTCTGATTCGGGTCCGGTCAGAGATCCTCTGACCGTTCGGTCCTGGAGTCCGGTCTGACGGCAGTTATTAGCAGGGCTCCTAGAGCCAAAAAGGCCAACGCGAGCAGACCCATGCCTTCGGCTTCCGTACCGGTAAACGGCAGCGTGTCGGCCACGGTGCCGGCAACTGTGGTCAATACGGTTGGCAGCACCACGTCCCCCACGGTCGAGGTTGTTGCCACGCTCGTGGTTGTGGCCTCCGTGGCAGTCGTCGTCGGATCGGTGGTCGTCGTCGTCGGATCGGTGGTCGTCGTCGTCGCCTCCGTAGTAGTGGTCGTCGCCTCCGTAGTAGTGGTCGTCGCCTCCGTAGTAGTGGTCGTCGCCTCCGTAGTAGTGGTCGTCGCCTCCGAGGTGGTCGTGGTCGCCTGAGTGGAGGTCGTGGTCGGCTCCGTGGCAGTGGTCGTCACCTGAGTGGAGGTCGTCGTCGGCTCCGTGGTAGTGGTCGTAACTCGGCATTCCCCGAGATAATCATCCTCATGCCCGGCCCGAGTCGTTCCGTTCTCATAGAAATGACCAGCCTGGCCGTAGACCGCGTTCTCCGGGATGGTCAACGTCACATAATGGGTGGTCCCATCGAGCCCTGCGGCGTGACAGATGGTCACCATCACTGGTGGCTTCCCATATGCCGTCGGCCCCCACGCGACCAGCGCAATCGAGACGGTTAGGAGCGTCACTGTTAGGGCCGCCAGCGGCAATCGCCAGCGATATGTCAACTCCATGGTCCCCTCCCTCCAGCCGACTGGGATGGGGCCGGTCTCACCATTGGCTCCGCCAGACCTAAGGTGACCGCATTAAGGGCCTGGCCTCGATGCCTCCCAGAATTCCGTCTTCTCCACCGACCACCAAGAGTGGTCAGTACCACTGTAAGCGGTGAGGGGCGCCCATGGACCACCCAGTCGTCATCCACGCAAGGGAGCTAGTCATCGGAGAAATCCTGGTGACTATGCGGAGCTGCTCCGCTCCACCCAAGGCCTCCCCCCAGAATCACCTCAGCCGAGACGGGACCGGATCAATTCGACGACGGTCGCCACCGCTCTCGGGTTGTAGCCCTCCGGGATGATCAGATCGGCGTAGGCCTTCGAAGGCTCGACGTACTGAACGTGCATGGGCCGGACTGTCTCGAAATACTGGTTCACGACCGACTCGACGGTTCGGCCTCGCTCTTCGATATCCCGCTGCAGTCGACGGGCAAGTCGCACGTCGGAGTCGGTGTCGACGAAGATCTTGAGGTCGAGCTCGGAGCGAAGCTCGGGCTCGGCGAGCACCAGGATCCCCTCGACGACCACCACCGGCGCCGGTTCGACCCGGACCGTCTCGTCGGAGCGGAGATGAACGGCGAAGTCGTATACGGGACGCTCGATCGCTTGGCCCAGCCGCAATGCCAGCAGGTGCTCCACCAGCAACTCGGTCTCCAACGAAGCAGGATGGTCGTAGTTGACCTTGGTCCGCTCCTCATATGAGAGCTCGGGCATGTGCCGGTAGTAGGCGTCATGCTGTATGTGGGCGACCTGGCCGTCGAGACGTTCCAGCACCGCCCCGGCGATCGTCGTCTTTCCCGATCCCGACCCTCCGGCGAGACCGATGAACAAGCGGCGATCTGGTTTCCAGGGGCTGCGCTGGGGCATGCCCGGCGACGTTACTTGTCGGCCACCCGGCTCCGCAGACGGCGGATCTCGTCGTATACCCCGTCGGTGAGGGTGGTGCTGGCCGGCGCCGAAACCCCCTTGACCTCGACGGAGACCCTATCCGGTTGCGGGCTGGCCTCTTCGGCGCTCGACGCCTGCACCGGCTCGGGCTCGAGGGCCGCACCCACGAGCTCGGCCTCCTTCGTTTCGACCGCTGGGGCCGACTCCAACCAGTTGGGGATGCCTGCTCCCGGTGCCACATCCTCGGCAAGCCGATCGAGCCAATTCGACTCCCCTTCTTCAGCGACCAGGGCCTCGGCCATCCCGAAACGATGAAGCGTGTGGAACGTGCGCACCGCCGAGCCCCGCCCGAACCTCGCCTCGAGGTGATCGAAAGTGAAGGTTTGGACCAGGTTGACGAGGGCGTGCCAGTCCTCAGGCTCGATGGTTATCGGGCCATCGATTTCGCGAACCAGACGCACCCCTGCAGCCTCGAAGAGACCGGCATCGACTACTTCGCCCTCCAACGATGTGAGGGCCTCGACGTCGGTGAGGATCTCTTCGACCGTCCAACCCTTGACGTCCGGTCCGTCTGCCGGCCCAACCGAGAACTGACCCGTATCCACCCCGGAGACGACATAGACGATGTCGGCGATCCCACTCCGGTCCCGCCCGAAATATGTTCCCTTGGTCCCGGTGAGCTCGGCGCCGGTGACAAGCCCTTCGGAGAAGAAGATGCGGGCTTGCTTCTCGCTGACGATGTCGAGGGAACCCGTCTTTCTGGTGACCTGCATGATCTGTAGGAGGTCGTTGACGCTCCAATCAGAAAGCTGCCCCGAAAGTTGCATCTGTGACTCCATAGACCGGTCCCAATCCCTTCTGGGGACTATCGGCATGCGAATCTGGATGGTTGAGCCTGTTCATTGCTCGTTTCGGGCCTTCATCGCCCTTTTCTGCTCACGCAGGGTGGCCACATCATCGAAGCTCGCGACATCAGCGATGCTCGGCCAATCGGCTGCCTTCTCCTCCCAACCTTCAGGCTGGACTCCCAGCCGTTTCCCCAGCACGCCAACGAAGGTCCGGGACTTGGCCACCCCGAAGCCGGGCAGGGCCTGAAGCCGGTTCAGCAGGTCCCCCCCGTCCGCCGCGGTTTCCCACAGGTTCTCGGCCCGTCCTTCGTATTCGGACACGATTACCCGGCACAGCGCCTGGGTCCGACCCGCCATCGAGCCCGGGTAGCGATGGATGGCCGGCGGTCCTTTGAAGATGCTCTCCAACTGTTCGGGATCCCAGGCCGCGAGGCGGCCCGGGTCCAGGTCCTCTCCTAAGCGCTCTTTGAGCAGCTGAGGGCCGTAGAAGGCCCGCTCCATCGGGAACTGTTGATCGAGGAGCATGCCGATCAAAAGGGCGAGGCCGTCGGTGGCGAGCAGATGGTTGGCTTGATCGGACTCGGTGAAGGGGAGAGCGTCGGGTCGGTCCATGGATCGAACCGTAGTTCTCAGAACAAGATGCGAATCAGGACATAGAGAACCAACAACCCGGCCGGGAAGAATGCGGCGATCGACGTCGGTTGTCTGTCCTGTCGGTTCATACTCATATCTGACGTCACCTTTGGTGAAAAGGTTTCACGGATGTTTGGGGTTCTCCCCATTCCACCGGGTCGATATGACAAGAATGAGAACGGACCGAGAATGAGTGATGACATCTACATTGTCGATGGGTGCAGGACACCGATCGGGAAGCTCGGTGGTCGGCTCTCTCATGTCCGGCCCGACGACCTGGCCGCTCATGTCATCAGTCGGCTCATGGCCCGCAACCCCGAGGTCGACCCGACGGCCATCGAGGACATCCAATGGGGCGCCGCCAACCAGGCCGGCGAAGACAACCGCAATGTCGCTCGTATGGCGGCACTGCTCGCCGGGCTCCCCATCGAAGTCCCGGGGGCCACGGTCAACCGGCTCTGCGGCTCTGGGATGCAGGCAGTGGTTTCAGCGGCCCATGCCCTTGGCGGTGGCTGGGGAGACTTGATGATTGCCGGCGGCTCAGAGTCGATGAGCAGGGCGCCATATGTGGTCACCAAGAGCGACCGGGCATTCCCGACCGGGTTTCCCGACGCCGCCGACACCGTCATCGGCTGGAGGTTGGTGAATCCGAGAATGACAGAGCTCTACCCGCCGATCACCTTGGGGATGACTGCCGAGATGGTGGCGGAGAGGTACGACATCTCCCGTGAGGACCAGGATCGCTTCGCCCTCCGCAGTCACAGTTTGACCCTGGAGGCGGTGGCAGCCGGGCGACTCGATGATGAGATCGAGCCGTTGGAGGCCCCGACCGATCACCGGCGCCGGGAGACGAAGACGGTTGCTCGGGATGAGGGTCCTCGAGCCGATACCTCTCTCGAGCGCCTGGCCGCCCTCCCGCCGGTATTCAAGAAGGAGGGCACTGTCACCGCCGGCAATTCGTCGCCGATGAATGACGGCGCGGCGGCCCTCTTGTTGGCTACCAAAGCCGGCCTGGACCATCACGGTCTCCAGCCTCTGGCTCGCATCGTGGCGTCGGCCGCGGCAGGGGTACACCCCGACATCATGGGGATCGGCCCGGTGCCTGCGTCAGAGAAGGCTCTGGCTCGAGCTGGGATCGGAGTCGCGGACCTGGATCTGGTGGAGGTCAACGAGGCCTTCGCCTCCCAGGCAGTGGCCAGTCTCCGACTGCTCGGCCTCGAGGAGGACAAGGTGAACGTGAACGGCGGCGCCATTGCCATCGGTCACCCCCTCGGGGCCTCGGGCGCAAGGCTCCTGGTCACGCTGGTTCACGAACTGGCGCGTCGTCGGGGCGGATACGGCCTCGCCACCATGTGCATCGGGGTGGGTCAGGGAATAGCCGTGGTCGTCGAGCGTGTTTGAGGGACCGCTCCGCGGAACCCTGGTCGTCGAGTTCGGGAATCTGATTGCGGCTCCCTATGGCGCCATGCTCCTCGCCGACCTCGGGGCGCGGGTCATCAAGGTGGAACCTCCTGCTGGCGACCTTGGTCGACGGTTCGGCCCGACCCAGAACGGAGAGTCGGTGTTCTTCATGGCCGTCAACCGGGGCAAGGAGTCACTGGCTCTCGATCCCAAGGACTGGGTTTCAAAACGGGTCCTCGACAACCTGGTGAAGAAGGCCGACGTGGTGATCAGCAATCTCCGACACGGCGCCATGGAGCGTCTCGGACTGGGCGAGGCCAGGGCACGCGAGCTGAATCCGAGGCTCATCTATGCCGTCATCTCGGCCTTTGGCCCCGATGGTCCTTATGCCCGGAGAGCCGGGATCGATGTCGTCTTCCAGGGTGAGTCAGGGATGATCTCGATCACCGGAGACGCCAAGGACGGGCCGCACAAGACCGCCACCTCGATCGCTGACTACCTGGCAGGGACCAATCTGGCGCTCGCCGTCTCCGCTGGCCTCGCCGACAAGAAGAGGACGGGTGGTCGGGTCGACGTCTCGTTGCGGGATGGGGTGATCGCCGTCCAATCAGGGTGGAACGCCCTGGCCGTGGCTTCGGGCGAGCAACCACCTCGAATCGGGACCGCCAGCCCTTTCATCGCACCCAACCAAGTGTTCGAAGCGTCGGACTCTCCTTTCACGCTGGCGATCGTCTCCGACCGTCATTTCGAGCTGCTGACCGATGCGCTGGAGCGGCCCGACCTCGCCAAGGACTACCCGACCAATGAGAAGCGGATGTCCAATCGTGCCCAGCTGGCTCGAAAACTGAGCAACGTGTTCAAGACGGAAATCGCCGAATACTGGATCGACCTTCTCGAGCAGGTGGGACTTCCCGCCGGCCGCGTGCTCACGGTGCCCGAAGCCCTCCACGATCCCCAGGCGCGGCACAACGAGATGTTGGTCGAGCTCGAGCATCCGGTCGCCGGGAGGATCCAGGTGACTGGCTCCCCGATCAGAGTCGACGGCGCACCGGCCAGGAACGACACCCCACCGGCCACCCTGGGTCAGCACACGAGGCCGATCCTCCGCGAACTCGGGGTCGACGACAGCACCATCGAGCAGATGGTGGAGGCCGGGACCGCCGTCGTATCGTGACCTGATGATCCATTGGGCAACTGAGGTGAGTGACGACTGGGGCGATGTCCTCGCCGCCCTCACCCACGCATTCGAAGCCAGCCGGGCCGCCGCCCAGGGCGCAGAGTCCATCGTGTACGTCGTCCACAACGACGACCTTCTGGGGAGAAGGGGGCCGGGGAAGGCGATGCTCGCCACCGGCCTGCTCTCGGCAGCGAGGACTGCAGCCCTGGAGGGGGTCAAGGACGGCTGGACCGTGAATGTCGTGGCTTTCTCGGAAGGCGCCGATCCCGAAACCGTCGCCGACTGGGCCGACCAACTGGTCGCCTCCTCCGACGTGACCGGCGAGTTGATCCGGGTCGGCCCCGACCACATCGGAAGGGCCCTGCCGTGAACGGAGTCGTGGTGGTCACCGGTGCCGCCCGTGGCATCGGGCGCGCCATCGCCGAAAAGATGGCCGCCACCGGCCCGCTGACCGTGATCGGGGTCGATCTGGCCCCGGAACTGGCCCTCGCCGAGCAGCTGACCCCGGTCCAGGTCGACCTCACCTCATCGGACGGCCCGGGCACAGTGCGCGAGGCGGTCGAGGCCTCGGGCTTGCCCCTGATCGGTTTGGTCAACAACGCCGGGATCACCAGCGACTCGCGGCTGGTCAACATGACAGATGAGAGCTTCCGCTCGGTCCTGGAGGTGAACCTGGGCGCCGCCTATCGCCTATCCACCGAACTAGCCCTCCTGATGAGTGACGGGGGATCGATAGTCAACATCGCCTCCCGGGCCTATCTGGGGAACTTCGGCCAGTACAACTACTCGATGTCCAAAGGCGGGCTGGTCGGGCTGACCCGGGCTCTGGCCCTGTCCCTCGCTCCCGGGGTTCGGGTGAACGCGGTGGCCCCGGGGTTGATCTCCTCCGAGATGAGCATGGGGATTCCCGAGGAGGTGAGGGACAAGATGGTGTCATCCATACCCCTGGAGCGAATGGGAACCCCCGACGAGGTGGCGAATCTTGTTTGGTTCCTGCTCACCCCGCTCTCGGGCTACATCACCGGAGAGGTGATCGTGGTGGGGGGTGGGAGGAGTTTGTCGTAGTTGGCCCCCCTCGCCCGACCGGAGGTTGGGCGGTCCCCCCGCTTCGCAGGGGGACAACGCTTTTTTGTCTCCCCTTTCGAGGGGGACCCGCGCAGCCCCTGGCTGCGCCGACGGGGGGTTCAGTAGTAATAGCGCGAGACCGTCTCGGCGACCATGGCCGGTTTCTCACTGCCCTCGACCTCCATGGTGACCTGACGATTCACCTGGATCCCTCCCGGCACCTCGGACACTCCAAGCAGGGTCACCCGGGCCCGGATTCGACTCCCGACCAGGACCGGTGCCGGGAACCGAACCTTCTCCAGGCCGTAGTTGATCGCCATCTTGGGCTCTCCGACGTCGAGGCTCACCTGCCCGGCGAGGGGAACTGCCAGCGCCAAAGTGAGAAACCCGTGGGCAATCGTGCCCCCGAAAGGCCCTTGCGCTGCTCGAACCGGATCGACATGGATCCACTGCTGGTCACCGGTGGCGTCGGCAAATGCATCGACCCGCTCCTGGGTGATCTCCATCCAGTCGGTGACCCCGACCTCCTCGCCTTGAATCGACGTGAGTCTGTCGATCACTTCCATTCTGTGGATTCTGACACAAGCAATGGAAACGCCTAGTTTGGTGACATGGCTAAAGAGACCAAGCTCATGGTCTGGATCGACCAGGACCTGTGCACCGGAGACGGAATCTGTGAAGAGATCACCCCCGACGTGTTCCTGGGGCGCGACGACGGGTTGTGGGTGGTCAAAGAGGAAGCCAAATATTTCGACCGAACCGTGATCTTCGACGGCGAACAGGCCCCCGACGGCGCCAGGGGCATGGCCCGTATCCCGGACGCCCTGATCCAGGATGCCCTGGAGTCGGCGGAGGAATGCCCGGGTGAGTGCATCATGATCGAGCCCTACAACGAAGAGGCTCTCTACGAGGGCTGAGCCCGAGCCCCGCTGACAACTACGCTCGGCTCACCAGATGCAGGTACTGACCACCAAGGTCGATTCCCGATCCGAGGAGTACCAGGCCAACCGAGCCGCTATGGAGGCGAAGCTGGCCGAGTTCGAGTCACTCATGGAGCAAGCCCGCCAGGGTGGCGGTGAGAAGTACGTCACCCGTCATCGGGAACGGGGCAAGCTGCTGGCCCGGGAGCGGATCGAGCTCCTCCTCGACCGCGACGCCCCATTCCTCGAGTTGTCGACGCTGGCGGCGTGGGGCACCGACAAGAACCTCGGCGCCAACGTCGTCACCGGGGTCGGGGTGGTCGAAGGTGTGGAGTGCGCCATCCTCGCCCACGACCCGACCAGCCAGGCGGGGTCGATGAATCGCTACTCGGTGGCCAAGACCCTCCGGATCATGGACATCGCTCGCGAGAACCGGCTTCCCCTGATCAATCTCGTCGAATCCGGCGGGGCCGACCTCCCCGATCAGGCCGAGGTGTTCATCGTCGGGGGCAAATGGTTCCGCAACCTCACCCGGCTCTCCAAGCAAGGCATCCCCACCCTGGCGCTGGTCTTCGGCAGCTCGACTGCCGGAGGGGCCTACTTCCCTGCGATGTGCGACTACTCGGTGATGGTGAAGGACCAGGCGAAGGTGTTCCTGGGAGGGCCGCCGCTGGTCAAGATGGCCACCGGCGAGGAGTCAACCGATGAGGAGCTTGGAGGGGCGGAGATGCACTCCAGGGTCTCCGGGCTCTCGGACTACTTCGCCCAGGACGAACAGGAGGCAATACGAATCGGCCGGGAGATCGTCTCCCATCTCAACTGGCGCAAGCAGGGATACGGGCCGACCAAGCAAGCCGACGAGCCGGTCCACGAGATCGACGACATCCTCGGCGTCATCTCCCACGATCTCCGGGTCCCCTTCGACATGCGAGAGATCCTGGCTCGCACCGTCGACGGCTCACGGTTCGAGGAGTACAAGGCGGTGTACGGGACCTCGATCCTCACCGGCTGGGCCTCGATCCACGGGTTCCTGATTGGAGTCGTCGCCAATCAACAGGGTGTGATCTTTTCCGAGGAGGCGCAGAAGGCGACCGAGTTCATACAACTCTGCAACCGCTACGACACCCCGATCATCTTCATCCACAACACCACCGGCTACATGGTGGGCAAGGAGTACGAGCAGCGGGGGATCATCAAGGATGGGGCCAAGATGGTCAACGTGGTCGCCAACTCCGAGGTGCCGCACATCTCGGTCATGGCCGGGGTTTCCTACGGGGCTGGCAACTACGGGATGTCGGGACGGTCCTACGACCCGCGTTTCGTCTTCGGCTACCCCGGTCACAAGGTGGCAGTGATGGGACCGAAGCAGCTGGCCGGAGTGATGTCGATCATTGCCCGTCAGGCCGCCGAGGCCCGGGGTGAGCCGTTCGACGAGGATGAGGACCAGCGGCGCCGCCTGGAGATCGAGACCCAGATCGAGCACGAGGAACAGGCCTACTACTCGACCTCTCGGGTCCGCGACGATGGTCTCATCGACCCTCGCGACACCCGCACCGTGCTCGGTATCGCGCTCTCCGCCACCCACTCGGGCCCAGTGGTGGGCACCGACCGATTCGGCGTCTTCCGGATGTAGCCGGCGCCTCACCCATCCCCAGGGGCGGCATGGCATCATTGCTCGGTGGCGGTATTGATCGGAGGTCGATTCGAGGCCAAGGCCGTCATCTTCGATTTCAACGGCACCATCACCGATGACGAGGAGCTCCAATACCGCATCTTCGCGGATCTCGCCTCCGAGCGGCTGGACCTGATTCTCGACCGGGACTTCTACATGACCGAGCTGACCGGCCGCAGCGACCTCGACATTGCCCGGGAGCTCGTCCAGATGGCCGGCCGCCCGGCCTCGGAGGCTTCCGCGCTCGTGGAGGATCGGGTCGCCCGCTATCGGCGGGAAGCCGCCGACCAGGTGCCGGTGCGTCAAGGAGCCGCGGACTTGATCCGTGTTCTGGGCGAAAAGGTCCCCCTGGCCGTGGTTTCGGGAGCGGTGGCCGAAGAGATCCGGTTCGTGTTGGAGACGGCCGGACTGTGGTCATGCTTTGCCCTCATCGTTTCCGTCGAAGACGTCGAAGCCGGAAAACCCGACCCGGAAGGCTTCTCCCTCGCTTTGGAACGGCTCCGTGTCACCCACCCCAACCTGCGGCCCGGGGAGATCGTCGTGTTCGAGGATTCAGCGGTGGGTCTGTCCGCGGCCCATGCCGCCGGAATGCGGTGCGTGATAGCACACACCAACCAACCGACCCAGGTGGCTGAGGCTGATCTCGTGGTTGACGAATTGGGCCCGGAGTTGGCCGACTTCACCGTTCATGACCTGGCTGCCCGGGTCTGGCCTGGCCACACGCTGACCGTGGATCCGATCGATCTCGGCATCACCAATCGCAACTACCGGGTCACGACCAACGGGTCCTCCTACATGCTTCGACTCCCCGGTGAGGGCACCGAGGTTCTCGGCATCGACCGGAGGTGGGAGGCAGAAGCGGCCCGCCGGGCTGCAGATCTCGGCATCGGCCCGCCGATCTTCGGAGAGCTGCCGGGGGTGGGGACCCTGATCACCGAGTTCGTCCCGGGGAGTCATGCCGGCTCGTCCGAGGACTTCCAGAGTTCACTGCAGCCGGTGTTGGAAGCGGTGCTCGTGTTTCACCAGAGCCCTCCCCTCGGCGGGCGCTTCCCCATCCATCGAGTCGTCGAATGGCACGCCCGGGATGCCGCGGCCCGCGGGGTGCCGCCACCGGAGGTCTACCAATCGCTGCTTCCCCGATCCCACGCCATCGAGGCCGCCTTCGCCACCCACCCTCAGCCCGAAACCCCGTGCCACAACGACCTTCTACCCGCCAACGTGCTCTTCGACGGCGACCGGGTGTGGCTGCTCGACTTCGAATACGCCGGAATGAACGATCGCTTCTTCGACCTCGGCAACCTCAGCGTGAACAGCGACTTCACCGACGAGTCCGACGAGGCACTGCTGACGATCTACTTCGGCGGCGTCACCAATGCGCGGTGGGCCAGACTCCAGCTGATGAAGTTGATGAGCGAGTTTCGTGAAGGCATGTGGGGGGTGGTGCAGCAGGCCATCTCCACCCTCGATCATGTCGATTTCGTCCGCTACGCGGATGACCGGCTCTCCAATTGCCGCCGCCTGGCCGAGTCAACAGATTTCGATCGCTGGCTGGACCACGCCGCGGCTGCGGTGGACTGATGCGGGATTCGGCCAGGGTCGTGATCATCGGTGGCGGGGTGGGTGGCACTTCGATCGCATATCACCTCGCCCAATTGGGCTGGACCGAGGTCGTGTTGCTGGACCGGTCCGAGCTGACCTCGGGCTCCACCTTTCATTCCGCCGGCCTGGTCGGCCAGCTCCGAAGCTCGGTGACCCTGACCAAGATGATGATGTATGGGACCGAGCTCTACCGCCGTCTTCACGGTGAGACCGGCTACGACCCCGGCTGGCGGGAGGTTGGGTCACTTCGGCTGGCCTCGAGCCCGGCTCGCATGGAGGAGCTGGACCGCCAGGCTGGCTGGGCTCGGACTTTCGGGCTGCCCCTCGATCTGATCTCCACCGAAGAAGCCCACCGCCTCTTCCACGGTCTATTCGACCCGACGGGAGTCCTGGGAGCGGTGTTCCTACCAACCGACGGCCACCTCAACCCCTCGGGGTTGGCCCTCGCTCTCGCCGACGGGGCCCGCAAGAACGAAGTCGAGTTCCACACCAACACCCGGGTGACCGGGATCGGGGTGTCGGACGGGCGCGTCACCCACGTCGACACCGATCAGGGCCGCGTCAATTGCGAGATCGTCGTCAACGCCGGAGGGATCTTTGCCTATGAGATCGGAAGGCTGGCCGGAGTGAACGTGCCGGTGATGCCCATGGCCCATCAGTACGCCCACACTCGACCCTCGGAGGAGATCCCCCGGGACCTGCCAACCATGCGTGACCCCGACCGCCTGGTCTATTTCCGGGAGGAGGTTGGCGGATTGCTGATGGGTGGTTATGAGCGAAACCCGATGCCCTGGCACGAAGCGGGTTTCATCCCCGCCGACTTCAACAATCGGCTTCTTCCCGCCGATTTGGAACGATTCCTCCCTCTCAGCGAATACGCCCAGGGACTGGTTCCGGTCCTGGCTGAAGCCCAGGTGACGGAGGTCATCAACGGCCCCGAGGCCTTCACCCCCGACGGGGAGTTCATCCTCGGAGAGAGCGAGATCGGGGGCCTGTTCGTGGCAGCTGGTTTCTGCGCCCACGGCATCGCTGGAGCCGGAGGCATCGGCAAGGTCATGGCGGAATGGATCGTGGGGCGGGAGCCGCCCATGGATCTCTGGAAGATGGACATTCGCCGGTTCGGGCCCCAGTACCAGAGCCGCGGCTACTGCCTGGCTCTAACCGACGAGATCTACTCGACCTACTACGACATCGTCTATCCCAACCACGAGCGGCAGGCGGGTCGCCCGCTGCGAACCAGCCCGGTTTATCCGCGTCATCAGGCGCTGGGGGCCATGTTCGGGGAGAAGAGTGGATGGGAGCGGGTCAACTGGTACCAATCCAACGACAACCCCGAGCATGAAAGGATGCGGCCACGCGGTTGGGCGGGCCAGAACTGGTCGACAGCCATCGTCACCGAGCATCTGGCCACTCGCGACGCCGCCGCCCTCTTCGACGAATCCAGCTTTGCCAAGATCGAGGTCTCGGGACCCGGTGCTTGCGACTTTCTGCAGCGGATGTGTGCCAATGACGTCGGGAAACCGCCGGGACGGATCACGTACACCGCCCTGCTCAACTCGCGGGGCGGGGTCGAATGCGACCTCACCGTCACCAGGCTCGAAGAGGACCGCTTCCTCCTGGTCACCGGGAGCGCTTTTGGCCGCCACGACCTGTCCTGGCTGAAGCAACACAGCCCGCCTGGGGAAGGCGTTGAAATCAGAGACGTCACCACTTCATTGGCCTGTTTGGGCTTGTGGGGACCGCGGGCGGGTGAAATCCTCTCCGAACTCACCTCAGACGACCTCTCGTTCCCATTCATGTCGGCTCGTCATTTGACGGTCGGTGACGTTCCCTGCTGGGCGCTACGGGTCACCTACGTCGGTGAGGCCGGGTGGGAGTTGTACCCGCCTACCGAGTACGGCCTGCGTCTGTGGGACACCATCCTCGAGGCGGGCCGCCCTTATGGCTTGCTGCCGGCCGGTTATCGCGCCATCGACTCGCTGCGGATGGAGAAGGGGTACCGGGTATGGGGAGCCGATATCACGTCGGAGACCGACCCTTATTCGGCAGGTCTGGGGTTCGCGGTCAGGCCGGAGAAGGGTGAGTTCCTCGGAAAAGAGGCGATCTCACGCCTCGCCCCAGACGGTGGCGAGCAGCGTCTGGTCTGTCTGGTGCTGGCCGATCCCCGCTCGGTGGCCCTTTCCAACGAGCCCGTCAAAGAGAACAACACAGTGGTGGGACGGGTTTCATCTGGAGGCCTCGGGTACCACCTCGAGGCCTCCATCGCATACGCCTGGGTGCCAGCCGAATTGAGTGCCGCAGGAACCGGACTCGCGGTCGAAGTCTTTGGGGTCGACGTGCCGGCTGAGGTCCGGGTCGAACCGCTCTATGACCCCAAAGGGGAGCGGATCAGGAGCCTGTGAACTCGACGACCACGTCCCGATAACCGAGACCCATCAGGAAGTCGGTGAGCACCTGTCTGGCATTGGCCTCGGCCTTCACCAGCAGCCCGTCATCCACGGCGGCCTGCCTCAGGACCTCTTCGGCCACCTGTCTGGCGTCGGTCTCCAGCCGGGGATCGCCCTTGGTGAACAGACCGGTCTCCCGGTCGAGGATCTGGGTCGCTTCGTTGTCGACCGACACGTACTGAATCTCCGCAGCAGGGACGCTGATCTCGACTACTCCCGAGCTGTCCACCGACACAGTCCGCGCCGATATCTGGCTCAGGTCGATGCCGGCGCCGATCCTGGCCACCGCAAACAGTTGAAGACTGTCGCCACGGGCCCAGTCCAGCCAGCCCCGGTCGGTGCCCTTGTCAACGATCGTGTACTGCACCGTCTCGACTGTCGTCAGGTTGGACATGTCACGGATCGAGCTGATGATGACCGGGCCGATCTCCTCGTAAGGCTCGGGCTCGAAGACCGCAGCCAGGTCCCCCGGTGTTGGCACCGCGTCCAACACATTGCGGAGACTCGATATGACGAACATCCCGAACACGACGAACAGAGCGACGACACCGAGGACGAATGCGATCGGGATGAATCCGAATCTCCGTCTCGGTGCCGGTGCTGGCTGTTGAACCGTCTCGGTTTCTCTTTCCAATACCTGTATTTCGCTCATATGGCGCGTGCTTTCTCCACTCGTGGTCGGGATGACAGGTAGTTCGACGTCGTAGACCCGAGAAAAGTTCCACCGTTACCCTCGTCCTGTCGATGATTCGGAGAGTCCTGGTAGCCAATCGCGGGGAGATCGCCCGGCGAATATTTCGCACCTGTCGTCAGATGAGGATTGGAACCGTCGCGGTCTACTCGGAACCGGATGCCGATGAGCCTCATGTCCAGGAGGCCGACCAGGGGATCCTGTTGCCGGGGGCCGCGGCGGCGGACACCTATCTGAACCTGGATGTGCTGGTGGCGGCCGCCGAGGAGGCCGGGGCTGACGCCGTCCATCCTGGATACGGGTTTCTCGCCGAGAACCCAGAGTTCGCCCGGGCGGTCCTGAATGCGGGTTTGACCTGGATCGGCCCCTCGCCGGAGGCCATGGAGACCATGGGATCCAAGCTCGCCTCGAAGGAACTGGCAGCGCAGCTCGGGGTCCCCATCCTCCCCGGCATCGATCTGGCCGGTCTCGGCCATGAGGCGATGACAGCCGGGGCCGCAGCCATCGGTTTTCCCGTCGTGGTCAAGGCGAGCGCAGGCGGCGGGGGCAAGGGAATGCGGGTCGTCCACTCCGAGAGCGACCTGGACGATGCTGTCTCGGCTGCGAGACGCGAGGCCGAGGCGTCCTTCGGTGACGACGCGGTGTTCCTCGAGAAGCACCTCGAATCCCCACGCCATGTCGAGATCCAGGTTCTCGCCGACAACCAGGGGAATGTGGTCTCCCTCTTCGAGCGGGAATGCTCCATCCAGAGGAGACACCAAAAGATCATCGAGGAGGCGCCCTCGGTGGCGGTCGATCAAGCCCGGCGAGACCACTTGGGGGTGTCGGCGGTGGCGTTGGCGACGGCCGTTGGCTACATCGGCGCGGGGACCGTCGAGTTCTTGTTTCAGGATGCTGAGTTCTGGTTCCTGGAGATGAACACTCGGCTCCAAGTCGAGCATCCGGTCACCGAGATGATCACCGGTCTCGACTTGGTTCGTCTCCAGATCGAGGTCGCCGATGGCCGCCCGTTGCCATCCGAGGCGCTGACCCCGTCGATCTCGGGGCATGCCATCGAAGCCCGGCTCTATGCCGAAGACCCGGCCCGCGACTTCCTTCCGGTCACCGGGCAGATCCGTCAATTCTCGTTCCCCGACCGGCCCGGGCTGCGGGTCGACTCCGGGGTCGAAGACGGCTCGACGGTTTCGGTCCACTACGACCCGATGCTGGCCAAGGTGATCGCACACGCTTCCACCCGGGAAGAGGCCGCCTCGAAGCTGGCCGATGCCCTGCGTCATGCCCGGATCCACGGTTCGCTCACCAACCGCGAGCTACTGGTGCGAGTCCTCGAGGATGGAGACTTCCTCGCCGGGAGAACCGATACCCGTTTTCTCGAGAGTCACGACATGCAGACCCTGGCTTCCCCCCTGGTCGACGAGATCGAAGCTCGTCTCTCCGCGGCCGCCGCCGCCATTGCGGACCGGCTCTATCGAAAGCAGGAGGCATCGGTGCTGGGATCGATCGAGTCGGGGTGGCGCAACTCGCCGAGCCAACCCCAGAAGACCGCCTACCTTTGGGGGCACACGGAGATCGTGGTCGGGTACGAAGGGATCGTCGCTGTTGCTCAGAGCCCAACCGAGGTCGTTCTCGACGTTGGCGGAGATCACCTGAGTTTCGCCATCAACCGTTTCGGATCGACTCGATATGTGGACGGGCCGTCCGGACCGGTCGTGCTCGAAGAACTATCCCGCTTCGTCGGGACCGAGGTCGCCGACGACCCCGGATCCCTGCACGCCCCGATGCCGGGCCGGGTCGTCAGGATCGACGTCTTCGTGGGAGATCGGGTGGAGGAAGGCCAGACCCTGGTGGTCCTGGAGGCGATGAAAATGGAGCACACGCTGCGCGCCCCGTGGCCGGGAACCGTGATATCGGTGGAGGCGATCCCCGGCCTCCAGGTGGAGGCTGGCACCGTGTTGGTGGTGGTGGAGCCGGAATAGGGAGGCACCTCGCCTCGCATCACCTCGCCTCACCTCACCGTAATTGGGACGGGAGGGGTCATATACGGACCTGTGGATCCCAATTACGGAGGGCACTCACCCCTTGAAGGCTTCCAACACCCCCAGGACGTAGTCGATGTCGGTCTCGGTGTGGTCGGCGTTGACCTGGAACCTGATCTCCTCATCACCTTTGGGAACCACGGGGTAATTGAGCCCGGTGGCCAGTACCCCGCTGGCGAACAGATCGCTCACCAACGCCGAGGTCCGTTCGGTGTCCCTCACCATCAGCGGAACGATGGGGTGAAGCCCGGGAATGGTCTCAAACCCGAGGTCGACCAGCCCGCTCTCGAACTTGGTTGTCATTGCGGCGAGATGAGCCAGCAGCCCCCGGCCCGCTTCAGAATCGACAACGTCGAGAGCGGCGAGCGAGGCGGCCGCCTCCCCCACCGTGATCGGGTTGGAATAGATGTACATCGGGGCCTTCTCCCTCGAGTAAGAGACGATGTCCTCGCTCCCGGTCACGTACCCCCCATTGACCCCGAACCCCTTGCCCAGCGTGCCGATCAGGACATCCACCGCTTCCGACCCGGCCGCCTCTTCGGTACCTCGACCCGTGGCGCCGTAGGCGCCGACCCCATGTGAGTCATCTACGACCACCACCACATTCTCCGAGTAGTCGTCGTCGTGGGCCCGGGCCACCTCCAGGAGCGTCCCCAGGTCGGCGTGGTCGCCACGCATCGAGAAAACCCCGTCAGTGACCACCACCGCCCGCTGAACCGAGCCCCTTGCCTGTTTCAGGCCCTTGTCCACGCCATCGAAGTCGAGATGCCGATAGACCTTCCGTCCCGCGGGACGCGCCATTCGAAGTGCGTTGATGATGCAGTTGTGGTTCAACTCGTCGCTGAGGACCAAGGTTTCGGGAGTGATCAACGAGGTCAACACCGAGACCACCGTGGCGTAGGCCGAGGAGAAGATCATCGAACGATCGCGGCCATGGAAACGAGCCAGTCTCGCCTCGAGATCGACATGGGCCTGGTAGGTCCCGGAGATGAACCTCACCGCACCCGGGCCGGCGCCGAAGTCACGAGTGGCCGCCTCTTCGGCGGCGATGACCGCCGGATGGTGGGCAAGACCCAAGTAGCCATTGGAGTTCATGCGAAGGAACTCTTCATCCGATCCGGCGAGGCGGAGCCGGGGCCCCCGGCCGTCGGCGGCCGGAATGAGCCGGGTTATCACCTTCTCCGACCCCTTGTCAGTCCCCGCGGCGCGGAGCGCCTCGACTTCTCCGGCAAGGGCGGCGTCGAGTCGATCGTGTGGCATGACTCCCCGGGTTTAGCAGAGTCCTATTGTCCGAAGCGATGACACGTCTTGGATTCATCGGGCTGGGGATCATGGGTCACGCCATGGCCTCCAACCTCCTCTTTGCCGGCAATCCGCTCACGGTCTGGAACCGCACCCCGGAGAAGGCGACCGACCTCGTCTGCGATGTCGCGCTCAGCCCAAAAGACGTCGGCGAACAGAGTGACATCGTGATGATCTGTGTCTCCAACACCCCGGATGTCGAGGAGGTTGTGTTTGGGGAGGAAGGGGTGATCCTCGGCCTGAGCGGGGCAGACGTCATCGTCGACCATTCGACGATCTCGCCCAGCGCGACCAGGGAATTCGCCGCCCGGGCCGGGGAGCGAGGCGTCTCCTGGCTGGACGCACCGGTGTCTGGCGGCTCCGAGGGAGCAGAGAACGGGACCCTGGCAGTCATGGTCGGAGGTCCGGTCGAGGCGCTGGATCGGGTGCGGCCTTTTCTCGACGCCTATTCGAAGTCGATCGTCCACGTCGGGACCCAGCCTGGCTCGGGGCAGATGGTGAAACTGATGAACCAGGTGCTGGTCGTACTGAACGAACTGGCGGTCTCGGAGGCGTTACTTCTCGGCCAAGCGGCCGGCATCGACCTCGACACCGCGATTCAGGCAGTCGAAGGAGGTGCCGGAGGCTCGTGGATGCTGTCCAATCGCGGGCCGCAGATGATCGCCCGTGACTGGAGGCCCGGTTTCACCATCGATCTCCAGGAGAAGGACCTCCGTCTGGTACTCGAAGCCGCCGACGAGTTGGAAGTCCCCATGCCGGGCGTGACTCTGGTCGCAGAGATGTACCGGGAGCTTCAGAGCCAAGGCTTGGGACAGGAGGGAAACCACGCCCTGGTCAAGGCTCTGGAGCAGATGGCGGGGATCGAGATTGGGGGATGAGGGTCCCTGGCGAGCCAAACTCAATGCATCCCGTCACGGGTCCGTGACGCCCTGCGTTAGGAACGCGGCTAACCCAGGAGGTCCTGCTTCACCCGGGCCACGTGACCGGTCGCCTTGACGTTTCGATAGGCCTTCTCGACGTGGCCGTCAGGGCCGACGACAAATGTGGAGCGAATCAGGCCGTCCCTGGCGACGCCGTACATCTTCTTCTCTCCCCACGCCCCCAGCTCTTCAGCCAGCGCGTGGTCCTCATCCGAGAGGAGGTCGAAGTTGAGACCCTCCTTCTCCCGGAATTTGGCGTTGCGGGAAGGGGGATCGGGGCTCACCCCGACGATGTCATAACCCGCAGCGGTGAACTCGGAATAGCTGTCTCGAAAATCACAGCTCTCTTGAGTGCAACCCGGGGTCATTGCGGCCGGGTAGAAGAACATGACGAGCCGCCGCCCCGCGAAGTCGTCGGAGGAGACGTTCTCGCCTTCCTGATTGAGGAGGTTGAAAGTCACGGTGTCGGTCATGAGAAGCAGAGGCTAACCCTTCGCTCAGCTTGCTTCCGCGGCCGCTTCTTTGGCCTCGGTGGATTGGAGGAACGTCGACCCTCCGGCGAGAAGGCTGAGCCCGGCTGGGAGCCAGTAGGAGACGATGCGGAAGACCAGCACCGGCGCCAACGTCGTCGACGCCGGGAATCCGTAGGCGGTGAGAATGAAGACCAGGCTGCCCTCGGTAACCAAAAGGCCGCCGGGGGTCCCGGGGAGCCCGCCGGCGAGTGCGGAGACGCCAAACGCCGCCGCCACCTGCATGACCCCAACATCGATTCCAAAGGCATGCATCACCAGGCCGAGGGCCGCCGCCTCGAGCACGACCCGGGCCCATGTGTAGAGCTGGGATTCGAGATCGGGCAGATGGTCGATCACCGATGCGTCGAGCCGTTTGCGGATGACGTTGGGCATGAAACGGGCTAGTGATCCGAGCTTGCCCGACCCGAACATCAGCAACACCCCTGCCACCAGGACGAAGGGTGCCAGCACTACAAGGCTGACCGAGAGGACCCGGGCGCTCTCCATGGGACGCGCTATCAACAGGCCGACGCCGGTCATCATCAGCAAGGCGGCGTAGTTGAGGAGGACCGTGCGTATGGCGGCGCCGGTGGTTGCTTTCTGCTCGTCACGGACCGTCCAGGCCATGGCCACGGGAGTGATCGCCCCGCCCGCAGGGATGAGACGGGCGACCCCGGCCCCGACCAGGGCTCCCTTGAAAGCGCTCACGGCCCTGAGAGAGCCGCCGGCTTCCTCCACCGACTCCTTGAAAAGAAGGCCGAAGAACCACTTGGCGCTGATCTGGGCCACAGCAGCCGCGCTCACCAGTGCCCAGGCGACCTGGCTCATCGGGGGTAATTCGAAGTTACCGAAGACGAACACCGCGACGCCGATGTAAATGGCCGCCGAGATCCCGGCGATGATGGCGACCCGCTTCGGACTCACGGGGTCAGCGGCTCGTCAACCGTGTGTGGAAGGTCGTGATCCCCGGGGTCGGAGTCGAAAACGGCGCGTCGCAACGACGGCCTCACCCCGCGCTCGCTGTCAGGGTTGCCCTGGATACGCCGGCCCATGAGCACACTGGACAACAAGAGCAGCAACAGGTACTCCGTGGGCGGGCGACCCATCGCCATGGCCACGATTGGGAGCAGGCCCCAACCCAGGAACCCGGCTACCCCGCCGCCGATCTTCCACCCGGCGACAGCCCATCCGGTGGTCCAGACGAGAAGCACCGGATCCAGCCCCGCGATCACCCCAACCGAGGTGGCCATCCCGCGTCCCGATCGCCCTTTGATGAATATCGACCAGTTGTGCCCGATCACCGCCGCCAGACCGGCCAACCCGGCGGCCCCCGGCCCCAGACCCATCTCCTTGGCCAGGAGAACCGGGACCAGGCCCTTCAAACCATCGAGGAGACCGGCCGCAAGACCCCACCCCATGCCCACGGTCTTGGTGAGATTGCCGGCTCCGACGTTGCCGGTCCCCACAACCCGGAGGTCGACACCTTTGAGCCGTCCTAGAACCTGGGCGAAGGGGATCGACCCCAAGAAGTAGGCCCCCAACACGAGGAGCGGCCAGTACAAGAGCGATGCAGACCCTGACATCCGGCGAAAGACACTAGTGGGCGGCTGCCCGTTTGATACCTCCGCTTTGGCCCCTGTCGGGGTGCTGAAGGCAGAGTCAGACTTGGTCCATTCCTGTCAGTTGATATCGTCAGTTCAGCGAGTCTGGAGACGGAGAGCCCACATGGCACTGAAGATCACCTATGCCACGATGTCCGCCGACAGCGAGGAGTTGAACGCTTCGTTCGACGATGCGGTGGCGACCGCCCCGAGTCGCCTCGGCGCCACCCATCCGCTGATGATCAACGGGGAGAAGCGGGCAATGAGCACCACCGTCGACGAGTTCTCCCCCATCGACTCCGAGATCCTCATCGGGCGCTACTCCGTTGCCACGCCCGACGACATCGACGATGCGGTGGCCGCCGCCAAGGCCTTCGCCCCCGAATGGGAGGCATGGGGCTGGGAGAAGCGTCGTGACCTCATGTTGAGGGCCGCAGACATCATGGAGGCGAGGGTCTTCGAGATGGCAGCCGATATGGCCATCGAGATCGGCAAGAACCGGCTGGAGGCCCTGGGCGACATCGCCGAGACGGTCGAGTTCTTCCGCTACTACGCCCGTCAGATCACCGAGCACGACGGATTCGTGACACCGTTGAGCTCCCTGAGCCCCGAGGAGACGAACACCTCCGTGCTTCGTCCTTGGGGGGTGTGGGCCGTGATTTCGCCGTTCAACTTCCCGATGGCCCTGGCGGCGGGCCCCTCCATCGGCGCCCTGATCACAGGCAACACCGTGGTGCTCAAGCCTTCGGTGCAGGGTGCGCTCATGGCGCTCTACTTCTATTCCGTGATGGAGGATGCCGGCCTCCCGGCGGGGGCGCTGCATGTGGTCACCGGGGACTCCGAACCCGGGGATCATCTGGCACATCATCCCGATGTGGACGGGCTCACCTTCACCGGTTCTTATCCGGTGGGCATGCATCTCTACCGAACCGTCAACCAAGACCGCCCCAAGCCGGTGATGTGCGAGATGGGTGGCAAGAACCCGGTCGTGGTCACCCACACCGCCGACCTCGACAAGGCCGCCACCGGCGTCGTCCGCAGTGCTTTTGGCCTCAGCGGTCAGAAGTGCTCCGCAGCTTCCCGGGTCTATGTGGAGAGGGCGGTGTACGACGATTTCGTCGCCAGGGTGGTGGAGAAGACAGAGAAACTCACCGTGGGCAACCCCCTGCAGCGTGACGTCTACATGGGCCCGGTCATCGACCAGGATGTGGTCGCCAAGTTCCGCCGGGCGGTGACCGAGGTGGAGTCGTCAGGAGGCAAGGTCCTGGTGGGCGGCCAGGTGATCGAGGACGGGGATCTCGGCAGGGGCAACTTCGTGCAGCCGACCGTGGCCACCGCCCCCTTCGACTCCTGGATCTGGAAGGAAGAGCTGTTCATGCCTTTCGTGGCGGTCGGGCCGGTGGAGTCCCTCGCTGAGGGCCTGGAGCGGTCAAACGACACCGAGTTCGGACTCACCGCCGGCTTGTTCGCCACCGACGAGGACGAGATCGAGCGCTGGTTCCAGGGGATTCAGGCAGGTGTCACCTACGTCAACCGCGAGGCAGGAGCCACCACCGGGGCCTGGCCCGATATCCAGTCGTTCGGGGGTTGGAAGGGGTCGGGCACGTCCGGCACCGGCGGGGGCGGCCCCTGGTACCTGCGTCAGTTCTTACGGGAGCAGTCGAGGACCCGGATCCGGTCGTAGGAACTGGGGCCGCTCACGTGGCTTTCTCGAAGCGAATGGTCCGGCCGTCCGGGTCTTCGAACTCGATCGAGTCGTCGGCTGCCCTGAGCTCGAGGCCGACACTCTCGAGGTGATCACCCCATCGCGGGAGATCGTCGACCACAAAGGTTAGAAGCCGGGGATCGGCCTCTGCCCCCTCCACCAGCTCCATGTGTTGACCCCGGGAGGGCTCGAGGATGGCCCGGGCCACCCCACCCGCCGGGGTTCGAACATGTGAGAACCCGAGCTTGTCCTCGTAGAAGGCCAATGCCTCGGGGAGTGAGCTCACCCCGAGCCGGATCCGCGTCGCTGCGATGCCACCGGGCGCCCGCACCGGGCCCACCCCCGCGATGACCGACTTGGCCTCCTCCAGGGTGAATCGCCCAGCGGTCACCTCACGTCCCACTATCACCCCGTCGAGGTAGCGGCCCGACGCCTCGAGACGAACCAACGTCCGGAGGTCCTCCAAGTCGCGGACCCCCCCGGCCGCGATCACCGGCTGTTCCACGGTGGCGAGGGCGGAGGCGAGTATGTGGAAGCTGGGGGGCTCGGCAAGGGCGTCCCGCCCGGCCTCGGCGATCAGAAAGGAGACGACACCGGCCGAAGACATCTCGATCAGCACTTCTTCCAGATATCGACCGCTGTTCTGAGTCCAGCCCTTGGTTGCGATCTCCTCGTCCGGTCGGACGTCGATCGAAACCACGATCCGACCCGGGTTCTCCCGGCACAGGTCCCACACCATGTTCTGGTTCTCGATGGCGGCGGTGCCCATGACGATCCGCCAGGCGCCCGTCTCGATGAGACGCGCCGCCTCCCCTTCGGACCTGACCCCGCCTGCCACCTGCACCGGGACCGTGACCTCCCGCATCAGCCGATCGATGAGATCGCGGTTGCGGTAATCGCCATATGCGGCGGCATCGAGGTCGACGATGTGAAGGATCTCGGCGCCCTGATCGACCCAGTTCTTGGCCCGCCCGATGGGGTCGTTGTCCAGTGCGATCGCATCGTCGAGACGCCCTTTCGGGAGACGCACCGACAACCCGCCCAATATGTTGATCCGGGCGTACAGATCCATCCCGGCAAGCTAGCGATCCGGGTTGAACGAACGGCTTCCTAATGCAGGGCGTCACACATCCGTGACGCGATGCATTCCGTTCGTTAACCGTGGTTCCCGTCGGCTATCCCGAGGGCAGCCTCCGCCGAATCCAGGGTCTGGCCCCTGGCCACCACCGGGGCGAACAGGTCTCCGTACCGCTGGAGACGGTCCCAGAGGTTGGCGATGGTGACATCCCCGTTCTTCACCGTGCTCACCTCTTCCCAGGTGAGGGGGGCGGCCACCGGTGCCCCGGGGCGGGGCCGCACCGAGTAGACCGAGGCCACCGTCTGTCCAAAGGCGTTGCGGTTGTGATCGACGAACACCCTGCCTTTGCGCTTTGGTTTGTCCCATTCCATGGTGATGTCGTCCGGATTGGCCGCCGCCAGATAGGCCCCCACCTCCCCCACGAACCTCCGCACTCGCCCGTAGTCGTGTTCGGGCTCCAGCGGCACATAGACGTGCAGCCCCCGTGATCCCGACAGCTTGGGATACCCCACCAGCCCCAGTTGGCCCAAGGCGATCTCCAGCAGCCGGGCGGCCGCGACCACCTGCTCCCATCGGGAGCCTTCGGAGGGATCGAAGTCGAAGATGGCGTAGTCGGGCCGATCCAGGCTCTTCGAAACGGAATGAAAAGGGTGGACTTCGACACACCCCATGTTGGCGAACCACATGAGGGCCTCCCGAGAATCGGCGAGCAGGAAGTCGATGATCCCCCCCTGAGAGTCGGAGGGGACCGGAGCTTTCTTCATCCACTCCGGCTGATGACCCGGAGCCCGTTTCTCGTAAAACGAAGGGCCATCGATTCCGTCGGGGTACCGGCTCATCGAGATCGGGCGACCGGCGAGATGTGGCAGCAGCACCGGCGCCACCGAGGCGTAGTACTGGATCAGGTCGCCCTTGGTGTATCCGTCATCCGGGAAGAAAGGCTTGTCGACGTTGGACAGCCGGAGCGGACGCTCCAGGTCGATAGGGTGGAAGTACTCGCCTTCGACCCGCACCGCCACCGGATCGGGGAACTCGATGCCCGAAATGCTGAGGAGACGGTCGCCCTGGGCCAACGGCGCTTTCCGGCCGATGACCTGTCTCGCCTCTTCCCATATCGCATCGTGACTTTCGCTTTCCCTTGCCTCCGAGATGAGGTTCATGGAGACCCCCGCCTCCAACGCAGCCTCGAGAAGTGGGGTCACCCGGAGTGAGCCCTTGCCATATCGGATATGGCGGATCTCGCCGCTCTTACCGAACTCGTTGTCGGTGAATTGGGCATGAAGCGGTTGGATCATCCAACCCGGGAAGGAGTCTTTCAGGAAGGCGAACACGGAGAGGAACGCCTCCTTGGAGGTCAGACCACCCCCGGTGATGGCGTGGACGTGGGCCCAGTCGATGACCGGCCGAACGAAGCTGAATTCGGCCGCGAGTTGGGCGATGTCGCCGAGAGAGCCGAAGGAGCGCTCGCTCCCGGCGGTTTCCAACCCCAAACCGACCCCCAGCGAAACCACCTTGGTTTCCACCGCCCCCAGACGCGAGCGAACCCGCTCCATGAGGACGGCCGGATCCTCACCGTGGGTGTTCCCCAGATGGGCGACGATGACCGGGGCGCCCAGCGCTTTGCCCAGCTTCATCGTGTGCTCCAGGGCGGCCAGACACTGCGCCCCTTTCTCCTCCTCTTCGACGGTCAGCACTGCGAAATAGGGGGCGTGGATCGAGAGCCGGATATCGCGCTCGGCGGCCAACTCGCCAAATGTCCTGCAGCGCTTCTCCTTCCAGGGAAAACCGGTGACAAAGGGCAACTCGAGGGCACGATGACCCTTGTCGACCAGACCGTCGAGGAAGACGGATTCCTCCACCTCCTCGGGAGGCAGATTCGAGATGCCGAACCGGATCGAGGTCACCGCTCAAGGGTAGGGAACGTGCTTCCGCTGACGTGCTGACAGCGTGCCTCCGTTACCCTTTCCCCACCAGGGTCTCTAGCTCAATTGGTAGAGCAGCGGGCTTTTAACCCGTTGGTTGTGGGTTCGAGTCCCACGGGACCCACTGGTAAAAGGCCAGGTCAGAGGGCTATCTGGTGAAGCTCTCTGACCTCGGCCACCGCCTCGGGCAGCACTGGGGCAACATTCGTCACGGAAAGTCGCTCATCGAGCCGATCCGCTAGGGCTTCGAGATCGTCCTCAAACAGTCCCGCGTAGGTATCCAAAGTCACTTTGGCGGAGGCATGACCGAGGGCTCTTTGGACGGCTTTGATCGACGCTCCCGCGGAGATCATCAGCGACGCGGCCGTCGCTCTCAGGTCGTGGATTCGGAGGCTCTCGTTGATCCCGGCCGCGGCAAGGGCGGGCTTCCACGAACGTCGGGCGGCCAGCGCAGCCTCCCAAGCCCACGTAACGTAGTGCTTGGACACGGACCGTGTCCAATGATTCTTTTGTGGCGGGCGCCTCGGAACTGGTCCACGCGGCGCGGAGAGAGCGTAGGTTCCGCAGATGAGCTTCACGGTCGGGGCGGATCAGTACGACAGATTCATGGGCCGATACTCGATGCATCTGGCACCCCAGCTCGCCGATCTGGCAGGGGTCGAAGCCGGTCAGGAAGTCCTCGATGTCGGATGCGGCCCCGGTGCGCTCACAGGTGAACTGGTCAAGCGTCTCGGACCCTCCGCCGTGTCAGCCGTCGACCCTTCAGAGCCTTTCGTTGCCGCTTCACGGGAGCGGTACCCCGGGGTCGATGTGAGACGCGCGGCCGCCGAAGAGCTGCCCTTCGCCGATGAGGCCTTCGACGTCACCCTGGCTCAACTCGTCGTCCACTTCATGGCAGACCCGGTTCGGGGCCTTGGCGAGATGGGGCGGGTGACACGCCAAGACGGTGTGGTTGCGGCGTGTGTTTGGGACCATGCCGGGGGCCAAGGGCCACTCAATGTTTTCTGGGAAGCGGCGCGCTCGCTTGACCCTGATGTCGATGATGAGTCGTGGCGTGCCGGCACTCGCGAGGGCCATCTGGCGCAGCTGTTCCAAGAAGCCGGGTTGCGCCAGGTCGAGCAGTCGGTTCTCGAAGTTGGCGTCGAACATTCGAGCTTTGAAGAGTGGTGGGAGCCGTTCACTCTCGGAGTGGCCCCGGCAGGCATCTACACCGCCGGCCTCGACCCGCAACGACAATCAGAGTTGCGTGAGCGGGCCCGCCAACTTCAGCCAGCCGCCCCGTTCACGGTGACAGCAAAGGCCTGGAGCGCCCGAGGCCTCGTCTAGTCCGCGGTCTGTAGCGGGCCGAGCACACGGATCGTCTCGATCTCATTGACGACCTCCAACTAGGCTCAGACAGCTAATCGCCGAATGTGATGGCGGATTTCCTTGTCGGGTCTGTCGAACACCATATTCCGAGCGTACGGGCGCAATGCCCGGTCTGATAGTGCGGGGCAGCATCGGGGCAACACTGGGGCAACATTCGACGTGAGACTTTGTAAGACCACGCGAGCCACAGAACGACGCGAAAGCCCAGTTCAGAGGCTCGAACTAGGCAAACGCCCAGGTCAGCAAATCGCCGCGAAACGGGCTTTTAACCCGTTGGTTGTGGGTTCGAGTCCCACGGGACCCACTGACACAGCCTCTTTCCGCGCTTGGAGTTTCCGAGAGGCCCGCCCACAGGCTGCGTGGTGGACGAGACGGTCGATATGGCTGCGACGACGGGGTCACCGAACACTTCTCCCCACCGTCCGAACGGCTTGGTTGTGCATCGTTTGTCTGACACGAGTTAGGAGGCGGAAACTGCCCAGCCCGACCCATCCTCGGGTCGACTCAGGACTGCAGTTTATTCAATTGGCGCTTGATCAAGTCTTCGGCGTGCTCCGCATCACTTCGTGCAAGTGGTCTCAATCTGATGGCAGGACCACTCTTAGGGACGATCACGAGGTCAAACCACACCATCAGGAAGCGCTTCACCGAGATGTAGTCGATGTCAGCGAGGGGAATGGCTGTCGTTCGAGCCTCACTCGTGACCCTGGGGCGAACGAGCTCGACACGGTCCCTGAAGATCCGCAGACGTTGGTCGCGTACGGACGATACTTGCCATGCTGATTGCCTTACCTCCAGTGTCGGACGTTCGTCATTCATCGATGTCACCCCCTGCTCCTTGCTCCCCGCTGTCGCTCACAATGCCGCTCTACGAGGCTAGCCAGTTGCCACGAGATCGCCGAGTCGACCTGGAACCGGTGGCGGAGCATGTATGGCGGGATGAGGCTCAACGCCGCGAGACGGCTCAAGACCGCTGACCCGCCAGCCATGCAAACCGAAATGCAAACGCACTGGACGCAACAGCAGGACACGGGAGGACACAACTTGTACCGATGCTGGCCCGAAAAGCCTGACAACACAGCACAGAAGGCCACACGAGGACACCGGACGCAACAACGTCCGGCGCACTTTTAACCCGTTGGTTGTGGGTTCGAGTCCCACGGGACCCACCTTCGGAAACCTCACCCCCCCGGCTGATACACCGGGCACCGCTGTAGGTCGTACGGGAGCCCATCCATTTGATGCGCCAGTTCTAGTCCCTCAGCGGACAGCATCTCGACGCGCGCGTTGTCGCCGGCGGATGCTGCCGCCGCAGTCTGGCGCTGGATGTCGAGGGAGAGATCGGCGAGCGCGTAGAACACCCTGAACGGGCCGCGGGCGGCCTCCGGCGGCTGAGGGAGGGCGCGCATCTCCGCAAGCGCCTCCTCCGAGATGCGGACTAATGCCTCGTACCCCGCCGCGATGTCCACGAGCCCGAAATAGCCCTGATCCAACCCGAGCTCCGCTTCGGCCGCACGAAACTGGTCGGTGGCCGCTTTGCAGATCGCCTGAGCCTGGTCGAGGTACTCCCAACTCGCCTCGACCCTCGTCTCTTGTTCCCGGAAGAATCGGGCCGCCGCCCCGGGTGAAGCGGTGAGTTCGTCGGTGTATCGCTCCCAGAGTGCTATCGAAGTCGGGTCGAGGAGCGGGCCCAAGCCACCGAACATGCGCTCGAAGTCGTCCGGATGATTGATCAAAACCCAATCCCTGAACATCTCACCGATGACGTGATAGTCGGGCTGATCCCCGAGGACGCTTGCCCTCTCAATTCTCCCGGGACCGATGTAGAAGAAGAAGTCACCCGTCACTGGCTCCCTGCCGAGGGCGCGAGTCAGTTCGTTCTCGAACGTGTATTCGCAGGAGACACCCTGGAAGGTCTTGAACGTTATGGTCCTGAGCTCGCACCCTTCGTTTTGAAACTTCTGTCCTACAGCCCGATACCAGTCGTGGAGAGCTGGAAGCATCTCCGGCTCACGGCCATCGACAAGCACGTCGGATGTGACCATGGCCGCCACTGCGTCGCCGTCTCCAGCGACCCAGGCCTCCATGAAGGATTCGGCCACCGCGAGGGGCGAACCCGGATCGAGGACTTGACTGCTCGTAGATGTCTGGTTGTCGGCCACGTTCGATCCGTTGCCGACCAGTAAGCCAACAACTCCCATCAGAAGGATCGCCACGGCAGCTGCCACCCCGTACACCCAGCCGGGGACGACTCGGCGAGGAGTTCGCGGTTGAACCGGCTGCACGCGCGATCCGTCGACTTGTTGCTCGAAGATGTCCTCGACGTCCAGACGCTCCACCACATTGTCGAAGTAGTCGCCCAGTTGGGTCTTGAGATCAGACATGGGTGGGCACCTCCAGTGCGGCTCGCAATTTGGTCAGACCTCGATCGCGGTGACGCCGAATCGTGGAGCGATCCACACCGAGAAGATCGGCGGCTTCCCGCTCGCTCCAATCCAGAACATGAAGGAGGACCACCGCGGCCCGCTGCGCGGTGGAGAGAGAACTCAACGCTGCAGGCAGTCCCGGCTCCACGTCCGGCATTTCGCCAGCGACCACCGCGGGGAACAGCGGACCCGACCTGCGGTAGCGGCGAGCGCTCGATTGGCCGACCCGGTACAGATACCCACCAGGGTTGTCCATCCCTCGGAGCTTGCTCCAGTTCTCCCAGGCATGCGCCAGTGCATCGGCAGTCGACTCCCTGCCCACCTCAACCCCGTAGGCGGCGGCCAGCGCATAGGACAGACGCGGCTCGATCTCCTGAAAGAAGACCGTGAACTCATCGTCGACATCTCGCGGCACGCTCGAACTCATCATTGCGCTCACCCAAGTAGACCATCTACGAGTCCAAGTGGGTGACCCGGAACGAGAAGAATCTGGACCCGAAGCTGATGCATGCGGTTAGACACGGATGGCGAGAATGCACCAGCCGATCACCACGGGCCTCAGACTTGGGGCATTGCCCCCATGGCAAGAAGCAACGTCGCGAGAACCCCATAGATCGTGGCCACGATCACCACGGCCGAGTGATCCTTGAATCTCAGCCAACTCACCGCCCCGGTGACGAGAGTCCCGACAGCAGAGATCGCCGCCACCGCCCACAATGCCCTGCCCGCCGCGGTCCCCTTCCAACTTCCCCCGCCGCCACCGCGAGCCTCGGTGTTGTAAGCGACAATGAGCATCGCCAGCAAGACGACGGCGATGATGAGGAACCAACCCGCCCATTTGCCCAGGGTCGTCTTCGGCATATCGACCTCCTTGGAGACCGACGACGCCAGTCACACCGTGTGTGACATGGGTTCTAGGTCAATCATCGTTCCCGGACGTTGGCTCGACCAGAGGATTAGGTCCCGGAGTGCGATACGGGACGCGACCGGGTCCGTCGCGCTGTTAACCCGGTGCGATCGAGTCCCACAAAGGCTGCCCCATATGCACCTGCCAAACACCCACCGGGCAGCCACCGAGGAGCCAATCGGCTTGACCCCTCAGGACCAGTTCCTCGGCGGACAGCATCTCGACGCGAGCGGTGGCGCCGGCGGATGCCGCCGCCGCCGCCTGGCGAAGGACGTCGATTCGCTGCTCGGCGAGCGAGTAGAACACGCTCAGCCAGCTGCGGGTGGCCTCCGGCGGCGGAGGGAGAGCGCGCATCTCGGCCAGCGTCTCCTCCGAGATGCGAGCCACCGTCTCGCTCATCGCCGCGAGGTCTTCGAGTGTGGTGATGGTTTCCCACTGATCCAACCCGAGGTCCTCCACAACGGTCGCCTCGAGTCTCAGGGTGGCCGCCTCACAGATCGGGCGAACCTGGTGGTTGAAGTAATCCTCCCTCGCCACCCACCTCGTCTCTTCTTCCATGACGAATCGGGCCGTCGCCTCGGGCGAAGCAGTGAGTTCGTCGGTGTATTGCTCCCAGAGTGCTATCGAAGTCGGGTCGGAGACCGGGCTGAGGAAGGCGTCGCCGAACATGCGCTCAAAGTCGTCCGGGTGGTTGATCAATACCCACTCCGCGAGCGTGCGGTCGATGGAGGAGACATCGTGGTGGACAAATGTCGCGGCGCCTTCATAATTGCCGTCTGCCCTCTCTATTCCGCTGCCACTCAGGTAGAGGAGAAATGAACCCCCCACTGGCTCCATGCCGAGGGCGCGTGTCAGTTTGTTCTCGAACGTGTATTCGCAGGAGACACCTTGGAAGGTCCTGAACGTTATGGGCAGGACTTCACACCCTTTGGTTTGAAACTCCTGACCCACGGCCCGGTACCAGTCGTGAGAAGGCGGAAGTAGCTCGAGGCCACCGAGCGTGGCCTCTGCGCTGACCATGGCAGCGACGGCTTCGCCGTCGCCTGCGGCCCAGGCTTCCATGAACGATTCGGCCACCGCCAGGGTTGAAGTCATCGTCGGTTCGGCAATCGGGGCGTCTCGGCTGATTACGAGCCATGCCCCTCCCACCACGAGGACGGCCAACATCACGGCCAAGCCGATCCCCAAACCTCTCCGAAGTGATCGTGTCGACTGGACCCGTTCGCCTGGTTTCGCCTTCGGACGGATCTCAGCCCCGACGATGGGATCGTCGGCCATTTCCAGCTCGATTCGCTCGATGAGAGCTTCGGGACCAACCCGAGTCCCTCTCTCGGCGAGTCGCGCCAACTCATTTCGGAATTCAGCCACTGGTTGCCTCCAGGTTTAGCCTTGCCTTCTTTCGAGCGCGGCTGGCCATGGTCCTAGCGGCCTCGACCGACAAGCCGAGTTGGCCCGCCGCCTCGTCGTAGGGCACGCCTTCAACCTCCACCAGATATAGGAGAGCCTTCTGCCTGGGAGGCAGATCGAGAATCGCGTCGATTTCGGAGGGATAACTGGGGACCCAGCTATCAGTTGAGAAAAGGCGTGCGACCGCCCCCCTTCGTCGCGCCAGGCTGCGCCTCTGATTGGATGCCAAGTTGACGATGGCCGCACGTAGATAAGCGAGCGGATTGTCCAACTCGGTGAGGTTTCGTTTGCTCATGGTGCGCACCAGCGCTTCCTGTACAAGGTCGTCCGGTTCGATATCGACGTCGCCAGCCACGGCGGCGATCCGGCGCAGGCCGGGGTAGAGGGCGATGATGAGCTCCCGCTCCTCGTCTTCGATCGATGATCGCTTCGCCAATCGGATCTCCTACCGTCGTTCGGAGATAAGGACACCGCAGCTCGAGAAACGTGACAGGCAGGCCGGAAGCCGCAGCGCAGCCGACGGAGTCAACCCTTACTTTCCGATTCTCGAAGGTGAGCTCTCACCGCCGACCCGACCGTGGGAAAGAAGTTCGCCTCGCCGATCCTGTCGTAGAGCCCGTAAGCCCTGAGACGGTCCTTGACCGGGCCTTTGAGGCCGGCGAATGCAAAGGTGAGGCCTCGCTTCTCGAGATCGTCGAGCACCCCGACCAGAACCTCGGCTCCCGTGGTGTCGACATCGGTGATGGCGTCACCGGCCACCAGGACACACTCGAGGGGGCGCGATGCCTCCTCCAGCAGGTAATGGAGTCGGCGCCCGAAGGTAGGGGCGTTGGCGAAGAAGAGGGGTGAGTCGAACCGAAGGATGAGCAGCCCCGGGATCATCATTCCATCAGGATGCCGCGCCCGATCGTGATACCCCTTCAGCCCGTGCACCCGCACCAGTTCTGCGCTATGAGGATGCCAGGCCCTCCTTATGAAGTTTGCAAGTGAGAGCACCACTGCGATCAGGATTCCCTCCAGCACCCCGATGATCACCACCCCGAGAAAGGCGCCGAGGGAGAGCAGGAACTCAGAGCGGCGGACCGACCACAGCCAGCGGAACGCGGTGCCGTCGAAGATGACGAATGAGGCCGCGATGACGATGGCGGCCAGGGTGGCGGAAGGCAGGTCGGCGAGCAGGCCCGGGGCCCACACCAGTAAGGCGAGGACGCCAACCGCGGCCACGATCCCGGTGAGCTGGGTTCTCGAGCCCACGGACAGGGCCACGGCGGTCCTCGATGAGCTGGCACTGGTGGGAAAACCCTGAAACAGCCCGGAGAGGATGTTCGACGCCCCCAGCGCCTTGGCCTCCGAGTTGGGCGTCGAGCGGCTGCCCGACCGGAGCGCCATCGCGTTGGACAGGGCGCTTGTGTCGGCAAACGAGATCAGCGCCACTCCGAACGCTCCTACGGTCAGCGCCCCCAGGTCTCCGATGCCCACCCGTGGGAACACCAACCTGGGGGCACCCTGGGGCAGGGCACCGACAGTCTCCACCACCCCCGCCAGGTCGAACAGCGCCATCCCGGCCAGGGAGCCGATAACTGCGACGAAAACGCCCGGGGCACCGGGCCACAGCCTCCTCGTAATCTGGATGAGGAGGAGGCTGAGCGCCGAGAACATCAAGGCGGCAAGGACCGTCTCGCCGCTCACGACGGCCTTGAAAGTGGCGACCAGGGTCGAGATCGTGGAGTCGGCATCTACCGAGAAGCCCAACGCCTTTGGCAGCTGGGAGATCAGGACCACCACTGCAATCCCGTTGAGATAGCCGATCCGGACCGGCTTGGAGAGGAGCTCGGTAACCACCCCCAACCGTGCGTACCCTGCGCCGAGGCATACCAGCCCGGTGAGCAGGCTGAGAGCAGAGGCCAGCACAATTGCGCTCCCTGCATCGCCCGCGGCCAGGGGAAGGACGATGGCGGCGACGATCGGGGCGAGGGACGAATCCGGGCCGAGGATCAGCACCCGATTGGTCCCAAAGACGGCATACGCCAGGAGTGCGGCCACGGTCGTGTACAGGCCGGTTTGTGGCGGGAGGCCGGTCAGCTCGGCATATGCCATGCCCTGGGGCACCAACATCGCCGCCAATACGACACCGGCGGTGAGATCCCGAGCCAGATCCTCTCTCCGGTACGAGCGTGCGAGAGCAACCCCAGGGATCCGGAGCAGGAGCCGGTCGCGTCTTTCCATCGTTGCTCCCAGGAAGACTGCTGCCGGTGACGGTAACGCCCGTCAGTGCACTCAAGCTATGACGAACCGGCCACCGATCGGGCGTTGACCTCCTGGGGTGTGACTGAGTCTGCCGCGGTGTCTGGCGTCAATCGTTGGGCGACCAGGGCAAAGACAACGATGGCCGACCCTGCATAGAGCCCAAGCATCAGCGGGCTACCGGTGTCGGTTCCGGCGAGCATCCCGTGCAGAAGGGCCGAGATGAACAGGCCGAACGAGGCGAAGTGGATCGAGCGCCACAGCTTCTGGCCGATGAAGCGTTTCACATAGAAGCTGGCAATCACCACTCCCAGGGTATAGAGGGAGACCACCCCTAAGGCGATGGGCAGCGGACGCCAATCCGAGGTTCCGGGCACGAGGATCTCGGCCCACGTGAAATCCAGAAAGTCGTGGACGGATAGGACCACGATGTGGACCAGAGTTGCCACCATGGCACCGATTCCAAGCGACTCATGAAACCAGGTCAAAGGCTTTGCCTTGACGATGCGGCCGAGCAGCTTCGAGCTCACCAACAGACCCCAGATGGTCGCTCCGGAGAGAAGAGCGAACGCCGCCACACCCGATCCCCGAATCACGATCCATTCGATGCTCATGCAGCCAGCACCGTCCCCGGAGTCGCATAAACCGATCCGTCGTGCCAGATGACGACGGCCGAGTCGATCCAGGCGGCCTCAGCCGCCCAGGCCAGCCCGTTCTCACCATGCATCAACACGGCCTTGGCCCCGATCTCGGCCTCCACGGCCGAGGGTGCGACCACGCTGGCGCAGAGAATGGGGGTTTGCGCCGGCGCCATCGTCCGGGGGTCGATGAGATGACTGACTTCACGAGTGCCGACCAACCACCGGCGCCGAGCGATCGAACTGGTGGCGAGACCGCCGCTGCCCAATGCGATACGGGCTGCCACGGCACCCCAGGGGTCCAGGATCGGGACCGTGGTCCGGCTGTCGATGCTCCTGATGTCACCTCCAGCCGAAACGACGGTGGCCATCCCCTTCTCGACTGCCTGATCGCAGGCCCAACCCTTGGCGATGCCTCCGAGGTCGACGAGGGTGCCCGGAGACCGGGTCAGAGTTCTGGAGTCGAGGCTCCATTCCGGGGCCGGGCTCCTCGAGGGGGCGCGGTCGAGTGATGTCACGAGTTCGAAGGTTCGGTCGTAGCCCCAGTCGGCGACTCCCGCACCCACTCCGATGTCGACGAGCCCCCCTGTCAGACCACGGGCCCGGTCAGCGGCACCAATCACCTCGGCGAGTGTCTCGGAGAGCTCAACAACCCGCCCCGTCGACCGGTTGAGCCGGCTCAATTCGCTGTCATCGCGAAACCGGCTGCAGACTTGCTCGACACACTCAAACCAGCGGCGAAGTTCCTGGCCTGCCGTCTCATCCGGGCACCAGGCCTCGACATCGGTTCCCATCGCCCTGAAATCGATGTGGATCATGATCCGCTGCTCTCCGGGGCCGGAGCTGCATGGGCGGACGCCGGGGCAGGGGAGTTCGAACCGCTCGGTGCTCGATTGACCACCACGGTGCGGACCTCGGCCTGAGGTGCTTCCACAGGTGTGAAGCGAAGGATCACCAAACCCTGGGGAGCCGGATTGGGCATGATCGCCCGCTGTGGCGAATCCGCGGTCTCTCTCGCCACCGGCTCAGGCCGATTGGCCTCGACGGCTCGGGCCGGTTCCAGCCGGGAGACCACCAGTGCCGTGCTCCAGGCAAGGGCGGCTCCGGTCCAGACCAAGATTCGATTCCACCGGGGGGTGTCGAAGCGGCTCATCTCAACCTGCCGGGCCGGCTGGAATGGTCAGAGTCGCTCTGTAGTACACGAGGACGCGGGCAACCTCCGGAGCAAGCTCCGTGAGCTCATCGACACGAAGCGCCTCTGCCTTCCCACTCGCATACAAGACTCGCTGCACGGCAAGATCGACTCCTTCAAGACTCGGGGGTTGCACTTCGACAACCAAGGTCGCCGGAAGCGAGACAGCTTCGGGAGCGGACGAAGTTGGCACCTCGCTCTGACCCGTGGCCACGAGGTAGACCACGCTCAAACCGGCCAGTAGCACCAACAGACCGGAGATGGCTTGGGGTGAGAGACGGCTCAATCGTCGTCCTCCGCTTCGTGTTTGTCCTCCACCTCGTGTTGGTCCTCCTCTTCGTGCTCCTCCTCCGGCTTGACCTCGCTCTCCTCGCCGGGTGAAGCCGGGGAGCCGGCGGGAGCGGATTGAGCATTGGACACGACGACGGTCTGGGTGATGGGCTCAGGAATGGGCTTGCCCGGCAACGGCATCCCCTGTTGGGCACAGATCTCTCTCAGGGCATCGAGAGCCGCCTGTTGGATATCGCTTATCGACTCGCCCGCTTCGGCTTCGACCAGACGCAGCCCTTGCTCCCCGCAGGCAGCCGCCAAATCGGCGACGGTCGCTGTTTGTGGGGCAAAAACGGCCTCGGTCACGGGTTCGACGACGGTGGTTGAGACCGAGGTCGAGGACTCGACAGGCGGAGTGTCCTTCACCAAAACCGTGGCCGCAAAGGCACTCAGCGGTATCAGCAGGGTGCCCAAAGCGACAGAAGCCGACAGTCCTTTGCGATCAGCCATCTCAAGCCTCCACGAAGATGCATTCGCCAGGGCACTCTTCCGCAGCTTCGAGGACCAGCTCGAGGAGCGGTTCAGGGACCCTGGCCCGTCCCTGGTGGCCGTCGGGGCCGTGCCCGTCTCCGGTCAACCCGTCAAAGACGACCATCCGATCGAAGTGAGACGGATCCTCCTTCACTGCCCAGATGCCGTCCTGACGCTCGTGGAAGACCGCGGGCACGACCTGGGCACAAGTGCCGGCGCCCATGCAGGCGTCGGTGTTGATCCAGACTCTGGCCATGGCGAAGGTGTCCTTTCTCGACTGGGGTCACGCTGCCGCCGGGCGTCTTAAGGACATGTCAACACCGGTTCAAGGAATCCGCGACACCTGCGTTGATGACCAGCCGACCAGGAACCTGAGGGCGCGCAAAGACGGAGGCGACCCCAAAGGGCCGCCTCCGTGGCTCCATATTGGGTAGGAGCTCTTTTTCTTCCTGCCCTAGGTCCGGGTGGTCGACCCCCCGAACCAGGACGAGGAAGAAACCAGGAAGGAAACGATGCTTTCGGGGTTGCTGGGTCCGGAGTTCTCACCACTTGGCGTGGTTGTCAGGGCGAGGGTGATCACCGCCAGCACAACCAAGACGATCGTCATAACGAAGACCAGCGCCTTTCGTCTCTCCATCACGCCACGTCAACAGTCTCTCGCCCGCATCAATCCCGTGGTGCATTATCCACGCGCGGAGAGTGGTCGAGTATGGGTTGAGCGACCTAGAAGTCAGACGGCTTCCAGGGCCTGTTCCAAGTCGGCGATGATGTCCTCCACGGCTTCGATCCCGACCGAGAACCGGATCATCGCCTCGGTGACCCCCATCCGGCGTCTGGTGTCGGGGTCGACATTGGAATGACTGGTACTCACCGGATGGGAAGCGATGGACTCGGTTCCGCCCAATGAAGTCGCCAATCCGACCAGTTTCATCGAATCGAGGAACCGGAAAGCCTCCTCACGACCGCCCTTGACCTCGAAGGTGATCATGGCCCCGGTGGAGGTGCACTGACGACCGAGCAGCGGACGTCTCGGATCGTCATCCCCGATGAGCCCGAGGTAGCCGACCCTGCTCACCTTGGGATGGGCCGCCAGAAACCTGGCCACCCGCGACGCGTTCTCGGCCTGCCTCTGAGCGCGGAGGGCGTAGGTCTCCAGGCTCCGGCCCAACAGCCAAGCCGAATGTGGGTCGGCGGTGGTGCCGATCCGGTACCGCATCGTCTTGATCCTCCGCATCAGCGGGTCGGTCCCGGTGACCACCCCGGCGACCAGGTCGGAATGCCCGCCGTAGTACTTGGTGGCCGAGTAGACGACCAGATCAGCCCCGTGGGCATGTGGCTGTTGGCCGATTGGGCCAAGGTAGGTGTTGTCGACAACGGTCGCCGCCTGATGCTTCCCCGCCACCCTGGCCGCCAGCTCGATGTCGAAGAGGTCGTTGGTGGGGTTGGCGGGGGACTCGACGTAGACGACACCGAGGCGATGCCCCTTCACCAGCACTTCCAGGTCGTCCTCGGTGGCACCCGGGCTAAACGCCGCGACCTCGATCCCCATTGGCGCCAGGACATTCTCGAACATCGAATTGGTGCCGCCGTACAGCGGGGAGCTGTGGAGGATCAGGTCACCGGGGCGGAGCAGAGTGAGCAGTGTGGTGAAGATGGCGGACATGCCGCTGGAGAAGAGCAACGCCCGATCGGTCCGATCCCACAAAGCGAGCCGGGTTTCGACCACCACCAGGTTGGGATGATCAAGCCTGGTGTAGATGTACCCCACCTCCTCCTCGGCGCCGGGCACCTCGTCGCCGTAGGTGACGTCGAAGGCGCGCTTGGCCGCCTTCGCAGACTCGAACGTGAAGGTGGAAGTCTGGAACAAGGGGGTCTTGATCGACCCCATGCCACGAGTCGGGTCCCAACCCCGGGTCATCATCTCGGTTTCGGGTCGGGGCTCGTTCTGGTCGCGCCTCTTGGTCATCGAAGGAGCCTAAATCGAAGCTGCAGTCCTCCGGTGAGTCGATAATCGGCTCATGACCGATATCGGGCTCGCGGCCGAAGTTCTTCGACCGGCCAAGCAGATCCTGGTATTCACCGGCGCAGGGATCTCCACCGAGTCTGGGATCCCCGACTTCCGCGGACCGGATGGGTTGTGGACCAAGGTCGACCCCGATGACTTCCACATCGACCGTTTTCGGGCCAGCCCGGAGCTTCGGGTGCGCGGCTGGCGGATGCACCTCGACGGCGAGTTGTGGGGCGCCCGCTCGGGCGTGCAGCCCAACCCCGGTCATTACGCAATCAAGCGGCTCGCCGACGCGGGACGCCTCGCCGGGGTGGTGACCCAGAACATCGATGGCCTCCATCACCAGACCGGGCTCGGCGACGACCTGGTCGCCGAGCTTCACGGCAACGTCAGGGAATGCCACTGTCTCGACTGCGACCGAACCTGGCCCACGGATGAAGTCCTGGGTTGGGTCGAGGCGGGCGACGACGACCCGGCCTGTCCCCACTGTGGGGGGATAGTCAAGACCAGCAGCGTCATGTTCGGTGAGATGCTTCCCGAAGAGGAGCTTCGGAAAGCCATGTTCTTCCTGGCAGTGGCCGACGCCCTGCTGATCGTGGGCTCAACCGTGGCGGTGTGGCCCGCATCCGACATCGTGTTCCGGGCCGCCCACCGCTCGCTGCCAATCGTGATCATCAACCGTGGTGAGACCGAAGCCGACCTTCTGGCAACCGTCAAGATCGATGCCGGTATCGGTGAGGTTCTGCCGGACTTGGTCGAGGCAGTGCTTTCCCGGCCCACCACCCCCCCGTAATTGGGACCCACAGGGGTCATATACGGACCTCACGGTCCCAATTTCGGGCTTCCAGTTACCCTCTGGGCCATGTCCGACTATGCCCCGCGTCTCGACGACATCAACTTCATCCTGAATCATGTTGCAGGGCTCGAAGAGATTTCGAAACTCAACGGGTACCAACACGCCGACCCGGAGACGGTGGCCGCCATTCTCGAGGAGGCGGGTCGTTTCTTCTCCGAAGTGATTGCCCCCCTGAACCAGATCGGCGACCAACAGGGATCGGTGCTGGCCGAGGACGGGACGGTGCGAACTCCTGACGGATTCAAGGAGGCCTACCGCAAATACGTGGATGCGGGATGGGCCGGCGCCCACCTGCCGGAGGAGTGGGGCGGCGGTGGGCTCCCCTACGCGGTGGGCGTCGTCATCGAGGAGATGTTCAAGACCGCCAATCTGGCGTTTTCCTTGTGCCCGACCCTGACCCATGGGGCAGTGGAGGCGCTCCGCGCCCACGGATCTGAGGATCTCCAGCACACCTACCTGGAGAAGCTGGTCCGTGGTGAGTGGAGCGGCACCATGAATCTCTCCGAGCCCGAAGCAGGATCGGACCTGGGAGCCGTTCGCACCAAGGCGGTTCCCCAGGGTGACGGCACCTACCGGATCTTCGGCACCAAGATCTTCATCACCTGGGGCGACAACGACCTGACCGGGAACATCGTCCACTTCGTCCTGGCTCGCCTCCCCGACGCCACTCCCGGTACCCGTGGTATCTCGATGTTCGTGGTACCCAAGTTCATCCCGGATCAAGACGGCAACCCCGGCCATCGCAACGATCTCAGGGTGGTTTCTCTCGAGCACAAGCTCGGCATCCACGCCTCGCCGACGTGTGTGATCTCCTATGGCGACGACGGGGAAGGCGCCGTCGGCTGGGTGGTGGGAGAGGCCAACGAGGGCATGCGCAACATGTTCACCATGATGAACGCCGCTCGCCTCGGCGTCGGCATGGAGGGGGTCGCCACCGGGGAACGGGCCTATCAACGCGCTCTGCGCTACGCCCGGGTCCGGGTTCAGGGACGTGCCATCGGTGGAAGTGGCACGGCCAGTGTTCCCATCATCGAGCACCCCGACGTCAAGCGAATGCTGCTCACCATGAAGGCCAGTGTCGAGGCAATGCGCACCCTTCTCTACGTCACCTCGGCCGAGGCCGATCATCTCTTCCACGGCGAAACCGAGGAGCGCCGGCATCTGGCGGCAAACCGGGTGGCCCTGCTCACCCCGGTCGTCAAGGCGTGGTGCACCGATCTCGGCGTCGAAGTGGCCTCGCTCGGCGTCCAGGTCCATGGTGGCGCCGGCTATCTCGAAGAGACCGGTGCCGCCCAACATCTCCGTGACGCCAGGATCTCTCCGATCTACGAAGGGACCAACGGGATTCAGGCCATAGACCTCGTGCTGCGCAAGCTTCCCCTCGACAACGGGGCAGTGGTCACTGCCTTGATCACCGAGATGACCGAAGTCGTTACCCGGATGAACCACCACACCGAGCTCACCAAGTTCCGCGACGAGCTGTCCAGGGCCATCCAGGGCCTGGCCGACTCGTCGGCTTGGCTGGGAGAGCGGCTCGCCTCCGGAGACATCCAATCCGCCCTGGCAGGAGCCAGCCCCTATCTCCGCCAGTTCGGGACGATTCTCGGCGGATGGCTGATGGGCAAGTCCGCATTGGCCGCCTTGACCGCGCCGCCTGAGTTCAAGCCCGAATTCCTCGCCGAGAAGCTGATCACGGCTCGCTTCTACGGAGAGCAGATTCTCCCCCTGGCCAACGGGATGATCCCCGCCGTCAAGGGCGGGGCCGACATTCTCGAGAGCGCGGTCTTCTGAGCCCCACCTGGCTCACGTAGCCTCGGCGTCGATGGAGCTGCGGGACAAAGTCGTCGTCGTCACCGGCGCCGGGAGTGGCATCGGAGCCGCCCTGGCTCGAAGGTTCTCGAGAGAACAGCCCCGGGCCTTGGTGTTGGCCGACCTGAATCTGGCGGCGGCAAGCGAGGTGGCCGAAGAATCCAATGCCGTGGCCATCGAGGTGGACGTCACCGAACCGGAAGACAACAACCGGCTCATCGACGAGGTCGAAGAGCTATTCGGACCGATTGACCTCTTCTGTGCCAACGCCGGGATCGGGTTCGTCGGCGATGAGCAGACGCCACCCGAAGACTGGGACCGAATGTGGCAGGTAAACGTGATGTCACATGTCCACGCCGCACGTCGTCTGCTCCCGACCTGGACGGCGCGGGGTGCCGGATACTTCCTGGCCACCGTGTCCGCGGCCGGGCTCCTCACCAATCTCAGGGCTGCCCAGTACTCGGTGACCAAGCACGCCGCGCTTGCCTTCGCCGAATGGCTGGCCATCACCTACGGAGACCAAGGGATCAAGGTCAGCTGTCTCTGCCCTATGGGGGTGAAGACTCCATTCCTCGAATCCGCCACCGAGTTCCGAGACCTTCTGGAGCCGGATGCTTTGGATCCGGAGACGGTTGCGGACGAGGTGGTGGCCGGTCTCGCCGGCGAGCGCTTCCTGATCCTGCCCCATCCCGAGGTGCAACGCTTCTTTCAGAACAAGGCAAATGACTACGACCGCTGGCTGGAGGGAATGCGGCGGCTACAGCGATCGGTTTTCCCAAGCTGAGAGATAGGGCAAAATGGGCGTCATGGACAAACGGCGAGTGGTGGTGACCGGCATCGGTGCGGTCGCAGCCCCCGGAACCGGAACCGACGATCTCTGGAAGGGCTTACAGCGCGTGCCCGACGGGCCCGGCCCTCACGTGGTCAAGGACTGGGACCCGGAGCCCTGGATTCCGATGCGAGAGCACCGGCGCCTGGATCGCTTCACCCAGTTCGCGTTGATGTCGACATATGAGGCATTCGAGCAGTCCGGCCCGCTCGCAGTCGAGCCCAACCGGGTCACGGTTTCTGTGGCGACCGGTATCGGGGGCCTGGAGTCATTGGAGACCCTGGTTCACAACTCCGACAAAGACGAGCCACGGATTTCACCATTTCTGATCCCGATGATGATGGCCAATGCCGCCGCAGCCGCGATCTCGATCAAGTACGGCTTCGGAGGCCAGGTGACGACTCCGGCCGTGGCATGCGCCGCCGGGGCCCAATCGATCCTGGACGGGCTTCGTCAGATCCAGTGGGGATACGCCGACGCCGCCGTGGTGGGCGGGACGGAGGCAGCAGCTCGCCCATCGGCCGAGGCGGGTTTCAAGGCGGCACGGGCTCTCTCGCCAACGGGCATCGCCAGGCCCTTCGATGTGGATCGAGACGGTTTCGTCATGGGTGAGGGCGGAGCAATCCTGGTTTTGGAGGCGAAGGAGGTGGCCGCGGCGCGGGGAGCCACCATCCTCGCCGAGATCCTTGGCGGCGCCTCGACCGGCGACGCCTATCACATCACCGCCCCCCATCCCGACGGTCGGGGCGCCGAACGGGCGATGCGCCTCGCCCTGGAAGACTCCGGTCTCGTGCCCGCGGATGTGACATACATCAACGCACATGGCACCGGGACCGACCTCAACGATCGAACGGAGGGAATGGTCATCGAACGCATCTTCGGCGACCGACAGCCGGCGGTGTCCTCGATCAAAGGCACCACGGGCCACGGCTTGGGCGCTTCGGGGTCGATTGAGGCAGTCGCCGTGGTGGAGGCGATAAGACGTGGAGAGCTCCCACCCAACATCGGGCTCACCAACCAGGACCCGGAAATCCCCCTCACCGACATCGTGCGAGAGCCCCGGGAATGGGTGCCAGGCGCGGTCCTCTCCAACTCGTTCGGGTTCGGCGGCCACAACACGGTTTTGGCCTTCGGGCCTGACTCCAACTGACCCTGGCTCCACGCGGAGGGTCATTCCCCGATGATGGGTTTTCAGCTGCCGGGTATACAGTGGGTATTTGAGGGGTCGCACTGCGACACGCGCCTGTAACGCGGAGTTCACACGAACTCGCATCTCCGCTGATTGAGTGACCGCCATGGCATCAACGGAACGGCACTCCGAAAGAGTTCCTGAAGCGGAGGCCTTATGACATCTCGAATAGCACATCCCACCATTGGGTTTCTGAGCACCTACACACCTACGTCGTGTGGGTTGGCGACATTCACCAATGCTCTGCGCAGCGCCATTGCCAATGACCGTGGCTCCAACGACGGTCTCGGGGTCGTCAGTCTCGTGGACTCTCCACTCGGTGGCGCACCACGGGAAGTCATCCATGAGCATGTGAACGGAGACCGCACCTCTCTCCGTATGGCCATCGGGGCCCTCAATAGTTTCGATGTGGCGATAGTCCAGCATGAGTACGGGATCTTTGGCGGGCACGACGGCGCCGAGGCGCTCGACCTTCTGAAAGGCCTCGAAGTCCCAGCCATCGTCACGCTGCACACCGTCCTATCCCGACCCTCTCCCAGCCAGCGGTCGATCCTGGAGGCGGTGGTGGGGCTGACCGATCGGACGATCGTCATGAGCGAGACCGCCCGCCAGCGTCTCAGCGATAGCTACGAAGTCGACCCGTCGAAGATCACGATGATCCCCCATGGCGCCAGAATTGCTCTGAGTGGCCCATCGCTGGCCAATGGCCACCGGCCAGTGTTCCTGACCTGGGGACTCATCGGTCCCGGGAAAGGCCTCGAGGCTGCAATCGATGCGTTCGCTTCGCTCAAAGACCTTCACCCACTTCCCCGTTACATCATCCTGGGGAAGACCCATCCCAAGGTCCAGGCCAGCTCGGGCGACAGCTATCTCAACGGACTGTTAGCCAGGGTCGTAGAGCTCGGACTCCAGGACGTTGTCGAGTTCGATGGCCGGTACCTCGATATCGATGCCCTCACCCGTGCAGTGCGGAGCGCTGACGTCGTGATCCTTCCTTATGAGTCGACCGAACAGGTCACCTCAGGGGTGCTGGTCGAGGCCCTGGGAGCGGGCAAGCCGGTTATCGCCACCGCGTTCCCTCACGCCCAGGAGTTGCTCTCAGACGGCGCCGGCATCGTGGTCCCTCATTCGGATCCAGCCGCGCTGACCGCTGCGATCCGGAGAGTGTTCGAACTCCCGGTCTCCACGGCTCGCATGGCAAGCAAGGCCCGTGTGATCGGCTCGACCATGTACTGGCCAGTGGTGGCTCGCCGATACCAGACAATGGCGACCACTCTGGTGACGGCGCAAGACTCCAATCTTCGAACCGCCCTCGCCTGGGTCGGTTGAAGGCCCGAACCGCGCCAATGTCCCGAACGGGCCGGCAAGCCGCGTCCGAGAACACTGATTCGTTACCGGCGCCTTGTTTCGATCATCTGAGACGGATGACGGATGATCGAGGTCTGTGGGAGCACGCCCGTTACGCCACGCCCCGAACCGAACACGGCTATTGCACCGACGACAACGCTCGGGCTCTCATCATCGTCTGTCGCGAGCCAGAACACTCGGAGGAACTCGTGGCCCTCGCCGGGATCTACCTGGCCTTCCTCAGAGATGCTCAACTCCCCAAAGATGGGTTTCACAACCGGCGAGACCGGAACGGATCCTGGTCCGATGCGGTCGGGTCGGACGATTCCCAGGGTCGCGCCCTCTGGGCCCTGGGCACGGTTGCACATCGCGGCCCCGCATCGTGGATGCGTTGGGAGGGAGTCGAACTCTTCCAGCGTCACGCAGGTTTCGACTCAACCTCGCTACGGGCGACTGCATTTGCAATGCTGGGCGCGGCCGAGATCCTCGAGGCTTCGGGGAAAAGCCCGGCTGCCCACCGCCTCCTCGAGCGGGGCTCGGAACGAATCCAGGCGCGAGAAGACATCGACTGGCCCTGGCCTGAGGACAGACTTGCTTATGACAACGCCCGGATTGCCGAGGCACTCCTGGCTGCCGGCGAGCATCTTTCCGACGATCGCCTCGTCGGTCAAGGTCTCCGCCTTCTCCAGTGGCTGGCCGCGACCGAGACCCGCGAGGGGCATTTCAGTTTTACGCCAGTGGGCGGATGGGCACCGGGCGAGTTCCGACCTGGCTTCGATCAGCAACCGGTGGAGGGAGCGGCCATGTCCGATGCCTGCGCCCGGGCTTGGTCGCTCACCGGTGACGAGGTGTGGAAGACCCGGGTCGGCCTGGCGGCAAAGTGGTTCCTGGGGGCCAACGACAACGGGGCAATGCTCTATGACCCCCCAACCGGAGGCGGCCGCGACGGCCTAACCCGGGAGGGGACTAATCAGAACCAAGGGGCCGAGTCGACTCTGGCCGCCCTCTGTGCTCTGCAGCAGGTGAAACGGGTCGGCTGACCGACACACTCGGAGAATGTCCATAGACAGGGCATCTCCACGCCCTACGCTCTCTGCGGTGCTTCGCGGCCGTTCCACCGCACGGCGATCAGAAGCAGGCGACCCAGCGTATGAATCCAATCCAAATCACTCATGCGAGCGCCCGCTTCGCCCCCGATCCGCGTCGGGTGATAGTCAAGCCCTTCCTCCGGGGTGAACAGATATTCCCTGATGGTCGCTCCAGGACCCAGCGGGTGGTCGAGCGTGTGCTGGCCATGTCAGATGCCGAGGTGAGCACCACCTTGGAAGCCACCCTCGAGGGGTTTGGAGCCCGACACCGTGACCTGCATGGAACTCTCGAGAGTCAGTTCGTTGCCGTGGCCCATGATCTGGACGACACCGACCGACTCGGGCCCGAGCACCGGCTCCTCATCGGCGCCTGCCTCACCCACGAGTTCTCGATCGAAGGCGCCTCGCTGGGCAACCCCTCGATAGTGCCCGCACCCGACCAGAGCGGTCTCGGTGCCGGGGAGCAGCGTTTCATCATGAGCCTGAGAGCGATCGGAGAGGGTCACCTCTCCTCTATCGAGTTCCGATCCGGCGTGATCGACTCCGAGGCCAACATCACGATCGACGAGGTGAGCCGTTACGCGACGACCGGCAATCGGCGCCCCGCTGAGTACGAGAAACATCTCTTCCGCTCCAAGCTGGCGGAGCTCGGGGTGCTCAACGAGATAGCCGCCCTCGTCCTCGATCCCCTTCCCGAGCGATTCTCCTTGGCTCAGGTCAACATAGCTCTCACCGAGCTGGGGCATGACGTCGACCGCTCCCTGGCATTCGAGACTGCGAGAACCATCCACTGGCTGGCCTCCTCGAATTACGCCCTTACCTTCGACGCACAGTCCCCGATCTCAGAACGAGTGATCTTTCCGGCAGGGCCCACTGAGAGCCGCGGCATGGAAGACGCTCGCTTTGTTCGTTTCGTCTCCGACGACGGGTCCGTCAGGTACTACTCGACCTACACCGCCTTCGACGGATTCCAGATCCTGCCCCAGCTCATCGAGACCGTGGATTTCGTCTCGTTTCGAATCGCCACCCTTCAAGGAGGCGGCGCGAGGAACAAGGGCATCGCCCTGTTTCCCCGAATGATCGACGGCCACTATGCCGCCCTATCCCGCCAGGACAACGAGAACAACTATCTGATGCTCTCCGATGATGTCCGGCTCTGGGGGAATGCCGAGAGAATCCAGGTCCCGAGCAAGCCCTGGGAATTGGTCCAACTCGGCAACTGTGGATCGCCAGTGGAGACCGAGGCCGGGTGGTTGGTCATTACCCACGGTGTGGGTCCCATGCGTCGCTACTCCCTGGGCGCCATCCTTCTCGACGCCACCGACCCCCGCCGGGTGATCGGGCACCTCAAAGAGCCGCTCCTGGTTCCGTCCGGGCCTGAGCGCGACGGTTATGTGCCCAACGTGGTCTATTCCTGCGGGAACATGGTCCACGGCGAGAATCTGGTCCTTCCCTACGGTTTCTCCGATTACGGGGCCCGGATCGCCTTGGTGCGGCTGAAAGACCTTCTCACTCGATTGACGACTGGCTGATTCAAGGGCGCGAGTTTCCAGACACGACCTGGTGGTAGACCGAGAGGTATTCATCCACCATACGGTCGGCGTCGAACCGGGTCTCGACCGAGGAACGGACCAAGACCCGATCGATCTCTGCGGAGGCGCGCACCGCGGCAACCGCCTCCTCGACCGTTTCCACCAGAAACCCTCCCTCGCTGTGACGAATGATCTCGGGCATCGACCCCCGCCGGTAGGCGATCACCGGGGTCCCACACGCCATGGCTTCGACCACGCTGAGCCCGAACGGCTCCTCGAAGCTGATGAGATGAAGTAGCGCTCGGGCCCCACCGAGAAGCCCCTGACGAATCTCGGGGCCCACCGGCCCCAGATAGATGACCCGATCTCCGTCCACCTGTGGTTTCACCAGCCGGTCGTAGTAGTCCTGGTCCTGGATGATCCCGGCGATGACGAGCGGAAGCTCGGACCGAGCCGCCACCTCGATCGCCTCGGCCGTCCCCTTCTCGGGGTGGATCCTCCCGAAGTACAACAGGTAGTCGCCGGGATCGGGATGCACCGCAAAAGCAGCCATGTCGATGCCGTGATGGATGGTGGCCACATAATCGAGACTCGGATGGCGATCTGACTCGCTGATGGCCACGTAGTAGCCCGAATCGTTGTACTTCTGATAGACCGGCACGATCCGCTCCGACGAGAACCCATGGATGGTGGTCACGATCGGGGTCTCGACCAGACGGCTGTAGGTGAGAGGCAGGAAATCGAAGCTGTTGTGGATCAGGTCGAACTCCCCTGCCCGCTCGAAAACGGCCGCGATATGCAAAGCCTCCCAGACCTTGGGATCGAGGCCGGTGTCCTCGGAGTACCCGGTGGGTGCGGTCCCCACCAGCCAGGCGCCGGTTATCGAGTCGGCGGTGGCGAACAGCGTGACATCGACCCCACGGCTGACCAGGCCTTCGGTGAGCAAAGAGACGAACTGCTCCCACGGCCCGTAGTGACGTGGCGGAACTCGCCACGAGATGGGGGCCAGGACCGCCACCCGAAGTTGATCCCGATCGCCGGCGGAGGAAGACATCGCGGCGAGGGTACCGACCCTGTTTCTCCCCCAGTAGGGGGGAGAGCCGGCGCAGCCGGGAGGGGGGCAATCCGCCACGCGTCAGAGGTGCCTCCACCCCTCGGCTACCATTCAAGTCACAAACGGGAGCTCGGTGGGACCGGGCTGAGAGGGGGTCTGCGGAGACCCCGACCGGAAGAACCTGACCCGGATAATGCCGGCGTAGGGAGGCACCCGCACTCATCGCTCCCGAGTTGAAAGGAGTTGATTGAGATGCGCCGTGCCCTGACCCTCATCGCCCTGACCCTTTTCGCAGCAGCTTGCGCCGTAGCCGAGCCCGAAAATCCGCAGTCGCTGCGGCTTCTGGCCCACGACTCATTTGCTGCCGGAGTCAGCGACGACACCTTTGCCGATTTCACCGACTCCACCGGGATCGAGGTGGAGGTGATCGCGGGCAGTGACGCCGGCTCGATGGTCAATCAGGCCGTGCTCTCCAAGGACAACCCCCTGGCCGACGTGATTTTTGGCGTCGACGACACATTCCTCTCCCGGGCCGTCGATGAAGGGATCCTCCTCGAGTACGAGTCCCAGTTGAGTGATCGGGTCCCCGAAGACCTGTTTCGTGGAGCCAGGGGCCAGGTGACCCCGATCGACTACGGCGATGTCTGCATCAACTACGCCAAGGAGTGGTTCGAAACCAGCGGCATCCCGGTTCCGGTCACCCTCGACCAGCTTCGTGAACCGACCTATGCCGACGTGCTCACCGTGGAGCATCCGGCGACTTCGTCACCGGGGCTGGCCTTCATGCTCGCCACCATTGCCCTTTATGGAGAGGAGGGTTGGCTCGACTTCTGGGCCGATCTCGAGGCGGGCGGCGTTGGAGTGGTCCCCGATTGGGACACCGCCTATTACGCCGACTTCACCCCGTACGGAGGGACGAGCGCCATGGTCGTCTCCTATGCATCGTCGCCACCGGCCGAGGTCATCTACGCCACCGAGCCCATCGACGAGGCGCCCACCGGGGTCATCGAAGCCGGCTGCTATCGCCAGGTGGAGTACGCCGGGATCCTGGACGGAACCTCCTATCCGGACGCTGCCGGCCAGCTGATCGACTTCATGCTCTCCGTCGAGTTCCAGGAGACGATCCCCCTCACCTGGTTCGTGTTCCCGGCCAATCAGGATGCCGAGCTCCCGGCAGTCTTCGTCGAGCACACCACGCTTCCCGAGTCTCCGGCGCACCTCGACCCTGCGGTCATCGCCGAGAACCGGGATCGCTGGATCGACCAGTGGGTTTCGGTCATGGAGGGATGATGAGAGGTGTCAGATGGGGATGGGTGCTGGTCGCTGCGGTCCCGACCCTCTTCATCGGGTATTTCTTCGTCTATCCCCTGGTTCGGATCCTGAGTCTGGGCCTTTCCGAGCTCGACATTCGGTCGATCGGGGTCGAAGCCAGGCTGCTCAAAGTGGGTTGGTTCACCCTTTGGCAGGCGAGCGTGTCCACCGTCCTGACTCTGCTGGTGGCGGCCCCGATGACCTGGGCGGTGTCCAATTTCGAGTTCCGGGGACGACGGTTGGCAACCGCACTGGTCACCGTGCCCTTTGTCCTGCCTACCGTGGTCGTTGGGACCGCCTTCGTCGCTCTCGGCTGGCGTGACTCGATCGTCGCCATCCTCGCCGCCCACGTCTTCTTCAACGTGGCGGTGGTGGTGCGGACGGTGGGCACGCTCTGGGGCCGTCTCGACCCCAACCTCCACGATGCGGCACGGGTGCTGGGCGCCGGTGAGTGGCGGGTGTTTCGCACGGTCACCCTCCCCCTGCTCCGCCCTGCCATCGCCGCCGCGGCATCCATCGTGTTCCTCTTCACCTTCACCTCGTTCGGCGTGGTGCTCATCCTCGGTGGCTTCCACTACGCCACTCTCGAGGTCGAGATCTACCGACAGGCGGTGACTTTGTTCGACGTTCAATTGGCGGCGGTCCTCGCCGTGGTGCAGTTGGTGGGTGTGACCGCGGCCCTCTACGCCTACTCGCGCTTCCAGGAGCGGCACACCACGACCTGGGCCTTGCGGACAGACCAGGATCGGGAGCGCCCGGTCGGGGTCACCCGGCTCCTGGCGATCGGATCGGTGGCCGCCACCCTGATCGCCCTCGCAGCGCCCCTCGCGGTTCTCGTCGGCCGGTCGCTCGGGGCCGGCTCCTATCGTGGCTTGTTCGACTCCGATCGGGTGGTGGGGACCCCGATCGCATCTGTTGCCAACAGCATGGTCTTCGCCATCATCGCGACGTTGTTGGCCACCACGATCGGGTTGATGGCGGCTGCGGTGATAACGGGGCGCAGGGGCGGGCTCTCTCGTTGGTTCGATCTGACATTGATGCTTCCCCTCGGGACCTCTGCGGTGACCATCGGCTTTGGGTTCATCGTCGCCCTCGGCTGGCCGGTGGACCTCAGAGCCAGTTTCGTCCTGATCCCAATCGCCCATGCGCTGGTGGCGATCCCCTTCGTGGTCCGTTCGACGGTGCCCACTCTGCGCTCGATTCCGGGCGATATGCGAGAGGCAGCGGCAGTGATGGGGGCATCGCCGGGACGGGTGTGGCGCGAGATCGACCTGCCGATGGTGGCCCGGGCCGCCCTGGTCGGCGCCGGTTTCGCTTTCGTGATCTCGCTCGGTGAGTTCGGGGCTACCTCCTTCATCGCCCGGCCCAACACGGCAACAGTCCCGGTGATGATTTTCCGGCTGCTCTCCCGACCGGGCCCCGCTTCGTTCGGGATGGCCATGGCCCTTTCGGTGGTCCTGGCCGCCGTCACCGCCGGAGTCGTGATGTGGATCGACCGGGCCCGGGTGGGCGAGATCGGCCGCTTCTGATGCTCTCCATCGAGCACTTGGGCGTGACTCTCGAGGACAAGGCGATCCTTCACGACACCACGCTCACCGTCGACGTCGAAGAAATCGTGGCCGTGCTCGGCCCTTCGGGCTCGGGAAAGACGACCTTGCTCCGCGCCATCGCCGGCCTGGTCGCTGTCGAGAGCGGTGACGTCAAATGGGACGAAGTCAGCGTGGTCGACGTTCCCGTCCATCAGCGCGGTTTCGGCTTGATGTTTCAGGGCTTTGCCTTGTTCCCACACCTGGATGTGGCAGGCAACGTGGGCTTCGGGCTGAGGATGGCCGGCACCCCGCCCGAACTGGTGACGTCGGAGGTGAGTGCCGCCCTCGATTGGGTAGGGCTGAGCGGCTTCGAGAGCCGTGGCATCGACGATCTCTCCGGTGGTGAGAGACAGCGAGTCGCCCTGGCCCGGACCCTGGCACCCCGCCCCAAGCTGGTGATGCTCGACGAGCCCCTGGGATCGCTGGACCGTCACCTACGGGAACGTCTGGTGCTCGAGACCCGGGCCCTGCTCACCGGGCGAAAGGTCACCGGGCTGGTGGTCACTCACGACCGGGAGGAAGCGACGTTGCTCTCCGACCGGCTCGCCCTGATGCGGGAGGGGACCATCGTCCAGACCGGCACCCTCGAAGGGATACTGGCCAACCCGGTGGACGATTGGGTGACCGAGTTCCTGGCCTAGGGCCTCTACCCCAATCGTTCTCGCGCGGGGATCGCGGCCTATAGGCCGCGATCCCCGCGCGAGAACAGTCTCCGGACGAAAAACGATCTCTGGACCAAAGCGGTCTCCGGGGCCCCGACCCCTAATCCAGCCCTTTCAGCTTCTCCATCCCTTCAACGAACCGGGCCGGGATCCGGCAGGGCTTGCCCTGGAGATCGGTGAAGGCGGCGTCGACCGTGAGTCGCGCCACCTCTTCCCCACCCCGCAACATGGTCTGCCGCCATTTCGACCTCACCCGCCCCACTTCCTCGATCCAGGTATGGATCGTCAGTTCCTCCCCGTATCGGGCGGCCGCCAGGAATCGGGCGTGTAACTCGACCACAACCAGTTGCCAACCCTGGGATTTCAGATAGTCGAGGCCCCACCCGAGATCGGTCAGGTACTCGATACGGGCCGTCTCGAAGTAGGAGAAGTAGTTGGTGTGGTTGACGTGGTCGTAGGGATCGAGCTCGTAGAACCGCACCTTGAGAGATGTGGTGTGGACTTGCTTGTCGTCCGGCATTGGCGCGGCCAATTCGCCCTCCTCTGCGAGCAGCGGCGCGAGGCTACCCTCGACTCGATGAAGGCCTGGCAGCTGACCGACACCTTGGGACCCGACTCCTACCAGCTCAACGAGGCAGCGGAACTCGAGCCCGGGCCCGGTCAGGTTCGGATCAAGATCAAGTACTCGGCCCTGAACCATCTCGACCTCTGGCTGTCACGCGGCCAACCGGCGCCCGCGCACCTCCCCCACACGGGTGGCGCCGACGCGGCTGGGGTGGTCGATGCAGTGGGTGAGGGCGCCCCCGGGTTCGAGCCCGGAGACGAGATCATCATCGATCCCTCGTTCTCCTGCGGGCAATGTGCCCATTGCCGCAACGACAACATCGTCTATTGCGAGTCGTTCCAGATCCTCGGTGAGCACCGACCAGGGACCTTCATCGAGAAGATCGTGATCCCCACCATCAACGCCATCCGAAAGCCTGAAGCGATGTCGTGGGAGGTTGCCGGATCGTTCGGCCTGGTCTCGGCCACCGCATTGCGGATGTTGGAGCGGGCACGGCTGCGACGAGGGGAGACGGTGCTTGTGGTAGGGGTAGGCGGCGGTGTCTCCGCTGCGGCCCTGCAACTGGCGTTGGCGATGGGAGCTCAAGTCTTCGTCACGTCACGTTCACCCGAGAAGATCGCATGGGCTATGGAGGAGGGTGCTGTCGAGGGCTTCGATTCATCCGGGGAGTTCGGGGCGGAGATGACCAAGCAGGGCGGAGCTGACATCGTCATCGAGAATGTGGGCCCGGCCACGATGCGTCAGTCGATGCGCGCCGCCAAACGTGGGGGCCGAATCGCCATCTGCGGAGCGACCAGCGGTCCCAAAATGGAGTTGTCCATCCCAAGTCTCTTCTTCCGCCAATTGGAGCTGATCGGATCGTCGATGGGAACCCATGGCCAATTCGCCCGCGCCACCGAGTGGGTCGGGTCGGCTCGCGCCAAGGCTCCGGTGGATCGGGTCTTCGACTTCGGGGAGCTTCCGCAGGCCCTGGCCTATCTCGACTCCGGGGAGCAGACCGGAAAGGTCGTCCTCCGCCACCCGCACTGAGCGATGCGTCTCTCCAACCTCCTGATCGTGATCGGAGCGGGAATCCTCATCGTCGGAGTAGTCCTCCGCTTCTTTCCCTCGGCGTTCTCCTGGTTCGGCCATCTCCCGGGTGACATCCATTACCAGGGAGAAAACACCCAGGTGTTCATACCGATCACCTCGATGCTGATCGTCAGCGTGGTCGGGACGTTGATCTTCAACCTGGCGGCGCGGATGTTCGGCGAGAGGTGAGGTTGGTCAGCCCTCTGCCAACTCGTCGATGCGCCCCTTCATCATGATTTGATCCGAGGCCTCGGGCCCCGCACCCTCATCCTCCAGCGTGACCCAGATGGCCGGGTACTCGGCCACGTCCACACCGGACCACAACACCACCGGTGCCGCGTCGCCGCGAAGATGGAAGGTGCCGATGCTCACACCCTCGTCATCGCTCCACACCCAGCCTTCGTAGTAGCTGCGCTCGGGGGCAGCCGGCAGCCCGCTGAGGTCGAGTCGGATGTACCAGCCTGACGGTGTCGGGCTCAATGAGGCGGTTCCCCCGGCGGCAGGCGCCAATTCGGTGCCACTCATCGCCACCACCGTCTCTGCAACGGGCTCGTCGAACATCGAGACCGTGCCGGCCACGAGGAGGGCGATGGCGGCAACGGCAAGTCCAGCCACCAGCAACCGCCGCCACGGGGATTGGACCACCGCCTGTTCCCTGACAGGAACCAGATCTTCATGTCCGATAGTGGCGAGCAGGCCCTCGACGACACCTTCGGGCGGCTCCTCCCAGGCGGGGCTCTCGGCGAGAACGCCGCGGATCAATTCGATCCTCTCATGATCGGCTGGGCTTTCTCCTGACCCGGTGGCCAGGTATTCGGCTCGAAGTTCGTCAAGTCCCATCACACCAGCCTCTACGTCCCACGTCCGGTTCCCGGTTCGCGGGTCTCACATCTCCTCCAGGTGCTTGAGGAGCACCAGAAGTCTCTGGTGGGCACGATGCGACCTCGATTTGACGGTTCCCACGGGTACCCCGAGTTGGTCGGCGATCTCCAAATGGGTGAGACCGTCGAAGTGCGAGAGCTTGACCACCTGGCGCTCCTCGTCGGGAAGTTGGTCGAGCGCGGCGCGGACCTCGAACACCTCCCAGACCGTCTCCAACTCCGGGCCCATGGAGACCACGTCGACCTGGTCGCTGACGACGACCCGGGCCCGCTTGCGGTAGATGTCGATGGCGGTGCGTCGGGCTATGGCGTAGATCCAGGGGCCGAAGCTTCGCTCCGGGTCATAGGTGGAGGCGGCCCGCCAGGCCTTGATGAAGGTTTGTTGTGTGGCATCGGCGGCCAGACCAGATTCGCCCAGGATGCTCATGGAGACGGCGAACACCGGCCCACCGAAACGGTCGTACACCGCCTTGATCGCCGATTCGTCCCCGATCCGGAACCGTTGCAGCACCTCAGGGTCCACCATGAGAATTGTGCCAGGTCGCGAACCATGCGCCGCCCCGGTGCGTACTGGGCAGACGACTATCCGGAGGAATCACGAATGAGACGACACCTCTTCCCGTTGCTGCTCGCAGGAATGCTCGTTCTGGCCGCTTGCGGTGACAGCGCCGATGACGGCACCGGGACAACCGACGCTGCTGCGGTCGGTGTCTCAACCGCTTCAACCGACCTGGGAACGATCCTGGTCGACCCCGATGGCATGACCGTCTATGTATTCACCAACGACACCGCCGGCGAGAGCACGTGCGACGACTCCTGCGCCGCCACGTGGCCGGCGGTCCCAGGCGACGCCGCCATCAGCTCCGACCTGGACAGCGCCCTGTTCAGCACTACCACGCGGACCGAAGGGACGGAACAACTGACGGTCAGTGGACAGCCCCTCTACAGGTACGCACCCGATGCCGGCCCGGGAGACACCGGCGGACAGGGAATCGGCGGGGTGTGGTTCGTGGTGGGCGCCGACGGGGCGATCATCGGCGGGCCGGAGGCGGCTGCGACAACCGGATCGGGCAAGTACGGCTACGGCGACTGAGGCTTCGGCCAGGTCAGCCCGACTCCACAGGTCCCGAATCGAAGCGCGCCATCTGCACCACGTCGTGCCAATCCTCGGCGCCGAAGTCCGCCCTCTGGAACGCCGGCGAAACCATTGAGATCGCCTCCCGGCCACCGGTTGCCACGGCGACAGTCGATCGGGTTCGCAACCCGCCATGTGCCCCCCGAAATTCAGGGGTCGAAGAATCTGCGAACCACCATCCGGGGTACGAGAACACCAGTCGTATGTCGTCCCCGATCACCAAGGACCTGTCCACACCCGAGAAGCCGTCGAACCATGCTGCGTGCGCGGACCCCGGGCCGACGAGCATGGCCGCCGTGCCCTCGTTGACCACCGTGACATCGACGCCTCGTTCCAACGCCAGGGCTCCGAGGTCGATGCGGTTGGAGGGGTCGACCGTTTCCTGGTCGTGATCGGAGGTGACGAGAAGCAGAATCTCGTCCCAGTTGGACCGAAGCGCCGAGTCGATGACCGCGAGACATTGATCGAGCGACCGATAAGACTCGATTGCCTCGTCGGAGTCCGGTCCATGGATATGAGCGGCAGTGTCGGGCCCGTTCAATTGGACGAACAAGAGGTTGGGTTCTCGCGCCAAGCTGTCTACCACTCGAACCGTGACTTCTTCGTCGGACACGTAGCCGAAGGCATCCAGAATGGTGCCCGCGGGGATCCCTCCTGATGGCGGCCAATGCCACCCGGCAGTGTGTGCCGCCATCACGCCGATCAGGTGCTGGTCTCCGACCACGACCTCGGATGTCTCATCGAGAAAGGTGGGCACAGACGGTCCAAACTCAGATGAGGGCCGCCGCACGGTGTCGACGACCACCTCGTTGGTGACTATCCCGTGCTCTGCGGGCAAGGTCCCGGTGACGATGCTGGCGAAGTTGGGATAGGTGGACGAGCACAACACGCTGGTTGCTCCCTGGGGCCGAATCACGCCCTCGGCGCCCCAGCCAAAAAGTGTTGGCATGAGATCAGGTTTGACCCGTCGCGCCCCGACGCCATCGAGGACGATCAAGACGACGGTCATACCCAAACCATGTTCGACGTAGTGTTGTCCCCATGCCCCGTCTCCAATACAAAAGCTTCGCCACGCCGGACGACCTTCGCACATTCTCGAACGGTCTCGCCGAGATCGTGACCATCGATGAGGCCGTAGTGACTCGCGTCGTCTTCGAGCCCGGCTGGCGCTGGTCGACCGACATCCGGCCGATCGCCGGAACTGACAGCTGCCAGCTCCACCACCTCGGCTACTCCATCTCCGGCACGATGCGCATAGTTTTGGACGATGGCCAGGCACTCGACATTCCGCCGGGCTCTATTTACGAGATCCCGCCCGGTCACGACTCCTGGGTCGTCGGCGACGAGCCATGGCTGACCATCGAATGGACGAGTGGGCGCACCTTCGCGATCGCCCCCGAGGGACCGGGCGAAGGAGTTCTGGTCACTGTGCTGTTCACCGACATCGTCGACTCGACGGCAACCCTGCAGAAGATGGGCGACGCTGCCTGGCGCGACCTGATGATGACCCACAACGCCCGAGTCCGCGAGGAACTGAACGTTTTTCGGGGGCGTGAGGTGAAGACAACTGGTGACGGCTTCCTCGCGGTGTTCGACGGCGCAACGCGGGCCGTGCGTTGCGCCGCGGCCATGGTGCGCACCGCTCGCGAGATGGGTCTGCCGATCCGGGCGGGCGTCCATACGGGTGAGGTCGAGTTCGTTGGTGTCGATGCGCGTGGCCTTGCCGTGCACGCGGCCGCCAGGATCATGGCCCTGGCGGGTCCGGACGAGGTCCTGGTGTCGTCCACCACGAATGCACTGCTTGAGGGCTCGGGATTGACACTCGAGGATGCAGGCACCCACGAACTGAAGGGTATCTCTGGGGAACGGAGCGTGTTCCGTTTGGTATCGACGCCCACCGCCGTCTGACGCGGGGAGCTGAGCCACTCCCAGTCGTCAGCTGGGGGTTAGGGCGAAAAGCTGCCAATCGCCCTCGATCCCCTTGAGGGCATGGGATCCGCGATCCTCGAAGTTGAAATCCGAGCCGGCCACCAGATCCCTGACCGTCCGGGAGACCAAGACCTCCCCGGCCCCGGCCTCCGCCATCACCCGGGCGGCGAGGTGGACCGCAATACCGCCCAGGTCGTCTTCTCTGAGCACCGCCTCCCCGGTGTGCAGGCCGGCCCGGATCGACAAGCCGACCCGTTCCAGCGCAGCCGACAGCGCCGCCGCGGCAAGGAGGCCGCGACCGGGACCGTCGAACACGGCGAGAACCCCGTCACCTGTGGTCTTGACGACCCTGCCGCCCTGTTCCTCGACCAGATTCGACGACAGATCGTCGTGGAGTTGGAGGAGATGCGACCACTCGGTGTCCCCAACTTCCTGAGCCCTTACGGTGGAATCGACGATGTCAGTCAGCAGGACGGTCGCCATCAGCCTCTCGGCGCCTGCTCGTCCGCGGACCGTAGGATCGATGTCTGCCAGGAAGTCGGCAATGGTCTTCACGACCACGTCCACAGCCTCGAAGTAGATGGCGCTGTCGCCACCGGGTAGCTCGACAAAGCGCGCTCCCTCGATGTGATCTGCCACGTAGCGATCGAACTCGACCGGAACCCACCGGTTTTCCCGACGATGAAGGACGAGGGTCGGCACTTGAATCGACGGCAGGAGATCACGCACATCTGTGCGCACCATCGCCTCCGAATATGCGAGCATGGCGCCAGGTGCGGCCAGGGCTCTCATCAGTCTCCGCCCCCATATCAGAAACCGTCCATCATCGGCCCTGCTCGGAAACGAGGTCTTGATCATCGTGTCGACGTCCCAGGCCTCCATCACCTCACTCCACTGGCTGACCGTCTCCTCGTCGAAACCGATCGAGTAGTCGTCGTCGATGACATAACGGGCGGGAGAGTGCAAGAGGATGAGGCCGGCCACTCGATCGGGATCGGTGGCGGCACCGAACATTGCAGGGGGACCCCCTTCTTGCATGCCGAAGAGCACCGCTCGTGTGCTCCCGGCGGCATCCATGACTGCTCGTATCTCATCCCATCTCGCTTCCAGCGGGGGGAGAGAATCGAGCGGCACCGGGTCCGATGCCCCGGTGCCCATGCGGTCGAACATAATCAGACGGCAGTGTGCCGACAGCCGGGCATAGGCAGCGGCTGCCTCGGGGTCCGCCCACTGTGCATCCAGCGCAGCGAAGATCCCCAGGCTGGCGACCAGGTCGACCGGCCCCTCGCCCAACACCTGATATGCGATCCGATCGTTGCCGAGACGGGCATACAGGATTTCTGGTTCCACAAACAGAGCCTATCCAAACCCGTTCTGAGGTTCCGGTGCGGCGCCCCCGGTGTTTAGGTCACGATCCGGTCTCGGGTCGGGTCATGATCTCCCACAGATGTGGGTCGGGACCACCCGTGAAGTAGAGACCCCGGCCGCCGCGCCGGGTGTTGATGGTCCCGTCGTCGGCCGACCCCGGCCCGCTCCCGAAACTGACCTTCTCGGCCTGAATTCGGCCGAGAATGGCGTCGAACACGTCCTCGCTCACGAGGAAGGCGTAGTGGAGCTCGTCGACGTTGCTAGCGGAAGCGAAGTCGAGCGTGAGCTGGTCGTTCACCCTGACCGGGGCGAAATGGCCGCCGGGCCCGGCGTAGGGCAGATCGAAGATCCGGGCGAAGAAACGGGCCGCCTCGTCCTTGTCGTGGGACGGGATGATCGTGTGGTCGAGCGTGATGGCCATCGGCGTGCTTTCAGTCAATCGTGCGGGCCGCGTCCCGGGCAGCGATCTCCCCAGGTGTCAGGTCTCGATCCGGCAGTACGTCCCGGTAGGCGGGGTCGAGTTTCCATTCGGGGACCGGCGGTTCGCGGTCCGGTTCCGGCACGTACCGGGAGTACTCGACCAGCTCCAAGCGATGGATGTACCGAGGACAGTTGTCGAAGACCCGCTCGACATCGACCTCGATCACCCCTCGTGGTAAAACACACTCATCGCCCCCCGCCTCCTTCGGGACAACAGGGACGAGAAGAAACCTACTCAGCGAGGTGCGGACGAAACTCTTGAGGGGGTCACGGCTCTCCGGGTTGAGGGGCTTGCGCATGGTTGGGGGCTGGGGGCGGGCCCACCCCCCTCCCAGCCCTTGCGCATGGTTGGACACAAACAGGTCACCTCTATACTTCTCAGGTCGCAGCCGGTCGTGTCTGGTTTCGCGGCGATCCCAGGGGGCGTAGAACAGCCTGGAGTGTTCGTCGGCCTGTCAAGCCGAAGGTCGCGGGTTCAAATCCCGTCGCTCCCGCCAGCCAAACCCCCTCCAAGGGTTTGGTCTGGGAGGTCAGGTAGCTCAGTCGGTAGAGCGCCGGTCTGAAAAACCGGAGGTCGACGGATCGACGCCGTCCCTGACCACCATCCGTCTATCTGCTGGATCGCCCGAAATGCCCTGTGGCAGTTGGGTTTCTGGACCGTTCCGCGATAACAGTGATTCCGAGAACGTGTCACGTCCTCGCCTCCTCGGCGGAGGTTCAGGCAAAGTCTGATTAGGACAATAATCGTTGTAGCGCGATTCGTGCCCTCTGGCCTTTACTTGTCGAAGGAGCAGATGTGGTGCTTGCCCGAGATCTTGAACAATCGTTCACGGCCTTCGTGAAAGAGACCGAACCTCGGCTGCGGCATGCTTTGGTGGCAGCGTTCGGCCAGGACCGGGGGCTCGAGGCCACCGCGGACGCTTTGGCTTACGCCTTCGAGTACTGGGATCGGATTGAGAGCATGGAGAACCCTGCTGGGTATCTCTATCGGGTCGGGAGAAGTCGCGCTCCCTTCGCGCGTATCCGCCCGAGGTTTGCACCGGTGCCCATAGAACACGCTCCAAATGTGGAGCCGGGTCTGCCCGCCGCATTGCGAAGACTGTCGGAAAAGCAGCGAGTCGCAGTGGTCATGGTTCACGCCTATGGGTGGTCCCGCGAGGAGACAGCTTCGTTGATGGGCTTATCGATGTCGACTGTTGACACCCATTTGCAGCGCGGCTTGTCCAAATTACGCCGTGTGTTGGGGGTGACTACCAATGCCTAATCTGAGCACTCAGCTCCGTGAATACTTCGATGCCACCGCTCCGCCCTTGGAGGTCGAGGAGGTCGTCAGTGACGAGGTCTGGATTCCCACCAGGAGAAAGACTCCATCCAGGAGATGGACGGCCCCGAGCTGGGCATACGGGATGGCAACAATGGTTGTGGTCCTGGTGCTCATTCTCGGACTAGCACTGCTTGTACGAAGCGGGAATGAAAACGAGGTGGTCGAGCCGACCCCAACAACCGTGGCTCCGGATGTGGACACCATGACCGATCTCGAGATCATCGAGGCTGGAGTGGACGCCCTCTATTCAGGGGACGCTGACCGGGCAGTGGAGCTTTTTGAGCTACATGGTCTCTTCCCCGACTCGGCCGATGAAAACGATGAATGGATACGCGACGAGGTGGCATATCAGGCGGCCATCGAGGGGCGAGTGACCGTGGACTGTAATGAGAAAGATACGCCCGGCATGTTCACCTGCACTTGGATATATCACAACGCGTTTACCGATGCGATCGGGTATGTCGAGCGTAGGGTGGACACCGTTCCAGGTCGTCACGTTTACGGGGATACGCTTCTCGTCGTGGTCGACGATGGAGTGATCACCACATTCAGCGAATTCCCGTTCCACGATTGGGAGCACAATCCAATCACGATCGGGCTGGAAGCATTTCTCGGAGAAAAGGTAGATGAGCCCCCAGCCAACAGCGATTCACTCTGCTCTTTTGGGTATCCGTGGACCATGCGTGGACCGTTAAGCGGCGAATGCGTCGACTTCGTTCTGGACCATCTCGACGAATGGGCCGCCTGGGCCGAAACCAACCTTGAGCTTCCCGACACACCTGACAGATAGCAGATGACCCGACGCCGGCGAGGGCATGTGTTCAGCCCCTCGCCGGTCGGGCGCGGTCAATGCCTTCGTCCATAAGCCCACGTTCCACTGTGATGCGGACGGTGATCATCGGGCCGGTCGAGCCTCTTATCTTCGATGGTCTCCTCGGTGGAATCCTGTTATCAGCATGTGTCGACAGCGAGCCAAATGATGCCCGATGCCAACGCATACCTGGGCCATACCGTCGTCGTCAACGCCAAGCCTGATCGACCCCATCGCCCCGCCAAATACCCACAGCGCATGACGCGCTCCCCCGAACGCAGATATCAGCTGAATCGCCCGCGCGCTAACCGGCAATCCAGGGCACACTCGTATGTCACTTCATCTACGACATCTACGGGCACCTGTTCCCCGACCACCTGGATGAACTCGCGACCAAGCTCGACGAGTTGATCAAGCGGAGACGTCAACGAGGACCCGCTACAGAGGCATTTGCCAATCACTCTGACCTCTTTGGAATCGTTGGCTAGAGAACATGAGGCTTTGCTTGTTACACTTCCTCATGGTGTTGGATACTATTCTGCACCTTGCAGAATACTTAACGAGTTACACGCATGCTATTTCAAACGCCTGACCTGTTGGAAGCGGAACTGAAGGTGCTCTCCGAGATCAATGACCTCAGGGAGAAGCTTCGCTTCCAACTTCACGAGCCTCGCAGGTGGGTCGGATCACTGCGCAGGCTCTCGTTGGCGCGCGCCATCCAAGGTTCCAACACGATCGAGGGCTACACCGCCGAACTGGACGACGCGGTCGCTGTTGCAGCTGGCGAAGAGCCAGTCGACACCGACACCGAAACCGAGTTGGCATTGAAGGGATACCGCGATGCCATGACTTACGTTCTCCAGCTCTCCTATGACCCTGGCTTCCAATACAGCGAACAACTGATCAAGAGCCTGCACTTCATAATGATCGGCCATGACCTGAGCAAGAGTCCGGGCCTCTATCGACCAGGCGCCGTGTTCGTCTACGGCAGCGACTCGGGCGAGGTCGTATACGAAGGAGCTCCTGTCGACTCCGTGCCAACCCTGGTCAGCGAACTGGTTGACGAGCTGAACACCAAAAGCGACGCTCCGGCAATGATCAGAGGGGCGATGAGCCACCTGAACCTGGTCATGATCCACCCATTCAGAGACGGCAACGGGAGAATGGCGAGGGCTCTGCAAAGTCTCGTCCTCGCAAGGGAAGGATTCCTTTCGCCGGTGTTCGTGAGCATCGAGGAGTACCTCGGGCGGAACACACAGGCGTGCTACGACATCCTGGCTGAGGTGGGCCAGGGCTCGTGGAATCCGCAGAACGACGCTCGGCCGTGGCTCCGCTTCAGCCTCACTGCCCACCTCCGACAGGCGCGAACGATGCTCCGAAGGGTCAGAGAAAGCGAGCGGCTCTGGACCGAACTCGAGAAGATCGCTGATCAGGAAGGACTGGCAGACCGCGTTGTGGCAGTCATGTTCGACGCAGCGATCGGATTGCGGGTAAGGAACAACACCTACCGAGCTGCCATCGCAGACCTCGAAGAAATCAGTGATGCAACCGCCTCGCGAGACCTCGGCAAACTGGTCGATGCCGACCTGCTCGAGTCCCACGGCGAGAAGCGAGGCCGGTGCTACACCCGAAGCCCACGTCTCGCCGCTGTGTGGCAAGCCATCGTCGAATCGAGGGACCCGAAGGACGATCGCGATCCATTCGCTGATGCGGCTTGATCCAACGCGACCATCCTCCTACGGAGCGCACGCGGACTATTTGCGGACTCGCCGACACGACGCCCCAGGTCAGACAACTTAAACTTCCGGTCTGGAAAAACTGGAGGTCGACGGATCGACGCCGTCCCTGACCACAACCTGAGATCTTGGGACTTGTGGCTTCACAGGGACTCTTCGAGGACTGGTGCTGTATTTTCGTGGGCGACCCGGCGGCTCATCCGATCCGCGGCGCAGCAGACCACATCGATCCGCTCACGCCAAAGCCGGTTTCAGCCGACGAGCAGAGCGATTCCGATCGGAATTGCGACGAGGTGGATCAGCAGCGGAAAATCCGCCACAACTTCGCCCCCGATACGAGGACGTCTGACCACGATCGCCAACAGCCCGAAAACCCCGAAGGCCAGCGACGTCCAGCCCAGCCATGGGGGAACCATCGACTGCCTCAGGAAAAGAACGCCATAAACCGCGACTGACGAATAGGCCAGCGCCATGTACGCCGAGTAGAGCGTCTCGGACCACCTCCAGAGTGGGCGAAACCACCCTGGGATCGACTCCCCTTTCACCGCATCCTCGCCTACTTTTCCGGTGACCGCGATCCCGAACATGGTCGACGCGATCATCAGAGCTGTGCCTACCGCGTACAGCAGAAGCGCCCCAACTGCGGCCGATGCCCCCGAATCGAGGAGTTCAAGAGTAAGGAACCCAAAGCCGAGCAGTGTCAGGATGACCGCCGTCGAAAAGACACCCATCAACAGGGACCACGCCGACCGATACTCGCCCAGCATCCGCAGCCCATCGTCCGTTCGGCCCGCGCCGGAGCGCGCCATCCGCGGACGCGCCGCAGCTATGCCGAACCCCATGAGAAAGAACACAGCGGACCCCGCGAGAAGGAGAAGCCCCGCCATCGTCCGGTGATCCACATCCACGGTTTACCTCCCGTGTCGGCTCGCGAAGGAGACCGTGAGCGCCAAGCATCGTCGAGATCCATGTTGTGAACAAGAATCCGGTCGCTCAGGAGATGTCATTCTGGCCCTGACTCGACAGCTTGTAACAGCCACACATGCGCCACTCGACAGCGCTCAGCCAGAGCGGTGCAGGGACAGGCCCTGTGAAACCGCGGCAACCGATGTGTTCGGTGCCAATGCCTGATCGATGAGATGCCCACGTCGGTCCTCCGCCTCGGGCGCTCGCATGAGCTCGTTGAGACGATGACATTCCCGACCTACCGCTGATCTCGGTCGAGGCGTCCCGGCATCGCCGCATCGCTGCCCGGAGGCAGAACGGCGAATGGTCTCTGTTGTCCAGTTCTGACGTGGCTGCGTTCAAGGCGCGGCAGTCGATGTAGCAAACCGATCTGCAAACGCAATCGCGGAAACAGCACCGCGCCAGAGGACACGAGCGGAGACGGTCAAGGTCGGAAACCCTGCTACTGCCTCGCAGGACCCGACAGGACAACACGAGAGGTCACGGCGTCCGGGAGTGTGAAAAACCGGAGGTCGACGGATCGACGCCGTCCCTGACCACCATCCATCCAGCTGTGCGATCGCCCGAATTGCCTTGCCGGAGGCGCTAGATCCATCCGGCATAAATGAAACAATTGTCCTATTTATGCTGGTAACTGCCTATTCTGTGAGGATGGATTTCGTCCACCCAGTTCATACAGTCATCCCTGGTGTCCAAGGACGCATCCTGGCAGTGCTGGCAGAGACCAGTGGCGAGCTGAATCTGCGCACGATTGCCTCCATTGCGAACGTCAGCGAGGCGCAGGTTTCCCGTGTTCTCCCCGGGCTGGTGGCCGTCGGATTGGTGGAGCGCCGTGAGGCTCCGCCTTCCGCCCTGTTCCGACTAGTCCGCGAGCACATTGCCGCCGGACCCATACTCGCATTGTCAAGGACCAGAGACCGGATGATTCAGGAGATGCGACGAATCGCCGAGAGCCTGTCTGTCCCACCCGCGAGCGTGATCATCTTCGGCTCGTTCGCTCGGGGACAGGCAGACGCCGAAAGTGACATCGACACCCTGCTCGTCCGTCCGAGCGGTGTCAGCGAGTCGGATGAGGCCTGGTCCGCCACAGTCCAGCAGTGGATCGACCGGGTAAGCGACGTGAGTGGGAATCGCGTCGAGGTGCTCGAGGTGGATGAGGACGAAGTGCCCGCACGGCTCGATGGTGGTAGGAGTGTGTGGCGGGAGATCGAGCGAGACGGGCTGATCATCCACGGGGCAACCCTCGACTCGTACAGATCGGTGGTACGTGGCTAAGGGGAGCAAGACCCGACCGGTGACCATGATCCAGGTGCAGGAGTACCTGGCCAAGGCCGAGGAGTTCCTTCTGGCTGCGACCTCAGAACTGGAAGCGGAGAGGAGCATCGCCGCCACCAGCCTCGCGATTCATGCCGGAATCAACGCCGCTGATGCGGTTTGCGGTGCCCGTCTCAAGGAGAGAGCAGCAGGGCAGGACCATCGCGAGGCCATCAAGCTTCTCGGTCGTGCTGGAGAGGACGGATCTCAACTCGCCAAAGACCTCCAGCGGCTGCTTCCGTTGAAGACGACAGCGGAATACGAGCCCGATGAGATCCCACTGTCGAAAGCCACTGGAGCTGTTGAACGAGCCAGACGATGTGTTGACGTCGCCCGCCGTGTCGTCGGGTCACTCTGATCGCCAGCAAAGCGGACTCCACGCGGACTCGCCACCACATCAGACGCCTGAAACGATCAGTCTGAAAAACCGGAGGTCGACGGATCGACGCCGTCCCTGACCACCAAGCTCCATCAGGAGAAACGCTCAAACACCCTGGTAGATCAGACGTCGCGAACGGAGGCATCTTGGGGATCGCCGCCCACGTCGATCAGCGCATGCCGTTGCCGCAACAAGGCCCAACTCTGATCAAGTCGCTGTTCTAGCCAGACGAGACTTCTTCTTTCGACTTCCGACACGACCGGTGGCCCTCAGCCTCACTGAGTGCATGCTCTTCATGCGCGAGTTGTTCAATGCCCATCACCGCATCGTCTTTCGTCAAATCACCTTCCTGCCCTCTCCTGTCTCTGCCGTGAATAGCTCAAGGTAGGTGCGTCATCGGCGAGGCAGTCGACACACCCATTCGCCTCCGGAGAGACATCCCGGATCTGCCCGATATGGGTGCAAGTGGTGGTCATGGCGAGCGATGCCGCACCACAGGGCCCGCCTCGACATCGGGCCGCGAACCGTGCGCCTTCACGCGTTCCCCTGATGCCGCGGACCTCTCGACGGCGGCAATGACCTCGTGGCGCCGGACGGCGTCGGCGAAGTCCGGCACGGTGTGAGTCCCGTTGCCGATGTCTGCCGCGAACGCGGCGTAGGCACGCCCGACGTTGTATGCGGGCGTTCCCTCCAGGCCGGTGAGCGCGGGCCATTTCTGGGTCAGCGCCGCCGGAACATCAAGCTCGGCGAACTCGCCCTGGCCTTGTACTCCCCAAACGGTCAAGGGAAAGATTCCGGGGAATGGCGCGTCGGCTGTAATCCGGAGCGTTCCGGCAGTTCCGTTGATCTCCCACAGGAACCCGGTACCGCCGGCAACGGCCTCACGGACGTGGACGCTGGCGGTCGCCCCCGACGTGAGGGTGCCAATCACCGCGATCTGGTCGGGCGCCGTTTTCACGATCTGCTGTCCGGTCTCTTCGATGGTGATCAGCGGCCTGCGAAGATCCGACACCGCCGACAGGCCGGCGAACTCGCCCAGTACGTAGTTGAGGGCGTCCACGCTGTGGCCGACCGCGATCGTGAGCGCGTTGGCTCCGTTCCTCCCGTCGAGCATGTAGGCGTTGGCCTGCACCACGACGTCGCCGGGGACCGACACCCCGACCATCGTCGTCGACAGGACCTCGCCGGCGTACCCGTCGCGGAGCAACTCTTGCACGAACTCGATCGCCGGGGCCTGGCGACCCTGCAACCCGACGACCGTGCGCACCCTCTGCTCGGCGGCGAGTACGGCCATCGCTCGCGCGTCGTCGAGGTCGCGGCCAAGTGGCCACTCGCAGTAGACGGCCTTGCCGGCGGCAAGTGCGGCGGAGACGAGCTCTCGATGGTGCGGCACCTTGACCGTGACAGCCACCACATCGATATCTGGCTGGGCCACCAATTGCTCGTGGTCTGAGAACACCGCGTCGACCCCGAACGCTTCGCCTGCTGCGCGCGCAGATTTCGCGCTGCGAGCGCCCAGTGCGCGGATCTCGTAGTTCGGCAGCGCGCGCAGTGCCGGGATGTGCGCGGTGGCGGCCCAGCCCCTGATTGGGCTAACCCCGATGATCCCGACACCCAGCGTCGATTTAGGCATTGCTTGAGCCCGAGGGCTCGCCGGAGTAGGCAGGTTTGTGGTCGGCCGATCCAGCCTCGGCGCGTCCCTCCTCGGCCGGGAGACTGCCCTCCGGCCGCAGCAGGGTCGCTGCGGCAACGACGGCGATGGCGACGAAACCGGCACCGATGCCGAACCCGAGGTGATATCCGCCGGTCAACGAGGACGCGGTGGAAGCGCCGCCGGCGAGGAGGCCGGCGGTCCGGGTCGTCGAAAGCGTCGCGATCACGGCCAGCCCCAGCGCCCCACCGACCTGCTGCGTCGTCTGGACCAGTCCCGAGGCGAGGCCGGAGTCGCCCCGGGCGACCCCCGACATCGCGAGCGTCATAACTGACGGGATCGATAGACCAGCGCCGACCCCGAGCAACAGTATCCCCGGCAGGATGCCGTTCACGTAGTCCGCGTCCACCGATACGCGCGTGAAGAACAAGAGTCCTAACACGATCAGAGCGAGGCCCGGGAGGAGTGTTTCTCGTGCGCCGAAGCGAATGACGAGGCGCGCCGAAAAGCCGACCGACAGTGCACCGATCGCCACTGCGACGGGCAGGAACGCGAGACCCACCTGCAAGGCGTCGTACCCCAACACCCGCTGGAGATAGAGGGCGCCCGGGAAGAACATCCCGAACATCCCGGCGAACATGAGAGCCTGGACAAGGTTCGCCGACGACACGACGCGCGACCGGAAGATGCGCAGGGGCACTAGCGGGTGGGGCGTGCGAGCCTGGCGCACGACGAAGGCGATGAGGAGCGCTATCGCTACGACCCCGAGTCCCAGGGTTTGCCCCGCGCCCCGTCCCTGTGTGCCGGCTCCGACGATCGTGAAGACCCCGAGCATCAGCGCGCTCACGATAAGGATGGCGCCCAACCAGTCGACTCCGCGTTCGAGGCCGATTCCCTCGTCACGATCGAGCAGCCTCGCGGCCACCAGCGCGGTCGCGATGCCGATCGGCAGGTTGACGAAGAAGATCCAGTGCCAGTTGATCGCCTGCGTCAGCGCGCCGCCGGCAAGGAGTCCGATCGACCCCCCGGCCGACGCGACGAAGCCGAATACGCCGATCGCCTTGGCCTGCTCCCGGGGCCTCGGGAACATGGTGACGATCATCCCCAGAATCACAGCGGAGGTCATGGCACCGCCGGCGCCCTGGACAAATCGGGCCACGATCAGCATCGACTGACTCTGCGCCAGTCCGCACAAGAGCGACGCCGAGGTGAAGACGCCCAGGCCGATCATGAAGATGCGCTTACGGCCGATCAGATCCCCGAGGCGGCCGGCGAGCAGCAATAGGCCGCCGAACGCGATCAGGTAGGCGTTGACGACCCACGCGAGGCTGGACTGCGAGAAGTGCAGGTCGCTCTGGATCGATGGCAGCGCCACGTTCGTGATGGTCGCGTCGAGGATGATCATGAGCATCCCCGAGCACAGGACCACCAGCGCGATCCGGCGGCTGCGATCGATCTTCCCGTCTCGCGCCTCGGTGACCAGTCCCGTAGTGTCGGTCATCTCACGTCTCCTTCTCCTGCGCATCCCCTGACTGCGCTAGAACCCGAGGACCTCATCGACGAAGACGACGGTGATGCGGCCGGGTGTGATCTCACGGTTGATGATGAGGATCATGTTCACGCCGCTGCGAACGCCATACGCCGCCTGGGCGCGCGCGTCTTCGAACGGGAAGGAGTGCTCCTCGACGCGGCGGAGGCCCTCCTCGAGGTCCGACACGACCTTCTGCGTCCCCACGACGAGGATGACCTGGCCAGCGCCGGAGCTGTACGGCCCGAGCTGGCTGCCACTCATCGAGGCCGTGATCAGCGATCCCGTTTCCGTGACCGCGTGCACGCTGCCGAGCATGAAGTCCGGTGAAGCCCCCAGGCGGCGGATCTCGTCGGCTTGGGTCGCGCGGTCCATGCTGAAGGTCCGCGAGCGGATGTCCTCATAGCGACCGGAGGTTTCGATCTCGTGGGTGATACCGCATGCGTCGAGCGACTCCGAGGCGCCGTGATGAACCTGGGAGCCCTTCGGGATCAAATCGAGAACGATCCGCTTCGCCTCCGGGCCGTCTGCGGCCCGGAGCACGTTGATCCCGTTCGCTTCCAGCGCGACAGCCGCCCGCTGCACGCGGGCGTCATCCGCCAACTCCCCGAATCTGGTGCTAACTGCCCCATCGAGGTCCTGAAGTCCCATTGACGCTCCCTTCTCGTTTCCCGGTTTCGACCTATACTTGCAAGTGCAAGCACATTGTAAAGGGAAAGTTATTGCATATGCAAATAGATTCGAAAACCGATATCGCAGGGCTGCTCGATCGGCTGGTGGCGGCTGAGATGCCCAAAGGGCGCGGATTGGGCGCCTGGGTGGCGCTGCTGCAGGCGCACGCCACGCTCATGCGCCGGCTCGAGTCCGACCTCGAGCGAGAGACCGGTCTGGCCCTCGCCGATTTCGACGTACTCGCTCAGCTGGCCAGAGCCGGTGGTGAGCTGCGGATGACGGAGCTCGCGGCCCGGGCGCTCATCTCGCGATCCGGTATGACCCGACGTGTCGCTCGGTTGGTCAACGGAGGTCTCGTCCGGAGAACCGACGCCGACGGGGACGGCCGTGGCGTCGTAGTCGCCCTGACCGACGTCGGCGTTGCCCGCTTGGCAGAGACCGCGCCTGTCCACGCTCGCGGTATCGCGAAGCTGTTCGTCGAGCAGCTCGATGATCAGGAGCTCGCGATCCTCGAACGCGCCTTGGGCAAAGTGATCATCGACTGCTCGTTCGGCTGACAACAAACGCGATCGCGCGGCTCGAAGACGTCGGCTGCTTCCAGAACAGAAAAGGTCACGGCCGACCGTGCCATTGGCGAGCGGGTCTTGGGCCACGGCTGGGCCACAACACACGCGAGAACCTGTGTACTGGCGCGAGCTCAGGCGAGGTCAAAACTCCTGGTAGACACCGGTGTTTCCAAGAATCCCCAGGTCACCAAGCCGGGCGAAAACGGTCTGAAAAACCGGAGGTCGACGGATCGACGCCGTTCCTGACCACCATCAAACTGGCCGCGCAATGGCCCGAATACCCTTATAGCTATTGGGTTTCTGGGAAGTCGGCCGATCTCCGGTACTTCGTAACTTTTTGCGACTTTTCGCATCACTTTGCGGACTTTGCGGACTCCTACGGACTCTTGGCACCTCGACTTGGTCTCCACGCGCTCTGCAACACAAGCGTGTAGGACTCTCCCCGGGGCACTGCTCTTACACTGGGCTTGATCCCATTTCGAGGATGGCGAGGCTCTCCATCACTTGCTGGCGGGGTCAGGTCCAGAAAGCGGTAGTGGATTCCCACGCTGAAGATCTGATCTCGCTTCGAGGATCGCCTTAGGTGTCACCGTCGACCCATGGCCCGTCGCGCCGAAGGCCGACGATGACGACGAAAGCGACCACGATGCCCCACACCAGGATGACTCCGGGTCCGAGCCCCTCGGGTCCCACGATCATGCTGGCGCAGGCCGACACCGCGGCGAGGAACCCGACCACCGCGAGCAGCCAGTGGCCCCAGAGGTCGCTCCGGGCCAGGAGCCATGAAACCACCAGCAAGGAGATCCCGAGCAGCACGGCCGCAGCCGCGTGGAGACCGTCCCTCGACAAAACCAGCGCCTGGGCCACCCCAGCGTCGAGGTTCTCGGGGATCTCGCCGGCCGTCATCCCGATCGTCGGCCACGCCAGAACGCCCTCAGCCGCCACGTACACCGCAGTGGACGCTCCCGCCAACGTCACGGCGAGGATGGCAGCGAGATCGAGTCGCCGGCAGGCGGCGCGCACTACCGAGATGACCAGCACCAGCCAGATGGCCCACAATCCAATGGCCACGGTGGCCGCGAGGGGTATCTGTGAGGATCCGTCGACGTAGAAGTGGACGTAGTCGGTTGCAGGCGCACCGACGGGCGGAGCCTCCAGAGCGGGCCAGCCCACCACGGCGTCCGATAGCCAGAAATAAGGTGCCAGCGAGAGTCCGGCGACTGCAGCAACGACGCCCGCCCGGCGCCGGGCCGCGGCCACCTCGGTACCGTTTCCCATTGCCCTCGATCCGGACGATCCCATCAGCGCATATCCATCCAACATCTATGATCGGATCAGAAGGACAGAGATCCCTAGAGGCGAAAGACCCCCTCAAACCCAGCCCATAACCGGCATCAATCCCGGATGCATCTGTATGCCGCGGAGAGTGGTGCATGCGACCTGGTAGCTAGAGACCGTGGCACCGTTTGCACTTGAAGCCTGAGCCGATCGGCGGCCCTCGTGGCGTTCGCCCAAGGCCAGAACGCGGCGGCTGACCCGAGCCGGTGGCTGTACCTCATACGGGCGCCGGCCGATCTGTCCCCCGAGGATGCGATTGCAGACATGGCGGCGATGTCTGCAATCACAGCGACCGCCGAGCCGGAAGCAACCGAGGTCGCCGACTTCGCCGGCTCCCAACTCGAGGCGACAGCCAACGATGACCCGGACCACCCCGAGGTCCCTGCCAATGGCATCGAGGCCGGATCGATAAGGCTCGAAGCCCTCAACGACACCGGATACTTCCCAGAGGGCTTCTTCGTCACCAGCGCAACCAGAGAGTCGACGCTGCGATTCGTTGCCCTCGATGTGGGCGACCGGACCATGCTCGCCCTGATCGACGCTCCGCCCGGTGAGTTCCCTGCCTTCTCAGAAGGGGCAATGACGATCATCGACTCGCTCACCCCGGCTCCCTGACGAGCTACGACGGAGGAGACGGCGGTGGAGGAGGCGGTGGCCCGCCCAGAGACTCATTGGCTTCGAGGAACTCCTGCCTCGTCATCTCACCCCGGGCATAACGCATGCGGATCGTGGTCAGAGCCTCGTCCATTCGTGGCAGAGAGCCCGCAGACGAGGATGCGCCATAGCGCCACAGCAAAACCACTCCAACGACGAGTACGGCAAGAAAACCCAAGAACATGAGGACGGCGATCCAGCGAAGACCGGCACCGTGCCACCTCAGGCCGAAATCGTGCCCAATGAGAGCTAGCAGATGCATCGACATGCGCACAGGATACGACCACGCTGCACTTGTCGATAGGCCTGACACATACTGGTCTTGACTCGACGGTCGCCAGCGGCCACACTTCTCGCCACTTGACAGCGCTCATCTAGAGCGGTGGAGGGACAGGCCCTGTGAAACCGCGGCAACCGATTTGTTCGGTGCCAATGCCTGATCGATGAGATGCCTATGGCGGTCCTCCGCCTCGGGCGCTCGCATGAGCGCGTTGAGACGATGACATAGGAGGCCCAGCCATGCGACAAGTGTTAGATCGAATCCCCGGTTTCTGCCGGTGCATGTGTTGTCGATGCTCTCGGGTGGCACGCCCGAGCGTTCGACGCTCGTAGATCACCGCCCCACCCGAGAGCACCCCTTCGCCCAGCGGTGCTTCAACTTACCCAATTCCTGCAACGGAAGGAAACCCTCACATGACCACCACATACCTCAACGAGGTCGACCTCCTCACGTTCGACGCCCTGGTCAAGAAGATCCAGGCGGACCCCGACAAGGCACAGACCACATGGAAATCCGAAGTCACCTGGGGGGGCGCGTTCCGAACCAAGGCCCGCTCCCGTGACCTGGATCCAATCGCCTTCGATGAGCCACCTGGCTTGGGTGGCACCAACACCGCCCCCAATCCGGTGGAACAGCTCCTCGGGGCCCTCGGCTCGTGCCTCATCATCGGCTACGCGGCCAACGCGACCGTGGCAGGCATCGCGTTGAAGGACCTGAGGATCGAACTCGAAGGCGATCTCGATCTGCAGACCTTCCTTGGGCTCGGCGATGGGAACGCCGGGTTCTCCTCGATCGGAGCCACGGTCTACATCGAGGCGGACGCCGATGCTGAAGCGATTGAGGCGTTGCATCGCAAGGTGGTCTCGTCTTCCCCGGTCGGGCATTGCCTCTCGAGGTCGGTGCCCCTCGAAGTCACCCTCGCCTGAACATTCCCAAAGAACACGGAGAAATCATCATGAGCGAATACCGATTCGAAACCCTCCAGGTCCATGCCGGCCAGGAACCGGCTCCGGGCACCAATGCCCGGGCCGTGCCCATCTACCAAACCACCAGCTACACCTTCAACGACACGGCTCATGCCGCCCGTCTCTTCGGGTTGGAGGAGTTCGGGAACATCTACACCCGGATCATGAACCCCACCACCGACGTCTTTGAGCAGCGGGTGGCAGCGTTGGAAGGGGGCGCGGCAGCGGTGGCCACCGCTTCCGGCCAGGCGGCACAACTGCTCACCTTCACCACCCTGTTGGAGACGGGCGATCACTTCGTGTCGACCTCATACCTCTACGGAGGGAGCTACAACCAATTCAAGGTTGCGTTCCCCCGTCTGGGGTTCGATGTCAGCTTCGTCGACGGCGACGATCCCGCCGATTTCGAGAAGGCGATCACCGACAAGACCAAGGCCCTCTACGTCGAGACCATCGGCAACCCGAAGTACAACATCCCCGACTTCGAGGCACTCGCCGAGGTGGCCCATCGCAACGGGATCCCGTTGGTGGTGGACAACACCTTCGGAGCCGCCGGGTACATCTGCCGGCCCATCGACTTCGGTGCGGACATCGTGGTCCATTCGGCGACCAAGTGGATCGGTGGTCATGGGACCTCGATCGGCGGAGTCATCGTCGATTCCGGCAACTTCGACTGGCGGAATGGCAAGTTCCCGATCTTCACGGAACCGGCTCCCGGGTACCACGGTCTGGTGTTCACCGACGTGTTCAACCCTGACGGGCCATTTGGGAACATCGGGTTCGCCATTCGGGCCCGAGTGGAAGGATTGCGTGACTTCGGTGCCGCCCTGTCGCCGTTCAACTCGTTCCTGTTCCTGCAGGGACTGGAGACCTTGTCGCTGCGGGTGCAGCGTCAGGTGGACAACGCCCTGGAACTGGCGAGGTGGCTGGAATCTCACTCCAGAGTCGACTGGGTGAGTTACCCGGGTCTCGCCTCGCACCCCTACCACGAGACGGCGAAGAGATACCTCCGCAACGGCTTCGGCGGGGTGTTGTCCTTCGGGATCACCGGTGGGTTCGAGGCCGGGAAGCGGTTCATCGATGCCACCAAGCTGGCCAGCCACTTGGCCAACGTCGGCGACGCCAAGACCCTGGTGATCCATCCCGCATCGACCACCCATCAGCAGCTCTCGGAACAGGAGCAGATCTCGACCGGGACCTTGCCCGAGATGGTGCGGATCTCTGTGGGTATCGAGCACATCGAGGACATCAAAGAGGACATCGACCAGGCCCTGGAAGCGGTGTCCTGAGGAGGGAGCAATGAGCAAGTCGGGCCCGGGCGAGCCAGTGGTGGAGACTCGTTTCTTCGACCTGCCTGACGACGTGCTGCCGTTCAAGATGCGCAGCGGTGACCTGTTGCCCGAGGTCAGGCTCGCCTACGAGCTCCATGGGGAGATCTCCCCGGAGCGGGACAACGTCGTCCTGTTGTTCCACGCCCTCACCGGCAGCCAGCACGTCGCCGGGCTCACCCCGAGCGTCCAGGGCGTGGAACGGTGGGTGGAGGAGAACCAAACCGGGTGGTGGGAGGGCTTCGTCGGGCCGGGCCTGCCGGTCGATACCGACCGGTTCGCCGTCCTCTGTGTCAACTACCTGGGTGGCTGCTACGGAACCACCGGGCCCGGCTCGATCGACCCCCGAACTGGGACCCGGTACGGGCCCGACTTTCCCCCGCTCCATCTGGCGGACATCGTCGAATCCCAACTCCCTCTGCTCGAACATCTTGGGATCACGAGGCTGAAGGCGGTGGCCGGGGCCTCGGTGGGGGCTCTGTTGTCGGTGTCACTGGCGGCGCACTACCCGGACCTGGTGGAGAACGTGATCGTTCTCGCCGGAGGCTTGGCCGGCACCACCCTGCACCGGATGTACAACTTCGAACAGAAATTGGCGATCTTCAACGACCCCAACTTCAAGGGGGGCGACTATTACGACGGGGAGTTCCCCGCCGCCGGGCTGGCCTTGGCCCGGATCATCAGTCACAAGGCGTTTGTCTCCATCGAAGCAATAAAGGAACGGGCCCGAAACGAAATCCTCGATCACCCCTATGTGACGCACCGAGTCGAGTCCTACTTCTGGCGACAAGGTCAGAAACTGGTGATTCGATTCGACCCCAACAGCTACCTGCGGCTCATCGACTCCTGGTCCGACTACGACCTGGTCGAAGACATCGGAGCGGAGAGTTATGTGGAGGCTTTGACCCCGTGTGCCGACCAGGCCTGGCATGTGTTCACCATCGACACCGATGTCTGCTTCTACCCCGAGGAGCAGGCCGAGTTGGTGGCCGCCCTCACCGAAGCCGGGGTGCCCGTGGAATGGATCCAGGTCACCTCACCGAAGGGCCATGACTCGTTCCTCACCGAGCCCCACCTCTTCGAAGAGGCGCTGCGCAAGGCGCTCGCTTAGACCACCGCCTCCCGCTCACCCATAGGACCAGGCCACCCACTCCCCGCCGAACACCCGGGACGGCTTGGAGCCGTCGGTGGGGATCACCCAGATCCCGGTCTCGCCATCGATGGTCCCGGGCAGAGCCACAGCCGACGAGTCGGGAGCCCAGAGTCGGAGCGATTGGGCGTACTGGTCGAAAAACTGGAGCACGTCGCGGAAGAACGAGATCGGGAGGGTCATGGTGGTCAGGAGACTGATCTCGCCGCCCCTCCAAATCGACACGTCGACCTCTCCGGATTCACCCGTCAGTTGAAGTAGCAGCAATGCCTCCCCGTCGGGGCTCCAGAAATAGCCAACCGAGGTGGTCTCCGAGGCGACGTCGACCACACCTGTCGTCACGTCGAGGACCGACACCGCGTTGGCCTCGATCTCTGCGGTGGCGGCGAGGGCCACGGTGGAACCGTCCAGGTCATCGGAAACCGACTCGATCGCCACCTTGGTCCCCTGTGGGTTGGCCACGAAGTACACAGGCTCGCCAGGCACAGTGGCCAAAAGGTGGGAATTGCCGACGGCGTCGATCAGCACCAGGCCCTCCGCAGCGAAATGGAAGATCCCGGTTGGTGTCCAATGAGGGGCCTGATAGACCGCACGGGTCGCCCCGAGATCGATCGAGTCCCCACCGAGCTCGATGGTGCCGAGATCGGTCCCCCCGACGTGGAACGCGAGCCCGGTGCTGTCCGGGTTCCATGAGAAGTACAAGGGAGAACCGGAGCCCATCTCCGAGGAGGTGAAACTCTCCATGTCGACCACCTCCAGGACGACGCCCTGGCTCCCGCCGTAGAGGATCCCAACCTGTGACCCGTCGGGCGCCCAGTTCAGATAGAACGGCAAGTTAGAAGTGGGCAGGGTCCGCTGGTCGGTTCCGTTCCCGGCGCTGGAGCCAACGGCGAAGCCCTCGGAGGTGGCCTGGCCCCAAACCAGACGGTCCGCGACCGGTGACCAGACCGGCTGGAAGTATCGAACATCGCGCCCGTTATTGGTCACGTGCGAGGAGTTGGAACCGTCGGGGTCGATCGTGACGATGTTCCCACTCGCGTCGACCACCACCAGACGATTGATCCCACTTCTCGGGTTGGTGACAGGTGGCGTGGTCGGAAACGCAGAAGTGGAAGTTCCCGGATCCACGGAGGCGGCCGGGCTGGGGGCGTCACCGCTGTCCCCGGTGCAGGCTGTGGCGAAGAGCAACAGGGCCGCTGCCAACCGAAGCGCTCCCCTCGACATCGCCCCCAGAGTACCGATCGCCTTGATATGGGTGTGAGGTGCCCCCCTCGCCCGACCTGATGTTCGGACGGTCCCCGCGCTTGGCAGGGGGACACCCAAGCCCAGGCATCAATTCATTCCAACCGATGGCCGATACACCACTCAATGACTTCCCCACCGTCAAGTGGTGGCAACGAACGCGAACGAAAAGGAACCCTCCTGATAGGTGTGGTTGGGGGCTCCATCGGCGTCGTCACCGCGTTTGGGTCGGCTTTGAACGCAGACCCCGAGGCGACCATCTGGGCCATCGCCTACGGCCTGATCGCCATCGTCTCGCTGTACGAGCTGAAGACTTCACTGCGCACCGAGGTCCCGATCGTGCTTGCCGCCATCATCTTCGCCACACTGAGCCTGGCAGACGCCTCTGGCGCGGTGGACGTGCCCGGCTTCGACAGTGGAACCACCCTGGCGTTTCTCAGCCTGATGGCCATCATCTACGTGACCACACGGCGCTCCAGGACCACGATCCCACTGGTGGTGGGATCGACCCTGATCGGGGTCTACACGCTTGCCTGGGTTCTCATCGAACGCCCGGGGTTCTCGACTGCAGTCAATGCGCTGTTGATCGGGACCATGGGCCAGGCGTTGGCGATCTGGCTCACATGGCGGCTGATCGATTCACTGGCCGTCGCCTCACGCTTGGATGCGAACCACTCTCGCATCCAACGGGCGCTTGCTCGGTGCTCCCAGGTGTTGCTGACGGGGCGCGACGACGAGCCTCTGACTGCCGCCCTGCAGGCGCTGCTCGACGCCACCGATGCCGACTACGCCTACGTCGACGTGAATCGGGTCGATCGCGCGGGCAATGTCACATGGGAGATCCTGGCCGACGCCAGGGGCCCCAATGTGCCCGACGGCGCCAACGCCTTCAACGATGGTGACTACGAGCAACTCGATGACGTGACCAGGTTGCTGTCTATAGGAGAGCCGGCACAGGTGATTACCGCCGACCTTCCACGGCCCCTTCGCGACCGCTACGAAGCTGAAGGGACCAAGGCCGAGTTGATGGCACCCATCTTCATTCGAGATCATTGGGTGGGCACCATCGGGTACGCGGACTTCTGGAGGGAGGGGACCTGGCTTCCCGAGGAGGTCGAGACGCTGACCCGCGCCGCCCACATGATCGGCGCCTACTGGGAACGCGAGCACGCCCGGGAAGGTCTCGAGGAGCTGGCGCAGGCAAAGGATCGATTCATCGCAACCGTCAGCCACGAGCTGCGCACACCACTCTCCGCCGTGGTCGGGTTTGCAGGGGAGTTGGCCGCGGGTGTCGAAGGATACTCCCCGGAGGAGATCGCCGAGATGGTCCAACTCATCGCCGGCCAGAGTGTCGAGATGGCGCAACTTGTCGATGATCTGCTCACCGCGGAGCGGGCGGCTTCGGGAAACCTGACCATAAAGCCCTCTGCCATCGACCTGCTTTACGAGTCAGGGTCGGTCGCCGACTCGATGAGGACGGGGGTCGATGTGACGGTGGAGGGCCAGCCCACGCCGGCCTGGGCAGACAGCCTCCGTACCCGACAGATTGTGCGCAACCTCCTGACAAACGCCGCTCGATACGGGGGGAGCCGGGTCAGGATCAGCGTGTCCTCTCTGGGGGACACAGCGATGCTGGTGGTGAGCGACGATGGGCCGGGAATCAACCTCGTTGACGCTGAGCGAATCTTCGATCCGTACTACCGCTCCCAAACCGACGTGGCGCGCCCGGATTCAATGGGTCTGGGTCTGGCACTGGCCCGACAGTTGGCCAGAATCATGGGTGGCGACCTGGTCTACCGGCGCCGGGCAGGTTGGACCCGGTTCGAGCTCACCCTCCCCACCACCATGGAGAACGCCCGGGTGCTCGCCTTCCCCGCCTGACCTCCTAGATGAACAGCTGGATATCGGCCTCTGCCGCATAGTCGAGGAAGGCAGCGGCCCCGGCGATCTCTGAGCCCTTGATCAGGTCGCTCTCCTCCACCCCGAGAACACCCATGGTGGTGGAGCAGGCGAAGAACCTCACCCCCATGCCCTGGGACATCTCGATGAACTCGGGGACCGACGGCATGTTGGCCGCACCCATCCACTTCTTCATCATCGCGGTGGCCGCCGCGGTTGCCCCGGGGAGAACACCGAGGATGTTGGGGAGCTGGACCGGGCCGGCCGGGTTGGCCAGGGAGGCCACTTTCAACTTATCGAACCGATCCTGATGGAGGATGTCGAGCCCGAAGAAGGTGAAGAAGATGCCGACCTCCCAACCGAGGCTGGCTGCGGTAGTGGCCAGGATCAACGGCGGATAGGCCTGATCGAGCGTCCCCTTGGACGCGATCAGGGCGATCCGCTTTGGCTTTGTCGGCTCGGTCGCCTCGAGGGGCTCGAGTCTCTCCAGTGTGTCGGTCATGGGCGGTCTCCCTTCTCGATCCAGAACAATTGGCGGTCCTCGAGCCGCTCCACCCCGAGCAACGTGTCTCCAAGTTGACGGGTCAGAGCCGGGATGTCCTCCAGGGAGCCCGGGTCGGTACTGATCAAATGCAGTACCTGACCCCGGGAGAGCTGGCCCAAGGCAATGGATGCCTTGTAGACGGGGAGGGGGCAGAGCAGACCGGAGGTGTCGACCTCCGCATCCACCTTCACCTCTTCGATCGGTACGTCGTGTTGGGTTGTCATCGGATCCTCCTTGTTCAAACGCGGGGCAGACCCTCGTCACCGAGGATCTCCGCGAAATAGCTGGTGTACTTGAAGCCCGAATCGGCCGAGATGGCCACCACCACGTCACCGGTGGTGGTCTCGAGTTGATGGATGGCGTGGACCACGGCGCCGGTCGAGGGGCCCACGGTCAAGCCCTCCTCACGCCACAGGCGCTTGGTGGTGTCGTAGGCCGGGTCGTCGTCCACCCCGATCACGTCGTCGATGACGTCCCAATCGAGGATCTCAGGCACCTTGGCCTCTTTGAAGCTCTTCAGGCCGGGGATGCGATGGCCCGGCTGTGGCTCGATCCCGATCACCCGTATCGACGGATCTCGCTCCTTCAGATAGCGGCCGACGCCGGTGATCGTCCCCCCGGTGCCGATGCCGGTCACGAACCAGCCGACCCTGCCCTCGGTTTGCCGCCAGATCTCGGGCCCCGTCGTCTCATAGTGGGCGGTGACGTTGTCCGGGTTGGCGTACTGATCGGTCATCACAAAACGAGCACCTCGTTCCGAGGCGGCCAGCGACCGGGCAAGGGCGATCGACCCGTCCTTGGGGTGATCGACGGGGCAGAGATCGTCGGGTGTTTCCCACACCTCGGCCCCGAGCATTCGCAGGATGACTTTCTTCTCCTCGGGGACACCGTCGGGAATGGTCACGGTGACCGCCAAGCCGCTCACCGCGGCCAGCGCCGCCAGGGCGATCCCGGTGTTCCCCGAGGTGGCCTCCACGACGCCACGCTCCCCCAATAGCCCGCGCTCCATGAGCCCGGCCAACAGATAGCTGGCTGCCCGGTCTTTGATGGAGCCGAACGGGTTGAGCCATTCCAGCTTCAGGTACACCTCGCCCTGGTCCGGTGACACCACGTGGTTGAGACGCAACAAAGGGGTGGGGTTATCCACTCCCGGGAGCAAATCCCTCACATCCCGATAACGCCGCACATCTCGATCGGTGTCGAGCGAAGTGGCTGTTCTTGTTGTCATGGTCACTGTTCCTCAGTCGGGCAACGAAAAAACCCGCATCCAAATGCCGGGTGCGGGTCTGGTGTCTGCTCTTGGTTCTTGTTCAGGACATCACAACCCAACCGGCGCGGCGGCACAACAACAGGTGCAGACGCAGACGCGGTCGGTGACGTGATATGTCATTAGCCGCGATGGTAGGCGTTGTGTGCCCCTCGTCAAGACAACACACCGTTCTTGGGACCTACAGGGGTCATATCCGGACCCGTGCGTCCCAATTACGAAGAGGCGGAAGTCAATTGCTGAAGGTGAGCGAAAAGGCGGGGGCCCATCTGGTGACGACCCGGCCATAGTTCTCGCCGGCGGTGAGCATGTCGCCCTCGGCAAGGGCGTTCAGCGACTGCTGGACCAACTCGACCGACTCGTCGAAGACCAGGTCCTGAGGATCGAAGAGCTCTGACACCTCGTCGTAATCCAGCTCCAACATCGAGTCGTTGGGGAACATTCTCAGCCACTCCGAGAGCTGACCCAACTCCTCGGCAGGGCCCTGGAAGATCTGCAATCCACGAAGCACTTCGAGTACCCGCTCGACCCGATCCCGGGCCACTTCGAGGTCTACCCGATACCGGAGACGGGCCTGACCCCCGATCTCGTAGACCTCTTTGTCCTCGCTTACGAAGGCGGTGAACCAACGAACCGGGACGTGCCAGGTCGAGGTCAGCACATGCGAGCGGTGGAGGGGATGCATCTTGTGATATCGACGCAACTCATGATCGGCGAAGCGTGCGGCATCCTCCGGAATGAGCCCCGCTCCCATACCCCGAAATGCGTTGGCAAACGCGACCGTCGATTCGAGGACCCGCAGTCGGAGATTGCGAGGGCACACCAAACGGCGGCCATTCCAGTCGACCGCCCAGTCGCCATCGCCCGCGGTTTCCGAAAGAAGGCCGTAGGACCGCACGAATCCGGGCACCGGATCGTCGTCGTCGACCACTTCGGGGGTGTAAACCCTGAGGAAGGCGGTCTTGATCACGCCCCCATCCTGGCAGAGGTCGACGGGTAGTATCGAGGCACGGAGTGACACCACCCGTTTGAGAAGGAGGACCGAGCTCGATGGTATTCGAAGAGGTCGCCCGGGAGGGTCACGAACAGATCGTCTTCGGGTACGACAAAGTATCTGGCCTCAGAACGATCATCGCCATCCACTCAACGGCTCTGGGTCCCGCCCTCGGCGGGACTCGCTTTTTCCCATATGAGACGGAGGATGATGCTCTCACCGACGTTCTCCGGCTATCCGAGGGGATGAGTTACAAGGCGGCAGTGGCGGGCCTCGACCTCGGAGGCGGCAAGGCGGTCATCATCGGCGACCCCCGAACCGACAAGAGCGAACGTCTGTTTCGTGCCTTCGGGCGGATCGTCGACTCTCTCCAGGGCCGTTTCATCACCGGGGAGGACGTCGGCACCTCAACCATTGACATCGACCTGATCCGACGTGAGACCCGATGGGCTCTCGGCACCAGTGTCTTCGAAGGCGGGTCCGGTGACCCTTCACCGGTCACCGCCCGAGGCCTCTACGCCTCGGCACGAGCCGTCGCCCAGTTCCTCTGGCACGACCCCGAACTGGAGGGGCGTCGTTTCGCGGTGCAGGGTGTGGGCAAGGTTGGCTCGGCCCTCGTTCAGCTTCTGGTGGAGGCTCGGGCCGAAGTGATCGTCACCGACTCCTACGAGCCCGCAATAGAAGCCGCGGTCGAGAACTATGGCGTCAAGGGCGTGGGCCCCGATGAGATCCACGCGGTCGACTGCGATTTCTATTCGCCGTGTGCCCTCGGGGCGGGGTTGAACCCGACGACGATCCCCCGACTCAACTGTCAGGCCATCGTGGGCAGCGCCAACAACCAGCTGGCCAACCCGAGCGACGCCGATCTCCTGGAGGCGCGGGGAATCCTCTACGCCCCCGATTTCGTGGTCAACGCCGGGGGGTTGATCAACGTCTACGACGATTTGCAGGGCTACTCCAAGACCCGGGCCATGCACCGAGTGGATGCCCTCTTCGATGCCACCTTGCGCATCCTGGAGAAGGCCCAGAAGGAAAGGGTGAACCCCCACACGGCTGCGGTGAGAATGGCGGAGGAGCGAATCAGGGATATCGGCGACTTGCGGCGTTTCCGGAGAAGCGGGGACGATCGGAATTGAGTCATCGTTCTTACGGTATGGATTTCGACAGGAACCTGCACCACGGGGAGCTGGGCCTGACCGACGACCAGATGGTCGAGATCTATCGCTTGATGCTCACCGCGAGACGGGTCGACGACCGCATGTTCGCCCTACAACGCCAGGGCCGGGCCCCGTTCGTTGTCGGCTCCTCGGGTCATGAGGCGGTCCAGGTCGCTTCGGTATTCGCCCTCGATCCGGCCAAGGACTGGGTCCTCCCCTACTACCGGGACATGGGCGTAGCCCTGGCGTGGGGTTTCACCCCGGAGGAAATCTTCCTCGCGGCCTTCGCCAAGGAGGCCGATCCCATGTCGGGGGGCCGCCAGCTCCCGGGTCATTGGTCGAGCCCCGAGCTCCGGGTCTTCACTCAATCCTCGGTGATCGGGACTCAATACCCGCACGCGGTCGGGATCGCCCACGCCATCGCCACCAGAGGAGAAGATGCGGTGGTGGCCGTATATGGGGGAGAAGGGTCGACCTCGGAAGGAGACTGGCACGAGGCCATGAACTGGGCCGGGATCCGAAAGCTCCCGGTCATTTTCGTCATCGAAAACAACAACTACGCGATCTCGGTGCCGGGCGAAGAACAGGTGGCCGGGAGTCTTGTCACTCGGGCCGGTGGCTATGGATTCCCTGGAGTCGAAGTCGATGGCAACCGGACCCTCCGGGTCCTGAAGGTCATGCAGGAGGCCGTAGCCAGAGCGCGAGCCGGAGAGGGCCCCACCCTGATCGAGGCACAGACTTATCGCTACTACGCCCACACCTCCGATGACAATGACGCCCTCTATCGGAGCCGGGAAGAGGTAGAGAGGTGGCGCAAGCGTGACCCGGTGGCCAGGGTCCGCCAATACCTCATCGAGAACAGATTGCTCACCGAGGCCGAGGAGGATGCTCTCGATCACGAGGTGGTCGAGCTGCTGGCAAAGGCCGTAGAGGTGGCCGAGGCCTCACCCGCCCCGGAGGAGTCGACGTCGCGGGTGTACGCCAGGGTCATCGAGCCCGGGCCCCCGGCCACCGAGCCCGAGCCGGCACCAACAGGAGAGACGGTCAACCTGATCACCGCGATCAACCGGGCCCTCCACGAAATCTTCGAGGCCCACGATGACGTGGTCCTATTCGGTGAGGACGTGGCCCGACGCAAGGGTGGTGTGTTCAAGGCGACCCAGGACCTGACCGAGCGCTTCGGGGCCCAGCGGTGTTTCAACACCCCGATTGCCGAGTCCTCGATCATCGGAGCGGCCATCGGGATGTCGGCAGCCGGGTTCAAGGTGATCGCCGAGATCCAGTTCGCCGATTACATCCACCCAGCCTTCGACCAGATCGTCTCCGAAGCCGCCCGCGTCAGCTATCGCTCCAACGGGAAATGGAATGTTCCGATCGTGATCCGGACCCCATACGGGGCCGGGATCCACGGAGCGCTCTATCACTCCCAGTCCATCGAGGCGTTTTACACCCACGTCCCGGGCTTGAAGGTCGTAGTCCCGTCCACCCCCGCCGATGTCAAGGGGCTCCTGTTCACCGCGGTCGAGGACCCCGATCCCGTGCTCTTCCTGGAGCCGAAGAAGCTCTACCGGCTTGCCAAGGGCCCCTACCCCGAAGGGGACTACCGGGTGCCCTTGGGGAGAGCCGTGATACGTCACCAGGGATCGGACCTCACCATCATCGCCTATGGGGCCATGGCTCACTTCGCGATGGAGGCCGTTCCCGTTCTCGAAGAGTTGGGGATCAGCCCCGAGGTGATCGACCTACGCAGTCTCAAGCCGCTCGATTGGCCGACGATCGAGGAGTCGATCAAGAAGACGTCGAAGGCACTCATTGTCTACGAGGACGTCGAGTTCGGGGGATACGGGGCCGAGCTCGCCGCCCAGATCGCCGACAAGGGGTTCGAATGGCTCGACGCCCCGGTTCGCAGATACGCCCTGCCCGATGTCCCCGCCATGCCCTACGCCGGGTCGCTGGAGAATCAGCTCTATCCCACCCCTGAGGGAATCGTCCGCCACGCCCAGGATCTGGCGAAGTATTAGGCGCCCTGTGGGCGCCGTATTCCGTTTTCCGTAATCCGTTATCCGTCTGAACTCTTTACTGAGAACGGAGAACGGACAACGGTCGTACACCTATTGTCGTTGAACATTGTCCTTGCTATCGCATCTCTCGCACCTGACAGGCGAGGCCTTCACCAACCTGGGGTTTCCCGGCGCACTCGGGGAGGTCGGGCCCTCGCAACGCCCCGAGTTGGCCCAGTTCCAGTGCAATGGGGCGATGAGCGCGGCCAAGATCTCAGGCCGGCCGCCGGGGGAGATCGCGGCCGAGGTGGCCAGCCTCCTCGGCACCAACGACGAGATCGCACGGGCAGAGGTAGCGCCTCCCGGCTTCATCAATCTCACCTTGACCGACGCCGCGCTGGCGCGTTGGGCCGGCCGCTCCGCCGGCGACGACCAACTGGGATACCCGGTGACGGAGACCCCGGAGAACGTGGTGGTGGACTACGCCGGGCCCAACGTCTCCAAGGCGATGCACGTCGGGCACCTCCGGGCGACCATCATCGGTGACTCGCTGGCCCGTCTCTTCAGCTTCGCCGGGCACCAGGTGATACGCGACCCCCATTTCGGCGACTGGGGCTTCAACATGGGCTTGCTCATCGCCGCCATCGAAGAAACCCACCCCGACCTCCCCTACTTCGACTCCCAAATCTCGGAGCACCCGGAGCAGTCGCCGGTCACCCTCGACGACCTGGAGCGGCTCTATCCCGAAGCCTCGGCGCGGGCCCGCGCCGACGCTGCCTTCGCCGACACCGCCCGGGAGGCCACGGTCCGCCTCCAGCAGGGCGATCCGGGGTACCTGGCCCTGTGGCGGCACATGAAATACGCCTCCGAGGTGGCCCAGCGCCAGGACTTCGCTGCCCTGGGCGTGAATTTCGACCTCTGGTACGGGGAGTCGGACGTCCGGGACCGGATCGCACCCTTGGTCGCCTCCCTGGTCGACTCCGGGGTCGCCGAGGAGTCGGAGGGCGCACTTGTCATCCGGGTCGCGGAGGAAGGCGACAAACGGGACATCCCACCTTTGATCCTGGAGTCGTCGCTCGGCGGCGCCCTTTACAGCACCACCGACCTGGCCACCATCGAGATGCGGATCGAGGAGCTTCACGCCGATCTGATCCTCTACGTGGTTGACAAGCGTCAATCAGACCATTTCCTCCAACTGTTCAGGGCGGCGCACAAGGCGGGGATGATCCCGGCCGGAACCACGTTGGAGCACATCTGGTTCGGCACGATGAACGGCCCCGACGGCAAGCCGTTCAAGACCCGGGAGGGAGGGTTGGTGCGTCTCGCCGACGTAATCGAGATGCTTACCGACTCCGCCCGTCGCCGACTGGACGAGGCACATCTGGCCGAGGAGTACCCCGCCGAGGAAAGGGAGCGGATCGCATCCCTGATTGGCATTGCCGCCCTCAAGTTCGGAGACCTGATCAACAACCGGGTTTCGGACTACGTGTTCGATCTCGACCGTTTCAGCTCATTCGAGGGGAAGACCGGGCCCTATCTCCAGTACGCGGCAGTGCGCATCAAATCGATCCTGCGCAAGGCTGCAGACGCCGGGCTGAGCCAGGGTGACATCTCCCCGCCCGAGGTCGGCGTCGAGCGCGACCTGATGCTCGACCTGTTGCGACTCCCCGAGGTGATCCAGCGGACGATCGACCTTCGCTCTCCCAACCACGTTGCGGAGTTCGCCTATGGGGTGGCCGGGCGCTTCAACCGCTTCTATGACACCTGTCACATCCTCTCCGAGCCCGACCCGGCGCGACAGGCGTCGTGGCTGGCGTTGTCCGGCTGGGCACTGCGGGCGCTAGAGCGGCTGCTCGACCTGTTGGGGATCGAGATCCCCGACCGGATGTAGCCATGGGCTTCACGTTGCGCCCCGCACGCCAGGACGACGTGCCCAGGATCGAGCCCTGGACTCGTGACACCTTCACCTGGGGCGACTATGTCGGTGAGGCCCTCCCGGCGTGGATCGCCGACGAGTCCTCGCTGGTGGTGGTCTGTGTCGACGAGGGTGACCACCCTATGGCGATGTCACGGGCCGAGATGCTGTCCCCGACCGAGGGATGGTTGAGCGCGGCCAGGGTCCATCCCGATCATCGGAGGGCCGGGATGGGAGCGGCCATGAACGACTATGGGGTCCAATGGGCGAAAGATCACGGGGCACAGATCGTCCGATTGGTGGTCGAGGAGGAGAACCGGCCCGCCAGGGCGCAAGTTGAAAAACTCGGCTATCGCAACACCTGCGTCTGGATCCTGGGGAGCGCCGACACTCCGAAAGGGCCATTGCCCCGGGAGCGAGACCGGCTTCACCCCGCATCGGGTGCTGACGCCGACGCCGGCTGGCTGTTGTGGTTGGGGAGCGAGCTGGCCCGGTCCGGCCGCGAGCTGTACCCGGGACATTGGCGGTGGCGTAAAGCCCATCGCCGCGATCTCGACCAACCGGTCAACGACCACCATCTGTTCCAGGGTGCGGCCGGCTGGGTGGTGGCCGTCCCTGACCAGGACTCACTCGCTATCCGATGGATGGTCACCGACCCCGCCGACGGTCCCGCCCTGCTCGAGGGTGTCGCCGAGGTCGCCCGTCAGCTGGAGATGGCAAGAATCGAGGTCTATATCCCGGAGACACCGTGGAGTGGCGAGGCGTTGATCAGGGAAGGATTCACCACACGGCGGCTGCTGATCTACGCCAAGAGCCTGTAGACCTCAAACGAAGATGGCCATGGTGGCGACAGCCCACACCACGAATAGACAGGGGATCTCGGCCTGCCCCAGCCAGGGCGGGGCGTTCGGCGCCCAACGGATCAGCAGCGAGAGCGGCACCCCGACGAGGGGCATCACCACCATGCCGGCGATTCCCACCGCCCGCAACCCTTCGGCTCCCTTGTGCAGGGGCGCGGGAAGGTCTTCGAGAACGCCACTGATGAGCCAGTAGGCCGCCAAGGCGGCAAAGCCCACCAGAAACACTGCCACGGTGCGGCCGATCCCAATCTCCCAGAGCTGGAAGCCGATTAGTTTCCGGCCCCGGCCCAGTGGGCCCTCGGATGCGACACCGAGACAGAAGAGGCCGATGACGGCCAGGATCAGAGCCGAGGCGAGCATGGCACCGGTCGACAGCTCTTGAACCACGTTGACGATCTCGAAGCCGGCGAGCAGGACTGCGATCGAGAGGCCAACGAGAAGACTCCCCAGGACCATCAGCCCAACGTCGAGCATGGTGCCGAAGGCGCCGTAGCCGAGGATGGCGTAACGCTTGACCAGTTCCAGGGGGTCGGTCCGACTGGCGCTTTCGGTCAACGTGACTCCTCCACGGCGGCGACGATACCGCCCAGCCTTTCTCGTTTGATGGCTTGCAAATACCACTCGATGGGGTGGGCGATCTCAAACCCGTCACCGAGTGCGCTCCGCAGTTGCATCTCGCAACCCGGGTTGGCCGACGCCACTCTCTTCACCCCGGTTGAACGAATCTGGGCCGCCTTTCGGTTTCCGAGCTCTTGAGAGGCCTCGGGTTGGAGGATGGTGTAGAGACCGGCCGCCCCACAGCACATGCCGGTCGGGTCTACTTCCACTACCTCGTACCCGGCGGCCTCGACGATCAGCCTCGGCTCCGCCGTCACCTTTTGGGCGTGACGAAGATGACATGGGTCCTGCACCCCCATGGGGCCCGAAGCCGATGACACCTTGGGCAGCAAACCCCGCTCGATCGCAGCGGCCACCGCCACCGTCACGTCCCACGCGGTTGACCCAATCCCCTCTCCTCCGTCCGCCCAGTGGCCATAATCGCGAAGGTGTGCGGAACAGCCTGCCGCGGTAGCCACCACCAGGTCGTACCCACTCAACACCGGGGTATTGCGCCCGGCGAGCTGATGGGCCTCCGACGCCTTGCCATCGTGGGCCGCCAGCGCGCCGCAGCAGGTCTGACCCTCCGGCACCTCAACCCGATACCCGGCCATCTCCAGCAGCTCGATGGCGGCGTGGTTCACCGGCTGGAACCACTGGTCCTGGATACACCCGGCGAGCAGCGCCACCCTTCCGCTCCGCCCGTCACCCCCCACGTGCCCGACCACCGAGCCGGGCCGGCCCCGCAGCTCACGCATCCCCGCTGACAACCGGCGCCACCGCTTGGGGGCCACCCGGATCGCCCCGGTCATTTGCGCCAGGCTGAGGGCCCCGGTCCCCAAGCCGAGTGACCGTCGGGAGCCGAGCACCGAGCCCAGCAAGAACGACCTGATGCGGTGGGACATCGATGGTCGTTGGGCCACGATCTCGGCCCGGGTGCCTTCCAGCGCTCGCCCATAGGGCACCAGACCGGGGCACACCGGTTCGCAGGCGCGACACCCGAGACAGAAGTCGATGATGCGTTCGAAGGCGGCGTCGATCTCGAACACTCCTTCGTGGACCGCGCTCATGGCGTGCAATCGGCCGCGGGGCGAGGCGGTCTCCCGGCCGGTTAGACGGAAAGTGGGGCAATGGGGCAGGCAGAGACCACATTGCACACATGCGTTCAACTCGTTACTCGTTGGATGCTCAGTGGTGACCCAACCCATCAGATGCCACCTGGGAGCCGACCCGGGTTGATCACCCGCGCCGGATCGAACTGAGCGATGAGACGCCGTTGGATCTCGAGGCTTACCGGTGCCGCACCCCAGGGGTCGAAATCGGCGAGTGACCCCGCCGGGGAATCGACAACCACCAGACGACCAGCATTGGATTCGGCCCACGCTCTCAGCTCGACGGCGCCCGCCACATCGTCAGAGGAGAGGCGGACCTCACCGACGTTGTGAATCGCCAGGTATCTCCACGAGACGGGCAGCTGAGAAATCGCAGAAGCTGTCAATGCGGGAGGCACCCGAAGCGACCAGCGGAACAGCCCCTCGGGATCGGTCGGCCAGGCGTGGCCGGGGGTGACCTGACCACCGAGCTTGGCGACCCCGGCCTCCACGTCCTCTCTGATTCCCCAGAGGAACACCCGGGTGACCCCGTCGCTCTCGGTCACGGCCAGGGGGCGGGACAACAGGTCGACACGTACCGGATCGGTCACGGTGGCCTTGGCCGGCGGGACCGGCCACAGCTTGAGACACACCGACACCAAAACGCCGAGGGCGCCGAAGGCTCCCACCACGAGCCGCGACAGGTCGTAGCCGGAGACGTTCTTGACCACCCGTCCTCCGGCCCGCACCCGCCGGCCGTCCCCGGTCACCATGATCACTTCGAGCAGCCGCTCCCGGGTGCCGAGAAGGCGGCCTCGCTTCAGGGAAGAGACTCCCGCCGAGACCACCCCGCCGATGGTCGCCGCCCCCGGATACTCGGGCATCACCGCGGTTTGATTTCGCTCGCCCAGCATCTCCTCGAACCTCGCCACCGGTGTCCCTGATCCGATGGTGAGCGTGAGATCATCGGGCTCCCAGGCCTCCACGGCGTCGAGACGGCTGGTCAGCAGCACAAGGTCTGGTGTCTCCGGCCGGCCGTAGCCCTGATGCGATCCGCCACCCCACACCTGCACCTTGAGCCGGTGCTCCGTGGCGAAGCGGAGGATGGTTGCGACCTCCTCCAAAGAAGTCGGGGCGAGACCGATGGCCGTATCGGGCCCTGAGGGAACCTCGACCTCCATGCGCCGGATCGTGCCCGGGATGGAGCCGGGGACCGTGGTCAAACCCAGGCCCCCTCGGGGATCTCCTTGCGCCCCCCACCGAAATCGAAGCAGAGAGAGCCCTGGGGCAGCACTTTGGAGGGGTTGAATGTCCCCTTCGGATCGAAGGCCTCCTTGAGTCGGGCCTGGGCGTCGAGATCGAGCTCGGCGAAGTTCATCCTCATCAGGTCTCGTTTCTCGACACCTATGCCGTGCTCACCCGACAGGGCGCCACCGTTTCGAATGCACACGGCGACGATCTCATCCCCGGCCTGGCGGACCTTCTCCGCCGCCACCGGATCCGAAGAATCGAAGGCGATCAAAGGATGAAGGTTGCCGTCCCCGGCGTGGAACACATTGACCAGGAGGAGCCCGTGGCGGTCGGCGATCTCGTAGACCTCGCGCATCGTCTCCACCAGACGGGTCCTGGGAACCACGGTGTCGTGGAGGTAATAGTCGGGCGCCAGTTGGGCGACGGCTCCGAAGGCCGACTTCCGACCCTTCCACAACAGCTGGCGCTCGGCTTCGGTCGATGCCACCCGTATGACCTGGGAACGGCGGCCGATCGCGACCTCACGGATGAGCTGAGCCTCGGCCTCCACCCCGGCGGTCTCACCCACCACCTCGACAAGGAGAATGGCCGCCCGATCGGTGGGGAGACCGGCCTGAAGCCAGTTCTCGACGGCCTGCATCATCCGCTGGTCCATCATCTCCAGGGCCGCCGGCACGCAACCGGCGGCGATGATATCCGAGACCGTGCCGCAGGCGTCCTCCACCAGGTCGAAGTCGATCAGCAGCGTCCTGACGTCAGGGTCGACCGGGATCAGCCGCACCAGTGCCCTGGTCACCACACCGAGAGTGCCCTCCGAGCCGACGATGAGACCCTTGAGATCGAGACCTGGGGTGTCGGGCGCCAGCCCGCCGAGAACCACGATCTCGCCGCCGGCGAGGACGACTTCGAGGCCCAGGGTGTGGCTGGTGGTGCTGCCCTCGGCCAGACAATGGGGGCCGCCGCTGTTGTTGGCGACATTGCCACCGATGGTGCAGGCCGACTGTGACGAGGGATCGGGGGCGAACTGGAGACCGAAGGGAGCGGCGGCGAGGGTGAGATCGAGGTTGATGACCCCGGCACCCACCCAGGCCGACCTGTTCTCCGGATCGATATCCACGGAGTCGAGGGAGGTAGTCGACAGCACGATCCCACCTTCGGTTGGGCTGGCCCCGGCGGTGAGGCCGGTTCCCGCACCCCGCGCCACCACCGGCACTTGGTGGGCTTCGGCCAGCTTCACGATCTCCGCCACTTCCTCGGTCGATCGGGGGAACACCACGCAGTTGGGGTGACCGCGAACCAGTGACGAGGCGTCCTTGGAGTACACATAGAGCTCGACCGGTTCATGAAGCACCCGGTCGGCGCCGAGAAGCTGCTCGAGATCGGAGATCAGCGACATCGCAGGAAACGATAGGGGCAAAATGGGTTGTCCCCCTGCGGAGCGGGGGGCTAGGCCCTCCCCCAGCCACCCCCACCGGGGGTGAGGACCACCAACCGGTCGCCCGGCTCCACCTCGACCGTCGTCTTACCGGGAAGCCGGGCCCAGTCCCCGTCGCGCACCAACCAATCCTCACCAGGCTCTCCGGGCTCGCCTCCGGCCAGGCCCCACGGCCGGTTGCGTCTCCGTTCCCCCATCAGCGACAGTGTGGCGGCAGTCTTGAAGACGATCTCGCGCTGTATGCCCTCGCCCCCGGGAAAGCGCCCGGCACCGCCACTTCCCCGGCGCAGGGTGTACTTCTCCACCCGAAACGGATAGTGGGTGTCCAGCGATTCGATGGGCGTGTTCTCGGTGTTGGTCATCCCGGTGTGGATTCCCGATTGCCCGGGTTTCCCCGGACGGCCTCCCTGACCACCCCCCACCGTCTCGTAGTAGGCAAAGTCGTCATTTCCGATCAGGACGTTGTTCATGGTGCCCTGGGAGGCGGCGGGAACCCGATCCGGTGCCGCTTGGGCCAGCGCCCCGAGCAGGACATCCGCGATCCGCTGCGAGGTCTCGACATTGCCGGCAGCAACCGCCGCGGGAAAACGGGCATTGACGATGGTCCCCTGGGGCGCGATGAGGCTGAGCGGCCGATAACAGCCCCCGTTTGCCGGAATCGTGGGGTCGGTAGCCACCCGCACCGCGTAGTAGAGACAGGATCGGGTGACCGCCTCCACCGCGTTGAAGTTGGCCGCGACCTGGTCGTCGCTCCCGGTGAAGTCGGCGGTCAGGGTCTGGTAGTCGATGGTGACCCGGACCCTGATCGCCACGTCGCGGTCACCGTGCTCCATATAGTCCTCGAACTCGAAGACTCCATCGGGAAGAGCCGACAGCGCCGCCCTCATCCTTCGTTCGCCGTAGTCGAGGAGGGCGGAGGCAACGACCGAGAACCTCTCCTTTCCCTCGATCTCCACCAACTCCTGGAGACGTCTCGCTCCCACCGCGTTGGCGCCGATCTGGGCTGCCAGGTCACCCCGCCGTTCCCACGGGGTTCGCGAAGCCGCCACGAACGGCTCGCTGAAGCCCTCGACCCAACGGTCGGCGGACACAGCAAGCGTCGGCGGCACTCGATGCCCCTCCTGATCGACCGTCACCGCATGCGCCGGCATCGAGCCGGGCGCCTCACCTCCGACGTCGGCGTGATGGGCCCGGTTGGCCACCCAACCCACGTGCTCCCCTTCAACGAAGACCGGGGCCACCAAGGTGAGGTCGTTGAGGTGGGTGCCTCCGGCGAAAGGGTCGTTGACCGCGTACTGAGCTCCGGGCTCGGGGCCAAACCGCCGGAGACAGGCGGCCACCGACTCGGGCATCGAGCCGAGATGGACCGGGATGTGCTCGGCTTGGGCCAGCATCTCGCCATCGGCGGTGAAGATCGCAGCCGAACAGTCGGCTCGCTCCTTGATGTTCGGCGACAGGGACGTGTGACGGAGCACGACTCCCATCTCGTCGGCCACAGCCGCAGCCCGGTTGCGGGCGACCTCGAGGGTGATGGCGTCGATCGTGGTCAATCTGCGAAAGTTGTCCGTGTAGGCAGCAAATGAGGTGGAGCAATCATGGCCGGATCCGAGAATGATCGTCGCATCGATTACATCGAGATGGGGGTTGTCGACATCGAGCGCTCGAAAGCTTTCTATGGCAACGCGTTCGGCTGGACATTCAAAGACTACGGACCGGAATACTGCGAGTTCTCAGATGGACGGCTGACTGGAGGCTTCACGACGGGAACGGAGCCGAAGCCAGGAGGCCCGCTGGTCATTCTCTACGGTGACGATCTCGTCGACCTCCAGGGTCGGGTTCAAGACGCCGGCGGCCGGATCGCGATGCCGATCTACGGCTTCCCAGGCGGTCAACGATTCCATTTCCTCGATCCCGACGGCTACGAGCTGGCGATCTGGTCCAAGTCCGAGGAATAGCCCTCAGCGCACCAAATGCCCGATGTGCTTGGTCGCCTCCCGAAAGCTGAGGCCGGACAACCGGTCACGGTGACCCTCGACGAACCGGGCAACTGCGTGAGGATCGGTCTTGGCGTAGTCCCGCAACGCCCATCCAATCGCCTTTCGGATGAAGAAGTCCTGCTCGTCGAGGCGGGCGGCACAGAACGAGAAGAGACGCGCGGCGTCGGTCTTGTCCTTGGCCCCAACCTGACAGATGATGGCACTGCGTCGCAGCCAGAGATCGGGATCATCGACCCAGCTGTCCACCTCCGGCCAGACCTCCTCCGGATGCCGGATCACGAGCCGGCGGATGAGATGGGTGGCGACGGCATCGACCAGATCCCACCAGGCCCCTTCCACGATGAGACGGCGGTAAAGCGGAAGCGACGCAGGCTCGACAAACCTCGAATAGTGCTGGGCAACCCCCAGCGCCAGATACTTCTCCTCTCGATGGGGCAGATCCCAGAGCCCCAGGACCAGGGCCTCGTACTCGTCGCGGTCGGCGGGATGGAAGTCCCGAACCAGAGTTCTCAGGATCATGGACCGTGCGGCCGTCTGCACCCCATAGAAGGGCATCTCGGTCTTCATATAGGCCTGCATCCCCGCCGTCTTCTCCGGCTGGGCATGTTCGGCGAGTGCGGCGGAGGCGAAGACCTGGGCCCGTTCGACGAGGTCGCTCAAAGACTGATCTCCAGGGTGCCATCGTCGTGGACCAGCATCCGGTCCTCGGGTTCGAGCAGAGTCACGGAGTCCCGTTCGGTGATGAGCGCCGGGCCCTGGGTCTCGAACCCGACGGGGAGGTCGGCGCGGTTCCAAACCGCCCGGCCCTCCCCGGTGCTCAACACCGGCTCTGGTCTTCGATCCACAGACCTTCGCGGCAGCTCATCCCAGCTCAGCGAGGCGTTGCCGGTCACTTCGGCGTGCAGGTCGACCAGTTCGATCGGCTCGCCCGTGCGATCGAACCCGAAATGGGTGCGATGGGCCTCCTCGAACAAGGCACGAAGCCGGCCCCAGTCCGGATCGGCCAGCACCGTGAGCTCATGGGATTGACCGACATAGCGCATTGCGGCGTGCGCCAGGGCTTCCCCCTTGCCCGGGATCTGCATCTCGTCGAAGGCTGACCGGGCTTGCGCCTTCATCTCCCTCACCAATTGGGGGAGCCGTCCCGATCCTTCCTCGAGAAGCACGGTCCTCGCCACGTCGGCCCGTGGTCGCGCCAGCAGCAACCCGAGTGCGGAAAACACACCGGACAACGGGGGGATCAGAACCGTGCGCATCCCCAACCGTCGGGCGAGCCGGACGGCATGGAGCCCGCCCGCACCACCGAACGCCACCAACACCGACTCCCGCGGGTCAGAGCCTTCCTCCACCGAAACCGCTCGAACCGCCCGCTCCATGTGGGAGTCGACGACATCGACCATCCCGCGTGCTGTCGCGTCGAG